>Ga0181525_10003466_pt1 | contig 12462 bp, 12 predicted proteins | sample PEATcosm2014_Bin_48_FD_121100 | JGI IMG/M metagenome (GOLD analysis project Ga0181525, IMG submission 121100) | Peatland microbial communities from MTU Mesocosm Facility, Houghton, MI, USA - PEATcosm2014_Bin06_10_metaG | ecosystem: Environmental > Terrestrial > Soil > Wetlands > Peat | place... | reverse complement strand
TATTCCGACGCCGGACGCCGATCCGGCAGCCATCGATGCGATTTCTCACTTCTGCGACGTTCGACTGGGCAAGGGCGTCGTCCTCGCCAAAGACACACCCAATTTCATCGCCAATCGCATCGGCACATTTTCCGTGTTGAATGTGATGCGCCTGATGCAGGAAATGGACCTCACCATCGAAGACGTCGATGCGCTGACGGGGCAGGCCGTGGGATGGCCGAAGTCGGCAACGTTCCGCACCATTGATTTGGTTGGACTAGATATTCTTGGCCACGTGGTTGGAAATATGACAGCGAACGTTCACGACGAACGCAGCGACCTGCGCCTGCCCGACTTCTTCGCGCAGATGCTCGAGCGTAAATGGCTGGGCGACAAAACTAAGGGAGGTTTTTACAAGAAAGCAAAAGGCTCCGAGGGTAAAGACGACGAACGCATGGCTCTCGACTGGAAGACGCTCGATTACCATCCTCGGCAGAAGCCGAAGTTTGCCGCGCTCGACATGGCGAAGAACGTCGAAGACACGGGTGCGCGAGTGCGCATGTTACTCGGTATGGAGGGCAGCGGTCCGCAAAAAGGCGATAAGGCGGTAGCATTTCTGTGGTCGGCTTTGAGCGACCTTTGGAATTACTCCGCCAACCGCGTGCCAGAGATCTCGGACTCGATTGTTGAAATCGATCGCGCCATGCGCCTCGGCTTCAATTGGGAACTCGGACCTTTCGAATTGTGGGATGCCGCTGGCGTCGAAGCTACCGTGGCGCGGATGAAAAAAGAGGGCAAGACTGTGGCGGCGAATGTCGAGAAATTGCTCGCGTCGGGCAGCAAGGCTTGGTACGCGGATGATGCGAAAACCGCGTCGGGGCGCGCTTACTTCGACCTGGCAAGCGGAAGCTTGAAACCGGTTGAGGTTGCCGCGGGCGTGTGGTCGGTCGCTGTGGCAAAGAAATCCAACGGCGTGGTGAAGAAAAATTCGGGAGCGTCGCTGGTCGATCTAGGTGATGGCGTAGGGTGCATCGAGTTCCACAGCAAGATGAACTCGCTCGGGTCCGACATTATTAGCTTGATATTGCAGACGCTCAAGCCCGGCGGGCCCGGCGACAACTTCGACGCGTTCGTGATCACGAATGACGCGACGAATTTTTCCGTCGGCGCCAACCTGATGCTGCTGCTCATGAGCGTGCAGGAAGAAGAGTGGGATGACGTTGACCTTGCCATCCGGCAGTTCCAAGGGATGACCCAGGCCATCAAGTTTTCGCCCAAGCCGGTCGTAGTCTCAGCTTTCGGGTTGTGCCTGGGCGGCGGCACGGAAATTTCGCTGCACGCCGCCGCGCGGCAACCTCACGCTGAACTTTATACAGGGCTGGTCGAGGTAGGAGTCGGTTTGTTGCCCGGCGGCGGAGGTTGCAAAGAGATGCTGTTGCGCGCTGTCGACGGCGCGACCGCCGCCCATGGCAAGAGTTCGGGTGAAGCTCTTGCCGGATCCATTGAGATGCTCGAGGCGATGAAGCGCGCGTTTGAAACCATTGCGACGGCAAAGGTTGCAACCTCTGCGCACGAGGCCCGCGGCCTGGGCTTTCTGAATGACAGCGACCGCATCACGATGAATCGCGAGCGCGTGCTCTCCGACGCCAAAGGCCGCGCCCTCGAATTGGTGCGTGCTGGCTATGAGCCGCCGGTGCCGCGCACGGACATCCCAGCGCCCGGCGAAAGTCTTCTAGCTACTCTCAGGATGGGTGTCCACATGATGCGCCAGGGGGACTTCATCACCGATTACGAGATGAAGCTAGGCTCGAAAATTGCCGAGGTCTTGTGCGGAGGCAACGTCACGCCCGGGACCCTCGTGAGCGAACAGTACATTCTTGATCTCGAGCGCGAGGGATTCAAGTCGCTGTGTGGCGAGAAGAAGACGCAGGAGAGAATTCAGTACACGCTGAAGACGGGGAAAACGCTGAGGAACTAATAGGAGGTTTTACATCATGTCACGGCACACGGCAGTAGGGACGATTATCATAGCTCTGGCGGTGGCCGCTGCGGGCCAATATGGAACGGCGCCGAACAACTACTACCCGGACAAATATAACGGCTCAACGTTCACCGGCGTGGTGGCGCAAACTGCCAATGACCAGGTCACTCTTACTTATACTAAGGGTAACAAGACTGACACATTCACTGGACGATTCGAGACGACCTGCTCCGTACCAAGCACCAAAGGTGGTGGCATGATGCCGTCTGATATTCCTAGTGGAACCGTGATGACGGTGTTTTTTAATACAGATACAAAAAAGATGGGTGGGCAAAAGCTCAAAGAAAACGTAATTCTTGCGATCGCTCTCGATACTTGGCAGGGAAAAAAGATCGCCGAGGACAAGAAGAAAATCTACCTTTGCACCAGTAATCCCCATGTGCGGTTTCGGGCCTTTGATTAATCTTTTTTCGTCTATGTCAGAGTGGCGGAACAGTTCAAACTGCTTCGCGAGAGAGGACGCTGATGAATTCCGGAAAACTGCGCTCGCCCTTACCGATGCTGTTGAGCCTAACTCTGTTGAGTTTGACCATGGCCCATGCTCAAGACGTACGAACCGGCGAGGACGTTTTGCGGGCTATGCATGACCGCTACGCGAAATCGTGGTACGAAACTTTGACCTTCACCCAAAAGAGCACGACCTACAATGCCGACGGAACGACCAAAGTGGAGACGTGGCATGAAGCGCTGTTATCGCCGGGGAGATTGCGCATTGATATTGGAAATCCGAGCGATAACAACGGGTATCTGCTGGTGGATGGAACCGTGACGGTGCTGCAGTCCGGCAAGGAAGCGGGGAGCCGTCCGCTGGTGAACATGCTTCTGGTGTTGGGTTTCGACGTGTACCGGCAGGCTCCGGAGAACACTATCAAGATCGTGCAGGCCGAGGGCTATGACCTCAAAAAGATTCACGAAGACACTTGGGAGGGGCAGCCGGTTTACGTGGTCGGAGCAGACAAGGGCGATCTGAAATCGAAGCAGTTCTGGGTGGACAAGAATCGACTGTTATTCGTGCGGCTGTTCGAGCCGACGCGGACGGATGCGACCAAGTTCCAGGAGATTCGCTTTGAAGATTACCGCGAAATGGCGGGCGGCTGGGTGGCGGCGCGGGTTGAAGTGTACGCGGACGACAAAAAAGTCTTCAGCGAGGAATATTCCGATATCCAGTGCAACGCGAAGCTCGATCCAGGCACGTTCGATCCCAAGCAGTTCAACTCAACCCATTGGGAAAAGCCGTAAGCGGGTTGGATTTCTGCCTGCTACAATCGCGTTCATGCGCAAATTCCTACTAACTATTTCCACTGTCGCTTTCATCGCGTCGGTCGTCGCGGGTTCCGGGACCTCACTCGCGAATGTAAAAGCCCTCGCGAATTCCCAAGCGAAAGATGTCCCCGTCAAAGAAGAAGCTCCCGACGTGCCCGACTCGATTCAGGCGCCCACAGGTGAAGAAGTTGTTTTGCTGGCGCACGCCACCGGATCGCAGGTCTACACCTGCCAAGCTTCGGCCGACGGCAAGTTCAGCTGGACACTCAAAGGTCCCGACGCTGAACTAAAAGATCGAAAAGACAAAGTGATCGGTCAGCATTTCGCCGGCCCGACGTGGAAACTGAAGGATGGAAGCGAGGTCACCGGGAAGGCAGCCGCTCATGTAGACTCGCTCGATCCCAGCAACTCCGTTCCGTGGCTTTTGGTGAAGGTCGTGAGTCATGCCGGAAACGGTCTGCTGACGAACGTGACGGACATTCAACGAGTTCACACGCACGGCGGCCAGCCTCCCGCTGATGGTTGTGACGCGGGCCACAAGGGCGATGAAACCAAGAGCAGTTATACAGCGGATTATTACTTCTACGCTCCGGCGAAGTGAAGCCCGCTGAGGGCCGCCGCTCATCTAATCAAACGATCGCGGGACTTAAGAAGTGAGAACTACTATGCGAGAAGTCATCATCGCTTCATCCGTTCGCACGCCCGTGGGACGCGCCTACAAGGGCACGCTCCGCGCCACCCGTCCCGATGAACTGGCTGCCGTCGCCATCAAAGGCGCGCTGGAACGCGTGCCGCAACTCGATCCCAAAGAGATCGAGGACGTGATCCTGGGCTGCGCCATGCCCGAGGCCGAGCAAGGGATGAACGTGGCGCGCATTGCATCGCTGCGCGCCGGGCTGCCGGTAGAAATCTCGGCGCTCACTATTAATCGCTTCTGCTCTTCTGGGCTGCAGGCGATCGCCATGGCAGCCGAGCGCATCATGAGCGGCGGCGCCGAAGCGATTGTCGCCGGGGGCACCGAGTCGATGACTATGATTCCGATGGGCGGGCACAAAATTTCGCCGAATCCGTGGCTCGTCGATCACTATCCGGACGCTTACCTGAACATGGGCCTCACCGCCGAACGCGTTGGCCAGCGCTTCGGCCTCACGCGTGAGGCTGCGGACGAATTTTCTCTTCGCAGCCATCAAAAAGCGCTGGCGGCGATTCAGGCCGGCAGGTTCGACGAAGAAATTGTGCCTGTGCCGGTCAGCTTCACCACCCCGAATGGATCGAAGCCTAAGCGCCAGGAAATTGTTTTCAAAATGGACGAGGGTCCGCGTGCCGACACCTCGCTCGAAGCCCTGCTCGCGTTGAAGCCGGCCTTCCACGTGAAGGGCACGGTCACCGCAGGAAATTCGTCGCAGATGTCGGACGGGGCCGCTGCAGCTGTGGTGATGTCCGCTGAGCGCGCGAAAGCCCTCGGCATCAAGCCGCTGGCGCGTTATGTTTCATTCGCCACCGCAGGATATAAGCCTGAAGAAATGGGACTTGGCCCCGTGTTCGCAATTCCGAAAGCCCTGAAGATGGCAGGGTTGAAGATTTCCGATATCGATGTGATTGAGTTGAACGAAGCTTTCGCGGCACAGTCGCTCGCCGTGATTCAAGAGGCCGGGCTCGACCCCGAGAAGGTGAATCCGAACGGCGGCGCGATCGCCTTGGGACACCCGCTGGGATGCACCGGAGCCAAACTGACGGCCACGATCATCCGCGAACTCGAGCGCCGCAACGGACGTTACGGCATGGTAACCATGTGCGTGGGCGGCGGCATGGGCGCTGCGGGAATCTTCGAAAACCTGAATTGAAACGCGAGTGGAATCTAATTCAAGCGCAGCCTACAAACGATTGCATTCTCCGCAGGGTTTGAGTAGTAAGCCTTACGTAAACCCGCTTCTTCGAAGTCCGCCTTTCGGTAGAAGGCGCGCGCGCTTTGGTTCGACTCGCGCACTTCCAGGAATATTTCACTACCACGTTCAGCTCGCGCATGGGCGATGAATTCACTTAGCAACCGCGCGCCCACTCCTCGCCGGCGAACCGCTGCAGCGACCGCGATGTTTTCCAACTCCCATTCCGTATCGATTCGATGGGCTACCAGGAACGCAAGCACTCCGGACGCCATGGATTCCTCCTCAGCTATCCAGGCAACGTGTTCGGATCGTCGGTCAGCACTCGTCGCAATAATTAAGTCCTCATACTGCTGCCGTGACCAATGCGCGGCCGCCGGGCTGTCGTGCTGCAAAGCCATGATGGCGGGGATGTCGGCGGGATCTGCTCGTCGGACTCGCACGCTAGCGTCCGCTTTTCTCAAGCATCTCGGCGTCGGTACGGCGTATGTAGTTCGCCTCTAATTGTTCAGGAGTCACCACCGCGCCGGATTGAATCTTGCGCCATCCCAACCGGGCGACGGCATCGGCAGAAATCGGGGGCAGAGTTGAAACTGACAATGCGGCCGCTCTCGCCGCTTCGGCCAAAACTGTATCCGGAGTGACAACCGTCCGTCCTTGCGACTGAACAAGAAATTCGCTGCGAGTCAGGATTTGCTCTAGCGGAGCTTGCGCCGGATCCGCCGGAATTTCGTACTCGCCCACGTAGACATCGCCGCGGCTGGCATCGAGGGCAGCCATGATCTTGCCTTGAGCGCCACTGGCAAGAGCACACACTTCCAGAAGCGATACTGCTGCAATCGGCTTCTCCAATACCTCCGCCAGAGCCTTCACCGCGGCGAGTCCAATCCGCAGGCCAGTGAACGAACCGGGCCCGCAAACCACGGCGAACGCTCCAATAGCAGTCTTCATGAATCCGTTCCGGGTGAGCAGGTCAGAAATCTGCGGAATAAGCTGCGCGGAAAAAGTGCCGCCAACCAATGGCGCGATCTCGATCATCTCGAAATCGCCTTCAGCGGTCGGCTCCCCGGCTCGCGCCAAAGCGATGCTGCCCTGCTTGCCCGACGTATCGATAGCGAGAATCAGCATGAAGAATGAAAGAAAGATGTTGCCCTATCCGTGAAGATCCGTACAAATCCGTGGCCAGTCTTGCTTTCGATTATTCCTGCACCAGTTCCAGCAGCACACCGCCCGTGCTCGCGGGATGCACGAAAACATACTGGTGACCGCCCGCTCCAATCTTGATCTCGTCTGAAACCAGTCGCACTCCGTCCGTTTTCAGACGCGCAACAGATGCAGGCAAATCTGGAACCTTCAGGCACACATGATGCAGGCCCTCGCCGCGCTTGGCGATAAACTTCGCGATCGCCGAAGTTTCGGACGTCGCCTCCAACAATTCCAGCCGGCTCTCGCCTACCGGAACCATCACCAGCCGCACCTGTTCCTGCTCCACCGTCTCCTCGGGAGAAATGTGCAAGCCCAGTTTCTCGTAAATCGACTTCGCCTCCGCCAGCGACTTCACAGCAATCCCAAGATGATCGATTTGCGCCATAAATTTATCCAGTTAACGCTTTCCTGCCTTCGTTGCGATCTCTTCAATCAACGTATAGGGATCGCGCTTATGCTCCGCGACTTCCGCGGCCAGCCGCGCCAGGTTGCCATCGGCAAGTTGCGCTCGCGCCTTTTCGAGCAGTGTGTCGCGCAACATTTCAACTAAGCGTTCCTGCCAGTTATCGACGCTGCGGTTCAGCGCCAGATTTGCCTTCTGCAGGTACGCTTCGTAGTTCGCAATCGCACCCGCAAGTTCTTCGATCCCCGTTCCCTGGCTGGCAACGGTCTTAACGATGGGCGGAGTCCAGCCATCGTGGCGCGTGGCCAGCGACTGCAGCGAACGAATCTCGCGCTCCACGTGCTCAGCGCCGTCGCGGTCGCTCTTGTTGATCACGAAAATATCCGCGATCTCCATGATGCCGGCCTTGATGGTCTGCACATCATCGCCCATGCCCGGAACCAAAATCAAAATGGTGACATCCGCCAGCCGCACAATGTCGACTTCATCCTGCCCCACGCCCACGGTCTCGATGATGATGAGATCGCGGCCGGAAGCATCGAGCACAGTAGTCACATCGGCGGTAGTGCGCGCGAGACCGCCGAGCGAGCCGCGCGTCGCCATGCTGCGGATATAAATTCCGGCGTCAGAGAAATGTTCCTGCATGCGGATGCGATCACCCAGAATCGCTCCGCCGGTGTAGGGGCTGGTGGGATCGACTGCGATAATGCCGACGGTGCGATTGTCTTTACGATAAAAGCGGGCAAGCTGATCGACGAGCGTGCTCTTCCCCGCTCCCGGCGGCCCAGTCAGCCCGAGCACGCGCGCCTTCCCGCTGTGCGGAAATAAAGCCTTCAGCAACTCTGACCATCCGGGCGCGCGGTTCTCAACAGTCGAAATGGCACGCGCCAGCGTGCGCACGTCGCCGGAGCGGAGCTGGTCGATCCATGTGTGGATGTCTTGGCTCAAACGATCAGTGTAAAGCACCTTGTTGGAAAGCAGGAAATCTGACAGTTTTACGGCAGATAGCTTTTGACCTAAGCCGCCCAAGCCCTTACGATAGGTGGGAGGAAACCATGGCCAACATGGATATGATTCCGCTCAAGCCAGAGCGGAAGGCGCAACTGGAAGAATACGCCAAACGACGAGGCCAGGAGCCTGCTGCGGCTCTCGACGAAGCGCTGGCCACCTATCTCGAGTGGGAGCGCCAGGACTTCGCTGAAGCAGTCGAGGGTATCCGTCGCGGCTACGAGGATTTAAGAGCCGGGCGCACTCGACCTGCCGCTGAGTTTATGGCTGATCTACGCCGCAAGCTTGACCTTCCGCGTTGAAACAACGGCGACCGCTGAGCAAGACGGCGACGCAATTCTTGAGTGGTTACTGTCTGAATATGCTGGAGAAACCGGCATGCGTTGGTTTGCGGCGCTGCAGGAAGCCATCGCATCGCTTGCAGAATTCCCGGCGCGTTGCCCGCTAGCTCCGGAGAACGCTGTCTCCCCGTTCGAGGTCCGTCATCTGCTTTACGGCCGAAAGCCGCACGTGTATCGGATTCTGTTCACGATTGAGGACCGAACGGTGTACGTGCTGCATATCCGCCACGGCCGTCGTCAGCCACTGAAGCATTAATTAATCTTTCAGCAGCTGCCTTGCAATCACCAGGCGCTGAATCTCGCTGGTGCCCTCGCCGATGGTGCACAGCTTTACGTCGCGGTAATACTTCTCGGCGGGATAGTCTTTGATAAATCCATATCCACCGTGAATCTGCACGCCTTCATTGGCGCATCTTACGGCGACCTCGCTGGCGTAGAGCTTCGCCATTGAGGATTCCTGCGTGGTCTTCATGCCCGCGTCTTTCATACAAGCAGCGCGCATGGTAAGTAGGCGGGCTGCGTCAATCTCGGTGGCCATGTCGGCCAGCTTCCACTGGATCGCCTGAAATTCGCCAATCGCCTTGCCGAATTGCTTTCTCTCTTTGGAGTAATTCAGCGCAGCTTCATATGCGCCCTGCGCCATGCCCAGCGAAAGAGCAGCGATCGAGATGCGGCCACCATCGAGCACGCGCATTGCGTCGATGAAGCCGTCGCCTTCTTTACCCAGCAGATTCTCCGCCGGAATCACGCAATCTTCAAAAATCATTTCGGCAGTGTCGCTCGCACGCAAACCCAGCTTGTTCTCTTTCTTGCCCGGACGAAAACCTTTTGTATCTTTGTCGACAATGAAAGCAGAAAGCCCATGCGTCTTGGCGGCGCGATCGGTCACCGCGATTACCACCATCGCATCCGCATAGTGGCCGTTAGTGCAGAAAGTCTTTGTGCCATTGAGCACCCAATTGTTACCACGGCGCTTCGCCGTCATACGGGCGCTACCGGCGTCTGACCCAGAAGATGGTTCGGTCAATCCCCATGCGCCTATGAATTCTCCAGTGGCAAGTTTGCTGACGTACTTCTTCTTCTGCGCTTGGTCGCCCGCGAGAAAAATATGATTGGAGCACAGCGACGTATGCGCAGCGACGATGATGCCAATCGAGCCATCCACGCGCGACAACTCTTCGATGGCAATCACATACTCGATGTAGCCCATGCCCGCGCCCGCGTACTCGGGCGGAAAAACGGTTCCCAACAATCCAAGCTTGCCCAGTTCCTTGATCGTAGCCAGCGGAAATTCACATGCCTCGTCCCACTTCATGACATTGGGCAAAATCTCGCGCTCGGCAAACTCGCGAACCGTTTTCTTTAACTGCTGCTGCTCGTCGCTTAATTGAAAATCCAAGATTCCTCCACCGACTCGAACTGACTTTCGATTAGAACATAGCCGCAGAAGGGGAGAAAGTTACCTAGGGCAGCGCGCGAAGAAAATGCCAGGAGCCGCGTCGTCATTGACGATTACACAGATCGGAGGTCCGATCCCAACCGACCGGATGGTTTGCCGAGAATTCATACTTACGTCGAATCGCGCTGAGGAAAATCAAAAAGCGATTTCATCCGCCACAATAAATCGTTCGAATACCTCGTTCGAAAGCAAGCGGCCGCGCGCCGTCAGGCAGACGAGGTCTCCGCGTTCTTCTATTAGCCCGTCTCTAACGAACTCCGCGATCGCGACGCGAGGCTCTTGCATCGCACGCTCGCCGAATGTCGAATTAAGATCGTTCATGCTGATGCCCCGGTTCAGGCGCAAGCCGAGGAAAAAACCCTCCTCCAGGGCTGCCGGGCGCGTGACCGGAGTGCGCTGTAACGCCGCCCCGCTCATGTACTGCTCGAGCGAGTCCGCCGACGCGAAGCGCACAGCATCGTTTTCCGGCGTAACGGAGGCTAGCATCGAGTGCGCGTCCACCCCAAAGCCGAAGTAGGGCTGGCGTGTCCAATACTTCAAGTTGTGTCTTGATTCGAAACCGTCGCGCGCGAAATTGGAAATCTCATATTGCGCGATCCTCGCGGCTTGCAGGCGATCGCACGCCGTCGTATAAAAATCGGCCACGGCTTCTTCCTCCGGCACAAAGTGCGCGTGATAGCGCGTGCCGCCGGCGATGACCTCACGTCCCAACCGCGAATCGTCGTCCACCTCGAGCATGTAGATGCTAACGTGTGGCACTCGGGTCGCGATGGTTTCCGCTAAAGAAAATTCCCAGCTCTGCGCAGTCTGGTGCGGCAACCCCGCGATAAGATCAATGTTGATATTCGCTATTCCAGCGGCTCGCAGTCGAGCAACGTCTTCCAGCACAGTCGCGCGTGTGTGCAGACGGCCAACCGCGGCCGCTTCCTGATCCACAAACGACTGCACACCAAGGCTCACGCGATTCACCCCGCATCGCAGCAAGCTTTCCAGGACGGCGGGAGACAATGTGCCCGGTGCACACTCAACGGTAATTTCCGCTCCTGAACTCACCTCGAACTCGCGCCGTACCGCGTCAAAGATCCGCTCCAACTGCGCGGACTCGAGCACCGTGGGAGTTCCTCCCCCAAGGTAAATGGAATCCACCGCGCGATCTAACTTCCCGCCCACTTCCGTCGCAACCCGCGCCGCGTTCTCGATATCGGCACAGACGCGCTCCACATAGCGGTCGAACACCACCCGCGAAAAAACGTCGGACGCAAAGTTGCAGTAGCTGCACTTGGTGCGGCAGAAGGGCACCGAAATGTAAATGCCGAGGGGCATACTACAAAGCATTATCCCACCTTCGCGCCGCAAACCTTTTCCATCCCGAGAACGGCTTCGGCCATCCATATGAGGTACGCTGTTAACTGCGCCTGGCGCGGCTTTACTATCCGATCGCCTCGAAACCGAATGTCTCAGGAAGAAGAAGTATTAGGCAAAGCGTATGACAGCCGCCTGATGGCGCGGCTGCTGAAGTATCTGCGTCCCTATCGCTGGCAGGTCGCGATTGCGCTGGCCTCGATTGTTCTGAAGTCATTCGCCGACGTGCTCGGGCCGTATCTCACCAAGGTGGCGATCGACCGCTATTTGGCTGCGAAAGACGCAGCCACGGGAACGTCATCCGGCATTTGGAGCTGGCTCAGCCCGCACGCCGTCACCGGCATCGCGCAGATCGCAGCCATTTATGTTGGACTGCTGGTTCTGAGCTTCCTGCTCGAGTTCCTGCAGACCTACTACATGCAATGGACCGGGCAGAAAGTCATGTTCGACCTGCGCCGCCAGATCTTCCGCCATCTGCAGCGACTGCACGTCGCCTTCTTCGACAAGAATCCAGTCGGCCGCCTGGTCACCCGTGTCACCACTGACGTCGACGCATTGAATGAGATGTTCACATCCGGCGTGGTGTCGATCTTTGAGGATCTCTTCGTACTGGCGGGCATCCTGGGCGTGATGTTGTGCATGAACTGGAAGCTGGCGCTGATTACGTTTGCCGTGCTGCCTTTCATCATTGTGGCGACGAAGATCTTTCGCGACCGGGTGCGTGATTCCTACCGGCGCATTCGCGTTGCCATCGCGCGCATCAACTCTTACCTGCAAGAGCACATCAGCGGGATGATGGTGCTGCAGCTCTTCAACCGCGAGCGCAAGGCTTATACCCGCTTCGAGGAAATCAATCGCAGCCACATGGACGCGTTCAAAGACGCGATCATGGCCTACTCCGTCTACTACCCAGTGGTCGAGGTTCTCTCGGCAATCGCGATTGCCTGCGTCATCTGGTTCGGCGGAGGCGACGTGATGCGCAACAGTGCGGTGACCAGCGTCGCGGTGAGTTTCAATTCGAAGACATTGATCGCGTTCCGTCTGGTTTCGACGGTCGCGAGTTTGGGCGTGCTGGTCGCATTCATTCAATACGCGCTACGTTTCTTCCGCCCGATCATGGACTTCAGCGAAAAATACAACATCCTGCAATCGGCCATGGCCGCGAGCGAGCGCATCTTTAAGCTTCTGGATACGCCGGTGCAGGTGGTCTCGCCGGAGATTAAGAAGCGTCCCGAAGGCTTGGGCCGGATCGAGTTCGATCACGTGTGGTTCGCATATGGTGAAACGCCTGGGAACGAAGCGGGTAGCGAGCAGACGCCCGATTGGGTTCTGCGCGATGTTACCTTCGCCATCGAGCCCGGTGAAACAGTAGCGATCGTCGGCCACACCGGCGCGGGCAAGACCACTCTGATCTCGCTTCTGCTGCGGTTCTACGATGTCCAGAAAGGCGCCGTGCGGATTGATGGCGTTGATGTCAAAGAGATGGATCTCTCCGATCTGCGCAGCCGCTTCGGCGT
>Ga0181525_10003465_pt1 | contig 12465 bp, 10 predicted proteins | sample PEATcosm2014_Bin_48_FD_121100 | JGI IMG/M metagenome (GOLD analysis project Ga0181525, IMG submission 121100) | Peatland microbial communities from MTU Mesocosm Facility, Houghton, MI, USA - PEATcosm2014_Bin06_10_metaG | ecosystem: Environmental > Terrestrial > Soil > Wetlands > Peat | place... | reverse complement strand
GGTGGCCGGCGCGCTGCAGGAGGAACTCGCCGCGCGCGGCGCGGCGATCGAATTCGCGGTGGCATCGAACCCGGAGTTCCTCAAGGAAGGCGCGGCGGTGCCGGACTTCATGCATCCGGACCGGATCGTCATCGGCACCGACGATCCGGACGCGATCGCCGTGCTCACGACCCTGTACGCGCCGTTCAACCGCAACCGCGACCGGCTGATCGTGCTGGACGCGCGCTCGTCCGAGCTGGCCAAGTACGCGGCCAATGCCATGCTCGCCACGCGCATCTCGTTCATGAACGAACTGGCGCGGCTCGCCGAGAAGCTGGGAGCCGACATCGAGAAGGTGCGCCACGCCATCGGCGCCGATCCGCGGATCGGACCGAGCTTCCTGTACGCGGGCGCGGGCTACGGCGGCTCGTGCTTTCCCAAGGACGTGCGCGCGCTGCTGGCGATGGCGCGCGAGAACGTCCTGCCGGCACGGCTGCTATCGGCCGTGCACGACGTCAACGAGGAACAGAAGCACGTCCTCACCACCAAGCTGCGCGATGCGCTGGGCGGCGACCTGCGCGACAAGGTCATTGCCGTCTGGGGCCTCGCCTTCAAGCCCAATACCGACGACGTGCGCGAGGCGCCCAGCCTGGTGCTGATCCGCAACGCGATCGGCGCCGGCGCGTCGATACGGGCCTACGACCCGCAGGCGCGCGAAACCGCCCGCGCGCTGCTGGGCGACGACCTGCGGCGCATCACCTTCTGCGACAGCGCCGCCGCGGCCTGCGACGGGGCCGACGCGCTGGTGGTGGTCACCGAATGGCTCGAATTCCGCAGCCCGGACTTCGCCGCCCTGGCCACGCAGCTGCGCGCCAAGGTGCTGGTCGACGGCCGCAACCTGTACGACCCGCGCGCGGTGCGCGCCGCGGGGCTGCACTACGAGGGGATAGGGCGCAGCGGGTGATCGCGGGCCCTCACCGCGGCCCTCACCCCTACCCTCTCCCGCTCGCGGGAGAGGGGGCAAATCTCGCGATGCCGTACTCCCTCTCCCGCTTGCGGGAGAGGGCCGGGGTGAGGGCCCCAGGATGAAAGGAGCATGACCTGATACTCGTCACCGGCTGCGCCGGCTTCATCGGACACGCCGTGGTGCGCGCGCTGCTGGCGCGCGGCGAGCGCGTGCTGGGCATCGACAATCTCAACGCGTACTACGACCCCGCGCTCAAGCGCGCCCGGCTGGCGACGCTGGACGCCGCGCGGTTCCGCTTCCTCGAGCAGGACCTTGCCGACCGGCAGGGGCTGGGCGCCGCGCTGCGGACCCATGCGCCGCGGCGCATCGTGCACCTGGCGGCGCAGGCCGGCGTGCGCTATTCGTTCGAGAACCCGCAGGCCTACGTCGACAGCAATGTCACGGGCTTTCTCAATGTGCTCGAGTGCGCGCGCGCCAGCGACGCCGTCGAGCACCTGGTCTACGCCTCGTCGTCGAGCGTGTACGGCGGCAACACCAAGCAGCCGTTCGCGGTCACCGACCCGGTCGAGCTGCCGATCAGCCTGTATGCGGCCACCAAGCGCGCCGACGAACTGATGGCGCAGGTGTACGCGCTGCAGTTCGGCCTGCGCCTGACCGGGCTGCGCTATTTCACGGTCTACGGCCCCTGGGGACGGCCCGACATGGCGCCGCTCAAGTTCGCCCGCGCCCTGTTCGAGGGCCGCCCCATAGAGATCTACGGCCAGGGCGACATGCGCCGCGATTTCACCTATATCGACGACATCGCCGACGGAACGCTGCGCGCGCTCGACGAGACGACGCGCTTCGGGGCGGTGCCGCACCGCCTGTACAACCTGGGCAACAACCACCCGGAACCGCTGCTGCGCTTCATCGAGGTTCTCGAGCAGGCGGTGGGCCGCCCGGCACAGCGGGTCCTGCTGCCCATGCAGCCGGGCGACGTGCGCGCCACCGCGGCCGACATCGAGGCGACGACCCGCGACCTGGGCTGGCAGCCGGCGACCGTCATCGACCGCGGGCTGCCGCTGATGGTGGAGTGGGTGCGACGGCACTACGGGTATCGCTAGTGCGGCAAATTGAATGCAAGCGGTTGCAGTTGCAATGCAGCCACCCTCACCCCTGCCCTCTCCCGCGCGCGGGAGAGGGGGTAAATCTCAACAGCAGCTCGAGCTTCAAGGCCTACGCGGCCTCGACGCGTACCGCGCCCCGCGGCGGCGCCGTCGAGCCGCGCACCACCAGCTCGGGCGACAGCGTGACGCGGACCGGCTTGGCGTCGGGCGTGAGCAGCCGCTCCAGCAGCAGCTGGGCCGCCTGGCGCCCCATCTCGCGGTGCTGGATGCGCAGCGTGGTGAGCGGCGGCTGGACCATGTCGACGAGCGGGATGTCGTTGTGCCCGACGATGGAAACGTCCTGCGGGCAGCGCAGGCCTGCGCCGGCCACGGCGTCGTAGCAGCCCATCGCCAGCAGGTCGTTGGCGGCCACGATGGCGGTGGTGCCGCGATAGCGCTTGAGCAGCTCGGCGCAGGCGGTCCGCCCGGCCTCGCGCGTGTACTCGCCGGCCTCGACCATGTGCACGGCGCCGAGGCGGTGGCGCTGGGCGGCCAGCTGGAAGCCCTGCCAGCGCGAGTGTCCGGTGGCCAGCGCCAGCGGACCGGCGACATGGGCAATGCGCCGGTGGCCCAGGCCATGGAGGTGGTCGACCGCCAGCTGCATCGAGTAGAAATCGTCGTTGACGACTTCCGGCGCGAGGCGGTGCTCCTCGGCGCGGTTCACCAGCACCACCGGGACATGCTCGAGTATGCAACGGCGCACCACCTGGTCGTCGCGGCTGGCGGTGGCCACCACCAGGCCGTCGACCTGGCGGGCGAACATCTGCTCGAGTATCCGCTCGCGGTCGGCCGGGGCGCCGGAGGCGTTCGCGATGAGCACCGCGTAGCCGCCGGCGGCAAGCCGCTCCTCGATGCCGCGGATGATCGGCGGGAAGACCGCGTTCTCGATGTCGGGCAGCAGCACGCCGATGACCTGCGAGCGGCCGCGCGTGAGCGCCGAGGCCAGCTTGTTCTGGCGGTAGCCCAGCGCCTTTGCGGCCTCGATGACGCGCACGACGGCCTCGTCGCTGATCAGGTGGCGGGCTTCCGGGTTGAGGGCGCGCGACACCGTGGACATGTTCACGCCCGCGCGCGCCGCGACGTCGCGAATCGTGATGCGCTGCGGCGGCTTGCTGCGCACCGGGCCGGCCGGCACGCGTCCCGCGGATTTGACCATGCGCCGATTGTAGCGGCGGCGCGCGCCGTGGTCCCTGCGCTCCCATTGACACGACTTTGCCGGACGCCTAGTATTGCAGCCGTTTGCATAGTTATTTGCACAAAAGCGCGACCCCGGCTCCCGGCGGGGCGGCGACCACGGATTCCCGGACCGAGCGGCCGGAATGGAAGGACAGCACGGCATGGCCAGCAAGCAGCAAGAGCCGTCGATCATCCGCACCAACGATGTCGACCCGCACCACCACTGGGACCGGCCGATCCAGGCGCCCGGCAACATGCAGGTCGATTTCGAGGAGCGCGTGAATTTCCGCCGCCTCCACGACTACCGGCTGGCGCGCGTGCGCCAGTCGCTGGCACGCTCGGACCTGGGCGCCATCCTGAGCTTCGACCAGCACAACATCCGCTACACCACCAGCACCGTCATCGGCGAGTGGGCGCGCGACAAGCTCACGCGCTACTCGCTGATCACCGGCAACGGCGATCCCTACATCTGGGACTTCGGCTCGGCGGCCAAGCACCACCAGCTGCACGCGCACTGGCTGCACCACGATCACTGCAAGCCGGGCCTGCTCGGCCTGCGCGGCGCCGTGCACTCGGACGCGGGGCTGTTCCGCCGCGCCGCCGAGGAGATCAAGTCGATCCTCGTGGCCGAGGGCGTGGCCGACATGCCGCTGGGCGTCGACGTCATCGAACCGCCGATGATGTTCGAGCTGCAGCGTGTCGGCATCGAGGTGCGCGACAGCCAGCAGATCATGCTCGAGGCGCGCCAGATCAAGAGCGGCGACGAGATCACGCTGCTCAACATGGCCGCTGCCCTGGTCGACGGCGTCTACCAGGACATCTACGAGGCGCTCAAGCCCGGGGTGCGCGAGAACCAGATCGTGGCGCTGGCCAACAAGCGCCTGTACGAGATGGGCTCGGACTGCGTCGAGGCCATCAACGCCATCTCCGGCGAGCGCTGCTGCCCGCATCCGCACAATTTCACCGACCGCCTCATCCGCCCCGGCGACCAGGCGTTCTTCGACATCATCCATTCGTTCATGGGCTACCGGACCTGCTACTACCGCACGTTCAGCGTCGGCCGCGCCTCGGAGCCGCAGATCACCGCCTACAAGCGGGCGCGCGAGTGGATGGACCGCGCCATCGAGCTCATCCGCCCGGGGGTTACCACCGACAAGATCGCCATGGCGTTCCCGGCGGCCTCGGAGATCGGCTTCGAGAGCGAGATGGCGGCCTTCGGGCTCAATTTCTGCCACGGCCTGGGGCTGGGCCTGCACGAGCGGCCGATCATCTCCCGGCTCACCTCGCTCAACGACCCGATGGAGCTCACCGCCGGCATGGTGTTCGCCGTGGAGACCTACTGCCCGGCAACCGACGGCGTGTCGGCGGCGCGGATCGAGGAGGAGATCGTCGTCACGCCCCGTGGCGCCCAGATCATCAGCCTGTTCCCCGCGCTGGAGCTGCCGGTGGCCAACAGATATTGAGTCAGCGATATTGACACGCCGACGGTGCTGCGCCGACAACGCCCCGGCGGCACCGACCCGGCGACAACGCGCCGGCACTACCGGCCCGGCCATCGCCGGCCGGCGTGCCGGCACCGACCGTAAACGACACCGAGAGATGCAGCCATGAGCAGTGCAGTCAACCGGCGCCCCGCGCCGTCACCGGCACCCAGCGACGCCCCGGAAGCGCTGGCGCCCGAAACGCAGCGCGCGCTCTACCGCCTGCTCGTCGAACTGCGCTACACCGAGAAGCGCGCCTACGACCTTTTCCTGCAGAACCTGATCAAGGGCACCAGCCACCTCGCCCTGGGCCAGGAAGCCGTGGCCGCCGGCTTCGGCCACGCGATGCAGAAGGACGACTACACCTTCTGCACGTACCGCGGCCACGACCACACGCTGGCGCGCGGCGCCTCGATCACCGGCGTCCTGGGCGAGCTGATGGGCCGCCAGTGCGGCCTGCTCGCCGGCAAGGGCGGTTCCATGCACCTCACCAGCGTCGAGCACGGCGTGATGGGGTCCTATGCCATCGTCGGCGCGCACATCCCCATCGCCATCGGCGCGGCCTGGTCGGCGCAGTACCGGGGCACGCGCCAGGCGGCGGTCGCCTTCTTCGGCGACGGCACCACCAACATCGGCGCCTTCCACGAGGCCATCAACATGGCCGCCGTCTGGAAGCTCCCGGCGGTCTTCGTCTGCGAGAACAACCTCTACATGGAATACACCCCGATCCGCAGCGTCACCGCGGTGGACCACCCGGCGGCCGACCGCGCCGCCTCCTACGGACTGCCATCGATCATCGTCGACGGCAATGACGTCGAGGCCGTGTACCGGGTGGCGCGCCAGGCCCTCGCGCTCGCGCGCGACGGCGGCGGCCCTTCGCTGATCGAATGCAAGACCTACCGCCACAGCGGCCATTCGCGCGCCGACCCGGCCAAGTACCGGCCGCCCGAGGAGGTGCAGGCCTGGATGGAACGCGACCCGGTGCCGGCCTATCGCAGGCAGCTGCTCGCCGCCGGCATGGCCGAATCGGTGCTGGCCGAGATCGAGCGGGTGGCGATGGCCGCCGTGGACCAGGCGACCGAGACGGCCAAGGCCTCGCCGCCGCCCGAGCTGGCGTCCGCGTTCACCGACGTCTGGGCCGATGGGGGTGCAGCATGGCGGAACTGAGCTATCGGGACGCCGTCGCCGCCGGCATCGCCCAGGAAATGGAGCGCGACGAGCGCGTGGTCTTCCTCGGCGAGGATATCGGCGCGGCCGGGGGCGTGTTCAAGGCCACGGTCGGGCTGGTCGACCGCTTCGGACCGCGGCGCGTGCGCGACACGCCGATATCGGAGCTGGCAATACTGGGCGCCGCGATGGGCGCGGCCATGACCGGCCTGCGCCCCATCGCCGAGATCATGTTCTCCGACTTCCTGGCCTGCTGCTGGGACTATGTCGCCAACGAGATCTCCAAGACCCGCTACATGACCAACGGCCAGTTCACGATGCCGCTGGTCATCCGCACGGCCAACGGTGCCGGTTCGCGCTTCGGCGCGCAACATTCGCAAAGCGTCGAGAACTGGGCGATGGCGATCCCCGGCATCAAGGTCGTCGCGCCCTCCACGCCCGCCGACGTCAAGGGCCTGCTGGCCGCAGCCATCCGCGATCCGGACCCGGTGCTGTTCTTCGAGCACAAGTCGCTGTACGGCATGAAGGGCGAGGTGCCCGACGGCGAGCACGTCGAATCGCTGGGCCACGCCAAGGTGCTGCGCCGCGGCGACGACATCACCATCGTCGCGCTGGCGGCCATGGTGCCGCGCGCCCTGCAGGCGGCCGAGATCCTGGCTAGCCAGCACCGCATCTCGGCAACGGTCATCGACCTGCGCTGCCTGGTGCCGCTGGACACGCAGACCATACTTGCCGAGGTCATCCGCACCGGCCGCCTGTTCACGGTGGAAGAGAACCCGCGCCTGTGCGGCTGGGGCGCCGAGATCTCCTCGATCGTCACCGAGGAGTGCTTCTACGACCTCGACCAGCCGGTGGTGCGCATCACCACGCCGCACATCCCGCTGCCGGCAGCCGACGCCCTCGAGGACGCCGTGATCCCGTCGGTCGGACGCATCGTCCAGGAGGTCCTGCGGGCCGCCGACTTCCGGCCGCGGAGCGCCAATGGACTATAGCCTCGAGGCGATCCGCAAGGACCTGTACATCGGCGGCGCCTGGCGCGCGGCGGCGGACGGCCAGCGCATCGCCGTCGAGGATCCGGCCACCGAGACCGTGATCGCCGAGGTCGCCGACGCCTCCGAGGCCGACGCACTGGCCGCGGTGGACGCCGCCGCGACGGCCGGGGCCCGGTGGGCCGCCGTCGCGCCGCGCGAGCGCGGCGAGATCCTGCGCCGCGCCTTCGAACTGCTGATCCGCCACCGCGAGGCCTTCGCGCGGCTGATCACGCTCGAAAGCGGCAAGGCGCTGGCCGAGGCGCGCGGCGAGGCCAGCTACGCGGCCGAGTTCCTGCGCTGGTATTCCGAGGAAGCGGTGCGCATCCAGGGCGAGATCGGCACCGCGCCGTCGGGCGCCAACCGCATGCTGGTATTGCGCCAGCCCATAGGCGTCTGCGTGTTCATCACGCCGTGGAATTTCCCGGCCGCCATGGCAACGCGCAAGATCGGCCCGGCGCTGGCGGCCGGCTGCACGGTGGTGCTCAAGCCGGCCAAGGAGACCCCGCTCACCGCGCTGGCCATGGCCGCCCTGTTCGAGGAAGCCGGCGTGCCGCCGGGCGTGATCAACGTCATACCGTCGCGGCGCTCGTCGCGCATCGTCGCGGCCATGCTGGCCGATCCGCGCGTGCGCAAGCTGTCGTTCACCGGTTCGACGGAGATCGGCCGGGTGCTGCTCAAGCAGGCGGCCGACCAGGTCATCAAGTGCTCGATGGAACTCGGCGGCAATGCGCCGTTCATCGTCTTCGCCGATGCCGACATCGACCTGGCGGTGGCCAGCGCGATGATCGCCAAGCTGCGCAACGGCGGCGAATCGTGCACGGCGGCCAACCGCTTCTACGTCGAGGCGCCGGTCGCCGACCTCTTCGCGACGCGGTTCGCCGCGGCCATGGCGGCGGTGAAGCTCGGCCCGGGCATCGAGGACGGCGTGCAGATGGGGCCGCTGGTCAACGCCGGCACGCGCGACAAGGTCATCTCGCTGGTGGCCGATGCGCGGCAATGCGGCGGGCGCGTGCTGACCGGCGGCAAGGCGCCGGCGCGCAAGGGCTACTTCTACGAGCCGACGGTGATCGCCGACGTGCCGCGCGACGCGCGCGTCTTCCACGAGGAGATCTTCGGCCCGGTCGCGCCGATCGCGCGCTTCGACAACGAGGACGACGCCGTCGCCCTGGCCAACGACACCGAATTCGGGCTGGTCTCCTTCGTCCACAGCCGCGACCTGGGCAAGGCGCTGCGCGTGGCCGAGCGCATCGAATCGGGCATGGTGGGCATCAACCGCGGCATCGTTTCCGATCCCGCGGCGCCCTTCGGCGGCTGGAAGCAGAGCGGCGTCGGTCGCGAAGGCGCGCACGACGGCCTGCTCGAATACCTCGAAACCAAGTACATCGCGGCGAGCTGGTAAAGGAACATAGGGCGATGGACATCATCATGCCGCAGTTGGGCGAGACCGTGCTCGAGGGCGTGGTCTCGGTCTGGTACAAGAAGCCCGGCGACGCGGTCGCCGCGGACGAGTCGCTGTTCGAGGTCGAGACCGAGAAGGTATCCACCGAAATCCCGTCGCCGGTGGCCGGGGTCCTGCGCGAGATCCTGGTCGCGGCGGGCGTCACCGTGAAGGTGGGCACGCGCCTGGCCGTGGTCGATGCGCCGGGCGAGGCCGCCGCAGCCGCTCCGGCGGGCGCTCCGGCGGGCGCCCCGGCAACACGGGCCGCGGCGGCCGGTGTTGCCGCGCGCGCGGGCGCCGCCGTGGTGGCGCGCGAACCGGGGCGCAAGCTCTCGCCGGTCGTGCGGCGCCTGCTGGGCGAGGCGGGCCTGCTTCCCGACGACGTGGCCGGCACCGGCCGCGACGGGCGCATCACCCGCGAGGACGTGCTCGCGCGCACGCGCCTCGCCGTGCCGGCACGGGCGCCGGTGGCAGCCGCGCCGGCACGGCCGCCGGCCGAGGCGGCGCCCACGGCCGGCCCCGAAGACCGCGTGGTGCCGCTGAACAAGATACGCCGCGCGACCGCCGCCCACATGGTGCGCTCGGTCGCCACCAGCCCGCACACCCTGCAGGCGATCGAGGTCGATTTCCACGCGGTCGAGCGCGCGCGCCGCCAGCGCGGCGCCGACTGGAAGGCGCGCGAAGGCTTCACGCTGAGCTACCTGCCGTTCGTGTGCGCCGCGCTTTGCGAGGCCATCGCCGAATTTCCCTACGTCAACGCGAGCTTCGGCGAGGACGCGCTGATCGTCCACAAGCGCATCCACCTGGGCATCGCGGTGGACCTGGGATTCGACGGCCTGCTCGCGCCGGTGCTGCGCGATGCCGACCGGCGCAACCTGCGCGGTCTGGCGCTCGACCTGCAGGCGCTGATCGCGCGCACGCGCGCCCAGGCGCTGGGGCCCGATGAACTCAAGGGCGGCACCTACACGGTGTCCAACTCGGGCAGCTTCGGAACGCTGATCACGGCGCCGATCATCAACCAGCCCCAGGTCGCCATCCTCTCCACCGACGGCGTGCACAAGAAGCCGGTCGTCATCGAGGGCCCGGACGGCGACGCCATCGCGATACGCCCGATCGGGGTGCTGGCGCAGAGCTTCGATCACCGGGCGTTCGACGGCGCCTATTCGGCGGCCTTCCTGCGGCGCATCAAGAGCGCCCTGGAAGACCGCGACTGGGTGGCGGAATTGAACGCGTAGTCGGTGGACGGGTGGTTGAACGGGTGGTTGATCGGGCGGTTGATCGGGCGGTTGATCGGAAAAGCCGGCCGCCGCGGCCGGTACGACACACAAGACCTACGGCGGCAGCGCCGGAACGACGGACCGGGGTCCGGAGCGATTTGACAGGGGAATCAGCTGATGACGCAAGCTAGCGCGGCAAAGACCAGGCTCGGATGGATAGGCACCGGCCGCATGGGTTACGAGATGGCCGCGCGCCTGGGGCGCGCCGGCTGCGACGTGATGGCCTGGAACCGCACCAAGGCCAAGGCCGATCCGCTGTCGGCCTACGGGGTCAAGGTAGCCTCCAGCCTGGCCGAGATCGCCGGGCGCGACATCGTCTTCACGATGGTCTCGACCTCCGACGACCTCAAGGAGGTCCTGCTGGGCGCCGACGGGCTGCTGGCCGGCAAGGCCCGGCCGCGCATCGTCGTCGACTGCTCGTCGATCTCGATCGCCGCTTCGGCCGCGGTGCGCGCGGCTCTGCAGGAAAGGGGCATTGCGTTCCTGGCCTCGCCGGTCTCGGGCAACGCCAAGGTGATCAAGGCCGGCAAGCTGTCGGTCGTGTGCTCCGGGCCGCGCGAGGTATTCGCCGAATGCGAACCGTTCATCAAGGTGTTCGGCCCCAACGGCGTGAGCTACGTCGACGACGGCGAGCTCGCGCGCATTGCCAAGATCTGCCACAACGTCTTCCTCGGGGTGGTCACCCAGTCGCTGGCCGAGATCACCGTGCTGGCACAGAAGGCCGGCCTGCCGCGCCATGCCTTCCTCGATTTCATGAACAACAGCGTGATGGGTTCGGTGTTTTCGCGCTATAAAACGCCGGCTTTCGTCAACCTGGATTTCAAGGTTACCTTTACGCCCCAGCTGCTGCGCAAGGACATGGACCTGGGGCTGGAGGCCGGGCGCAATTTCGAGGTTCCGATGCCGCTGGCCTCGGCGACCCGCGACCTGATCCAGGCGCAGATCGGCAACGGCTATACCGACGACGATTTCTCGACGCTGCTGCTGCTGCAGGCGAAGGCCTCCGGCATAGAGCTGCAGCCCGAGGGCGTCGCCGTGAACGACGGCCTGAGCTGAGCGGCAGCGGCCCGCGCGGCCGCGGAACAAGAAAGCAGAACGATCGCCACGGGCGGTCACGGAGGAGACCGGTAATGAAGAGCATCGCCGCCCTGTTGGTCTGCGCCGCCGCCTGGGGCTGGGGCAGCGCGCAGGCCGACCAGGGGATCATCAAGATCAAGTTCCCGCACGTCGTTTCGGAAAAGTCGCCCAAGGGACAGGCCGCGCTCAAGTTCAAGGAGCGGGCCGAGGCCCTGCTGCCGGGGCGCGTCAAGGTCGAGGTCTATCCGAACTCCCAGCTGATGGGCGACGACGAGTCGCTCGAGGCGCTGGCCAACGGCGACGTGCAGATGATCGCCCTGTCGCTGTCGAAGTTCGACCGGCTCACGAAGAAGCTGCAGATCTTCGACCTGCCGTTCCTGTTTCCCGACATGGCGGCCGTCGACCGCTTCCAGCAGTCGCCCGAAGGCCGGGCCCTGCTGCACGAGGTGGAGCCCAAGGGCCTGCTCGGGCTGGCCTACTGGCACAGCGGCATGAAGCAGATCACCGCCAACCGGCCACTGATCGTGCCGGCCGACGCCGCGGGCTTGAAGTTCCGCATCCAGGAATCCGACCTGCTCGAGGCGCAGTTCCGGGCGCTCAAGGCCAATCCCCAGAAAATGGCCCTGGGCGAGGTCTACCAGGCGCTCACCAACGGCGTCATCGACGGCCAGGAGAACACCTGGTCGAACATCTACCGCCTGAAATTCTTCGAGGTCCAGAAGCACATCACCGAGACCAATCACGGCGTGATCGACTACATGGTGACGGTCAATGCCAAGTGGTGGAGCGGCCTGCCGCCCGACATCCGTGCCGGACTGGAACGGGCGCTGGCCGATGCCACGGCCGACAACAACGCCAATGCCGAGAAGAGCGTGCTGGCCGACCGCGACAAGGTCCTGGCCAGCGGCAAGACGACCCTGCACACGCTCACCGCCGAGCAGAAGGCCGCCTGGCGCACGGCGATGGTGCCGGTCTGGAAGCAGTTCGAGCCGCAGATCGGGCCCGAACTGATCCGCGCCGCCGGCCGCTGACCGCGCCCGCCCGACGCGCGGCCCCGATGGTGCTTGCAGCGCTCAACCGCGGCCTGTGCCGGCTCGAGGAGGTCCTCATCGGACTGCTCCTGGCCTGCATGACCCTGCTCACCTTCTCCCAGGTCGTGCTGCGCTACGGCTTCAACAGCGGCTGGATCTGGTCGCTGGAAGCGACCACCTACATGTTCGGTGCGCTGCTGATGGTCGGCATCTCGTACGCCATGCGCGAGCACGCGCACATGAACGTCGATGCCCTGGTCAATACGCTGCCGCGCCCCTGGAAGCGCGCCTGCGCGTTCCTGGCCATCGCCCTGTGCTTCGTGTACATCGGCCTGATGATCTGGGGCGCCGTCGAGCTGGTCCAGCGCCTGCATGCGCTGGGCACCAACGCCCGCGACCTGCCGGTCCGGCGCTGGATCCTGATGTCGATGCTGCCGCCGGGCTTCGCGCTGCTCGGCCTGCGGCTCGCGCAGGCCGCCCTCGAGGTGCTGCGCGGCACGCGCGACGGACTGGGCGGCGCCCACGGACCCCTGCCGGACGGCGCCACGCTGCTCGCGCCCGGGCACGCCGGCCGATGAGCGTCGCCTTCCTGTTCGTGGTGCTGCTCGCGACCATGCTGATCGGCGTGCCGATCGCGATGGCGCTGGGCCTTACCAGCGTCCTGACGCTGATGATCTTCGGCCAGGAATCGCTGGC
>Ga0181525_10003464_pt1 | contig 12465 bp, 5 predicted proteins | sample PEATcosm2014_Bin_48_FD_121100 | JGI IMG/M metagenome (GOLD analysis project Ga0181525, IMG submission 121100) | Peatland microbial communities from MTU Mesocosm Facility, Houghton, MI, USA - PEATcosm2014_Bin06_10_metaG | ecosystem: Environmental > Terrestrial > Soil > Wetlands > Peat | place... | reverse complement strand
CGCAGGCGTGGGCCAATTGATCGTCGGAGTCGCCTGGTTCACTGTCAGCGTGACGCTTGCGGAGGCATTCGTGTAGTCGGTGGTATCGGTCGGCGCAAAGGTGACTGACAAGGTGTGCGAACCCGCAGTCAGCACCGTCCCCGCCGCCGGTGAATAGGTGAGGGTTCCAGCCACTGTCGAGCTTGCGTTCAACTGAGTCGAGCTCAGCGCCGCGCCGTAAGTGATAGACGCAGGCGTGGGCCAATTGATCGTCGGAGTCGCCTGGTTCACCGTCAGCGTGACGCTTGCTGTCGCTGTCGTATAGTCCGTCGAATCGGTTGGCGCGAAGATCACCGTCAGCGTCTGCTGTCCGGCAGTCAGCACCGTCCCCGCCGCCGGTGAGTAGTTGAAGGTTCCAGCCACTGGCGAGGTCGCGTTCAACTGCGTCCCGCTCAGCGCCGTACCGTAAGTGATAGCCGCGGGCGTCGCCCAGGTAATAGTCGGCGTCGACTGATTCACAGTCAGCGTCACGCTTGCTGTGGCTGTTGTGTAGTCGGTCGAGTCGGTCGGAACGAAAGTTACGGTCAGCGTCTGCTGTCCGGCAGTCAGCACCGCCCCCGCCGCCGGCGAGTAGGTGAAGGCTCCAGCCACCGGCGTGCTTGCGTTTAACTGCATTGCGCTCAGGGCCGTTCCGTAGGTAATGGCAGCAGACGTAAGCCAAGTGATCACCGGCGTCGCCTGGTTCACTGTCAGTGTGACGCTTGCCGTGGCTGTTGAGTAGTCGGTCGAGTCGGTCGGAACGAAAGTTACGGTCAGCGTCTGCTGTCCGGCAGTCAGCACCGTCCCCGCCGGCGGCGAGTAGGCGAAGGTTCCAGCCACCGTCGAGGTGGCACCAAGCTGTGTTGCACTCAGCGGCGTGCCGAAGGTGATGGGCGGGGGCGTGGGCCAAGTGATGGTAGGCGTACTTTGGGTGCCCGTGGCGCTCAGAGCAATGGTCTGCGAGGTATACGTTGGCGCAGCAGCATTCAGATTGTTATCCGTGAGCACGAGCGAGCCGCTGAGGGCACCCGCCGCCGTTGGCGAAAAGCTAATAGGTAACAGGCAGGATGCGCCTGCCGCCAATGTTCCTGGTGTCGAGGAACTGCTGCTAAGCAAGGGGCAAGCCGAGGCCCCGCTGCTGTTCAAAGTAAAGTTCGCCGCGATGCTCGGATTGTTGCCAGTAAGCGGGACCGGGAAGCTCAGCGCGGCATTGCCTGCGTTTTCGACGGTCACGGTCTGTGGACTGTCGGTGCTGGTTGATCCGACTGCCGCGTTGGCAAAGCTCAGGGCCGGCGGGTTCGCGTAGTTGAGCTCGGCCACGCGATTATTGTCTGAATCGGCGACATAAACGTTGCCAGCGCCGTCGACCGTTATCCCATAAGGATTGCCGAAGCCGGCGGCCAGCGTATTCACCGTGGCATAGCCATCAGTTGCCGACAGCTCTAGCACTGTATTGTTAGTAGTATCAGCAACGTACAAATTGCCGTTCCCGGCCACAGCCAGAGCTGCTGAAAAAGGCAATCCGCTGGTGATCGTGTTGATCGTTATGTAACCGCCTGCCGCCAGGATTTCCTTCAGCGCATTGTTGCCGGAATCGGTCACAAAAACATTTCCGCTGCTGTCCACAGCCACGCCATTGGGGCTGCTGAAGCCGCTGCCCAGCGTTATCACGCAAGTACTTTCAAAACAACCCGGCGGAATCTGCTTGACTGCATTGTTGTAAGAATCCGTGACGTAGACGTTTCCGCTGCCATCCACGGCCACGCCCCAAGGATTGCTGAATCCGCCGCCCAATGCGATAACTGTTGTGTAACCGCCTACTTTCAAAACCTCATATACCGCACTCTTGCTGTAGTCAGCTACGAAGACATTGCCACTCCCGTCGATTGCTACGCCTGTGGGATTGCCGAATCCGCTTCCGAGAGTATTGATGGTGGGCGATGAGGGAATGCTTCCATTGACCGCCAGAACCTCTTTTACCGCAAAGTTGTTGAAATCGGCGACAAAGAGGTTTCCGCTGCTGTCCACGGCCAAACCGGTGGGAAGGTTGAAGCCGCTGGCCGGGAAGCTCTCAGCGGCGGGCAGGAAGTTTAGCTGCGGTCCTACGCCCGTGCCCTGAAGGTAGCCGGTGGCAATCGCGTTTCCATTGTTGTCATAGAGCGCCACCGCGCCATAGCGGGTGCCGGCGAATTTAGGCGTGAAGCTCACGTTCACAATGCAGGATTGCCCGGTGGAATATGCCGTATTCGCCGTGCAGGTGTCCGAACCTGCATCGGCAAAGTCGAGCCCGGTTGCGCCCTGCGTAAGCATGGCCGTTGAACCAAGAGTGACCGCGGCGCCGAAGGTGTATGCGAAGCTCTGCACCGGGCTTGTTGTGCCGATGTTTACTGCTCCGAGGTTTGCGCTTGACGGCGAGAAACCGGCTGGAGCGGTAATCGACACCGCAAGCGTCGTCGATTCGGTCGGCCAGCCTGGACCTTGAGTACCAGCAATGATCACCCCGTAGGTTCCGGTGGGAGCTGCGCTGCTGGCAGTCAGCGTGAGAAGACTCGTTCCGGTGGTGGGATTCGGGCTGAAGGATGCGGTTACGCCGCTTGGCAAGCTGTAGGCGGCTAAATTCACACTGCTGTTGAAACCATTCAGGGCGATCACCGAGACGGTGGATGCCGCGGACGATCCCTGTGGAATGCCTAGCGACGAGGGGGCGAGTCCAAGGGTGAAGCTTGGCGAAGGGGCGACAATTTCAATATCAATTGTGCAGGTCGCAGTCTCAGCTCCCGAAGTTCCGGAAATCGTTACAAATGTCTGTACAAGAGCCGCAGTGCTGCTCGCGGTCAGTGTAAGCACGCTGGTTGTTGCCGTGGGGTTAGGACTAAACGAAGCGGTTACGCCGGCCGGCAGTCCTGAAGCGGCCAGCGTGACGCTGCCGGAGAAGCCGGATGCAGGCAGCACAGTGATGGTGGAGGTGAGAGAGGAGCCTTGAAAGAACGCCGCGGACGAGATGGCCGAACTGACCGTGAAGCCTGGCGTGGCGACCGTCAAAACAAGAGTCGTTTTTGCCGTCTGGGCGCCAGCGGTACCGGTGATGGTGAGGTTGTAGGTTCCAGGAGTAGCGACGTAAACAGCCGCTGTGAGCGTGAGCGTACTGGTTCCGGTGGCGGGGTTCGGAGTGAACGATGCGGTCACGCCATAGGGGAGGCCGGACGCGGCCAAGCTTACACTGCCAGTGGCCCCAGTCACCGTGATGGTGCTGGTGTTGGAGGAGCCCTGGTAGACGGTCAAGGAAGCGGGCGAGGCTGTGAGAACGAACGCCCCGGTGCCGCTCAACGCGATGCTCTGCGTGGTGTAGCCTGGCGCGGCGGCATTGAGGTTGTTATCCGTCAGCACCAGCGAGCCGGTGAGAGCGCCCGGCGCCGTTGGCGCAAAGCTGATGGGCAACTGGCAAGACGCGCCAACCGCCAGCGTCCCCGGCGTCGAAGAACCTGCGGTCAACAGCGGGCAAGCAGAGACCCCGTTGCTGTTCAGAGTGAAGTTTGCCGCGATGCTCGGATTGTTGCCGGCTGACGGATTCGGAAAGCTTAGGGCCGCATTGCCGACGTTCTGGATCGTTACCGTCTGTGGGCTGTCGGTGCTCGTTGAGCCCACCGCTGTGCTGGCGAAGCTCAAGCTGGGCGGATCGGCGAAGTCCAGCTTCACCGCCCTCTCGTTTCCGTAATCTGCGACATAGACGTTGCCGCGTCCGTCCAACGATACATCGGCGGGGTAGCTGAAACCGCCTCCCAGTGTGCCGATGATAGGCGAGGCCGGAATGGTTCCGTTGACCGCCAGAATCTTGTAGACCGCATTATTGCTCCAATCGGCGACGTAGACATTGCCGCTTCCGTCCACTGCAATGCCATAAGGATAATTGAATCCGCCGCCCAGGGTTTCGATGGTGGGCGAAGTTGGAATGCTGCCATTGACCGCCAGAATCTCTTTCACCGCGCTATGGCCGGAATCGCTGACGTAGACGTTGCCGTTGCCGTCCACCGCCACTCCCCCTGGGTAGCTGAAGCCGCTGGCCAGCATGTTGATCGCCGGCGAAGCGGGGATGCTGCCGTTGACCGCGATAATCTCCTTGATTGCGCTCGGGGTATCGGCGACGTAGACGTTGCCGCTGCCGTCCACCGCCACTCCTGCGGGGTACTTGAATCCGCTGCCCAAAGTTCTGATGGTGGGCGAGGCGGGAATGCTGCCATTGACCGCCACAATCTCCTTGATTGCGCTATTGCCTGTGTCGGCGACGTAGACGTTGCCGCTGCCGTCCACCGCTAGGGCGGCAGGTTCGCTGAATCCGCTGCCGAGCGCGACGATGGTAGGCGAGGCTGGGACGGCACCATTGACCGCCAGAAGCTCGTACACCGCATTGTGACCCTGATCGGCGACATAGATATCGCCGCTTCCGTCCACCGCTACGCCATCGGGATAGCGGAATCCGCTGCCCACCGTGCTTTGGGCGCCGGGCAGGAAGTTGATCTGCGGCCCCGCTCCCACCCCTTGCAGATGGCCGATTGCAAGCGTGTTTCCGGAGTTATCTTCGAGCACGACCGCGCCAAAGCGGGTTCCAGCCAACCTGGGCGTGAAGGTCGTGTTCACGGTGCAGGTTTGGCCGGCACTATAGGCTGTATTCGCCGTGCAGCTTCCCGAACCGGCGTTGGCAAAGTCCAACCCGATTGCACCCTGCGTCAGGACCGCCTCGCCGCCGATTGTGCCTGGTGTGGTGAAGGTGAAGACCATGGGAATCGCCGGGCTGGTACTCCCAATGTTGACTTCCCCGAAGTTTGCAGACGGCGGCGCAGCGATCTGCACAGAATTGGCGACCGCCAAGGAAAGGTAAGCGCCTTCGGTCTGTGAACCAGAGACACCTGTAACATTGATAGTGGAAGTGGTGGTGGTGGCCAGGTTGCTGGCGGTAAAGGTCAGCACGCTGGTTCCTGTAGTTGGATTTGGGCTGAATGAGGCAGTCACGCCGCTAGGGAGGCCAGACAAAGAAAGATTGACGCTGCCGGTGAATCCCGCCAGGTCGTTCACCGTAATCGTCGTTGTGCCGGTGCCGCCTGTGCTGATGCTCAGGCTGCCCGGCGAAGCCGAGAGAGTGAAGCCCGAAACAGGAGGCCCGACCAAGGCGTTGATGAGGCCCTGCCCGTTTGGACTGCCCCAGCCGGTCACCAGATCGTAGCCCGCAACGGCCGAATAGCTGCCCGATGTGCCGCTGGTGATGTCGTGGAAGTCCGTGTTATAAGCGAAGGTCACATTCTGCGCGTAGATGAGCGGGTTAAGGAAGCCGACAGTTGGCTCGCCGTTGGCAGCCAACTGCTGGTTGACCAGGGCAATGTAGCCGGCCCACATAGGAGCGGCGAAGCTGGTGCCGCCGTACTCGTTGGCCTGGCAGGTCGTCTGATCGGCGCAGGTGTAGAAGGTGAAGTTCGCGTTTGCCGAAACGTCCGGACCGTTGCGCAGAGTCGTCGAACCTTTATTGCCGGAGTTGATCACGCCCGGAAGCTGCTGCCATGCGGGGATGGCGATCGAGTCTGGAGAAATGCCGCCGCCGCTGTCTGCCCACGCGGTTTCCGATTGCCATGCGCCACCCGCGCTGGCGGTGACCAGGTCCGTGCCGCCAACGGAAACGACATTTGCATCGTCCGCCGGCCAAGCCTCGTTGCTCGATGACCAAGTCGACCTGTCGCCGGAGGCCACAAAGAAGTTTTGGCCTTGCGCCGCCATCCTCTCGAAGTAAGGATCAAGCGCGCTTGGATCCGCCGGAGTCCAGCCCCACGAGCAGCCAACAGTGGTGGGCAGGGGGATCTGGTTGGGGGGCGCGGTCATGGCGCTGAGAATGGTTGTATCGTATGACCCGATGTACATGACCAGGCTGGACAATCCCGGAGCCATGCCGATGGCCTGGGTCATGTCGATCGTCTGCTCGGTGTCGTCGCAACCGCTTGCAACTACGCAGTTTGTGCTGGTTCCATCCGTGGACACCAGGGTGACCGGCACATTGTTGGTTTGGCCGATATTTGTGAAGTATGTATTGAGGTCGGCCAGATCGGTGCCTTCATACTCCCACAATCCGAGGTTCTGGCCGGTGCCGGTCAGGGAAGCTCCACCGTAGTAGGCCGCGCGCATATCGCTGCCCAGAAAGGAGGCCGAAGGGCCGGAGCCGGTGGTGGCGTGAGAGACGACATCCCCAGGCGCGATGCCATGGGCCTGCGCGTAGTCGCTCTTGCTCACAAGCATGGAATGCGGGATGGAGTAGTTGTCCAAACCGGAGATGTGCCAGAGCCGGAATGGCAAATCCCCAGTGGGCTCACGATCCGGCGCGTAAAAGACGCGGTTCTCGGTAGGGTGCTGGTAGGTCCGCAGGTTCACATGAAACGCGCTCTCGATGGCCGAGACGGGGCCCTTGACCTGCACATCCATGCCATCGCGTGTGCCGCCGACGACCGTAAGACCGCGCGCCTTCGCAAAAGCAACCACGGCGTCATAATTGGCCTGGCTGGGACCAAACTTTGAGGTAAACTCCGGCACGGTGAGGAAGCGCCGGTAGGAGGGGCTGGCCGGGTCGTAGAGTTCGCTCAGGAACGCATCCAAGCCAGCCTGATCGCTTAGCGGCAGAACTATATCCAGTTGCATGACTTGGGTTGCGGGAAGATGCCCCAACGGCTGCGCTTGCCCATTTAAAGCCGCTTCTCGCAAATGGCGCGTCAGCAGCGATTGCTGCGCCTGACCTTGGATGGCCAACAACAGAACAGCGCACAAGACAGACATCGTGTCCCGCTTCAGCAGACGGCTCAGAATACGACGGGAGGCAATGGGAGAAATCGCCGGGCAGACTGACCAAGGCATTGAGATCATGGCTGAATTACTCCTCAGAGAATGCGATCTGGAAGATCTGTGCTCTGCGTCCTCGATGGACACACCGACCCACAAAAGAGCCCCGATGCTACGCAATCGGCGCAGAGACCCGAATCTTCTGTTGATTGAGATACGCACCGAGGCTATCACACAATTCGATTCAAGTAAATCAAAACCCTTGCCCCTGCGATGGCGCTCGAGACGCGTTGGAGTGGCGGCCAGTCATTCTCCGCTCCTTCCTCACAACGCGGACATGGGGTTCCTTGAAGAACAGCCCTATTTCAAAAATTGCGGGCAGAAGGGTGCCGCAGCGCTCGCTGAAGAGCGCAATAAGTGTATTAAAGGTAATTGGTTATGTCTTTGATGATGGAAGGGGGTATAAATCTAAGACTTGGTGGCGGGAGGCAGGATCGAACTGCCGACCTACGGGTTATGAATCCGTCGCTCTAACCATCTGAGCTACCCCGCCGGATGAGAAGCAAGAAGCGCGGGCGCAAAGGCCCGGCCAGAAGCGGGCGATGGTGAATCCGCGCACAACTCCCTTTCTTGATGATACGGGCGGCTGAGGAAGAGGTCAAACCCAACTCTTGTCCAACGCAAGATGAGTCGTTCATGACCGTGCCGGTCACAAGGGGAAATGAAAATGGCGGCAGGCTGGAGTAGCGTAGATTTGGGCTGCCTCTGGGCCGAAGGCCGTTTCAGGCAGTGGTGCCGACAAGCCCGCAGATGAGTCTGGCCTGGAAGCCTGGAGGAGCAAGGAATTGTCGCCGCTGCCGAGGCAGTGAGCACGCAAAGGAGATTCTCAACAAAGAAGGCTTCCTCCAGAGGCGGTCCAGGAGGTTGAGCCATGCAAGTGGTCTATGCACGTTGTGCTGGACTGGACGTACACCAGAAAACGGTGAGCGCTTGCGCCAGTGTGTGTGAACCGAACGGCAAGAAGCGCCGGCAGATTCGAGTCTTCGGCAGCTTTACCGGAGATTTGTTGGTGCTGGCCGACTGGTTGCGGGAGCAGGGCGTTACCCATGTGGCGATGGAAGCCACTGGTGTGTATTGGCGGCCGGTGTGGGCGGTGCTGGAAGGGCAGTTTGAGCAACTGCTGGTTAACCCGCAGCATATCAAGGCCGTGCCTGGACGCAAGACCGACGCCAAGGACTGTGAGTGGATTGCAGACCTATTCCATTCGGGAGAACCCCCGGCTTTGCCGGGGTGGCAGTAGAAGTTTGACAGTTCCGGGAGTATGTTCTCCCTCAATTAGCCTCCATCGTGGCTGAGAAGATGGCATCACGAGGCTTTTGCTTTTGTTCTTGCTTTTGCTTTCACCGGTTGCGATCAGGCCCCTTTGAGGGGCCAGCAACCGTAAAGCCACCGGCTCAGCCGGTGGATACTTACTGCAGCACGGGCTGCTCAAGGGAAGCTTCGTACCGCCAACTCCCATATCACATGTTGAAGACCGGCCAGGGTTACCGCGAACTCGGAGGCAACTACCTGGAACAGATCAACAAGGACCAGCTCCAGCGCTATTTCACGAAGCGGCTGCAAAAGCTCGGCTTCAAGGTGTCGGTAGAACCTTCCCTTGAAGCTGCCTGAAGGCATTTTCAAAGGAGGAGCTTGAAGGAGTCAGAGCGGGCAAGCTGAAGATGGATGATCAGCGTGCTTGGTGCGGAGAAGTTGAGCCTGGTTGAGATCGAGGCATTTCTTGCGGCCTCGGAGTGTGCGCGCTTTGCCGGTTGCGGCCGCACGGAGATTTATGGCTGGGTGGAACGCTTGCTCTGCCATCACGAATATCCGCTTCAGGGACGGCGCGCCAAAGGGCTTCTGCGGGCCTATGTCGAGCGCATGACCGGACTGAGCCGGGCGCAGTCCACGCGGCTGATCGGCGGCTATGTTGGCCTCGGGCGGATCGCCGTCAAGCCCTCCGGGCGGCCTCGCTACCAGCGCCACTATACCTCGGCAAACATCGAGTTGCTGGCCTCCATCGATGAGGCGCATGAGCGGCTTAGCGCTCCGGCCACACGCCATATTCTCAAGCGCGAGTTCGAGGTCTACGGCAACTCCGAGTTCGAGCGGCTCTTCCGACTCTCTAACGGCCACCTCTACAACCTTCGCCGCACCCCCCGCTACGGCCTGCGCAGCTATGAAAAAACGCGGCCCACGGCGGTCTCGATCGGCGAACGGCGCAACCCCGCGCCCCTCGGCCAATTGGGCTTTCTGCGCATCGATACCGTGCATCAGGGCGATGGACCCGAGGGCAAGGGAATCTACCATATCAACGCCGTCGACAAGGTCGCGCAGTGGGAAGTGGTGCTGGCAACTCCCCGCATTTCAGAGGCTTGGCTGATGCCCTTGCTCGCCAGCATCCTCCAGCAGTTGCCCTTCGCCATCCTCAACTTCCACTCCGACAACGGCAGCGAGTTCATCAACAAAGTGGTGGCCGAGCTGCTTGAAACGCTACTGATTGAGCAGACCAAAAGCCGTCCGCGCCGCTCCGGCAACAACGGCTTGGTGGAGACCAAGAACGGCGCCATCATTCGCAAACATATCGGCTGGGGCCACATCAGCCCAGCCCAGACCGCGCCTCTTAACCAGTTCTATACCGGCTTCCTCAGCCCCTGCGTCAACTACCACCGCCCCTCGGCTCAGGCCGAAGTCCAGATCGACGCAAGGGGGCGCAAACGGCATTTTTACAAGCTGTGGCGCACACCGCTGGAAACGCTGCTCGCGCTGGACCGCCCGCGGCAGTATCTGCGCCCCGGACTGAGCATCAATGCACTCAAACGCGTGGCCGCGGCGATGAGCGATACGGAAGCCGCGCGGCGGATGCAGCAGACAAAAAACGGCCTGTTCGAGAAGATCAGAAAGTCGGCGTGACGGGCGTGCGGCATTAAAAGCGGACCGTGGAAATGACGGTTTATGGAAAGCCCGGAAAACGAAAGTGCTGTTTTCCGCCCTTCCCACAAACCTTGGAAATCGATAAAGCCGATTCCCTCATTCCCACCGCCGCGACGACAACGACGAAGCACCTATGAAAGAATCCCGAAAAGGAGCCCTCAGAAGCTGCCCGCCTCAGACTCACCCTTCAGGCTCATTCCTGGATTGGAAAAGACTGTGGTCCACAAACCGGAGATGACCCTTGGCCTGGATATAAGCGACCGTTACAGGCCACTATTGCTTCGGCAAGATAATACTGTCTGGGTGCCCATCCATTTCCGCGTTCTTTGCGGAAATGGGTCGGAATGAGCGTCACTATTTTGTTGCCGGATTTATATTGCCTGTTGAATGGCGACGGCGAGGTCGTGGAAGAAGGGGGGATGCAGAGCAGCAAAGCCGCACTCAGGCGGCATTTCGAGGGCGAACTGCCCATGCGCATCGCTCTGGAATGCGGCACGCATTCGCCCTGGGCCAGCCGGTTGCTCACCGCGCTGGGCCACCAGGCGACCGTTGTCTGCGCAGTCCGCTGGTGCAATCGGCGCAATCTATTTTGGGGCGCTTCGGCCCCGACTCCGAGCTGCGCCGCTGGGGTCTGAAGCTTGCGGCAACAGGCGGCAAGCGCGGCAAAATGCGAGCGGTGGCCGCCGTGGCGCGCAAGCTGGCGGTGGCGCCGCACGCCATGTGGCGCAACGGAGAGCGCTTTCAGGCCTTTCCGCAGCCTGCGGCCAAGGAGGCATAGCGCCGCGGTTCCGGCAGCCGGAAGGGTTGCCCATCAACCGCGGAACAACCTGAAACGACGGCAGTAAACAGTTTGCAAACTGGCAGCACAGCAGCAAAGGCAAGAAAAGGAGTTTTTGCTTCGCAATGGCAAATGCCAATCCATCTCGTGTCCGGGTGACTGCGTTGGCCGGGTGGGCCTTCAAAGGCCGAGCTTCAGATAGCAGCCCCGGTTCATCCCTGTCGGGCCGCATCAGGCAACAAGCCCATAGCGGCTCAGAGCGAGTGCGCATAGAAGCCCGAGATGAATCCGCGGCACAAGAAGAGGTATAAACAAGAACAACAGCAACAGCAAAAGAACGCCACTAAGGAAAAAACAAAGACGAAAACCTTGACAACACCAGCCGTCACATAGAAGCCGGCCGGAAGGCTGGCGCTACGGTTTCGGGCAGGTGAAGCCGATGGGAGACTGATACCGGCAGTTGATTTTTTAGTCGCCAGTAGTCCTGGTGGCAAGCATTTTCCCGCTGTCGGAAACAAGCTCACGTAAAAATAGATTAAATCGGGGTTGAAAAGGTTAGTAAAGCTCTATATTGTTAAGCCGTTGCGGGAGTAGTGTCCAAAACAGAGAAAAATCAATGGTCATGCGGGTTTCTGTATCATTGCCCGGTGTCCTCGTGTGTCCACCTTGGACACGTCACTAGCCATAGGATGTGAGTGAGGCAAATATGTTTGAAAAGCAGGGGAAGTTTTACGCCGATTGGCGCGATAAAAAGGGCAACCGTAAACGGAAGTCTTTCACCACGGCACGTGCTGCACTTCAGTTCGAGGCCGAAGAAAAGGCACTCGCACACCCAAAACGGAAAGCGGGAAGAACAGCGTTGCCGCGATTCTCCTCGCTAAAATGCACAACCATAGACAATGCACAGGTTGGCAAGCGGCAAAGCTCATCATCTCCGTCGCGGGAAGCCTCCAACCGTGGCAACTCCGTGCCTCGCACGTCTATGAAATCGACGCATATATCACGGGGCAAGGTTTCACTCATTCGACGCGAGCCAACAAAGCGATAGACGCAGCTTTCCTGCTTCGATGGCTTTGGATGTACCATGGTGCGCCTAAACTCGATGAGCTTATCACGAAACATCCGGGGCGTAGACCTCGGAACGTTACGGCAAGCGATGAGGAAAAAATGCGGGTTTTAAACGCTGCACAACCCCACATGAAACTGTACATTTTGCTCTGCTCGGATTTGGCTATCCGTTCGGGAACAACTGCAAGACTTGGGCCGGAACACTATAACTCGGCACAGCAAAAATTGTCTTTTACGACAAAAATGGGCGAAAGGCTCACTTTGCCAGTGACGGAAGAAATCGCGGGTCTGATCGGGTTGTGCAATATGGACGATCGTACACCTTTTGTAAAACAGCTTTGGGCTTTAGGTGCTGAGTGCCGTAGTGGGCCGAATCCTAAACCAGATGCAAAAACGAATCCTTTCAATAATCAGTTTGCGGCGTTACGTCGGTCTGTTGGTATTACGCGCAGGCTGACTCCGCATGATTTTCGGCGAACGACAGCGGTGCGGATGTTAGAGGCAACTGGTGACGTTCGGGATGTACAGGCGTTATTGGGTCATCGTTCTTTGCAGTCTACGGTCTGGTATCTCGACCATGATTTAAGGCCGGTGTCGCGGGATACTCTTGAGGCTCTCAAACGTCCACACAACTTTGAAAGGAAAATCGCTTGAACACTTGCGCATGTCCTGGACACATCTGTCGCTCGCATGACTCGGACACGCCACCATGCCCGCCAAACGTACTCAAAGAAAGGGGAGCCCGCAATATGAACCACAACCTTGTCACGTTCTCACGACTTATCGACCTGCAAGCATCGGCCATGCCGCGTGACCGT
>Ga0181525_10003463_pt1 | contig 12466 bp, 14 predicted proteins | sample PEATcosm2014_Bin_48_FD_121100 | JGI IMG/M metagenome (GOLD analysis project Ga0181525, IMG submission 121100) | Peatland microbial communities from MTU Mesocosm Facility, Houghton, MI, USA - PEATcosm2014_Bin06_10_metaG | ecosystem: Environmental > Terrestrial > Soil > Wetlands > Peat | place... | reverse complement strand
ATAACCAAAAAGAAAATTCATTTTGTGCAATCATTGCGCAAACCTTGCCGTTTATTCTGTCAGACTTGCCGGATGAAAGCGTCATCGTCTTTTTCGATTGCGCCCCGGATGGCGCAATTTGCTCGAACAACTGTGCCATCATCCGGTCTGACACATGGGGCTTCTCCACCGGGAAGCAAATGCCGGTTGACACGGTTGCGCGTGGAAATAAATTGCAGGCAACGGCTGACGCCGCCTGACGGCAGGGGGCGTCCCGCTGGCCATGAAAAGAAATTGAAAGTTGTAACGAATTCATTACAACCTTCATTTCTGGTTTTGGCTAAACTTGGTCTAAAAAACCAAATGAAAACTATGCAAATAAAAAACGACGTATCGGAGTCTGACGCGCTGACGATTGGTAAAAGCGCGTCCGCCTTGGGCATTCACGAATTCAGCCTGCTCTCGCGTGTCCAAGCGGGCGACATCATCGCCGCAAGGCTGTGGACGGGTGAAATGGCCATTCCCATCAGCGAACTGGAACGGCTCTCAAAACTGTCAATTTATTCACTGGCCATTCCACCAGACAAACCGGAAACGGTTTTGTCTGACGCCCGCTTGGGCATCAAGCGAGAACCTTACAGTGGATTGATGCGCGCTGGTGAACATCAGGAATACAATGTGCCGGGCGGTGATTTCCGGCGTTTCACTGATTCCGAAATGAAAGGTTATCGCGCCGCTTTCGGCATCATCGCCCCTGAATTTGAATCATTGGGCGTATTGAAAAAGCAGTTGGAAAATCCTGCCACGGTCAAGCCCTCGCCCGAAAAGGAAATCTGCACTTCCAAGCTTGGCGTCTGGCAGGTGCGTTCAACATTGCTGAATCTCGGTTCAAGCGACATTTTGCTGTGCCAGAAGCGAGACGACTTTGCGGTGATTGAACGGTTCCGCGACAACGTGCCCTACGCCAAAGCCAAAGGCATCGCGGAGATTTTGCTGGAAAGAAATGATCCGCTCCAAGTGGCGGCGGCGTTTAATGAGAACGCAAAACACACGCTGGAATTCATGGCGAGCAATCAGGTCGCCACGGCGCAGCGGGTGGTTTGGGGACAATTTCAAGGTCACGAATATCGCCCGGCACGTTTGGTGGCGGCGATTTCGGAGCGTTGCCGGTTGGCGGTCTCGGATGAGGAAACGATTTCGCAGACGCCATCAGTGGACGATTCAAATTCCCACAAGCAAGGTCACAACCGGGGCATGAGCATTTAAGGAGGGCGCATGAATCCAGACATCGAACGTCTTTTGAATTTGAGAAATCCTCCGCAACGGCTGACGGCAGAAGAGGCGGCGGGCAGGCTCGGTCTTTCCCCGCATGAAATTCCCATTTTGGTGGCCAAAGGATTGTTGAAGCCATTGGGACATCCAGCGCCCAATGGCCCCAAACATTTTTTAACGGCAACGCTGGATGACTTGCGACGTGACGAAAAATGGCACGGCAAGGTATCCGACGCGCTTCAAGAATACTGGCGTCACAAAAATGCCCGGAAGCAAGACCCGGCGGACAAACGGCAACCGTCCCGACTGCAAACCCAAAATGCCCGTGCGGAAGATTGATTGAGACAAAATACAAGGCGCGGGCGGAACATCATCCGCCCGCGCCTCACCGTTTATACGGCGGCTATCGAGATCATTCCTCATAATCATCACGATGATCGTCATACGCCGGATGGTGCGACGGTGGAAACGGGTCGAACGTGTCCGGGGGCGGCGGCGGTCCCGACAAGCGAATGATAATCGCTGGCCGGACGCAGGACATGAGTTTTCCTCCTTTACGCCGCAATGCGCCGCTCAACACCCACGCCAACAAAGCCAGCAAGAGACCGATGACTCCGATAAGAAAGCCAAGGGCGTGTTCGTGAATGAAGCCATCAAGGTGTTTTAATCCCGACGCTTCCAATTCGAGTGCTTTGATTTGCCAAGATTGCATGGTGGCCTCCTTATGCCGTGACAATTTGTGTTGCCGGCTCAACGCGGTTGCCATTGACAGACAGTTTCCGCTGCCGCTCATATTCGCCCAGCGATGGCAATTCCACCTTGGCCTTGCGCGAATAGGCGCGATGAACGGCCTTGCTGTTGTGGCCAAGGGCTTCCTGCGCGAACCGTTCGGGATAACCGGCGGTCTTTGCCCGTTCCGCCCATGCGTAACGGTAGCTGTGCAACGACACGCCTTTGATGCCAAGGCCAACGCAGCGTTGCTTGAATTCGGTGGCGCGGTCGCCTGCGCGAACCGTCCGCAGATACGGAAACAACGGGCCATTGCCCGGCAAGTCCCGCAAGATTTCCTCCATGTCTTCATCCATGCGCATAATGGCAATCGTGCCGGTTTTCATGCGCTTGTAGCTGATGACATGGCTCTCCCAATCCACATTTTCCGCTTCGATGAACGCCAGATCGGATTGCGATGCGCCCAGGTGCCAGGCCAGTTGATAGAACGCCCGGCGTTCAAGGTTCAACTCGCGGGCAACGATGGCTTGATGCTCCTTCAAGGTGATGCCGCGCTTTTCTTTGAACTTGAAGGCGGGCCAGCGTTTCTTGGGCAGCACCGGCCACGGTAGCCAATTCATATCGAGCGCAAAGTTGGAAATCCGGCGCAAATAGATGTTCGTGGAGACGGAACCGCTTTCCAGCACCTTCATAAAATGCTCGGCTTGGGTTTCCAGCACGACCATGTTGCGGATGGAATCAAACGCCTTGTCTTTGATGGCGGTAAGCCAGCGGTGGCGGGTTTCGCCGGTCTTGAGCTTGGGGATTTCGTCCATGACGTGCTGCCATGTCCGCGTGGCTCCGGTGGGGTCGCCCGCTTTCCAATACACCCGCGCCAGATGGCGGCTGAAGGCCGGAGCTTCTTGGTGTTCGTTCTTGGCCGCGACGAGCCGAAAGGCTTCGTCCTTGTCGCGGGTCTTGAGGGTTGCCTGTTTGCCGGTCTGGTGGTCTTCGTAGTAAAAGACGCCCCAAGGCCGGAGGAATACGCTGTATCGTTGCTTCATGTCATTTTTCATTTTATGACTATGAACCAACTCGATCTGACACCGTTAGCGAGTAGTGGGCGAGTTCGTTTTGAGTTGTAGCGGAGTAATCTCGCTACTGAAACTTTCACTGAAACTCGGCCTTTTTTCGCTCTTTTTCCTCACAAATCCCAACAAAAGGGCTGGAGGCGAGGGTCGGAATCGAACCGACGGATGAGGCTTTTGCAGAGCCCTGCCTTACCACTTGGCTACCCCGCCACAAGAAATGTTGAAGTTAATTTGTTTTGCGCCCGAAGCAAGTTCAAGTTTCATCGCTATCAGCCTCAATCCTGAAAACCCAATCTTTGCCGGTGCCTCCAAAGTTTCTTTGGCTTGAAAATTCCCGACGGCGTGATGATGCCCGTGATCAATTCCGGTGGTGTCACGTCAAAAGCGGGATTGCGCGCGCCGCTCGCTGGATTCGCGACCCGAACAAACCCCCGCGAGCCGCGCGAGTTTATCCCCCAAGCACCGAGAACTTCACTCTCATGGCGCTCTTCAATCGGAATGTCGAAACCGCGCTTTAGGTTCCAGTCAATCGTCGAAAGCGGAATCGCAACATAAAATGGGACTTTGTGGCGCGCGGCCAGAACCGCCTTCGTGTAGGTGCCGATTTTGTTTGTGACTTCGCCGGTGCGGCCGAGCGTGCGGTCGCTGCCGACGATGACCAGGTCAATTTCGCCGCGCTGCATCAAATGGCCGGCGGCGTTGTCGGCGATGATCTGGTGGGAAATTTTCTGCTGCCCGAGTTCCCACGCGGTCAGTGTCGCACCCTGCGAACGCGGACGGGTTTCATCGCAGAAGACATGGAATTCTTTGCCCTGCGCTTGCGCGGCATACATTGGCGCGGTGGCAGTGCCGATGTCCACGAAGGCGAGCCAACCGGCGTTGCAATGCGTTAATATCTTCATGCCGTTGCGAATCAGCTTCGCCCCATGTTTTCCAATCTCTTCGCAATGGCGGACGTCTTCATTCGCGAATTCCTCGGCGGCGGCGAGAGCAAGTGACTGTCGCTCGGCCACTGATTCGCCATTGGCAATCGTGTAAAGAACTTGATGCATTGCATTCAGCGGATCAACAGCTGTCGGGCGCGCGGTTCCGAGCGTCTTGTAAACAATCTCAAGATAGGCGGAAAATTTCTTCAGGTCGTTTCCCCGAAACGCGAGCGCGCCCTGCGCGAGGCCGTAGGCCGCCGTCGCGCCAATCGCGCCGGCGCCGCGGACCACCATGTCGCGGATGGCATTGGCGGTTTCACGGAAATTCTTCGTGGCAACGATTTTGAACTCGTGTGGCAGCAGTCGTTGTTCGATGAGCAAAATGGAATTGCGCGCGCGGTCGAAGGTGACGGTGCGGTAATGTTGTGTGCGGCCGCGGACGGTGACGTTCATATGGGGGAATGAGCCGCAAAGAGCACAAAATTCAGTCAATCTTGATTTTCATCCGGCGGATTTTGGCCTTGATTTCATCATAGGCCGGCTGCTGGCGGAATTTTTTCAAATCCGGGTCTTTGGCGAGCCAGGCGAAATCGCGGTAGCCGAGGTTCAAGGCCTTTTCCAGCGCGAGCGCGGCGCGGTCGAACTGCTCGGTGAGCGAGTAACTGCATGCGAGGTTGTAGAACACGAGCGCGTTTTCGGGATCGAGGCGCGAGAGACGTTCGTCCACTTTCAAACCCTCGTTAAAGCGACCGCGCTGAGTGTAGTGGTCACCGAGAAGCTGGAGGGCGTCCACGTAATCGGGGTCGCGGCGGACGAGTCCTTCCATGAATTCAATCCGCGTGTCGAGATCGCGCTGGGTGGCGCGGCTCATTTTCTTCCTGGCTGTGCTTTTGACCGGCATACGACGGCGCAGTTTTTCCGAGGCGCGCTTGCAAGTCAAGCAGCGGAATACGAAAAACTTTTTATGGCTTCCATCGGCGCGTTTTTGCAGAATAATTCCAGTTTTTCCGTTATGAAATGTTTTGTCACCGGCGCTTCCGGTTTCGTTGGCTCAAATCTGGCGCATGAACTTCTGGCCCGCAAACATCGCGTGAAGGCGCTTGTGCGGCCCGGCAGCGATCAGCGCGGACTGGCGGGCGCGGAGGTGGAACTGGCAAGCGGCGATGTGGGCGACTTCGATCTGCTCCAGCGGGAGATGGACGGGTGTGACTGGTGTTTTCATTGCGCGGCGAGCTATCATTTGTGGCTGCCAGATTACAAGCCGATGTATGCCGCGAATGTGGAAGGCACGTTTAACGTGATCAAGGCGGCGGGGCACGCCGGTTGCCAGCGCATCGTCCATACCAGCACCGTTGGATGCATCGGTTTGCCAAAGAAAGTCAACGGCGAGATCGTGCCATCCGTGGAAGCAGACACCATCACCAGCACGGGCCTCACCAACGATTACAAGCGCTCCAAGTGGGAGGCGGAATTGATCGCGGCGAAATTTGCGCGCGAAGGCCTGCCGGTCGTCATTGTCAATCCCAGCGCACCAGTCGGGCCGGGCGATTTGAAACCGACGCCCACCGGCCAGATCATCGTGGACTTTCTGAATCGCAAGCTGCCGGCGTATTTGGAGACAGGACTAAATTGGGTCCACGTTCGCGACGTGGCCATCGGACACATTCTCGCCGCAGAAAAGGGACAGGTTGGCCAGCGTTACATTTTGGGGAATAAACAGGGGAATTGGACAATGGAACAAACGCTGGCCGTGCTTGAGGAAATCACCGGCATTCCCGCACCCAAAAGGAAAATCCCGCACTGGGTCGCGATGGCCGCCGCGCACGTTGACGAAGGCATTTCAGTCTTCAGCAAAAAACCGCCCAGGGCGCCATTGGCCGGCGTGCGCATGGCCAAACACAAAATGTGGTTCAATCCATCGAGGGCCGTCCGCGAACTCGGCCTGCCCCAGACTCCGCCCAAACAGGCTTTTGCAGAAGCTGTCGAATGGTTCCGCAAGAACGGCTACGCGAAGCCGTAATCGCGCCTCGTCACCGCCAGACACTCCGCGCCGAATTCTTTTGTCAATTGCTCGACAAAAATTGGCAATTTTCAAGGCTGTGCTTGCCTTAAGCGGCGCTTTGTGAAAACTTTCACGAATAGTTTTTATGCCACACGTCAAATTACATATTCCGGGACCGGTCGAGGTCAGCGAAAAAACCTTCAAGGCGTTCTGCTCGCCGATGATCGGCCATCGCGGCCAGGGCTTCAAAGACCTCTACGCGAAAATCCAACCGCAACTCCAGCAACTGCTTTTCACCAAGCAGCTAGTCTACATCTCCACCTCGTCCGCCTGGGGCGTGATGGAAGGCGCGATCCGCAATCTCGTGCAGAAGAAAGTCCTGAACTGCATGTGTGGCGCGTTCTCGGACAAATGGTTCGACGTGGCCAAGCGTTGCGGGAAGCAGGCCGAAGCGTTGCAGGTGGATTGGGGTTCGCCGATTCGCGCCGAGGCGGTGGACGCAAAGCTTGCCACCGGCCAGTTCGACGCGCTGACCGTCATTCATAACGAGACCTCCACCGGCGTGATGAGCCCGCTCGCGGAAATCGCCGCGCTCAAGAAAAAATATCCGGACGTGATGTTCATTGTGGACGCCGTCAGCTCGATGAGCGCGCTGCCAATCAAGTTCGACGAACTTGGCATTGACGTGCTGCTCGCCGGCACTCAAAAGGCGTTTGCGCTGCCACCCGGCACCGCCGTTTTCGTCGCCTCGCCCGCCGCGCTCGCGAAGGCCTCGACAGCAAAGGATCGCGGATACTATTTCGATTTTGTCGAGTTTCAGAAAAACGCCGAGCAGAGCATGACCCCAAGCACGCCGAGCATCGGACACGTTTTCGCGTTGTCGTCCAAGCTCGACGATTTCTTCGCCGAAGGCCTGGAAAACCGTTTCGCGCGCCACCAAAAAACAAATCAAATGACGCGCGACTGGGCGGCCAAACACGGCTTCACGCTGTTTCCCGAAAAAGGTTTTGAATCCGTCACGCTCACCTGCGTCAACAACGGCGCAAAGCCGGGCGGCCGCGCCGTGGACGTGGCGAAATTGCAGAAGCTGGCCAAGGACCAGGGCTTCCTGATTGACGGCGGTTACGGCAAAATTAAGGGCAAGACGTTCCGCATCTCCAACATGGGCGACGAAACCGAGGCGACGATGGGCCAGCTTTTTGCCGCACTCGACAAGGCGATGGCGCAGCTCTGATTTAGGTTGCAGTTTGGTTGACCGGCAATCCGTGCGAACGGGTTGCCGGTTTTTCTTTTCGTTTGCTGTCTTTGCCTCAAAATTGAACCGTGCAAACCGGTTCCAGCTACCAACTCGTCCGCTTGAACAACGGCATTTGTTCCGTGCGTTCGCTTGCGGATGACGAGACGTTCCATCCGGTCATCGGGCCGGTCGCGGAAGCCGAGGCACTTTATGTGAATCAAATCCGGCTGCGCGAACGGCTCAAAAATCATTCCGGCGAATTCGTCATCTGGGATGTCGGCCTCGGCGCGGCAGCCAATGCGCTTGCCATTCTGCGCGCCACGCGGGGTGTTGCCTGCAACATCCGACTCGTGAGCTTTGACCAAACGATTGAGCCGCTCAAATTCGCGCTGGGGCACGCCGCCGACCTTGGCTATTTCGGCGGCTACGAAAATCATCTAGAAGAATTCATCCGCGCGCGTCGCGTGGCGTTTCAGGACGGCAGACAATCGGTGGACTGGCAATTTCACCTCGGCGACTTCCCGACACTGCTTCAAAGTTGGAGTTCACGCTTTAGCGTGCCAAGGCCGGACAAGCTGAAGTTTGAACTCCAACCCGCGCCGAACGCCATTTTGTTCGACGCCTATTCGCCCGTAAAAAATCCGGCGATGTGGACGTTGCCGCTCTTCGCCAATCTGTTTCGACTGCTCGACCCGCAGCGGCCCTGCGCGCTGCCGACCTATTCGCGCAGCACCTTGATTCGCACGACGCTGCTGCTGGCCGGTTTTTTTGTCGGCGTCGGCCATGCGACCGGGCTGAAGGAGGAAACCACGATTGCCGCGAACACTTTGGATTTGATAGCCGAACCGCTGAACGCCCGCTGGCTGGAGCGCGCCTGCCGCTCCCACAGCGCCGAACCGCTGCGTGAACCGGTTTATTCCCGCAAACCGCTATCGCCGGACACAACGGAAAAATTGCGGCGGCATCCGCAGTTTCAACTTTGAAACATGACGCCATTCTTTATAATCAAGGCATGAATGTTCTTGTCACCGGCGGTGCCGGTTATATTGGCTCCATTTGCACCGAAGAACTCCTTAATGCAGGCCATTCGGTCATGGTTTATGACAACCTCACCGAAGGCCATCGCTCGGCGGTGGATCCGCGCGCGAAATTCATTTTCGGAAAACCGGAAGCGGACGGCGACATCCTGGGTGCCGTCAAACACGCCAAGCCGGACGCCATCATGCACTTCGCCGCCAGCGCGCTAGTCGGCGAGTCCATGACGAATCCGAAAAAGTATTTCCACAACAACTTCGTCAACGCGCTCAAGCTCGCCGATGCCGCCGTGGAATGCGGCGTGAAGAAATTCGTCTTCAGCTCCACCTGCGCCACCTACGGCCCGCCGGACAAGGTGCCGATGACGGAAGATTTGCCGCAGCGCCCCATCAACCCCTACGGCGAGGCAAAATTGATGTTTGAAAAGGCGCTCATCTGGTATCAGCAGATTTACAAGCTGGAATTCATCGCGTTCCGCTACTTCAACGCCGCCGGCGCGAGCGAAAAGTTCGGCGAGCATCACCGCATTGAGACGCACATCATCCCGAACGTGCTCCTCGTCGCACTCGGCAAGAAGACGCACTGCGAGATTTTCGGCACGGATTATCCGACGCCCGACGGCACGTGCATCCGCGATTACATCCACATCAAGGACCTGGCGCAGGCGCACATGCTGGGGCTTCAACCCGGCAGGACCGGATTTTACAACCTCGGCAACGGCGACGGCTATTCCGTGAAGCAGGTCATTCAAATGTGTGAGAAGGTGACGGGCCAAAAAATCCCGGCGATTGAAAAGCCACGCCGTCCAGGCGACCCGCCCCGGCTAGTCGCCTCCGCCGAAAAAGCCATTCGCGAACTCGGCTGGACACCAAAATACCCGAAGTTGGAAGACATTGTGGCCACCGCCTGGGCATGGCACAAAAAGCATCCAGACGGCTATCCGGATTAGATTTTGCTTGCCAAAGCCGCCGGTTGGCAGGCATTTTCCGACATGGCAGCGACGCGCAATTCAACCTTCGACGATCCGTTCTACCAGCCGGCGGATGAGTTTTTCCCCGCGAACAGCAAAATCGGCCTGACGTTTGACGACATCACGCTGGCCACGCTGTATTCCGAAATCCTTCCGCGTGACACGCACCTCGACACACAGCTCGCGGAAAATCTGCATCTGCACATCCCGGTCATCTCCGCCGACATGGACACGGTGACCGAATCGCGCATGGCCATCGCCATGGCGCTCAACGGCGGGCTGGGCCTCATCCATTACAACATGCCGGAACGCCAGCAGTTGTCCGAGGTCAGCCGCGTCAAAAACCACGTCCACGGATTGATCCAGGAACCCATCCAGGTTTCGCCGGAACAACACATCAGCGACGTGCTCGAACTCATCGAACACAAAAAATTCGGCTTCAGCACATTCCCGGTGGTGGATGGAAAGGGAAAACTGGTCGGCCTGCTCTCCGGCCACGTCGTCAAGCCGCGTTACGCTGGCAAGAAAGTCTCCGAGGCACTCACGCCGCGCGCGCAGGTCCACACCATTACCAAAAAGGAACTGGGCAGGGACCCGATTGCCCGCGCCGACAAATTTTTCACCGAGCACATCGGCATCCACAAGCTGCTCGTGGTGGACGACGGCGACCATCTGCACGGCCTCATCACCATGAGCGACGTGGAGCGCATCACGCAGGAGCGCAAGGCGCAGTTCAAGCCCGCGCGCGACGAGCGCCATCATCTCATCTGCGGCGCGGCGGTTTCGGCCACCCGCAACGCCTTCGGCGAACTGGATCGCGAACGCATCCTCTCCCACGTCGGGGCGCTCGTCGAACGCGGCGTGGATGTCATCGCCGTTTCAACCGCGCACGGCCACAGCAAGGGCGTCGGCGACACGGTGAAGGTCTTGCGCGATGCGTTTCCGAAACTGCCCATCATCGCCGGCAACGTCACGAGCGCGGCGGGCGTTGAATTTCTCGCCGATTGCGGCGCGAACGCCATCAAGGTCGGCCAGGGGCCGGGTTCAATCTGCACCACGCGCATCGTCGCCGGCGTGGGCATTCCGCAAATGACCGCGTTATACGTCTGCTCCCGGGCGGCGGCGAAGAAAAAGGTCACGGTTCTCGCCGACGGCGGCATCACAAAATCCGGCGACATCGTGAAGGCGTTGACCTTGTCGCAGGCGGTGATTTGCGGCGGAATTTTTGCCGGCTGCAACGAAGCGCCCGGCGACGTGGTGGAAATCAGCGGCAAACTTTACAAGGAATACCGCGGCATGGGCAGCCTCGCGGCGATGAAGGCCGGCTCGGCGGCGCGTTACGGCCACGAAAAAAATCCGGCGCAGAAGGTCGCGCCCGAAGGCGTCGAGGCGCTCAAGGAAGCGTGCGGCTCGGTGGATCGGGTGCTGGCGCAACTCATCGGCGGCATCCAGAGCGGCATGGGTTATCTCGGCGCGGCGAACCTCGCGCAGCTTTACGGCAAGGCGCGTTACATCCGCGTCAGCCCCGCCGGCCAGCGCGAAGCCGCCCCGCACGACGTCGTCGAACTAAAAACGGGAAATTAAACCGCTAATCATCGCTTATAAACGCCAATTTATCAGCGGAGATTAGCGAGGATTAGCGGTTAAAACACAATCGGCTCATTGAGTTTGCCGCATTGGATGCAGCGCGAACGATCCACGTCCGGGTCGTCGGTATAAACGTAGCCGCATTTTTTGCAGCGGAAAATCCTGTCCTCGGAATGCGTCGGCCAGAAGCGGCGGCGGCGCATTTCGGAAAAAATCCCCCAGCCGCACAGCGCGCCGAGCGCCAGCGCCACGTAAATCTCGATGAGGTCGGCGATGTCCATGTCACGGCGCGACGGCGGGTGAATTGGTCGCGGGCGGCGCGACAGTGCGCCAGTCAAATATCAATTGCCCAAAGGTCAGGCTCGATGACGGCGCGAAGCGCAGGCTGCGGGCGAGTTCGAGCGCGCGCGCGTCGGCATCCGAATCATGGACTTCACCCAAATTGTCCGGCGGCAGCAAGACCGCCGAAACCACGTCACCCTCCGCGTCCACCAGCACTTGGACCCGGCTTGGTGCTATCACGTCCGCATACGGCCAGGAGAGCAGGCTCAAAGGGTTGAGCCATTTTCTCTGCGCCAATTCTCCTTCGACGCGCAGGGTCGAATTTTCGGCGAATGCCGGTTGAAGCGGCAGGACCGGCTCGCTCAATTCCGGTTCCGGCTTGAAGTTAAGATTGATCGTGGCGAATTGGTTCGTCTGCATGAACCGGGTGAAGACCGCGCCGAGACTTTCGACGGCAGGCGACAGCAGTTCGCCCGGCGGTTCCGTCCAGCGAAAGGATGAATTTGTCACGACAAGCATTTGGCCCGGGACAGCAGGCGCAAAACTGTCCTCGTGCGGCAAAGCAAAGAGCGTCGGGTCATCCAGCGCAATCATCTCGTCGGCGCTGTCCGCCAGCGTGAATTGCGGAACATTTGTCACGGCGCGCGGCGGCGGGAATTGTTTTTCACCGAGGGCAAAAATGAGAGCCACCTGCGCGGCGAAAACAAGCGCCACAAACTTCAGCCACCGCTGCCGCGACCAGCCTTCGCTCGGCGGCTCCGGCGCGGCAGACCAGCCTTCGCCCCGTCCTTCAGATTGGGGTTTTGATCCGGCAAGCCCCGGCGCGGACGAATCTGCATGCGCCCCATTCATGGCCGGGCGGACGCGCCGGCGGGGCCCGGCAAGGTGGCGAGCAGCCCGTTTTGGATGCCAACGTGACTCGCGAGCAACGCCAGATGAATCAACTGGTCCTCCGTCACGGTTTTGTCGGCATGGATGACGAGCGTAAGCGGAGCGCGGGAATTTTTCACCGCGTTGCTCAAGCTGGAATTCAATTGCGCCTCGCTGACAATTTGATTGGCAAAATAAAACCGCCCGCCGGAGTCAACGGCCACGGCCACGGCCGGCTGGTCAATACCCGGCAAATCGCCGGCAATGGGTGGCTGAAGCTGCACCCGCAATCCTTGCACCGGCAGGAGCGCGGTAAGCAGCAGAAAAATCACCAAAAGAAAAAACACCGCTGCGAACGGCGCCATCTCGAATGGGCTGCGCAAAATCTTGGCGTTGCGCGGAAATTTCATTTGCCGTTGCCGTTCTCGGTGACGATGTTGACGATTTCGCCGGCGGCGCGTTCCATGTCGAGGACGATTTTGTTGATGCGGCTGACGAGATAATTGT
>Ga0181525_10003462_pt1 | contig 12469 bp, 11 predicted proteins | sample PEATcosm2014_Bin_48_FD_121100 | JGI IMG/M metagenome (GOLD analysis project Ga0181525, IMG submission 121100) | Peatland microbial communities from MTU Mesocosm Facility, Houghton, MI, USA - PEATcosm2014_Bin06_10_metaG | ecosystem: Environmental > Terrestrial > Soil > Wetlands > Peat | place... | reverse complement strand
CGAAGCGGACTTGCGCGGATTGCCCGGCATCGGCCCCTATACCGCCGCCGCCATCGCCGCCATCGCCTTCGATCAGCTCGCGACGCCGGTGGATGGCAACATCGAACGGGTGATCGCGCGGCTTTATGCGGTCGGTGCGCCGGTGCCGGCCGCCAAACCGGAGATTTTTCGGCTCGCCCGGACCCTGACGCCGCCGCGCCGTGCCGGTGATTTCGCCCAGGCGATGATGGATCTCGGCGCCACCATCTGTACGCCGAAGACGCCGGCTTGCGTGCTGTGCCCCTGGAACGAAAGCTGCGTCGCGTGCGTCCGCGGCGATGCCGAGACTTATCCGCGCCGCACACCGAAACGCGAAGGCGCGTTGCGCCGCGGCGCCGCTTTCGTCGCGCGGCGGGCGGATGGTTTCGTACTGATGCGCACGCGGCCGGCAAAAGGGTTGCTCGGCGGCATGACCGAAGTGCCGACCACGGAATGGCTTGCGGATTTCGATGACCGCACGGCGCTTGCAACCGCGCCGCGCTTTGGCGCGGCGAAAGGCGGACGGAAGGTGCCGTGGCGGCGGGTTCTTGGCGCGGTGCGCCATGTGTTCACGCACTTTCCGCTCGAACTGACCGTCTATGCGGCGGAGTTGCCGGTGCGCACAGCCGCCCCCAAGGGGACGCGCTGGGTTAAAATCTCGGAGCTTGAAGGTGAAGCGTTGCCGAGCCTGATGCGCAAAGTCGTGGCGCACGCGCTCGCCGCGGATTGAATTCCCGGCGGCAAGCCAATACCCCGAAAGGAGCGATATCATGGTGGTAGCTGCGCGATGATGACCCAGCCAGGAGTACTCGCGATCTTCAACGATTGCCGCGCGGGGCGCGAGGCGGAATTCGAAGCCTGGTTCCAGGGCGAGCATCTGCTGGAGCGGCTTGCCGTGCCGGGTTTTGTGTTCGGCCGCCGCCATAAGGCGATTTCGGGTGCCCCCGGCTATTTCAATTTCTATGTTGTCGAGACGCCCGAGGTATTGACCTCGAAAGCCTACCTTGAACGGCTCGACAATCCGACGCCGATGACGCGCAAGATCATGTCGGAGGTATTCATCAACATGAACCGCACCGTGTGCCGGCGAACGGTTCGGCGCGGCAGTTTCCGCGGCGCTTTTGCCGTCCTCGTCCGCTTCGACCAGAAACCGGATGAGGCGGCGCTGTCGGGCACGCTGGAACGACTCACGGCCGACACGTCCGTCGGCGGTGGCGAAATATGGGTCGCGAGCGATGGCTCCGGCATGCCGGTGTCGATGGAGGAAAAATTGCGCGGCGGCGACAAGAAGATTGCCGGCGCGCTGATGATCGACCTGCTCTACCAGGAGGATGCGGAAACCATGGGCGCTCAATTGGCCAAGCAATTCCCGGGAGCCGACGTCGGTAGCTTTCGCGTGCTCTGCCAAATCGGGCGAGGCGATTTATGAAAGCGCTGTTGCCGGTGGCGCAGACGGTCGCGCGGCGTCTGATCGCGCGCCGCGAGACGATTGCCGTCGCCGAATCCTCGACCGGCGGACTCATCGCCGCGGCGCTCCTCGCCGTGCCTGGCGCCTCGGCCTATTTTCTCGGCGGTGCCGTGGTCTACACAAAATCGTCGCGAGCCGTGTTGCTCGGCATCGGCGACGCCGAGATGCACGGCTTGCGGCCGGCAACCGAAGCCTATGCGCTGCTGATCGCGCGGCGTGTGCGCGAGCGGCACGCCGCGGCCTGGGGTCTTGGCGAAAGCGGCGCAACGGGACCGAGCGGCAACCGCTACGGCGATCCGGCGGGGCACGCTTGTATCGGGGTTTGCGGTCCGGCCGAGCGCGCGATTACGCTGCGCACCGGCAACGCCGAGCGACTGGCGAATATGGAGGCCTTCGCCATGCGCGCGCTTGAGCTGCTTGTCGAGGTCATACCGGCGAGCTAGCCGGCCGCCTTACTCGGCGGCTTCCGCCATTTCCGATCGCACGATGGCGCGGAAATCGTCGATGGACGTCAGGCCTTTCGGCGTTTCGACGTACCAGAAGGTCCAGCCGTTGCAGGCGTCGAGACCTTGCGCCAGCGCGCCGATGCGGTGGATCGAGCCGACCGTCTCGCCGAATGACAGTGCGCCGTCGGCGCGAACGAGCGCGCGGTGCCGGCGCTTGGCGTCGACAAGTTTTATGCCGGGCGACACCAGGCCGCGCTCGATCAGTGCGGCGAACGGCACCCGCGGCGCTTCGCGCGCGGTCATGAACGTAGCCAGCGCCGGTTCGGCCATCGGCTCGACGGCGCCGATGCGCGCGCGCGCCGCCGCGGCGTAATCCGCATCGCGTTCGACGCCGATGAAGCGCCGGCGCAGCCGGTGCGCCACCGCGCCGGTGGTGCCGGTGCCGGAGAACGGATCGAGCACGAGATCGTCGGGCCGCGATGCGGCCAGGATGATGCGCGCCAGCAACGCCTCCGGCTTTTGCGTCGGATGCAGCTTCTTGCCGTCGCCGCCTTTGAGCCGCTCCTCGCCGGTGCACAGCGGGATGAACCAATCGGAGCGCATCTGAATGTCTTCATTGCCCGCCTTGAGGGCCTCGTAGTTGAACGTATAATCGCGTTTCGCGGCGTCGCGCGCCGCCCAGATCAAGGTCTCGTGGGCATTGGTGAAGCGGCGGCCGCGGAAGTTCGGCATCGGATTGGATTTGCGCCAGACGATGTCGTTGAGGATCCAAAATCCAAGGTCCTGCAGCAGCGTCCCGACGCGGAAAATGTTGTGATAGGAGCCGATGACCCACAGTGTGGCGCTCGGCTTCATGACGCGGCGGCAGGCCATGAGCCAGGCGCGCGTGAAATCGTCATAGGTGGAGAAGCTCGCGAATTTGTCCCAGTCATCATCGACGGCATCGACGCGCGAATCGTCGGGGCGCTTGAGATCGCCTTGGAGCTGCAAATTGTACGGCGGATCGGCAAAGACCAGATCGACGGACTGCGCCGGCAGTTTTGTCATCTCGGCAACGCAATCGCCGACGACGATGCGCGCGGAGGCTTGCGGCGCTGCCTGGGAGTCTTTGGACTCAAAACTCACGCGGGGCGCCCTTACGGACGCCCCGCGACGCGACACAACCATGACTCAGAACTCTGACTCAGGCGAACGCGGGTCGGCGACGCGGGACCTACAACCGACGGCCGGGATCATGCCGGTGCAAGGTAAAAATCGACTTAATCGCGGCGACCGGCTACTAGGCAATAAATGCCGGGAAATACTTGGTTAATCGCGCGTGTGCCGCGGCCGTTCTTAGCGCCAAAAATGAGCGCCGAGCGGGGCGAGCGAAAGGAGCATGACGATGCGTTGGGATGATTTCCGTCGCAGCAGCAATGTCGAAGACGATCGTGGGCAAAGCACGGGCGGTGGCTTCGGCATGCCCGGCGGCGCGCATGGTCTTGGTATCGGCACCATCATCATTTTCGGGCTGATCGGCTGGGCGCTTGGCATCGATCCGAGCGTGCTCATCAATGGCGCGCAAATTCTCTCGGGCGGCGATGCGTCCTCGCAGCAAACTAGCCAAGCGCCGGTCGCCGACGATGCACGGACGGCGCAAACCAAGGATTTCATTGCCGCCGTGCTCGGGGATACCGAAGACCGCTGGACCGACATGTTCACCGCGATGGGCCGGACCTATCATCCGCCGCGGTTGCGACTCTATAGCGGCGCGCTCGACGGCGGCTGCGGCATGGCGCAAGCGGCGATGGGGCCGTTCTATTGTCCGCAGGACAAGGACGTCTATCTCGATATGTCGTTCTTTCAAGACATGCAGGACAAGTTCGGCGCCTGCTCGGACGACAAGGCCTGCAAATTCTCGGAAGCCTATGTAATCGCGCACGAGGTCGGCCATCACGTACAGGACGAGCTCGGCATCCTGCCGCAAGTGACGGCGCGGCAGCAGGCGGCGTCGAGTTCGGTCCAGGTCAATGCGCTCCAGGTGCGGGTCGAGCTGCAAGCGGATTGCTATGCCGGCGTATGGGCCAACCGCGCCCAGCAGAAGCATAACTTCCTCGATCCTGGCGACGTCGATCAGGCTTTGCAGACGGCTTCCGCGATCGGCGACGACCGTTTGCAAAAGGAGATGCAGGGCTATGTGGTGCCCGACAGCTTCACCCACGGCACCTCGGCACAACGCAAGCGCTGGTTCCAGAACGGCTTTAATTCCGGCCAGCTTTCGGCCTGCGATACGATGTCGGCCGGCACGCTGTAACTCGCTTGCCGGGTGCCGCGCCGCGCCTGGAAAGCCCATTTCCCGCAGGCGCGAAAATGGGTTAGTGTGGGAGAAGTAAAGGTGTACCCATGCCTGGGATCGACGAAAAGAAAGAGTTCGTGCCGCTCAAGATCGCGGTACTGACAATCTCCGACACGCGCGACATCAAGGACGACAAGTCCGGCGCGCTGTTGGTTCAGCGCATTGTCGCCGCCGGTCATTACGTCGCCGAACGCAGCATCGTCACCGACGACATCGACGCCATCCGCGCCCGCATAAAGGCCTGGATCGCCGATCCGTTGCTCGACGTCATCATCACCACCGGCGGCACCGGCTTCACCGGCCGCGACGTGACCCCGGAGGCGATCGAGCCGCTGTTCGACAAGAAGATGGACGGCTTCTCGTCGCTGTTCCTGGTGATCAGTTTCCCGAAAATCGGCACGTCGGCGATCCAGTCGCGCGCCACCGCCGGCGTCGCCGGCTCGACTTATATTTTCTGCCTGCCCGGCTCGCCCGGCGCCTGCAAGGATGCCTGGGACGAAATTTTGGTGCACCAGCTCGATTACCGTTACGGGCCGTGCAATTTCGTCGAGATCATGCCGCGGCTCGACGAGCACCTGCGCCGGCCGAAGGCGAAGGGCGCGTCGGTTTAGCGGCCGTCATTCCGGAACGCGGGCGTAGTCCGCGGGCCCGGAATCCATAATCACGTTTGGTAGTTATCCGACGGAACGAGGCCAACTCGAACGACAGGGGTTATGGATTCCGGGCTCCTCGCTGCGCGAGGCCCCGGAATGACGCCGTCCCTACAACTCCAAATCCCAGAATTCGCTGACCACCGGGCGCCCCCAGCTCTTGTGCTTCTCGCTGCGGGTGAGCTTGAATCCGGCCTTCTGATAAATGTGCCGCGCGGCGGTGAGCACGCTGTGAGTCCATAGCGTGATCTTCTTGTAGCCGGCCGCTCGGGCGAAGCGGATACATTCGTCGGCGAGCCGGGCGCCGAGCCCAAGCCCGCGCGCTTTCGGGTCGACCAAGAGCAGCCGGATGCGGGCGACCGTCGCCGAGTCTTTGACCAGGAAAATGCAACCGACATTTTCGCCGCCCATCTCGGCGATCCAGCAGCGCTCGCGCTTGGGATCGTTCTTGTTGACAAAGTCGGCGACGATTTGGGCGCAGACGCCCTCGAACGGCGCGGTCCACCGATATTCCTGCGCGTAGAGCTCGGCGTGGCGCTTGACGATCCAGCCGAAATCGCCCGGCACCGGCGCGCGCAAAATATAATTTCGGCCGGCGGCGGGTTTTGTGGTCGCGTCACCGCCGAGCAAGGTTTCGATCGTGCTCATCGCCGCGATCAATCGTGCTTGGTCCGCGGCATCGAGTTTGCCGAGCATGTTGGCGACGTCGCGCTGCGAGCGGGCGTCGAGCGGCGCATAAGCCCGCTTGCCGCGCGCCGACAGCGCCAAATGACTGCGCCGGGCATCGTGCGGCGCCGCGGTGCGCTCAACCAGCCCGTTTTTCTCGAAATTGCGCAGTACGCGGCTGAGATAGCCGGCATCGAGATCGAGCGCGCGGCCGACATCGCTCGCGGTCGGCAGGCGCCGCCGCGCGATCTCGTAGAGCACGCGCGCCTCGGCGAGCGAGTAGGGACTGTCGAGGAAGTTCTTGCGCAACACGCCGATCTGCCGCGTGTAGAAGCGGTTGAAGCGGCGCACCGTGGCGATGCGGCTTGCGGCGACGCGATGCTCGGGGTCCCGGCTTGGCATGACGCCGAGGGTCGGTCAGGTACTTGACTAAGTCAAGTATCTCGCGGCGATCACGCCTCGGTCGGGGGAAAAGCATTGGTTGTCAGCCGCACGCAGCGCGCCCGGCCGATCCGGCGCAGCAAATCGGTTTCGGGATCCGTCGCGCGCTCGGAATGGCCGCCCAGCGCTTCATAGAACCGGCTCGAGATCAGCAGACCCTGCTCGGGGCGCGGCAATCCGCCCAGCACGGCCGACACCAGCAGCCAAAACTCGCGCATCGTGGATTGTGACGGGCCGCCGCGGCGAAACACGGCGGCCTGCCCATAGCGGGCCGGTTGCTGCACAAAGCGGCCGACTTCGCCGGTCCACGGCGCATCGAGCACGGTTCCAGGGTGTAAGAACATAAGCCACGGTGCGCGCGCGCTCATCGCGACCGTCTTCAGTCGCCGGCCGAGCGAGCCCTCGACAAGCATAAAATTGCAGCCGGCGACATCGGCGACCGCCGCGGTCTCGTCTTGCGACCCGCCGTCGGCGACCAGCACTTCGGTGATGATGCCGGCGGTCGCGCCCGGAACGAGAGCGGCCAGCGTAGGTACCAGCGTCTGTTCCGAGTCGCGCGTCGGGATGATGACGCTCAGCATAGACCGCGGCTTGCGCCGGCTCCCCCACAAAGACCCCTCGACGCTGCATAGGCCCTGATTTGGCTGGCTCCAAGCCTGTTAAGAAGGCACCGATCACGAAAACTTGTTCTTGTTTTGTTCAGGGCTGCGCGTTAGCTTCAAAGCCGATGTCCGAACCCGAGTCGTAAACATGAGTCGTTCATCCGCGTTGCGACGCCCGCCGGCACCGCTGCTGCCCTCCGCGCCGGCGGGCGAGTTGGGGACCGCCGTCGATCGCGAGCGCCGCCGCGGCCGCGGCACCGTGTCAAACGCGGTCGGGCGCTACGAGCCGCTCGCCCGCGTCGCTTTTGATGACGGCTGGCAAGGCTTGGACGAGCTGCCGCCGTTTAAGACCACCGTTACGGTCGACGCCACCCGCAAGATCATCGCCCGCAACGACTCGCCCGATATTTCCTTCGATCGTTCGATCAATCCCTATCGCGGCTGCGAGCACGGCTGCGTCTATTGCTTCGCGCGGCCGACGCACGCCTATCTCGGCCTGTCGCCGGGGCTCGATTTCGAGTCCAAGCTGTTCATGAAGCCCAACGCGCCGGAACTGCTCGAGCGCGAATTGGCAGCGCCGAGCTACGTGCCGAAAATCATCGCCATCGGCACCAATACCGATCCCTATCAGCCGATCGAGCGGCACTACCAGATCATGCGCCGCATTCTCGAAGTTTTGGAGCGCGCCGGCCATCCGGTCGGCATCGTGACCAAATCGGCGCTGGTGTTGCGCGATCTCGACATTCTGACGCGCATGGCCAAGCGCGATCTGGTCAAGGTGGCAATCTCGGTGACCACGCTCGACCCGAAATTGGCGCGCATCATGGAGCCGCGCGCCGCGACGCCGCCGCGACGGCTCGACGCCTTGCGGCAATTGGTGGCCGCCGGCGTGCCGACCTCGACGCTGGTCGCCCCGGTAATCCCCGCGATCAATGACGCCGAGATCGAACGCATTCTTGAAGCGGTGGCGGAAACCGGCGTCCGTAACGCCGGCTATGTGCTGCTACGCCTGCCGCTGGAAATCCGCGATCTGTTCAAGGAATGGCTGGACGAGAATTTTCCCGATCGCGCCCAGCATGTCTTCAAGCTGATCCGCGATACCCGCGGCGGCAAGGACTACGACTCGACCTTCGGCAAGCGCATGACCGGCTCAGGCCCGATCGCCTGGATGATCGGGCGGCGTTTCGAGGTCGCTTGCGAGAGGCTCGGCTTCAATCTGACCAGCGTGAAAACCACGACCGAGCATTTCCGCCACCCGCGCCCGGCGACCGAGCAGCTCGATTTGTTTTAGAATTTACTGCGTTGCGGAGCGCGTGGCGGCGTGGTCATCATGGCGGCATGAGTCGCAATGGAACCGGTCGCAAGCAAGCCGCGTCCGCGCGTCTGCCGCTCGACGAGGAAATCGCGCGGCCGACGTTTCGCCGCGAACGCGCCGCGCTCAAGCGCGGCATATGGCCGATCGCGGGATGCGACGAGGCCGGGCGCGGGCCGCTGGCCGGCCCGGTGGTCGCCGCCGCGGTGATTCTCGATCCGGACGATGTTCCCCGCGGGCTCGACGATTCGAAGCGGCTGACGCCGGAGCGCCGGGCGGTGTTATACGAACGCATCTGCGCGCGGGCTCAGGTCGCGGTGGCGATGGCGCCTCCGGCGCGGATCGACCGTGACAACATCTTACGCGCGTCATTATGGGCGCTTGCCCGTGCCGTCGCGGCGCTGCCGGTGAAACCGCGTCTGGTTTTCGTCGACGGCCGCGACCGTATCGATGCCGGCTGCGATTGCCAGGCTGTCATCGGCGGTGACGGCCTCCTCGCCTCGATCGCGGCCGCCTCGATCGTCGCCAAGGTGACCCGCGACCGTTTGATGGCCTGTCTCGGCGCTGCGCATCCCGGCTACGGCTTCGAGCGCCACATGGGCTACAGCGTGCCCGAGCATTTCGCCGCCCTCGACCGGCTCGGGCCGACCATCCACCACCGCCGCTCGTTCTCGCCGGTGGCCGGCGCGCTTGGCCTCTTGACCGAGGGCGCGGTCGAGACGATCGCCGGCGTATTGCCTCTGTAGCCGCACGGCCGTATAGGGCACCGCCCAGCGGTTGCCTGGCGCGGCCCATTCGCTGCCCATCAAATCTAATGTTCTTTGCCAATGTTTTTTGTTCCCCTCTACGTCGAATGGCTGCGCTCGCGCCCGCTTTTGCTATTTTGGGTCGCCGCTCTAGGGCAGGCATCGGTATGGATCCTGGTGCCGACGTTGTTTTACTCCGCCCCGCCTGAGGGCGTGGCGCAGCTCCTCGCTATCGGTCACGAATTCCAGTTGTTCGGCGATGTCGGGCCGCCATTGGCCTATTGGCTCGCCGAGATCGCATTTCGTATTGCCGGGATGTTCGGCGTCTACGTGCTGGCGCAGATTTGCGTCATCACGACCTACTGGTGTGTTTTTGCGCTCGGCCGCGCCATTGTCGGTCCGGCGCATGCGGCGCTGGCGGTGCTGCTGATGGTCGGCATTTCGCTGTTCACGGTGCCGTCGCCGGATTTTGGTCCGCCGATCCTGGCCATGGCGCTGTGGGCCGTGGTGCTGTCGCAATATTGGCAGGCCGTGATGCAAGGGCGGACGCGATCCTGGTACGCGCTCGGCATCGCGGCGGCATTGCTGCTGCTTTCGACCGATGCCGCGCTGATCTTGCTCGGCGCGCTCGTCGTGTTCACCGCGGTCACCGCGCGCGGCCGTGCCGCGCTCGAAGCGACCGAACCGTGGATCGTCGCGGTCGCACTTGTTGCTTTTTTTTTCCTGCACCTGATCTGGCTGCAGCAGATGGGCGATAGCGTGACCCCGCTTCTGGAACGGTTGCGCGACGCCGAAACCGCCTCCGGCAATACCTCCGCTTGGCTGCGGCTTCTCATCGCGCTCGTGCTGGCTCACGCCGGGCTTGCCATCCTCATCGTGCTGGCCGGGGGTTGGCCGCGCGTGCGGGCGAGCCCGGCGCCGCCGATCGTGCGGCCGCCGGCCGACCCGTTTGCGCTCACTTTCGTGAAGACCTTTGCGCTCCTGCCGGCATTGCTGGCCACGATCGTCGCGGTCGTGGTCGGGCAAAGACTGCCGATCGGCGGCGCGGCTCCGCTTGTGGTCTTGTCCGGCCTTGCCGTCGTCATCGTGGTGGGTGACAGCATCGAGCTTTATCATCAGCGCGTTCTCGGCTTCGCCTGGGCCGGTCTTTTGATCGTGCCGGCGATCTTTGTGCCGCTCATGATCGTGCTGTTGCCCTGGACGGTCGGCACCGACTTGAATGTCGCGCAGCCGGCAAACGCCATGGGCGAGTTTTTCGCCGACAGCTTTGAACGCCGGACCGGACAACCACTCGCCGTCGTCACCGGCGATCCGCACACAGCGGCCCTTGTCGCGCTCGCGGCGCCGAGCCGGCCGAGCGTATTTTTCGACGCCGATCCGGCACGCTCGCCCTGGGTCACCGCCGACGACATCCGCAAGAAAGGCGCCATCGTGGTCTGGCTCACCGCCGACACGACGCCGACGCCGCCTCCCGACATCAAGGCGTATTTTCCCGATCTCATTGCCGAAGTGCCGCGCACCTTCGAGCGGCCGATTCAGGGCCGGCTGCCGTTGTTGCGCGTCGGCTGGGGCGTGATCAGGCCCGGCAGCGTGGCGGCGGCGCGCTGATTGCGGTTCTAGGCCGCGAGCGCCTTCTTCAGCGCCAAAAAATCGCGCCAGGCGAAGCGCTTTTGCAGCGGACTGCGCAGCAGGAAGGCCGGATGGAACGTCGCCAGCGCGCGAATCTCGCGGGTGCCGGTATCGAACGGGAACCAGCGGCCGCGCGAGCGGGTGATGCCGTCCTTGATGCCGAGCAGCGTTTGCATCGCGGGTCCACCGAGGCAAACCAGGATGTCCGGATTGGCGAGTTCGATCTGGCGGCGGATGAACGGCAGGCAGATCGCGGTTTCCTGCGGAGTGGGCGTGCGATTGCCCGGCGGCCGCCACGGCACGACATTGGCGATATACGCGCTGGTACGATCAAGCCCGATCGCCGCCATCATCTGATCGAGGAGCTTGCCGGAACGGCCGACGAAGGGCCGGCCGATCACGTCTTCGTCGTGGCCCGGCGCCTCGCCGACGAACATCACCCGGCTTTGCGGATTGCCGTCGGCGAAGACGAGCTGGGTCGCGGTCGCGCGCAGCGCGCAGCCTTTGAACTCCGCGAGCAGAGCGCGCAATTCATCGAGCGTGGCGGCGTCTCGGGCGGCCTGACGCGCCGCCATGGCCGCGGCCTCCGGCGCAGCCGGAACGGCCGCCTGGAAGGAGTCGCTTCGCTGCGCCGGGGTCGCGCCGCTCGCGGCAGCCTTGCGGGGTAGCGACGGGGCGGCAGCGTGCAAGCCTGCCGGCAGCGCCGGCGACGGACGCTCATCCGCCATGCGGTCGACCGGTTCTTCGCCCAAGAGCGCATCGGCGCCGGCGTCGAGGTAGAACGCGATCAATTCGCGGGCGTCTTTGCTTCCGGGATTCATTATCTCGCAACCGGCCGGCGATCCGGCAATTGTCTTTGTCGATTGTATTGGCACTAATTTCGTGAAAAATCATCGGCTATCGTCCGGGACACGGAGCAGGCCATGAGCACAACGGATCTTCCGGCCCGGGAGTCGATGGAATTCGACACCGTCATCGTCGGCGCGGGACCGGCCGGACTTGCGGCCGCGATCCGGATCAAGCAGCTCGCGCCGGAAAAATCCGTTGTCGTGGTCGAGAAGGGCTCCGAGGTCGGCGCCCACATCCTGTCCGGCGCGGTCATCGATCCGATCGGTCTCGACAGCCTGATTCCCGAATGGCGCAACGAAGACAACCCGATCAAGACCGCGGTCAACGCCGACCGCTTTTACATGCTCACAGCGTCGGGCCAGATACGGCTGCCGGTTGCGCTGATGCCGCCCTTGATGAGCAATCACGGCAATTTCATCGTCTCGCTCGGCGACGTTTGCCGTTATCTGGCGCGTAAGGCCGAAGCACTCGGCGTCGAGATCTATCCGGGTTTTGCTGCCGCGGAAGTGTTGTTCGAAAACGACGCGGTCGCCGGCATCGCCACCGGCGACTTGGGACTAGGCAAGGACGGACATCACAAGCCCGGTTTCGCCCGCGGCATGGAGCTGCGCGGCAAATACACGCTGTTTGCCGAAGGCGCGCGCGGCAACCTGTCCAAGGTGCTGATCGAGCGCTTCGGCCTGCGCCGGGATCGCGAGCCGCAAAAATTCGGCATCGGGCTCAAAGAGCTGTGGCAAGTGGCGCCTGACAAGTTTCACAGTGGGCTGGTCCAGCACACGCTCGGCTGGCCGCTCGACAACCACACCGGCGGCGGCTCGTTTCTTTATCATTACGACGACAATCTCGTTGCGGTCGGCTTCGTCGTCCATCTCAACTACCGCAATCCTTATCTTTCGCCGTTCGAGGAATTCCAGCGCTTCAAAACGCATCCGCTGATCCGCGACACGTTCGCGGGCGGCAAACGGATTTGCTACGGCGCGCGCGCCATCACCGAGGGCGGCTGGCAATCGGTGCCGAAGCTCGTGTTCCCCGGCGGCGCGCTGATCGGCTGCGCGGCCGGCTTCGTCAACGTGCCGCGCATCAAAGGCAGCCACAACGCCATGCTATCGGGCATGCTTGCCGCCGAGCATGTGGCGGCGGCTTTGGCCCAGGGCCGCGCCAACGACGCGCTGGCCGGTTACGATGAGGCGTGGCGCGCCTCGCCGGTCGGCCGCGATCTGTGGCGGGTGCGCAATGCCAAGCCGTTATGGTCGAAGTTCGGAACGGCCGTCGGCGTCGCGCTCGGCGGGCTCGATATGTGGACCAAT
>Ga0181525_10003461_pt1 | contig 12472 bp, 8 predicted proteins | sample PEATcosm2014_Bin_48_FD_121100 | JGI IMG/M metagenome (GOLD analysis project Ga0181525, IMG submission 121100) | Peatland microbial communities from MTU Mesocosm Facility, Houghton, MI, USA - PEATcosm2014_Bin06_10_metaG | ecosystem: Environmental > Terrestrial > Soil > Wetlands > Peat | place... | reverse complement strand
GAGGACGATGCCGACGAGGGTGCCGCCGACCTTCTCAATCATCTGCTTGGCGCGGATGTTCATCGGCTGCGGATAGCGGCGGTATTGAATGACCTGAACAACCATGTCCATCTCGCTGGCCAGGATGGCGGCGTCGCTCACGCCCATGATGGGTGGCGAATCGAAGAACACAAAATCATAGCGTTGTTTCAATTCGGCAATCAGGTCCTTCATCGGCGCGGAGCCGAGAATGTTCATGGAACTGCTCGGCAATTTGCCGCTGGCCAGAAGGTCGAGCGTCGGAACGCTGGTCCGTTGGATGACTTCTTCGAGGGTGTTCTGCTTGAGCAGATAATTGGTCAAGCCCAGGTTGTTGCTGACCTTGAGCAGTTTGTGCAACGTCGGGCGGCGCAGATCCGAATCCACCACCAGCACGCGCTGGCCGGCCTGCGCAAAGACGGTGGCAAGGTTGAGCACGGTGGTGGATTTGCCCTCGCCCGCGCCGGCGCTGACCACGACAATGGAGTTGAGCCGGTCATCCTTGCGCGAGAACAGGAGGTTGGTGCGCAACACGCGGTATGCCTCGGCGTGCTGGCTTTCGGCGCCCTCATCAATCAAATGGCCGACGTTTTGCGGAATGACGCCGAGCACCGGCGCCTGGAGGGCGCGCTCCACGTCGTCAATCGTCTTCACGCTGGTGTCCAGATATTCGATGAAAAAGGCCAGGCCGACACCGACCATCAAACCGATGACGATGCCGAGGACGATGTTCAGCGTTTTATTGGGGCGGACGGGGGCTTTGCCCGGCTGCGCCTGGTCAATAATGGTCACCATGGACGTTGTGGGGATTTCCAAGTCAATTTTTTCGTCCGCGATCTTTGCCTGAAGCAGTTTGTGAAGATCAAACATATTTGACAGCTTGCGCTTCAATTCCCAATAAGGCTGGCCCCGGACGGCCTCTTCCTGATCCTTTGTTATGGCATCCTCGACCGTGGCAGTCACCGTATCGAGCGAAGCCTTCAACGATTTCACCCGGGTGGACAGGCCATCCATGATGCCCTTGACGCGGGCGTCAATCTCGATGTTCAATTCATCCGCCAGTTTCTGCTGGCGTATGACGTCCGGGTAATTTGTGCTGTAATCAACTTTCAGCTCGGCCAAAGTTTGGTCGGCCTGGTTCAGCCGGCCCAATAAATCACTCAAGGCCGAATCTGAAAAGGTCGTGGGCAGAACATCCCTCAACTCTACCGCGTTGGTTGCCTGCAAGAGCTGCAACCCGGTCAACTCCACATTCAGCTTCATGAATTCCTCTTCCTGTTCAATCTGCTTGTCTTTGTAATTCTGCAATTGCTCCTGGGTGAGTGTCGGAGTCGGAGCGGTGGCATTCGGATCGGCGTCCACAATGTTCAGTTCCTTGCGCAACTGGTCCACGTTGGTCTGGACGGCCTGGATGCGATCCTCCTCCGCCTGAAATTCCGACACCAGGACCGCGATGCCATTCATCGTATTTGTGTTGCGCAACGCAAGGCGGTAGTCCTGATAAGCCTGTGCGATGCCGTTGGCCAGCCGCGCGGCGTCGTCCTTGTCTTCGCTATAGACGGTGATGTCTATCAACTTGGTGTTGCGCTCGGGGCTCAAGCTCATGCGCTGCTTTAGCAGTTGCATCGTATCTTCCGTCTTGAGCGGCGTGCCGCCATTGTATTTGGCGCCCCATTTATCATTCAGATCCAACGAGTCAATCACCCGGCCGAGGACCTTTTCAGACTGCATGATCTCGAATTCCGTCTGGATTAAATAGGGGTCGTAGCCGGCACCGGCATACGATTGTATCCCGCCCGTCATGCCCTCAATGTCCGTGACATCTGGATTGATCTCGATGCGAGCCGTGCTGGAATACGATTCGGGCAGGATGAACGTGACGACCGTGGCAGTGATGGCGATGAGGAGAAAAACCGAGATGATGACCGTCTTGCGGATGCGGATGATGCGCCAATAGTCAAGAAAATGGAGGCTGGCTTCCGGCAACGGCTGGTTTTTTGTTGGTTCCATATGTCGAAAAACAATGGGAGACAGGTAATGACCCTGCTCCCGTTCAAATCGTTCAAATTATTCTGCCTGACACCCCGGCTTTGCTCAAGAACTTAATCGAATTTAATAAGTCGCGGTAACTCCAAAATAAATGCGGTTGCGCGTGTAATCCTGCCCAGGCACGGCGGTCGTATACCAATCGAAGTCATAACCAAGATCCGACGAAAAATGGTGGTTGAAGACGTAGGTCAGGTCCAAGCCCAGATTATAAAAGTTGGCGGACTGGTTGTTGAACTCGCCTTCGTTATAGACTGAATATTGATAATGTCCCACCACGCTGCCCGTGAGCTTGGGGGTCAACGGATGATTGATGGAGGCATAGACCACCGTGCTTTCCTGGTCCTGCGTGATTTGGCCGTTGGAATTCACACTAACGGTATCCGTCGCGTTTCGCGATTGTGTCACGCCGATCTGCGCATAGCTGCCGGATGCATAAGTATAGATGAGCGAAGCATCCCCGTAAGGCCCGAGTGAACTGGTGGAATTGGGATCGTTGTAATAGGTGGTGTATTGCACGCCAGCCCTTATGCTCCCCGTCAGGTTATCCAAAAACTGGTGCTGCGCGCCGACGTATCCATAGTGCGACATGTTGTCACGGCTGTTGCTGTAAACTGGCGTGGCTGCCGGCCCGAAAGGCGGATTATAATAAGGGAATGGCTGAGAATACGCGATTAACTCGTTCCCCGTGAAATTGACCAAGCCAAACTGGTAACCGATGAAAGCCATCGTCTCCTCTGTGACGTGCCACTGGAGATCCAGTGAAATATTTTGTTCAACCCGATTTAGAAGGCCGGCATAGCTTGGATTTACAGAAGCGGGGGAACCGCCGCTATAATAACCAGGCACAGGAACAGGACTAAAAGAATAACCAGGGGCAGCGGTAGGACTATAAGCAGCCGGTGTCCCCAGTGGGTTCACATCCGTCACTCCGCTGTTCTCGTAGTCATAGAACGTGTTTTGGTAGGTCAACGCCGTGCTGAACTCCCGCGTCCAGTCCGTGTGCAAGCTGGCCGTGAACGTGTTGGCAAGGTTGTTGCCATCAACACGCTGCGGCACGCTGACCGTGCCCGGTGTCAACAGTGCCGGTTCCTGCGCCACCACCACCGAATCCGAAATCCTTGCCTCCCAACGCGGCGTGAACGCATGATCCAGCCACAAATCGAATTGATGGGTCTGGTCAATCGGGTTTTGACCCATGTTTTCCCGCGTCTGGTAATAGTAAAGCCCGTAAGTGTAACGCACCCCGATTTCCGTTTGCTGCAACGGCATGTTCAGGCTGAACGAGGGGCTCGCCTCAAATCCGAAGCTGCCCTGTTTATGCGGCGCGGTGTAGTAATTGTCATCGTAAAATCCGCGCAAGCTCGCCGACAGGCTCCACAATTTGGAATTGTCAGTGGAATCCGGCGCATATGCGGCATACAGACTGGCCGTTCCGGCCGCCGCGACCCCCAAGGAGACAAAAAATTTCTTCATAACGCCGTGTTTCATAGACATCACCAGACGCTTTTCCACTCAAAAAAAGCGCCGAAACCGATGACAGTGCCAACGCTAGCAGAAAGGCAAACCTTCTGTCAAACAATTTTCCCGTTCAATGCCGCACAAGGCCGGTGTTTCAGACACGATCACGCCACCTTTCCGTCACGCTTTTGTTGCAATTCCTTCAACAACGGTTTTAAGGCCAGAGTGTTGACCACGTCCGTTCGCTCCAGCCAGCCTTTTCGCGCAATCCCCGCGCCCAATCGCAGAAAACCAGCGTGTTCATTTCGATGCGCGTCCGGGTTGATCACGCACTTGACGCCCCTGTTCTTGGCATAAGGCCACAGCCGCCAGTCCAAATCAAAACGACGTGGATTGCAGTTCAACTCCACCCACGTGCCGGTCGCGGCACACGCGTCAATCACCGCCTGCACGTTGACCGGAAACGGCTCGCGCTCCAATAGCAGCCGCCCGGTCATGTGCGCAATGATGCGGACATATTTGTTTTCCGCCGCGTGAATCAGCCGCTTCGTGTTTTCCGCCTCGTTGTTGCTCGGGACATGCAAACTCGCCACCACCACGTCCAGTTCAGCCAGCAGATCATCGTCAAAATCCAGCCGGTCTTTTAGGATGTCCACCTCCGTTCCCGTCAACAGCCGGAAGTCGCTGCCGCGCCGGGCAAACTGCTCGTTGATTTTTTTGATTTCCTTGATTTGCTCGCGCAGTCGCTTCGCGTCCAACCCATTCGCCTGAAACGACGACTTCGAATGATCCGTGATCGCCCAATACGTAAGGCCGAGGTTGTCCATGAACTGCGCAGTTTCCTCCAACGTGTTGTGGCCGTCGCTCCACGTCGAATGATTGTGAAGCGCGCCGCGCAAGTCCGTCCACTCGATCAAATCCGGCAAATTGTCTTTTTCCGCCGCGGCAAATTCTCCGTGGTCTTCGCGCAACTCCGGCTCGATGTAAGGTAAATCCAGTTTTTCAAAAATTTCCTCCTCGGACTGGCACGACACCAGCAGCTTCGGGTCGCGTGTTTCCTCCTTTGATTTGAACAGGCCGTATTCATTCAGCCGCAACCCGCGCCGGATGGCCCGCTGCCGCATCACAATGTTGTGCTCCTTGCTGCCGGTGAAATAGGCCAGCGCGAACGGAAATTCCTTGTCGCTCACCACTCGGAGGTCACACTGGATGCCGCCTTCCAGAATCACGCTCGCCTTCGTCTCGCCTTTCGCGGTGACCTTGATGACGCCGGGCTGCCGCACAAAAAAATCAATCACCTCCGCCGGTTGTTTTGATGACGCCAGCAAATCAAGGTCGCCGATGACTTCCTTGAACCGGCGCAAACTGCCCGCTGCGCTGCAACGGATGACTTCGGGATGCGACCGCAGATCTTCCAGCAAGGGTTCGGCGGCGCGCATCGCCTCGCTCAACAAATGCTTGCTCGCATAAGTCCGCCGGCGCTCAATGCCTTCAAGAATGTTCGTCTGCGTTTTCTCGCCGAAACCGTCGAGTTCGGCCACTTTGCCCTTTTTGCAGGCCGCTTCGAGTTTTTCAATCGAATCAATTCCGAGTTTTTGATTCAACGCCTGGATTTTCTTCGGGCCGAGGCCGGAAATTTCCAGCATCTCAATCAAACCCGGCGGAATCGAATTCTTCAACTCGTTGTAATATTTCAATTTTCCCGTCTCGACCAGCTCCGTGATTTTCTGTTCCAGCGCCTCGCCGATGCCCTTGATTTCGCCCAGCCGCTTCTCGGCAACGACTGTGGCCAGCGGTTCGCTCAAGCCTTCCAGCGTCCGCGCGGCGTTCATGTAGGCACGCGTCTTGAACGGGTTTTCGCCCTTCAATTCCAGCAGCGTGCCGATTTCAATCAGGATTTCCGCGGCCTTGTCTTTGTCCATGCGACAAATATGAAGTGCAATTTGGAAAGTTCAAATTTGTTTCTTCGCGTTCTTAATCCTAATCTTAATCCCAATCGTAATCCGCTTCAGGTTTCGGGATTACGATTAAGATTATGATTACGAGAAGAACATTGCCCGTCGCGCTGACCATCGCCGGTTCGGACAGCGGCGGCGGCGCGGGCGTCCAGGCGGATTTGAAAACGTTTGCCGCGCTCGGCGTCCACGGCGCGAGCGCCATCGCCTGCCTCACTGCGCAAAACCCCCGGCGCGTTCTCGGTGTCGAGCCGGCCTCGCCGGAAATATTGCGGCGGCAAATTCGGGCCGTTTTTGAAGAACTCCGTCCGGCGGCGGTGAAAACCGGCATGCTGTTCTCGGCGGAAAACGTCCGCGTCGTCGCCAATTTCTTCCGCAATCCGCAATCCGCAATCCGCAATCCGCAATTGGTCGTTGATCCGGTCATGGTTTCCACCAGCGGCGCGCGGCTGCTGGGGCCGGCGGCGATAAATGTTCTCAAGAAAAATCTCCTGCCGCTGGCCATGCTCGTCACGCCGAATCTGGATGAAGCGGAAATTTTGACCGGGCGCCGGCCGAGTTCAGTTGAAGAAATGCGGGCAGCGGCGCGGGAAATTCATTCGCGCTTCGGCTGCGCCGCGCTTGTGAAAGGCGGACATTTGCGCGGCGTTCCAGAAGCGGTGGACATTTTTTCCGACAGCCAGACAGAATTGCTATTGACCGCGCCGTTTGTGAAAGGCGTCCGCACGCACGGCACCGGCTGCACTTATTCCGCCGCGATTTGCGCCGCGCTCGCGCTCGGACACGACTTGCCGCATTCGGTGGAAATCGGAAAAAGGTTCGTCACGGCGGCGATTTCACGCAGCTACAAAATCGGAACGCATTTTGCGCTCGGACATTTTTAAGGCCGCCACAACCGGAAAAATTGGTCCGCGTTCGTCGCGTTCAGCAGGACGACATTTTGATTGTTCGTCACTTCCGGCGCCGGATTATTCGCGTCCCATGCCACCGGCGTAACCAGATTGGTCGCCGCTTGAAGAACAAAACCGGCCGGATAAATCGGCCACGAGATCGAAATGTTCGTGCCGGATTTTGAGGCGTTCAACGATGTTGAGAAAAATTCCCACGCGAGCGCATACGGCTCGGCGACGCTAACGGTGCCGGCACCACCGGCCTTCCAGACTTGCAAATCATAGCGGCCTTGAGCAAGCCGCGGCACGAAGATGTGCTCAACATTGTCCACGAGGCTGGTGCTGCAAACGACCAGGTTGCTCGAAACAGCGGCGTATAAAAATATATCAAGATTGTTGATGCCCTTTTGAAAGCGCTGGCGATTCCAGACCAATGTGGCGGTGGCGTTGAACGCGGCGCTGCCTGAACCGTTGGTGACGTTGAAATAATAATGGTTCACGCCATCGCTGGTGGAACTGCTGGTGTTGGTGTTGAAATCCCAGCCGCTTAAAGCGCCGACCGTCCCCGTCGCGCCGGTCGGTGGATGCCCGGTGCTGGTTGGAACATTGGTCGAAAAAATATAGCCATGCTTGCCGCCCGCGAGTTGTTTGTAGGAATTGAAGACATTCAAGACGCCTACGCCGTAACGCGTATCAAGCGGCGACGGCGGATTGTTCGTCCAATCGGCGGGCTTGATTGCGCCGTTGAGCAGCAGCGCCTTCACCATGCGGATGTCGCCGGGAGAATTGGTATCGCTGCCGCCGTCGCCGCGCAATCCGGCCTGTATCAGCACCGCCGCCGCGCCCGAAACCAGCGGCGTGGAGAAACTTGTTTCACCGGCCGGCGCGGTGATGTCGGGCTTGGCGCGGCCATTATCCAGCGTCGGGCCATAGCTCGAACCGCCGCCATAGGCACCAACGCTGATGCAATTGTAAGATGTTCCCGGTGCGCTTACCGGTCCGCCGTTATTTGCGGCGGACACGAAGAGCGTGTTGTAACGCGCGGCGTAATTGTCGTAGGCCGAGTCAATGGCCTCTTGTTCGTTGGTGGGAACAACCCCAAAGGTAAAACTCTGGTTCACCACCGCATCATTGATGTTGGCGGCGGGCAGCGACGCGGTGTAGTTCGTGGAAAAAGGTGTGACGAATTCGCCGACCTGTATCAGGTCGTTCGCGTCATAATTGTCCACATGCGCGACGTTCGTCGCCACGCCGCCGGGCATTCCGTAAAAAATCCCCCCCACGGCGTCCGCATGAGCCGATTCGGAACTCAGGGAATTCGGGAAATTCGTCGTCGAACCGTTGGCGGAGACATAAGTGAAATGCCCCCCCGGCTGGCCGACGGCGCCGGGGTTGACCTCCCAATTTGTGTAATCGTCAGCTTGATCATAACCCGCCTCCGGTTGCGCCACTCGAACGCCCGCGCCGTTCACGTTCGTCGTTACCGTGCTCAGTAACGCAACGCCGATGATGTCCTGGCTCACTACACGGACCGCCGTCGCCGCAACAATCGCGGCGACCAGCAGATATTTTGCCCGGCGCAAGGTTTTCACAAGGTTCCAATTTTTGAATGCGGGTCGCACGGCTCCGGTCTCCGTTAAAACTTGCCATGATTCTGGCAAGTCGCAAACTTTCTTCGCGTCCCATCACATTTGGAGCTGAAAATCCTGTCGAATTCCCTGAATTGGGCTATTTTGGCGCCGTGTCCGGCACATTGGTCATCAACGAAATCTATTTGAGCCTGCAAGGCGAAAGCACCTTCGCCGGGCTGCCGTGCATTTTCATCCGGCTCACCGCCTGCGATCTGCGCTGCTCCTATTGCGACACCGCCTACGCCTTCACCGAGGGCAAAAAAATGGCAATGGAGAAAATTCTGGCGAAAGTGCGTGAATTGGCCAAACCGTTTTCAAACTCTCAACCCTCAACCCTCAACCCTCAACTTCCTCTGGTTGAGTTGACCGGCGGCGAACCGCTGCTTCAGAAAAATTCCCTGCCGTTGATGAAATCGCTTTGCGACGAGGGTTTCACCGTATTGCTCGAAACCAGTGGCGCGCACGACATTTCGCAGGTGGACGCCCGGGTCCATCGCATCATGGATTTGAAATGCCCGGCCAGCGGCGAAGTCGAACGCAACCGATGGGAAAATCTCAAACACCTGAAGGCGACCGACGAAATCAAGTTCGTCATCGGCACGATGGAGGATTACGAGTGGGCGAAGCAAAAAATCTCCCAGCACAGGCTGGATTTGGCATGCCCATTGCTGTTTTCGTGGGTTCATCCGCTCGCGCCGGAACAGCAAAATCCGTCGTTGAAGAAAGTTCCGCAGGGACAGACGCCGGTTTCACGGCGCGAGTTGGTTGAAAAAATTATTGCCGACGCTTTGCCGGTGCGGTTCCAGGCGCAGTTGCACAAAATCATCTGGCCGCCCGAGCAACGCGGGGTTTAGCCATTTACGATTTACGAGTGATGATTTGTTCCAAGGGCGGTGCGGCTGCCAGCCAATCATAAATCATAAACTTATTTTGTGTCCAAAACCAGCGCCATTTTGCAACAGCTTCGCGACTTCGAGTCGCGGAACGTCGTGCATATTGAACCCGACGGCGCGTGGCCAATTGTCTGGGAACGCGCCAAAGATGTCTTCGTCTGGGATGCCGATGGCAAAAAATATCTGGATTTGACCGGCGCGTTCGGCGTCGCCGCCGCCGGCCACGCCAATCCAAGTGTCGTCAAGGCCGGCCAGGCTCAACTGGCCCGGCTGCCGCACGCGATGGGCGACGTGCATCCGTCCACGCGCAAGGCCGAACTTGCCCGCGAATTGAGCCGCATCACATTCGAGCGATGGACCGGCGGTATGAAAACCGGCAAGGCCATTTTCTCAAACTCCGGTTTTGAAGCCGTCGAGGCCGCGCTCAAGACCGCGATTCTTGCCACCGGCAGACACGGCGTCATCGCTTTCACGGGCGCGTATCACGGACTCGGCTATGGCGCGCTCAACGCCACGCACCGCGAATTTTTCCGCAAGCCGTTCCAGACACAACTCCGTGAATTCGTCCGCTTCGTCCAGTTTCCAGCAAGAGCAGCCGACCTTGCCACCGTTGAATTCCAGATTCGCCACCTGATCCGGCGTGAATGGATTGGCGCAATCCTCGTCGAGCCGGTGCAGGCGCGCGGCGGCATCAACGTCCCGCCGCCGGAGTTTTTGCCGCTGCTGCGGAAACTGTGCGACGAGTTCGGCGCGCTGCTGATTGCCGATGAGATTTACACCGGCTTCGGCCGCACCGGGAAATGGTTCGCGAGCGAGCACACCGGCGCCACGCCCGATTTGATTTGTCTCGGCAAGGCTCTCACCGGAGGCTTTCCGCTCTCGGCGTGCGTCGGCCGCGCCGACCTCATGGACGCCGCCTGGCCGCAATCCAAAGGCGAGGCGATCCACACCAGCACCTTCCTCGGCAACCCGGTCGGCTGCGCGATGGCGCTGGCGCAAATCGGGGAAATTGAAAAAATGAAACTGCCTGAACGCGCCGCCGAACTCGGCAAATTCCTGCTCGCCGAACTGCAATCGAAAATTCCAAACGGAAAATTTCAAATCGCCGTGCGCGGACAAGGCTTGATGGCTGGCGTGGAATTGCGACGCCACGACGGCTCGCCTGCAACCGCCGAAACTTTTGCCGCGGTCAAGACCCTGTTGCAACGCGGATATATTTTCCTGCCGGAAGGCGAATATGGCAACGTCATCAGCTTCACGCCGCCACTCACCATCACCAAGCCGCAGCTCGCCAAAGCCGTTACCACTCTCGCGGAGGTTTTAGGCGGATGACCCCTCCTCATCCTCATCCTCGTCCTCGTAATCGAAAACAATCGAGGACGAGGACGATTTTTTATCCGTGTCCATCCGTGTCCATCCGTGGTTTAATTTTCCCGGATGAAACTTTCAGAAATGCGGGACATTTTGGCGGCGCACGGGATTCAACTCACCAAATCCCTCGGCCAGAATTTCCTGCACGACCAGAATCAGTTGCGGCGCATCGTCGAGGCAGCTGAACTTTCAAAAACGGACAAAGTTTTGGAAATCGGGCCGGGACTCGGACCGCTCACGGAACTGCTGCTGAAAAATGCCGGTGAAGTTCTGGCGATTGAAAAGGACGCCAGGCTGGTGGGATTTTTGCGCGAACGGTTTGGTTTGGAGTTCCGGCTTCAGCCAGCTGGACACGCGTCCGCGAAGCCGCCTGAAGGCGGAACTCCAAACTTTCAATTGCTCCACGCCGACGCGCTGGAATTTCTCAAGCAGGAACAGCGCGACTGGAGCGATTGGAAACTCGTCGCAAACTTGCCGTATTCCGTCGCCTCGCCGATTCTGGTGGAACTGGCTTGCGGCAATCGTGCGCCGAACAAAATTGTCGCCACGCTGCAATTCGAGGTCGCGCGTCGGCTGATGGCGCAGGCGGACGACGATGATTACGGCATTCTGACCTTGCTGGTGCAATTGGATTTCGAGCCGCAAAGCATTCTCAAAATTCCGGCGGACTGCTTTTTCCCCGCGCCAGACGTTGACTCGGCCTGTGTTGTCTTAAAACGCCGCGAGCAGCCGTTGCTGCCGGAAAATCTGCGCGCAAATTTCGTGAAAATTGTGAAGCGAGCATTCTCGCAACGGCGCAAGATGATGCTGAAATTGCTGAAATCCGACTGGCCGAAGGAAAAACTGGAAGCCGTGTTTGCCGGATTGAAAATCTCGCCGCAGGAACGCGCTGAGAAATTAAGTTTGGAACAATTTGTCGCACTCACCAACATTCTTGCCGGAGAAAAATGAGCGAAGAAATTTTCGATGTCGTCAACGTGCGCGACGAGGTGATTGACCAAAGGCCGCGCAGTGAAGTTCACGCTCGCGGGCTGCTGCATCGCGCGGTTCATGTCCTGGTTTTCAATTCGCGCGGCGAGGTGTTTCTCCAAAAGCGTTCGATGAAAAAGGACCGCCAGCCGGGCGTCTGGGATTCGTCCTGCTCCGGCCACGTGGATTCCGGCGAAAATTACGATGAAACGGCGGTTCGCGAATTGCGCGAGGAAATCGGGCTTGAATTGAAGACTCCACTGCAAAAGCTTTTCAAAATTGACGCCTGCGCGGAGACGGACGCGGAATTCGTCTGGATTTACCGCTGCGCAAGCGACGGGCCGTTCCAGTTGCATCCCGACGAAATTGAAACCGGCGGCTGGTTCGCGCCGGAAAAGGTTTCCGGTTGGATAGCCGCCCGCCCGCAGGATTTCGCAACCGCGTTTGTGCTGATTTGGAAATTGTTCCTCGCGAAAAAGCACGGTTAAAATTGCGCGCGCAGACCGCCGTAAAATCCGCGGCCCAGCGCCGGATATCCGTAGGCTTCCTGATATTGCTCGTTGAGCAGATTTTCCGCGCGGGCAAAAACCTCCAGATGCTTTTGCACATGCCAGCGGAGCGCCAAATCCAGTTTGACGTAAGAGGAATCGCTGACCGGCGTCGTCGTGAAAGTTGTCGAGTTAAAGTAGGAATCGGCGCGCCGGCCAACGAACAGCGCGTTGGCATCGGCTTCGAGCTTCGGGCAGATTGTCCAGTTCAGATTCAAGCTGGCGCTGTGTTCGGGGCGGCGGAGCAGTTCCATGCCGGTGTCCAGGTCCTCCGCCTGGAGCCATGTGTAACTGGCGCGCGCGGTCAGGTTCGTCAGCACCTGCCACGACACGGAGGTTTCCACGCCGTAGGTCTGCGCATGTCCGACGTTCTCCGGCGTAAAGCTCGGCCCGGTGGCTTGAATCAGATTATCGAAGTCGTTGTGAAAAAACGTCGCGCCGAACCTTAGCTTGTTTTCCAACAGCGGCTGTTCAAGACCCGCATCCCAGCCGAGACTTTCTTCCGGCTTCAAATTCGGGTTGCTGGAGCCGGGAAAATAGAGGTCCGAAATGCTCGGCGCGCGGAAACCCGTGCCGACGGTCGCGCGGAAAATGGTTTCCGTGGCCGGCGCGGTGAACCGTCCGCCGAAACGATACGTCCCGTGCGTGCCAAAGGCGCTCGAATCGTCCACGCGCCCGCCGGCGGTGAGT
>Ga0181525_10003458_pt1 | contig 12473 bp, 10 predicted proteins | sample PEATcosm2014_Bin_48_FD_121100 | JGI IMG/M metagenome (GOLD analysis project Ga0181525, IMG submission 121100) | Peatland microbial communities from MTU Mesocosm Facility, Houghton, MI, USA - PEATcosm2014_Bin06_10_metaG | ecosystem: Environmental > Terrestrial > Soil > Wetlands > Peat | place... | reverse complement strand
CGCCAGTCCACGATACGCGCGATCAGGAACGGAATCAGCGCAACGCCATTGATCGAGACGCTGAGTACGTTCTTCATGCCATTGGTCGCGTTGAAGCTCGGCAGCCGCGAGAACGTCAGCACCGCGAGCATTACGATCCCCATGCCGGCACCGAAATAGCCGCCGTAGATGCCGACGAAAAATTGCACGATCAGCTGCCATAGTTGATGGCCGGGCTCGCCCTGCGGATGCAAGCGCTTCAGCAATGGACTGCCCGCAAACACGAGCGTTGCGAAGAGCAGCAGCCACGGGATGAGGTGATCGAAGGTGACTGCCGGAGTAAGTAAGAGCAGACACGCGCCGATCAGCGAACCGACAATGCTCACCCCGAGCACCGAGTAGAGCATTTGGCGATGCGGCGCGACGTCGACCCAGTATCCGCGCGCGCCGCCGATCGTTCCGACCCACATCGCCGCATTGTTCGTGGCATTGGCCGGAATGGATGGAACGCCGGCCGCGATTAAGGCAGGGAAACTCAAAAAGCTGCCGCCGCCGGCGACGCTATTCATAGCGCCCCCGAGAAAGGCCGCTCCGATCGGAAGCCAGATGCTAGTTTGCAGCGCTCTTCTCGCGTTTGGTCACGCGGTACACGCGACGAACCCCTTTGAGGCCCTCGAGTTTGGTCAGCAGCTTGTGCAGGTGATCGAGATCGCGAATTTGCACGGTAAGGCTCGTGACGGCGGATCCATCGCGACGTACGCGCGCGGTCACCGAGCTTACCGTCGTCTTCAACTCGGCAAAAACGCCCATGATGTCTTGCAGCAGTTGCGGGCGATCGTCGGCTTCGACCTCGAGGTCGACGGCGTGCGTGAGATCGGTGTTGCCGACCCACTGCGCTTGCAGGATCCGTTCCGGCGTCGCGCTCATGTACGCGACGTTCGGACAATCGGCGCGATGAACGCTGACGCCGCGACCGATCGTGACGTAGCCGATGATCGGATCGCCCGGAACCGGCGAGCAGCACTTCGAAAGGCGCACGAGTACGTCGTCGACGCCCGCAATGCGCACGCCACTCGAGTTTTTGATCGTTTTACGGACCGGCGCTTTACGGACGTGCGTGAGATCGACGACATTGTCGCCCTTGACCTCATCGCGGATGCGCTTCGCGACGGCCTGCGCGGAGGCATCGCCAAAGCCGATCGCCGCATAGAGATCGGCGGGCGTCGCGTAGCTCATGCGATGGGCGATGCGTTCGATCAACTCGCCACGCGCGAGGTCGGGGCGCAATCGCTCGCGCGCGAGCTCGCTCTCGAGCTGCTCCTGACCCGCAAGGACGTTTTCTTCGCGGCGCTCCTTGCGGAACCACTGTTTGATCTTGTGCTTCGCTCCCGACGTCTTGACGATCGACAGCCAGCCGAGCGACGGATGACCGCTCGCTTTATTGACCAGCACTTCGCAGATGTCGCCGTTCTGCAACGTGTAGTCGAGCGGCACGATCCGTCCGTTGACCTTTGCGCCGGTACAGTGATTGCCCACGTCGGTGTGCACGAGGTACGCGAAATCGAGCGGCGTTCCACCGGCCGGAATCGAGAACACGTCCCCGCGCGGCGAAAACACGAAGGCCTGCGAGTCGAAGAGATCGAGTTTGAGGTTCTCCATGAACACGCGCGAGTCGCGCATGTCCTTTTGCCACTCGAGCAGCGAACGCAGCCAGGAGAGCTTGTTTTCGAACTGGTCGGCTTTGCTGCCCTCTTTATAGCGCCAGTGCGCCGCGATGCCGTACTCGCTCGTGCGATGCATCTCCCAGGTGCGGATCTGAATCTCGAGCGGTTCGCCCTGCGGCCCCACGACCGTCGTGTGCAACGACTGATACATGTTCGGCTTGGGCATGGCGATGTAGTCTTTGAAGCGCCCCGGGAGCGGCGTCCACATCGAGTGCACGGCGCCGAGCGCCGCGTAACAGTCCTTCACCGAATCGACGATGATGCGAATAGCCGTAAGGTCGTAGATCGTCGAGAAATCGCGGCCCTTTTTAATTTTGGAATAGATCGAATAAAAGTGTTTGGGCCGCCCCTGGATCTCGGCGTTCACGCTCATGTTCTTGAACTCGTCGCGTAGCCGTTCGATCGCCTCTTTGACGTCGTTCTCGCGCTCGCGCCGCGTTTTTGCAACGCGCTCCACGATTTCGCGATAGGGTTCCGGGTCGAGATACTTGAGGCACTCGTCCTCGATCTCCCACTTGATCTTCCAGATACCTAAGCGGTGCGCGATCGGCGCGTAGATGTCGAGCGTCTCGCGCGCGATGGACAGTTGCTTCGCTACCGGCAAGCTCGACAGCGTGCGCATGTTGTGCAGACGGTCGGCCAGCTTGATGATGATCACGCGAATATCGCGTGCCATCGCCATGAACATTTTGCGCAGGTTCTCAACCTGCGCATCTTCTTTCGATTGGTACGGAATTCGCGTGAGCTTCGTAACGCCGTCGACGAGGCTCGCGATCTCCTCGCCGAACTGGGCCGCAACCTCTTCGCTGGTGATGCTCGTATCTTCGACGACGTCGTGGAGCAGCGCGGCGGCAATCGTCTGGCGGTCCATCTCGAGTTCGGCCAGAATGCCGGCCACAGCCAGCGGATGTTCGATGTAGGACTCGCCGGAGGCCCGGCGCTGGCCCTCGTGGGCGCGGTCCGCGACCTCGTAGACGCGACGCAGCCACTCCCCTTCGAGTGAGGGGTCATAGGCCTGGACTGCGGCGGTCAGGTCAGCAACGGTCATAAGGAGTATTCGCCTATCATACTCCATAACCGCATCCGGCCGCTAAGCGATTCCTAGTCTTTTGGAAGCTTGTCCCGGAAGATGATGCCCATGACCTTGCCGTCCGTCGCCATGGTTAGCTCCTCATAGACGTCCGCACTCTCGCAGTGCATCTTGTAAAGGTAGGAGCCCTTGACGTTTGCCGGGGGATCGATCACCGCAATCGGCCCCAGCCACTGGGTGCTCTCAAGGGTGCCGAGCGCGCCGAGATTCTTCGCCGTGTCCGCAATCTTGTCGGGGTTGAGGTTCCCCTGGGATTCTTTCTCGTAGTGGTCCGGGTTTACGACCCCCGCCTGCCACGCGACGAATTCGCGCCGCGCGATCAAGGTGATCGCGGGGTCCTCGGGCGGGAGGGTCGGGGTCGCGGTGGGCGTCGGGGTGGGATGGCTGCGGGCGGCTACGCCTAGCGGGGCAAGCGCCACCATCGCCAGCAGCGCGACGGCCATCGCGCTAATACGTAATAAACGAGACAACGTCAACCCCTTCGAGGGCCTTGCGTCCGTTCAGGGCCTCCAGTTCGATAAGAAACGCAAAGGCTTCGATATGCGCGCCGAGCCGCTCCAGCAGTCGCCGCGTGGCGGCCGCAGTGCCGCCGGTCGCAAGCAGATCGTCGACCACAATCACCTTATCTTTGCGTGCGAGCGCGTCGGCATGAATCTCGAGCGAGTTCGTGCCGTACTCGAGGGCGTAGTTCTCGGCTAGCTTGCTATACGGCAGCTTGCCGGGCTTACGCACCGGGATGAAGCCCGCGCCGATGGCGTAGGCGAGCGGCGCTCCGATCATATAGCCCCGCGCCTCAACGCCGACCACGTAGTCGATGCCGCGCCCCTTGAAGCGGTCGACGAACAGGTCGATCATCTCCTTAAAGCCTTGCTTATCTTTAAGCAACGGGGTAATGTCACGGAAAAGGATCCCTGGGATGGGAAAGTCAGGGATCGCGCGTATGAGGCGTTCGGTATCCACGGGGAACGGGGATTCGCGCAACACCGATTCGCGCCTCTTCGTTAGGAGTGTTATGAGACACCGAATACTGGCGGCTGCCCTGACCGCGGCTCTGGCGGCGGGCACCTGTGCGCCCGCGCTAGCCGACGGCGCCGCGAGCACGCGCAACATCATCCTCTTGGGCACGGCCTCGGCGATCGTGATCGTGAACTACGACAAGAAAGTTCGCGCGAAGCGCGCCGAGGAGCAAGAAGTCGCGCGGCGTCAGGAAGCCTATCGCGACTGGTTCTACCACAAGTACAACTACTATCCGACCGAGGACCAGTTCAAGCAGTGGTACGTACAGACGTACGGCACGAATCCTGATTAGATGGCTTGACGCGTTTTTTGGCGATCGATACGCGCGACGGCTGGCACTTGCCGTCGCGTGCGCGATCGCACTTCACGAAATCGTTGCCGCCCTCGTGCCCTCGCTCGCACCGCAACCATCCGACGTTCGCGAGACGGTCGAACACGTGACCATCGCACGCGTCGAACGCAAGCCCTCGCCGAAACCGACGCCGACGCCCCATCCCCTCCACACGCTCGTTGTGGCGCGGCCGCACGCCGAAGGCAAAGCCGCGCACGTGGAGACGATCAAACGCATGGGTGCGCCACGACCGAAACCGCCGCCGGTCGTGCATGCGAAGCCCATCTGGGACGTTGCGGTCGCGACTCCCGGCCAAGGTGCGGGCGCGGGAAAAGGGGCAGACGCCGGCAGCTTAGGCAACGGCACCAACGGCTCGGGGGCGGACGATCAAGGCAGCGGATCGGGCGCCGGCGGTGCGCCGTGCGGCGCCGTCGACATCTCGGCGAAAGGAGTGGCCGCGTTCAATTCCACGACCGGCTTCTACGAACGCAACAACATCGTGGCCACGGTTCATTACGCCGACGGCAGTTCAGAATCGGTTCCGCTCGATTGGACGTGGCGCTTTAAAAGCGAGGATATGGATCCGTTCGCAACGCCGGACGCACCGATGTTCTTTCAGTTTCCGCCCGCAGCTCAACGCGCGAGCGAGCCGCCTGCCGTGCAGTGGATCATGAAGAACACCAAGTCGTACGGCGGCACCAACCTCAACGATCGATGCCCGAACATTCCTCCGCCGCCAACCCCGCGTGCGTCGCCTCGAGAGCATCGATGAGACCCAGCGCATCGATGGGGCGGCTGAAGTAGTAGCCTTGCGCGCGATCGCACAGCAGCGACTCGATAAATCTCCATTGCTCGGGCGATTCGACGCCTTCGGCGATGATCTCCAAGCCGAGCGAACGCGCGAGGCTCACGATCGCGTGCACGATTGCCTGATCGTAGCTATCGGATTCGATGTCGCGGATGAACGTGCGATCGATTTTGATGCCGCTGATCGGCAAGCGCTTCAGGTATCCAAGCGAACTGTAGGCGACTCCGAAATCGTCGACGACGATACCCACACCGCGGTTGCGGAGGGTCCGCATGGTCATCAGCGCGACGTCGTCGATCATGATGCTCTCGGTGATCTCGATGTCGAGCGCGTGCGCCGGGAGACCCGTCTGTGCGAGCGTGGATGCGACGCTGTCGGCAAGATCAACTTGTCCGAAATCCCGCGCCGAGAAGTTCACGGCGATGCGGAAGGACGCATCCTTCGTCGCTCGGATGCCGGCCGCAAATCGGCACGCTTCGCGCAGCACCCACTGCGAGATGTCGACGATCATTCCCGTATCTTCCGCGATCGGGATAAACTCCTCGGGAAGAATCTCGCCGTGCTTTCCGTGCATCCAACGCACCAGGGCCTCGGCACCGACGACTCTGCCCGTGGCACCGTGAACGATCGGTTGAAAAACCAGCCGTAGTTCGTCACGTGGGATCGCATAGTGCAAGTCCTGCTCGAGCCGCAGGCGGTAAGAGGCGGCATCCTCGTTGGCAACGTCGATAAAGCCGATGCGCCCTCTCCCCTGATACTTCGCGCGATACATCGCGGCATCCGCACGGGTCAGCAACTCCTCGGCGGTCGTCCCGTCATGCGGGTAGGAGCTGGCGCCGATGCTTGCGTTGACGAAGAGCTGCCGCTCTTCGATAAAGAACGGTTCGGCAAGCATCATCTGCACGTCGGCGGCGATCATCGGCATGCTGGTCGTCGCATCGAGTTCGACCGTAAGGATGAATTCATCGCCGCCGCTGCGGAAGACGCGCGCCCGGTCTCCCACGGTCTGATTCAATCGCGTCGCAAATTGCAACAGCAGCTCGTCGCCCGCCTGATGCCCGAGCGAATCGTTGATAATCTTGAAGCGGTCGAGGTCGATGAAGAGCACGCCCGTCGGCAACCCGCCGGCAATCGCTCTCCCGATCGCCTCGTCCATCGCCTCTTGGAGCGCGTAGCGATTTGGAAGTTGCGTCAACGTGTCGATTCGCGCCAATCTTGCGAGATCGTCGGCATTCTCCTTGAGCTGCGTGATGTCGAGAGCGACCCCGATCGCGCCGATAATCGCTCCGGTCGAAGTGCGCAGCGGTTCGATATTATGCTGAAGCCACCGCTCGTTATAGTATGCGTCAAATTGCTCGGACTCGCCGCGAAACACGTTCGCGATCGCCCGCGTGGCGATGCTTTTGGATTCCTCGTCCGGCAAGATCGATTCGAAGCTCTCGCCGTTCAGCTCGTCGACCTGCAACCCATGCTGTACCACGCCGGCACCCAGCACCGACGTGAAATTGCAATCCAAATCGATCGTCCATAAGAGCGCCGGTACTTGTTCGAGCAGCAGCCGCAAGCGGCGTTCGCTGTCTCGAAGCAGATTCTCGGCCCGCCTGCGATCGGTTACGTCGCGCAGATAGACGAGCACTTCATCCTTGGCGGGCTGAATGCGAATCTCGATCCAAACGTTCTTGAATGGGAAGAACTGCGTGTGGTCGATCGGATCGCCGCTCTCGCGCGCCGCGCGAATCTGAGGCAGCAAATCCGAGGCTAGTGGGTCGAGTATCCGGTCCAACCGGCGCCCGACCAGTTCGGGAGCAGCCTTCCCCAAGAGATGCTCGGCTTTCTCGTTGACGTGGGTAATGCACCAGCGATGATCGACGATAAAGATGCCGTCCGTGATGCTCTCGAGCAAACTCAGGCGCCGCTCGTCGAGCGCGCTGTTCGAAACAACGTGCAGTCGCCGGATCAGCACGAGGACGCAGACGGCGAGCGCGACGACGACGCCCGCGAGCGCAATCACGCCGTTCACAGGAGTCCTCTGCCCTCCAGCGCCTTTCGTAAGCCCGCTCTCGATCGAACGTGCAGCTTTTCGAAGAGGGCACGAGTCTCGCGTTGGAGCGTAAACTCACTGCGCGAAAAGCGCTTCGATAACGTCGCAGCGTCCCACCCCTCGCAGATTGCAATCGCGAGTTGTCGCTGAATCGGGGAGAGACCATCGATCGAAACGTCCGCCGGTCTCGAAACGTGCGAGTCGAGAAAATCGAAGAACGCGCTGTTTGGGAAGTTCGCCGCATGGGCGCGGGCACGCTCCTGCCATTGCGCGGCTCCCGTGAGTTCGAAAAGCCCCTGCGCGGCGAGTGCGGCTCGGAAATGATGGTCCGCCCGATCGAAGATTCGGTAGGATGCCTCAAACGCGGCGGCGCTCGCCGCGGAGTTATCCAACACGCGGTGGACGCGACCCAATGCATACTGCGAAAACGCTTCGGCGCGCGGATCGTGCGCGATCGCCAGGCTCGGGTCGAGGCTTTGGGTGCCGAGGCGAACGTAGATCGAGACGAAGCGTTGCGCGCGTCCCATGTCGCTCGGAGCCAGCAGGGCGGCAAGCGTCACGAGCGCTTGACGCTCTTCACCAACGGTCTCGCCCCAAGCAATCCCGCGGGCCAGTTCCTGGGCCTGCGCGAGCTCGTCGGCCGCCCAGGCTTCGTTGCGATTGATACGAGCCACGTACGCGCGGTCGACGTGTGCGGTAACCTTCCACGCTTGACTCGGAGCGATGGCGCTTGAGTCCTTGAGCAACCACTGGGCTTTGGCGGAGTCGCCGCGTAAAAACGCATCCCACGCCAGCGCCCGAAGGCACAAGAATTGCGCGTCGGCGAGGTCCGGCGTCCAGTCGATGGCGTCGAAGAGCTTCTCGGCATCGTCGGCAGCTTCGTTATCGCCGACTTCGGCGGCGACGCGAAGCAGCGAGTGCAACGCGCGGCCCAACGTGTAGAAATCGCACTGGCCGAGATGCTCGCGCGCCAGGGTAACGGCTAGCCGCAAATCGGCGATCTGCGCGCGGTAATCGCCTACACCCGCGCTCGCCCACGCACGTACGACCAGCGTGAGCAGCCGGGCCCCGGCGTCGGGGTTCTCAAGCGCACGCGCAAAATCGGGATCCCGCGCGTCGAATATGCCCTGCAGATAGCGCAGTCGCGCGCGGTGATGCGCGAGCGTCGCAACGCCGGAGGGTACGCCTTCGGCGAGTTCCGCCGCAAGGTCGAACATCTGCGTCGCGGACTCGAAATTCCGGGCGTTGGCGTACGCCTTCCCGGAGATGATGTAGTAATCGAAGCGGCCGTCGGCACTCGCAAAAACGCTGCCGAGCGGCGCGAGCGTCTCCAACGCGTCGATCGGATCGCGACGCAACTGGATTTCCGCACGAACGACAAATGCGCGCTCGTTGAGTGGGGGTGCCCACTCCTCGCATCCCTCGAGACGCGCGAGAGCCGCATCGTACCGGCCGGTACGAAGCAGCTCGCGCGCCTCTTCGAGAGATTGCTGCTGTGACATCGCGCCGTTAATCGGCGATCGAGCCTACTTGAGTCACTTGTGCGGCCGTCACGGTCGCCGACGGACCCGCAACGGAGCTCGCGGTCGATCCATTCCCGACGGCGTTGAGTACTTGGCCGCTCGCCGTCGTATACGTGTTATAGACGACTAACGTGTACATCCCAGCCGCGATGGTATGAAGATGGAACGTACCGTTGGAATCCGTCGCGACGGTGTTGTCGACGTTCCCGTTCTGATCCAGCGCCACCACGACCGCGCCGGACACCGGGCCACCCGACGTGCTGCTGACAACGGTTCCCGAGATCGCACCCGCCAGGCTCCCCGGCACCGCGAACATCGTCGGACGGGACACGATGTTGCCATTGGGCGTTTGCGCCAGCGACTCGAGTGCGTTGAAGTCCGCCTTTACCGTTGCTGCGGGATACCCGTCGATCGCGAAATTCCCGTTGACCGTTACCGTAACGGTGGTCGCGTTGCCGGTCGACGACGTTGTCGCGCCGGCACCCGCCGAGCTGAGCTGCGCGCTCCCCGGCAAGAAGGTAATGGGATAATTCTGGCCGCCCGCCACGACTTGGCTCGTCGCCACGTCAAAGGTGAACTGCAACTGTTGGTACGCACCGCTGAAGTATTGGCCGATCCCGATCGCCGACGGGTCGTTCTGCGCCGCCAGGACGTTTACGACGTAGGGCGTCGGGTACTGCGCGAGCGTCGTCACCGTCCCGTTTGAAACCACGGCCACGCTGTCGATGCCGAGATTGATGGCAGACGGGGTAAGCCCTCCGATACTCGGGGGAGCGTCACCGAGCAAAATGCTCAGCAATCCACCGACGCCGCCCAGCGTGTCGGCGGGGCGAGCTTTCGCGTGAGCGCCGGCATTTGCAACGCTTGGAAGCGCCGAGCCGGCATTCGATCCGCCCGAGCACGCGCTCAGAAACATGAGGAGTGAGACCGCAACTAAGGGTGCTCTGTGAATCGTCACTGTGGAAGGCCTCCATAAGGCAGCAACCACGGTCCGCTAAAGCCGCACACCCTCGGTCTCCGCGTCCGGTGCCTCATTATAGAGCGCTTGACGCCGTCAAATTTACGTTAAGTGCCGAGTAATGTATTGAAACGTTAAAGCAACTGTAAAGGGATGGTAACGACGATGCCTCGGACGTCCCGGACTCGGCGCCGGCATCGTTTTCGTCGCGCGCCTGCATGGGAGCGGAATTTTGCTACTTTCGACAAAATAGTGTTGCCATGCGCGTCTTTACGGCGACCCTGGTCACGGAAACCAACACGTTTTCGCCGATTCCGACCGGTGCCACAGCCTTCGACCGCAACCGCCACCAGTCCGACCTCGCCTCGATGGCCGCTTGGCGCGAATCCGGCGAGCGCGACGGGCACGCCGTTTTCGAGAGCATCGTGGCAATCGCGCAGCCTGCCGGGCCGACCGTCCGCGTGGTCTACGAATCGTTGCGCGACGAGCTTCTCGGCGACTTGGAGCGCGCACTGCCGGTGGACGTGGTCCTGCTCTATCTCCACGGCGCGATGGTCGCCGATGGGTACGATGACTGCGAAGGCGACGTACTCGAACGCGCTCGCGCGATCGCGGGCGGCCACGCGGTCATCGGCGCCGAGCTCGATCTCCACTCGCATCTCACCCAGACCATGCTCGCCAACGCCGACGCGATCGTCGCTTATAAGGAGTATCCGCACACCGACACCGTCGACCGCGCCCGGGATCTCTACCGTATCTGCGTCGACGCCGCGGAAAAGCGAACGCACCCGGTGATGGCCGCCTACGATTGCAAGATCGTCGGCATGTTTCCCACGACGGCCCAACCGATGCGTGAATTCGTCGATGAACTGTCGGCACGGGAGCGCGACGGCATCCTCTCGCTCAGTCTGATTCACGGCTTTCCATGGGGCGACGTGCCCGACGCGGGCGCGAAAATGCTGGCGATCGCCGACGGCGACGCGGCACTCGCGGCGCGCACCGCCGCCGAATTTGGCCGGCGCTTTTGGGCAATACGCCGTGACGCCCTCCTGCACGCGACGCCGCTTGACGAAGCGCTCGACGCGGCGCTAGCTGCGCCGGGGGGGCCGGTCGTGCTTGCCGACGTGGCGGATAACGCCGGCGGCGGCGCGCCGGGTGACAGCACGTTCGTCTTACGTACGCTGCTCGATCGCGGCATAGAAAGCGTCGCGACGGGTACCTACTACGATCCGTTCGCGGTCGAGACGTGCTTCGAGGCGGGCGAGGGATCGACCATCGACTTGCGTTTCGGCGGTAAGCTTGGCACCGCGTCGGGTGAGCCGATCGACGCGCGCGTCGAAATCGTGCGGCTCCTCGACGCGCATCAACAGGACTACATCGACGAATCGCGCCCCTCGCCGCTCGGCCGCAGCGCATGGGTGCGGACTAACGGCATCGACATCGTCCTCGTCTCGGTGCGTACGCAGGTCTTTGCGCCGAACGCATTTACCGGGCTCGGCATTTCGCTCGGCGACAAAAAACTGATCGTCGTGAAGTCCTCTCACCACTTTTGGGGAAAGTTCGCGCCGCTGGCGAAACGGGTTATTCACGCCGGCGCACCGGGGGCGCTCTCGTTGGATTTCGCGGCTATTCCGTATCGGAAGCGCGACCTAGACTATTGGCCTCGGACCGATATGGAGATGTCATAATGCCGGGACGGCCCGCCAAGGAATTACCCCCAACCAAAGCGCCCCCGGCGCCCGACGTAGGCGCGATTCTCAAACGGCTGCGCGATCGCAACGGCGTGACCGTGCGCGATCTTGCGAAGGCGAGCGGGCTCTCAGCCTCGTTCATCCGCGCCGTCGAGCGCGGCGATTCCGACATTTCACTCGGGCGCCTTGCCCGTTTGGCGCAGTTCTTCGAATACGATTTGGGATCGTTCCTGGGGTATTCGGCGCAGCTTTCGCGCCCGAACTTCGTGATTCCGGAGACGCGCAAAAAGGTGAACCGCGGGCGCGGCGTCGATTACGAGGCGCTCCACCTCCCCGGGATCGATCTCGATTTCATCATGGTTCGGTTTGAGCCGCACACCAAATTTAAGAGCGAACTCGCACACGAGGGCATCGACGTCGTGTACGTCGTGGAGGGCAACATCGTCCTGGTCGTCGACGGCGTCGACTATCCCATGACCGCCGGCGACTGCTGCGTCTTCTCCGCAGCCTACCCGCACCTCGTTCGCAACGATTCGGGCCGGCGCGCAACCGCAGTCTCGCTCACAACCGGCCGAATGTACTGAGGACCTCAGACCTTAGAAGTTCGTCACGAAGTTCACGAACTGCATCGCAAAGAGGAACCAGATGGCGTAGAGCGCCGCGAGCGCGACGAGAATCTCGCCCGAGCGCACGAGCCAGCCTCCCGGTCCCCGCATCACGCGGATCACGGCCTCGGCAATCATCGCAAGCGCCCCAATCACCGCGATCACGCCGACGATATAGAGCACGGTCATCTGGCCAGGCAGCGACGGCGACAGAATCGCCGCCTCCGAACTAAGGAGTATGGGCCAGCCCGCCAGTGCGACGAGGAACGCGACTGCGCCGACGCGCGCGACGGCGTGAAGCAGGTTCTCACGCTTGCTCAGATTTAGCGAGAGCTTGAGCTTGCGACGCGCGATCCATGCGCCGAGACGGATGAGGAGCGAGAGCACGATGATGCCGGCGCAGAGCGAGAGCATCGTCTTGATCGCATCCAACGTGCGCAAGCCCGTGACCCGCTGCTCGACCGAGACCATGTTGTAATAGTCCGTGGCCCACGAGATCACGTTGCCATTGGCGTCAGTTCCGAAGACGACGTACGAGTCGCCGCCGACCTGACGGTAGCGCAGCGGCGCGACTTCACGCCAGCGGAACGGCTCGCCGGCGGCGTTCTTAACCGCGCTCACGCTGATCGTTCCATCGGGATTCGCGGTGACGTTGCTCTGCGCGAGCGTGTAGACGAAGGCAAGGGCACGGTCGACGCGACGGCTG
>Ga0181525_10003457_pt1 | contig 12473 bp, 11 predicted proteins | sample PEATcosm2014_Bin_48_FD_121100 | JGI IMG/M metagenome (GOLD analysis project Ga0181525, IMG submission 121100) | Peatland microbial communities from MTU Mesocosm Facility, Houghton, MI, USA - PEATcosm2014_Bin06_10_metaG | ecosystem: Environmental > Terrestrial > Soil > Wetlands > Peat | place... | reverse complement strand
TAAAAACGCTGCACCTGGGTTTTATCCTTGATGGGATACCAGATGGCATACACACCAGCATTAAAGCGCTTGATGGCTGCTGGCATGGAATTGGCAACGCGGGTGAATTCATCAGGGTCTTCGTAAGGCGGATCAATCAGGATGAGACCGCGCTTTAGCTTTGGCGGCAGAAAGGCTTTTAAACCGAGGAAACCATCAGTGTGATGAATGGCAACCTGCTTGTCACCAGCAAAGGCTGTACGCAAGGATTCATATTCCTGCCGCTGCAATTCACACGCAATGATTTGATCGTGCGGACGCGAAAGATAGCGCGCAATCATGGGTGAGCCGGGATAATATTGCAGCGCAGCAAATTTTGCAGCGGTGAGTTTGTTATTAATTTTATGCACGCAGTCGAGATAGCGTTTAACGAGCAGCGGCGGATTTTCCTGCTGAATGACTTTCTCAATTCCGCCTTCATATTCATGGGTTTTCTTTGCAGCATCAGAAAATAAATCGTAATAACCTGTGCCTGCGTGAGTATCAATATAACAAAACGGATTTTCTTTGCGCGACATGGATGTCATGAGTGCGGTAAGAATAATATGCTTGAAGACGTCTGCAAAATTTCCGGCATGATAAGAGTGACGATAATTCACAATGCTGTTCCTGAATTAATCCCAGAGAGGATAGTGTTCCAACGTGATCTCATTGCCAAAAAATAATTTTGCATTGGCAGCGAAGGATTCTGTGTAATCGGATACGTAAAACTGTTTTTTACTGCAGCCATTTGCATTCAGCAAATCATTATTTTCCAGCTGTTTTTTCACGGCTTTTGCAACGACATCAGAAGAATCTATCACTTCAATGTTTTTTTGTTTTGCATTCAGATGTCCGTGAATCTTGTCTTTGATGACGGGATAATGTGTACACGCAAGCACAAGCGCATCAATATTTTGTAATTCGGGTTTTGAGAGATATTCCAGCAGCAAGGAATCAATCACCGCATGATTTCCAAATTCTTCAATGGCTGATGCAAGCAAATTGGTTGCGTGCGAAGACAATTGAATATTCAAATTCAAATCATCAATTTTCTTTTTATAAATATGGGAATTAACAGTTTGACGTGTGCCGATTAACCCTATGCGTTTTGCAGCGTATTGTTCTTTAATCTGTTTGACCATGGGATCAATCACATTCATGACGATAGCTTTGCTGCCTATGTATTCTTTGACAAGTTCGTAAGCGACAGCAGAAGCAGAATTGCAGGCAATCAGAATCAGTTTGCATTCCTGCTGCAATAACATGTGAGCAATCTTGACGGCATAAGCCTGGATGGCCGCAGCAGATTTATCGCCGTAAGGCATGTGAGCGGTATCACCAAAATAAATAATGTTTTCCTTGGGAAGATGATTCACCAGCGATTGCGCAACGGTAAGCCCGCCTATGCCGCTATCAAATATGCCTATGGGTTTGGACTGCAAGTGGTTTGGTTTCATGCTGGGTATTGTATGCGTGGTTTAGGTGTAAGGTCTAGGGCTGAGCCTATTTTTGCCATGATGCCCACAAAATAGACATAACTCACAGTACAACATCGAGGGCAATCCCGGTATAATGGAAGGGTTCGGTTATCTTTCTTAAAACAAAAGGAGTTGCTCAAATGAAAAAAATTATCTCTGGCGTTATCCTTGCAGTTCTGATGGTTGGTGGAATCGTAAGCTGCAGCTCAACCTGCTGCAACCCCCCAGTAAACATGAAAGGTGAAGGCTAATCGCCTCGTTTTTCTGTTGATTCAAAAAAGGCACCTTAAGGTGCCTTTTTTATTGGTGTGGAAAAATTTGTAAAAGGTTCTTCTGGCTGTATCGCTGGGTGTGCTGCTCTCGCTTGCTCTCCAGAGCAAGCGAGAGCAGCACACCCAGCGATACCAGCCAGAAGAACCTATAAAATCTCTTCCAGTCCGTACACAAGACCATCCAGCTTCGTCACTTTTTCGCAGGCAAGGCATACGCCAGACATGAAGCATTCTCTATCTATGCTGTCATGACGCAAGGTGAGTGTTTCGCCTGTGCTGCCGAAGATAATTTCTTCATGAGCAAGAAAACCTTTTAAGCGGACGGCATGAATAGGAATATTGTGATGCGTTGCGCCGCGCGCGTGAGGAATGGTTTCTATGGATTTATTTTGCGGCTGATTGATGCTGGCATTTGCACTCGCCATCATTTCTGCACTGCGCAAAGCCGTGCCTGATGGCGCATCGGCCTTGTTGTCGTGATGCATTTCGATGATTTCAACATTGGGCATGTATTTCACGATGTCTTTTGCATATTTCATCATGAGCACTGCGCCTAAGGAAAAGTTGGGTGCAATGAGGCCGCCTAATCTCAATTTCTTGCATTTTTCCTGAAATACTTTGATTTGATCGGCGGTTAATCCCGTGGTGCCGATGACAGGATGTGCGCCTGCTTCAATGATAATGTTTAAGTTGTCTGAAACAGCAGAGGGATGGGTAAAATCCACAACAACTTCTGCATGACTATCCTTGATGGATTTTAATAAATCATATTCCCGGCCAGTCTGACCGACTAATTCAAGAGCAGGATGGGCGCTAATCGCTTTAACTGTTATCTGGCCCATGCGGCCAAATGCACCGTTGACGAGAACTTTTATGGTCATGGCTTTTATCCTTGCAGGCAGGGTTTAGTTGTCGCTGGAAATAATGGCATAAAAAATTCTTATTATAAAGTTGATAGATATCATAAGACGTACTACCTTTAGACATATAAAAAATATGGGTGACGACAAGTGATTGACAGCGCTGGCTACAGGTATGGAGTGGGTATTATTTTGGTCAACAAAAACCGCCAGGTTTTTTTTGCCAAACGTATCGGCATGCCTGCCTGGCAGTTCCCTCAGGGCGGTATGCAGGAAGATGAAACTCCTGAACAAACCATGTACCGCGAATTGAAAGAAGAAATCGGTCTTGATCCTGAAGATGTAGAAGTGCTGGCCTGCTCCAGACGCTGGTTACGCTATCGCTTGCCCAGCCGGTTAGTGAGGCATTATGCAAAACCGCTATGCATAGGACAAAAACAGAAATGGTTTTTGCTGCGTCTGACCAGCACAGATTCCAGGATTGATTTACAGGGAAATAATAGTCCGGAATTTGATTCCTGGTCCTGGGTGTCTTACTGGTATCCGCTTAAGCAAGTGGTGGTTTTTAAACGCAGGGTGTATGTCATGGCGCTAAAAGAGTTTGCTAAAGTTGCGCTGTCTCGAAGGCAGAAACAGCCTGATGGAGACGAGGCAGAAAAACCATGCTGACGATCTTGCGGCAAATCATCCAGGAAGTGACAGGCGCAGAAGATTTTAAAGAAGCGCTGAATATTATGGTGCAGCGCATTGCCAATGCACTCTCGACACAAGCCTGTTCGATTTTCCTGCTCGATGCGCATCGCCGCGAATACGTGTTGGTCGCAACCCAGGGTTTAAATCCCAAGGGTGTTGGTAAAATCCGCATCCCGCTTGATAAAGGTTTAATTGGCCTTGTTGGCGAACGTGAAGAACCCATCAACATAGATGATGCAACCAAACATCCGCGCTTCTTGCATGTTGCTTTGGCAGAAGAAGAAGCCTATCACGCCTTTCTTGGCACGCCCGTTATTTATCAGCGTAAAGTGCTGGGCGTGTTGATTGTTCAGCAAGAAGAACCGAGACGTTACGATGAAGCAGAAGAAGCTTTTCTCGTCACACTCGCCACCCAGCTTGCAGCGATTATTGCACATGCTGATGCAACCGGTGCGCTTGCTGATCTCATGGCAGCATCCAAAGTCAAACGTCACGATCATGTTTACTCTGGCGTGCGCGGTGCATCCGGCATAGGCATGGGCAGAGGCGTAGTGGTGTATGCGCCTTACGATCTTGATTCCATCCCTGATCGTGTTCCAGAAAATATGGAAGAAGAAATTGTGTTGCTGGATGCAGCATTTGCTTCTGTGCGTGAAGATTTACGTTTATTGAGCGAGCGTTTGTATCCGAGTTTGCCTGCAGAAGAGCGCGCTTTGTTTGATGTCTATCAGCGAATTTTAGACAGCGCAGATCTAGGCAAGGAAGTTGCCGATAATATTCGTGCCGGCAATTGGGCGCAGGGTGCGCTGCGTGCTTCGATTCAGCAGCACGTCCGCCGTCTTGAAAACCTTGATAACGAATACATGCGCGAACGCGCAGTGGACATTAAAGATCTTGGATTACGCGTGCTTTCTTATTTACAAAAAGATGACCGCGCAAAACCTCACTACGCAGAAAAAACCATTTTGATAGGTGAAACACTTGCACCCACTGATCTTGCTGAAGTGCCGGAAGGTTGTCTTGCCGGTGTGATTTCCGTCAAGGGTTCTGGCAATTCCCACGTTGCCATTCTTGCGCGCGCCATGAAAGTGCCAACGGTCATGGGTGTGAGTGAAGCACCTATTCATGAATTACAGGATCAGGAAATTATTGTTGATGGTTATTACGGTCAGGTACATATTTCCCCGCCTGCCAGTTTGCGCATGGAATTTGAGCGCTTAATTGAAGAAGAAAAAAAACTGGATGCAGAACTTGATGAAATACGCGATTTACCTGCTGTCACAACAGACGGCCATCGTGTCGGCTTGTTGGTGAATACAGGCTTGGGTGCAGACATTAGCATCTCACTTGCAGCGGGTGCAGAAGGTGTTGGTTTGTATCGCACAGAAGTTCCCTTTCTCATGCGCGATCGTTTTCCCTCAGGTGAAGAGCAGCGCATTATTTACCGGCAATTACTTGCATCATTCGCGCCGCGTCCTGTCATCATCCGCACGCTGGATGTCGGCGGTGATAAACCATTGCCGTATTTCCCTATCAAGGAAGACAATCCTTTTCTTGGCTGGCGCGGCATACGCATCACCCTCGATCATCCTGAAATTTTTCTTTCGCAAGTGCGCGCCATGATGCGTGCGAGTGAAGGTTTGAATAATATGCGCGTGATGTTGCCGCTGATTACTGATGTGACTGAAGTCGATGAAGCCTTGCGCCTGCTTAAAAAGGCTTACACCGAAGTGTGCAGTGAAGGTTATCTCGTTGAAATGCCGCAGATTGGCGTGATGATAGAAGTGCCTTCTGCTGTTTATCAGGCAAGAGCGCTCGCAAAGCGCGTGGATTTTTTATCTGTCGGCAGCAATGATTTAACCCAGTATTTATTAGCGGTAGATAGAAACAATCCGCGTGTAGCGAATTTATATGATGCCTTGCATCCTGCTGTGTTGCGTGCGCTCATCCAGACGGTTGAGGGTGCTCACCAGGAAGGCAAGCACGTCAGCATTTGCGGCGAGCTTGCTGGTGATCCCGTCGCAGTCATATTATTACTGGCTATCGGATTTGATTCCCTCAGCATGAATGCAGCCTCAGTCGGCCGTGTGCGCTGGATCATCCGCCGCATCAGCAAGAAAAAAGCCCTGAAATTACTGCACGAGGTATTAAGCATGGAAAGCGCTGTCATGATACGCTGCCACATGGAATTGGCCCTTGAGAAAGCAGGCCTTGGTCATTTAATACGAGCGGGGAGATGAACATGCTGACTTATCCCAATATCAATCCTGTTGCCTTTCACATTTTTTCCTGGCCGGTTTACTGGTACGGCCTCACCTACCTCATCAGTTTTCTTTCAGGCTGGGTGGTGCTTTCCTTTCGTGCCCGCGATACATGGCGCGGCTTCACGCAAGATGAGGTGTCAGACATTGTGTTTTATGCAGCACTTGGCGCCATCATCGGCGGCAGGTTAGGGTTTATGTTGTTCTACGACTGGTATGCTTTATTCACTAATCCGCTGCTGGTTTTGCAAACCTGGAAAGGCGGCATGTCATTTCACGGCGGTTTGTTAGGCGTGTTATTTGCCATGTTTCTTTTCACGCGCAAAACAAAAAAACGTTTTCTGGAATTAACCGACTTCATCTCACCGGTTGTACCCATCGGTCTTGCTGCGGGGCGCATAGGCAATTTCATTAATGGTGAATTATGGGGACGTGTTACAGATAGTCCGCTAGGCATGATTTTCCCGAATGCAGGTAATGTGCCGCGTCATCCTTCACAGTTATATGAATTTTCACTGGAAGGTATTTTATTATTTTTCATTTTATTTATTTACTCCTGGAAGCCGCGGCCGCTGGGTGCTGTTTCCGGCTTATTTGCGCTGTTTTACGGTATTTTCCGCTGCACAGCAGAATTCTTTCGTGAACCCGATATACAAATTGGCTATCTCTTTGGCGGCATGACAGAAGGGCAGTTACTTTCCATCCCGCTCATTCTTGTCGGCATTCTTCTTCTCGTATTTGCGTATAAACATAAAGGCAAAGCATATGAAACAATATCATGATTACTTGCAGCACATTCTCGATCATGGCACGCAGAAAATAGATCGTACGGGCACAGGGATTCTGAGTGTATTTGGCTATCAAATGCGATTTAATCTGCGCGAAGGTTTTCCACTCATCACTACTAAAAAACTGCATACCAAAAGTATTTTTCACGAATTACTGTGGTTTCTCTCAGGCGATACCAACATAAAATATTTGCAGGAAAACGGCGTGAGAATCTGGAACGAGTGGGCAGATGCCAATGGTGATCTTGGTCCAGTGTACGGCAAACAATGGCGGCGCTGGCAGACAGAAGATGGTCGCGTCATAGATCAGATCAGCGAACTCGTGCAGCAAATCAAAACCAATCCGGATTCTCGCCGCTTGCTGGTGAATGCGTGGAATGTAGGTGAATTAAATAAAATGGCCTTGCCGCCTTGTCATTTGTTATTTCAGTTTTACGTTGCAAATGGCAGATTATCTTGTCAGTTATACCAGCGTTCTGCGGATTCATTTTTAGGTGTGCCTTTCAATATTGCTTCGTATTCTTTGCTCATCCACATGATTGCGCAGCAATGCAATCTTGAACCGGGCGAATTTGTATGGACAGGCGGGGATTGTCACATTTATCTCAATCATCTTGAGCAAGTCAAATTGCAATTAAGCCGCGAGACATTTCCTCTGCCCAAACTAAACTTCAAACGCAAACCTGAATCATTATTTGATTATCAGTTTGATGATATTGAAATCGTCGATTACGAGGCGCATCCGCATATTAAAGGTGATGTGGCGGTGTAGAGCATCACTCACAATCCGCATCATAATTCCTCTGATCCAGCGGCGTATTACTATTCTCGATATTCGCATCGCGCACATTACTTGTCTGGCCGTTAAACACCAGATCGCTTTTTAGCATATTGCAATACGCGCGTTTTTCAGCAGAGGGGGTGGTGGAGCAGGCGGAGAGGAAGAAAATAAGGAAGAGGGAAAGCAGCAAGCCGGATCGGATCATCATCGAACTCCTTCAAGGCGTTAAAAATCCATAAAGACTAGTATAACCTTCGCACTGGAATGAAAGTACGCGATATTTTGTTTTTTAATTACCCAGTTACACCAAAAACGAAGCGAAAAATAGACATTTCACCTCTGTTCGTTATAATAGCGCGCTCATAATTCGAGGAATCTTTATGCAAAGACTGACACTTTTTCAAAATACGAATGAACCTTCCCCGCCGCTAGACCCAGCCTTCCTTGCATTTAGTATTCCGAGTGCGGAAAATTTATATCACGAAATTATTTCTCGAGATGAATACGAGCTTGTCAGCCAGTTATCCCTGAATGAGATAAAAAAAATTCTCTCAGACAAGGGTTGTGATATTGCAGATTTTGCAAAAGATCCAGAGATAAAAATATTATTTGAAACACATTACCATTATATTTTTCATTTCGGAAAAATGGATTTTGATGCGCGTGAAAAATGTATCACGGCATTAAATGAATTGCGTTCTGTAGAAGTTGACAAAGACAATCTGTTTCTTGATAAAAGTGGATTAAAGCTGCATTTCTCCCACACTGAAAGTTGGTGCTTTGATGCAGAAGATACCTCTGATGAAGAAGACAGCGCTGACAAAGAAGAAAGAAAAAGCCTTCTTCCTCATGCCTATTGCGCACGTTATTATTACGACCGGATCGTTGAAGAACTTTATCAGCATAATTTAAAGCGGAAAGATAAGGATTATAAAAACAGTCTGATTAGTGATTATCTGAGTATTCATGAAAAGGCTGGAGTGCATAATCCAATAGAAAAATGTTTAAGAAATATCTGTGATAGAAAAGCAGCCGCAAGCCTGCGATGGGCAGGTGAGTCGTTTATGTTGTCCCGTACCCCATACGCTAGAGGTGCGATTGGAATGCTTCCGCTGACGGCATCTGCATTCGCTTACACAGAGCCTGGCAAAGATTGTCTAGGTCAAAATTGTTCTCGAAATCTTAATCAATATTCTCATCACTACTTTTCATTAGTTCAGTATCGTTATCTGATGGATTTAAAATGCCTGTTCTCTGATGTGGATGCGTATGAAATTCAGCGAATAAAAGACCACATGAAAAAGTGGGAGGATTTTAAGTATCAGCCCATCATTGCAAAATATGAAGCGCTGATGAATAAGCTCGAAGATATTCGCAGCCAAGACAGGGCTTTGGGAGTTTGGACGGATTGTTATTGGGAAGAACAGATTTCAGAAAATGGTGAGGTGGTAATTTTAATCGGAGCTTTTCATGGACAGGAAGATTCAGAATCATTTTCACAGAGATTTCTTGATAGGGTTTGCGTAGAATTAAATGGACCTTTAAAAATGACTATATACAACAATTTTCATTCGGTGGAATTTCGCTATTACAACGCATTTTTTCTGTCTGTAACTCAAAAAGACCTTGCTGCATACCCAATAAAAGATTTATTGGCATATAGCGAGAACGGTATCCAGAAATCAACTAACGCAGCGTTAACCAGGCTAACACTCAGCAATCAAACATTCTTTCAAACCAAAAAACCTCGTGAGTGGGTGCAATGTTTGGAAAATGCAAGTAGATATAATTCTGAGTTGAGTAGCTGCCGTGAGGAATTAAAACAATTCATCTGGATGCAGGTAGCATGGTTAATGATAAAGGACTGGGTCTATCATTATGAAGAGATTGTCTTGCCCGCAGAGGTTTTATTGTCGATTCCCAGTCTACTGGGGAGAGTTCTTAAGCAGGAGGAAGATGATCTTGCGAAAAAGCGCCCACCGATATTGGTAGTACATTATAACGGTTATAAATAGGAGTTTTTATGCAAAGACTGACACTTTTTCAAAATACGAATGAGCCATCCCCGCCCCTAGACCCAGCCTTCCTTGCATTTAGTATTCCGAGTGCGGAAAATTTATATCTCGAAAATATTTTTCGAGATAAATACGAGCTAATCAGCCAGTTGTCCCTCGATGCGATAAAAAAAATTCTCTCAGACAAGGGTTGTGATATTGCAGACTTTGCAAAAGATCCAGAGATAAAAATGTTATCTGAAACACATTACCATTATATTTTTTCTTTTAATGATGTGAATGATTTTGCCGCGCGTGAAAAATTGATTATCGGATTACATGAATTGCGTTATGCGGAAGTTAATAAAAAAAATCTGTTTCTTGATACAGGTACAATAAGACTGCATCTCTCCAATGCTGAATCTTATGAATTTGATGCGGAGCAAAAACAAAGCATTTTTTCCAACGCCTATCGCGCACTTTGCATTTATGATCTGATCGTTGAAGAACTTTATCGACATAATTTAAAGCGAACAGACGATGATTATACAAATAGCCTTATCAGCGATTATCTGAGCGTTCATGGCGAAGATTTTACTGGATTTAAAACGTGGAATACTCACTTTGAGGTCTGCAAAAAATTGCAAAAATGTCTGAAAGATATTATCTGCGATAGAGGCGCTGCAGCTGTGCTCAATGATTCATTTAACGAGACTGTATATATAGATGATGAAACTTTTAAGCGAGGCGTCCTGGGGAGTATGCCACTGACACGAGCAGCACAACTGCGTGAAAAGCCTGTCAATACATATTGCGGCAAACTCAATCAATACTCTCGTCATTATTGCTCACTCATTCAGTACCGATATCTGATGGATTTAAAATGCCTGTTCTCATTGGTTGATGAAAACGAACTGCAGAAAATTAAAGATCACATGGCAAGATGGGAAAATTTTAAAAGACAGCCTGTCATTGTCAAATATGAAAGTCTAGTGAATAAAATTGAAAATTTTCAGCGGGAAAATCGAGAGGGTGTTGGCAAGTCTTCTTGTGATTCATGGGAGAGTTGTTATTGGCAGGAACGCACTCAAAATGGTGAGGAGGTGGTTTTTATCAGAGTTTTCAATCCCCATGTAAAGGATCGTTTACTCAATCGGGAGTTTACTATGGAGCTGCAGAGATATTTGCAGCCAGTGCTCAATACAACCAGGTGTAACACTTTTCAGTCTGGTGATGCACGATATCAAGAAGGTTATCATCTGTTGGTCAAGCAACAAGACCTTGCAAAATGCTCATTAGAAAATTTAGATAACCTTGTTCTGGAAAAAATTAACGTTAAGCAATCTTCAGTTTTTTAAGCGGCATTGAATTCATACTTTTTTCATACTACACTTCGAGTATGAAGAAAGTATGAAACTGGAGGTTATGATGAGTATAGCCAAAATTGCTGTTTCCATTGACGCAGCGCAATTGAAAAAAATTGATTTTTATGTGAAAAAACATGTTTTTAAAACACGCAGCGAAGCATTTCGGATTGCGATTAACCACACGCTGGATGAGCTTGAGCATAAACGTCTTGCAAAAGAATGCGCAAAGCTTGAGGTAAGCGAGGAGCAGGGTCTTGCGGATATGGGTTTGGATGAGGACTTGGATTCATGGCCAGAATATTAAGAGGAGATATCATTTGGGCTGATCTAAACCCAACTAAGGGGAATGAACAGACAGGTAAGCGTCCAGTGCTTATTTTAAGTCACGATGTTTTTAATGAAAAATCAGGAACGGTCATCGCCGTTGCATTAACCAGCCAGCCGCAAAAAGCTGGCTTCCCATTAACCTTGGCGTTAAAAGGCGAACATTATCCAAAGCCTTCCTGGGTCAAGATTAGTCAGATAAGAACTTTGTCGGTGCTAAGACTGGGAAAAAAGATTGGCCATGTTTCCAATGGTGAGTTGACGCAGGTAATAGAAGGGTTGAATGAGATTATTAACTAATTAAAGATTACAAAAAAACAAACACACCGAGGAATTGATGCAAAGACTCACCCTTTTTCATGGCACGGAACAACTTTCTCCGCAGATAGATACATCCTTCTTCGAACTGGATATTCCGAGCGGAACAGATTTATATCGCGAAATGATTGCTCGCGATCAATACGAACTTGTCAGTGAATTATCCTTTAGCGCAATAACAAAAATTCTGTTAGACAAGGGCTGCAATATTAAAGATCTTCCAAAAGCTCACGATGTCAGCTTGTTATCCGATACGCATTACCACTACATTTTTCATTTCGAAAAAATGGATGATTTTGCCGCGCGTGAAAGATTGATTACTATATTGAATGAATTGCGGCATGCAGCAGCCAATAAAAACACGCTCTTTCTTGATGCGGATACCTTAAGTCTACATTTTTACGAAGATTGCACTTTCGACTTTTGCGCGAATGAAAGAGTCAGCATGCTTTCCAATGCGTACCGCGCACTTTGTATTTATGATCTGATAGTGGAAGAACTTTATAGACATAATTTAAAGCGGGAAGATAAAAACTATACAAATAGCCTGATTAGTGATTACTTGAGCATCCATTCCTACGAATTTTTAGTGGAGAATAAACGAGATCTTTTTTGTAGTCATGTCGCTAACCGCTTGCGATTATGTTTGAAAACTATTCCCTGCGATAGACGATCTGCGGCAGCCCTTCACTGGGGATTTAATCGGATTTCCTGGTCACTCATGGAGCTGAAAGAAAATAAAGAAAAAATATTTAATCGCGCTGCTTTGATGATGATTCCGCTTACACCAGAAGCTTGTCTGAATGCACAGCCGAATAAAAAAGTTTACGGCGAACTCACTTATGATGCTCATTATTACTGCTCACTCATTCAGTATCGTTATCTCATGGATTTAAAATCCCTGTTTTCATCTGTCAGTAAAAACACCTTGCAGCAAATTAAAGACCACATGAAAAAGTGGGGAAGCTATAAGACTCAACCAGTCATTCTCAAATATGAAGCGTTGATAAATAAAATCCAAAATATTTTTTTTGAAAACAGAGCGAATAATGACAATGCTTACGATTGTTTGCGGGGGGATGACCTTTACTGGGAAGAAGGTGTTTCGTCAAATGGAGATGGGATGGTTTGCATCAAGGCTTTTGGTCGCGGAGAGCGTTCTCTGAAGAAAGATTTTTCCCTGAAAATGCAGAAAAAACTGCAGGAAAAACTGCAGCCTATTCTCAATGTAGAAAGACATTTTACTCTTCATACCTCTCATCCCCAGCACGATCAATCTTATTATCTGGCGGTCAATCAAAAAGATCTTGCAAAAT
>Ga0181525_10003456_pt1 | contig 12475 bp, 10 predicted proteins | sample PEATcosm2014_Bin_48_FD_121100 | JGI IMG/M metagenome (GOLD analysis project Ga0181525, IMG submission 121100) | Peatland microbial communities from MTU Mesocosm Facility, Houghton, MI, USA - PEATcosm2014_Bin06_10_metaG | ecosystem: Environmental > Terrestrial > Soil > Wetlands > Peat | place... | reverse complement strand
TCGTTCGGGTTTTCGTCCAGTTCGGAGGCGCTAAGGTCGCGTGAATCTAGGATGGCGGGAACTATGGGATAAGCCATGGCCGGGCAATGAAGCTGAGCCCCGTCCGGCGAGTGGGCAAGCTCGCCGTCGCCCGCGCGAGCGCATTGCGCGGGCTTCAAGCTCTAGACCCCATCGATCTTTCGGATTCGCGCGATATGCCGGCCGCCCTCGAACTCGGTGGAAAGCCACGTGCGGGTGATTTTCACGGCCTCTTCGGCCGTGATCGTCCTTTGTCCGATGGACATGCAGTTGGCGTCATTGTGGGCACGGCTCCAGATGGCGACCTGCTCGCTCCAACACACGCCGCAGCGAACCCCCCGTACGCGGTTGGCGACGATCGCCTCGCCGTTTCCCGATCCCCCGAGCACGATTCCCCTCTCAAATTCACCCCGGGCCACGGCCTCCGCGACCGGACGGATGAAATCCGGGTAGTCGCAGGGCTGTTCGGAGTCGGTGCCCAGGTCGCGCACGCTATGGCCGTCCGCTAGGAGGACGGCCTTCAGCATCTCCTTGTACTTGAATCCGGCGTGGTCCGATCCGATTGCAATCGAGTAGGTTCGTGGCATCGAGCTGCTGGGTTGGTGGGCTAAAGATACTCCTCGGGGCCTTTTTTCCCGCAAACAAATACGTCCGATTCGCCCGGGTTCGCCTATGACCCGATCGCCTGCCAGAAGGCCTGGGCGTCGCCGAGCGTCTCCAGAACGGCGTCAGGGTTGTGTCCCGCCAGTTCCGAGGCCTTCGAGCTCCCCGTGGCCACGGCGAGGGCCCGGCCGCCCACGGCACGCGCACAGGAGATGTCGTGGGGAGTGTCACCCACGATCCAGACGCTGTTTGTCGAAAAGTCGTGGCCCCAGTGGCTCTTGGCGCGCCTAAGGGCGAACGGCCCGAGTTCGTTGCGCAGCTCGCTGTCGTCGGCGAAGGCGCCGATCGGGAAAAAATCCCAAAGGCCATGGTACCCGAGCTTGGTCTCCGCTCCACGGCGGAGGTTGCCGGTCAGCAATCCCTGCACGACGTGCGGCCTCTCAGCGGCCTCCCGGATCAGGCCTTCCGCCCCCGGCAGTATCCGCGAATGGTTCTGCCCAAGCGCCTCGGGAAGCACGGCGATGTAGCCATCGATATAGCGGGCGAAATTCCCCGCCGAGGCCTCGATGCCGAATCTGTGGAAGATCTGCCGGATGATGAGAGGGTCGGTGCGCCCCGCAAAATCGATACCTTCGAGCGTTCCCGAAACCCCAAATACCTCATCCAAGGCTCTTTGGAGTGCCTTCATTCCCGCTCCGGTCGAGTGGAGGATCGTTCCGTCAATGTCCCAAAGGATGAGAGTTTTTTGCATTATGTTAGGAAACTAACGGGCCTTCCAGGCGTCTAATCTCGATGAATTTGAGAACAATTTTTGCTAGAACCCTTACAACTCCTACAAAGCCATGAAAACCTCCAGAATTTTCGCCCTCGGGACTGTGGCAATCTGCGCGATGCTCGTCGTTGGATGCTCGACGCCTGAATCAAGGATCAGCCATAGCCCCGATGTCTTCGCACGGCTGAACCCGGACCAGCAGGCCCTCGTCAAAGCGGGCCGGATCGCGGTTGGTTTCGACATGGATGCCGTCAAGCTCGCGCTGGGCGATCCTACCCGCGTCGTGGTGCGCACGGATTCGACCGGCCAGCATCAGGTGTGGCATTACGTGACCTATGAGGACTATCAGGGTGTCGTCATCTACACCGGCTACTATCACCGCTACCGGGGATGGGGCGGCCCGTTCTTCTACGGCGGGTTGCCGTATTATGACGGATATCCGGCCCGGGTGCACGACCGGATCCGCGTGGTGTTCGGCCCGAACAACCTCGTGACGGCGATCGAGCAGGAGATGCCCTAGGCGGACGCTCCGGCCGCTTGCGTTTCCCGCGCCCTGACCTCAACCAGCAGCGAGCGGGTCTTCCCGCCGCGGTAGGTTCCGCTCACCGGCCTGATGTCGGCGTAGTCGCGCCCTGATGCCGCCTTGATGTAGCGTTCGTCGGCCGCCCGGTCGTGCGTCGGATCGAATCCGGCCCAGCCGAAACCGGGAACAAACGCCTCGATCCAAGCGTGTGAGGCCTCTTCCTCGTCGGGCGGTTGGCGCGACTTGATGAAGTACCCGCTCACGTAACGTGCCGGGATCCCCGAACACCGGCACATGCCGAGCGCGACATGGGCAAAGTCCTGGCAGACGCCCGACCGCAGCTTGATCGCATCGGTTGCCAGGGTCGCGACGCCCGTCGAGCGCGGCTTGTAGGCAAAGGTCGTGTAGACGTGCCGGCAGATGCTGCGGACATCCGACCACACGTCCGTGGGCCCAAGGGGCAGGGCATCCTTGGACTCCTTCCAGATTCCCACCTCGAGCGGAACGTAGTGGGAGTCCACGAGGAACTCCGAATGGAGCTCGTTTTCCATCCCGACGCCCTGCGCATCGCCCGAACGCGGCACCACGGGCACCTGCGGGCGTGCCGAATTCGGCGTCGTCTCAATCTCCGAAACGGCTTCGATCACCAGGCGCTCGTGCCCCGCGACGACGTCAAAATAATGCACCGCGTTGCCGTAGAAATCGATGTAGTCCCTTATTTGGGTGGCCGGGTCGGTGCGAAGCTCGAAGCTGCGGCAGATTTGGTTCCGGTCGTCCACCGGCCTCAAACGCACTTCGTTGAAACTGTCGTGCGCCTTGCCTGAGTAGACAAACGTGGTCCTATGGAGGAGGCTGATGAGCATTGAAGGATGCGGAGACAGGGAGGGTTGCCCCTCACTGCTGCTGCTGGAGCTGTTGCTCTTCCTGTGTCGATTCGGCCTGATAGAACATCGTCGTCTGGACAACCTCGTCGCTGATCTTCTCGAGCGAAGTTCCAATTTCAACTAGGAACTCGTGCAGGCCCTCCTTGAGCACCTCGTCGATAGACAGCGACTGGAGGTCCGCGAGCAGGCGCCGGGACAGCCGGGCGGCCTCGGAACGGGGGCGTGCGCTCGATTCCCCGAGAATCCGGCGCAGGAACTCGTCGATCTGGGCCACACAGAAGTGAACGGAGCGGGGGAACGAGTCCGAAAAGATCAGGAATTCAGCGACCTTCCATGGCAGTATTTCGCGGACATAGAACCTGCGGTAGGCTTCGAGGGCGCTGGCCGAACGCAGCACCGCCTGCCACTGGGCCGTGTCGAGCGCGCCGCCGACGTCGCCTGCGCTCGGAAGCAGGATGTGGTACTTGACGTCGAGAATTCGAGTTGTCTTGTGGGCCCGCTCGACAAACTTGCCGAATTGGATGAATTCCCATCCTTCGCTTCGGGAATAGGTCGAATCCGTGAGCCCCTGGAAGAGGTGTGAATTCCGCTTAATGTCCTGGAAGAACTCGTAGGGGCCCGCTGCCCAGACGTCCGCCGTGCTCCTGGACTTCAGGAAAAGGTAAAGCTCGTTTATTGTCTCCCACATCTCGACCGAGATCTGGTCGCGGATCATGCGGGCGTTCTCCCTTGCCGAGAAGACGCACGAGAGGATCGAATTCGAATTGCGAAGGTCGAAAGCGAAGAACTCGGTCACCGACCTGCTGTCGGCCGAGTCGTAGTGCTCCTCAAAGAGCTCGACGTCGCCCGAGCTGGCCAGGATGGAGCCCCAGTGCTCCCTCAGGTGGGCGTCATCGTAGCCCCGGAAATCGATGATGAACTGCAGGTTAACCTCAAGGAGGCGCGCGATGTTCTCGGCGCGCTCGATATACCGGCTCATCCAGTAGAGCGAGTGGGCGACGCGCGAGAGCATCACGTTGGCCTGGGGCCTCGGCGCGGGAATCTTTGATGCGGGCATGGCTTTTCGTGGTTGGGCCATCGGTTCAGTCCTCGTCGAGCACCCACGTGTCCTTTGAGCCGCCTCCCTGGGAGGAATTGACCACCAGGGAACCCTTGCGCAGCGCGACACGGGTAAGGCCGCCGGGTGTAACGACCGTCTTCTCGCCGCACAGGACGTAAGGCCTGAGGTCGATGTGGCGACCCTCGAGGCCGTTATCGCACCAGGTGGGCGAGCGCGAAAGCATGATGGGGTCCTGTGCAATGAAATTGCGCGGATTGGCGGCCACCTTCGCGCGGAACTGCGCGACCTCCTCCTTGGTCGAGGCCGGCCCTATCAGCATCCCGTAGCCCCCGGCCTCGTTCGCCGACTTAACGACGAGCTTGGCCGTGTTCTCAAGGATGAATTTCCGGTCCTCCGGCTCCGATGCGAGGTACGTGGGCACGTTCGGGATGATCGGCTCCTGGTCCAGGTAGTATTTGATCACCTTCGGAACGTAGGCGTAGATCACCTTGTCGTCGGCCACGCCCGTGCCGACCGAATTCGCAAGGGCGACGGTGCCCGCGCGGTACGCCGCGATCAGGCCGGGCACCCCCAGCATCGAGTCGGAGCGGAACACGGAGGGGTCGAGAAAATCGTCGTCGATCCTTCGGTAGATCACGTCGACAGGCAGCAACCCCGCCGTCGTTCGCATGAAGACCCGCGTGTCCTGCACGAGCAGGTCCCGGCCTTCGACGATCGGGATCCCCATCTGGCGCGCCAGGAAGCAGTGCTCGAAATAGGCGCTATTGTAGACTCCGGGGGTCAGCAGGACGACGCTCGGCCGTTCATCCCGCGCGGGGGCGATGTGCAGGAGCGACTTTAGCAGCATCTCCGAGTAGCCCTCGACGGGCCTGACCCCGTAGCTTTGGAAAAGATTGGGAAACGCGCGCCTCATCGCCGAGCGGTTCTCGATCATATAGGAGACGCCGGATGGGCAGCGCAGGTTGTCCTCCAGGACAAGGTAGGTGCCGTCCCGGTCGCGGATCAGGTCGGTCCCGCAGATGTGGACGTAGATGTCGTGGGGTACCGAGAAATTCATGAACTCCCGGCGGAAATGCTTCGCGCTCAGGATCTGAGCGGCGGGAACAACCTTATCCTTGAGGATCTTTTGCTCGTGATAGAGGTCGTGCAGGAAGAGGTTCAGCGCCGTGATCCTCTGGATGAGGCCGGCCTCAAGGCGCGACCATTCGCGAGCCGGGATGATTCTCGGGATCAGGTCGAACGGGAAGATCCGCTCAGTCCCCTCCAAGTCATTGTAGACGGTGAACGTCACGCCGCGCCGCAGGAAGGCGAGGTCGACCGCTGCGCGCCGCCTTTCAAACTCGGGGAGCGAAAGGGAGCTCAGCCGCTCGACGAGACTGCGATAATGGGGACGAACTGCGCCGCCTGCAGCGTACATCTCGTCGAAAAAATCGCCGGGGTCATAGGGGTTGCTTAGGAGCGACACGGGTTATTTGATTAGGCCATCGACACGGGCTAGCAAGTTCCTTGCCAGAAGCGCCCGCCGCTGGGCGCCTACTGGGCGCCGGCGGGAAAATTGAAGGGGACCTCGATCCTTGCCTCCACGACCCGCCCGTCTGGCGCGGTCGCGGGGTTGTACGTCCACCTTTCGACCGCGCTTACGCAGCGCCGCGAAATGTCGTCATCGGTCGAGCGGACCACCTCGATCCCGGTCACGGTGCCGTCGCGGCGGACGACAATCGACAGCACGACCTCGGCGCCCATCTTTTTCTGGCCGGCGCTCAGGGAGGGCGGAGGCGACTCGATCTTCGTCGGCGGCGTCTTCACCTCGCTCTGCGTGAACACGCGGTCTTTGCGGAGCAGGTGGGCCGAATACCTCAGGGTGTCGCCCTCGGGTATCTGGCAGGAAACCGGCGTCGGGTCGTAGCCCGGCAGTGTCAATTCGAAGGAGGCCAGTTTTGGAGTCAGGTCCCTGAGGGAAAGGGGTGTCGTGCCGAGGAACGCGCCGTCCTTGGTGACATTGGCGCCGCTCGGGTCGCTCGAAAGCTCGAGCGCGCCGTCCAGATACTTCGTCTGGACCGTGAGCTTCGCTCCCTTCTCGACCGATACATTCTCGGTGTGGTCCCTGCATCCGGGACGCCGGAAAGTGACCACATAGTTTCCGCGGGCGATGTCGTCGAACGACGCTGGCGTCCGTCCTGTCCGCACGGGCGGGCCCGACGGGGTGTCCGCCGCGCGTATCTCGAACTCAAGGTTGTCCGGGCTGCTCGAAAGCGCGACCGAGCCGTAAATGGAGGAAAGCGTTATCGTACCCGCATCGGTGACCTTCGAGCCCCTGATCTCGGCGTTCAGGTCCGCCGATTCGTGGCCGGCAAGTGTGATCTTCACCCGGTGATTGCCGGGGGCGATCCCCTCGACCCGTGCCGGGGTCAGGACCGCCGGCCCCCCGTCGATGGAGACCGACGCGCCGGCGGGATCCGTCGCGACGACGAAGATTCCGGGAAGCTTCGAGAGGCGCTCCCTCTCGACCTCGGCGAGAACCTCGCGGCGGGTCTCCTCGGCGGCCTCCTTCCTCGCGGCCTCGACGGCCGCCTCCTTGTCCTTGAGATCGCGCTCCTCCTGCTCCTTTGCGCTCCGCTCAGCCTCCTTCAATTGCTGTTCGACTACGTGATGCGCCGTCGCCTCCTGCTGCTCCAAGTCCATCGCCTTGATCTTTTCGAGCCTGGCCTCAAGGACGACCGCGATGGCCGCGAATACCAGCGAGGCCACCACACCGACGCCAACGTAGAATCCAACCCGGCTCTTGGGAGGCGACGGCTTCGAGGCCTGCGCCGCAACCGGCGCTGCGGCAATCGACTTTATCTTCACCGCCTCAAAGGGGAGGGCGGTCACGGCCGGAGTGGGAGGCGGGCCGCCGGCCTGATCGCTCGGTGAGGGCGCCGGGGGGAACTGGGCCGGCGCCTGCCGGCCCGGGGGAGGGGGCGGCGGCGCGCCCCCGGGCGTTGCGTGGGATGCGCCTGTGGGCATCGGAAAGCCTGGGGCCGAAAACGACGGGGGGCGTGTCGTATGGGGAACCTCCGGCTTCGGGGCTCCGCTGGGGGCAGGGAAGCCAGGGCCCGTCGGAAAGGATGGGGGGCGCATTGCCGGGGCAGGCGCCGGGAAGGCCGCGTGCGATGCCGACGGGCCCGGGGCGGGGAAGGACGGGGGGGGCGCGGACGGGGACGGGGCGGACATGCGGACCGGCGGCACGGCGACCGGCGGGCGCGTGGATCCCGGATGCGGGGTCTGGGTCGGGATCGGTGGAGCCGTGACCTGCCTCGCCGGGGCTACCGGCGGCCGGGCCGCCTTCGCCGAAAAGGTCATCTGCGGCCCGGAAGACTCGGGGGCCAGCGAGGGCTTTGGCCGGGCCGGCGGAGCCGCAGGCTTAACGACGGGCCTTTCGATCGGCTCGGGTTCGGTTTCCTCGACCGGCTCGGGTGGCGGAGCTGTCTCCTCGGCTGGCGGCTCGGCGTCGGTCCATTCCGGGTTCCAGGCCTCCCTGCCGGCGATTCGCGAGCCGAGGAGGGAGAAAAGGCCGACCGATGCGGCGGAGAACGAGGCCCCAAGGGACTCGTCCGAAAACCTGAGCCCAAGGTCGGCTGCGAGCTTTCCGAGGTCGGGAGCCCACGCGGTCATTCCGGCTGCCGTTGCCGACTCACGGACGAACCAGGCCTGCCGCGCCGTGAGGCCGAGGCAGGCTAGGGCGGGAGGGTCCGCGAGGGTTGGCAGTTCTCCGATCGCGGCCTTCAGGCCCGGTCCCACGGCGGCACCCACCCTTGGCCCGGGCTCGGTGAAATCGTAGCCATCGTTGAAGAAGAGACGGGCGCCTGCTCCGCGGAACTTCAGCTTGAGGGCCGCCTGGACCGCCTCGAAGACCTTCTCCATGCCGACCGCACACGGCGCCACCGCCTCCGCCCCCTTTTCCGTCACAAGGATGAGACTCGAGCGCTCCGAGCCGAGGTCCCAGAGCGCAACGGCGCCGCCCTTGCCCTCAAGCCTAAGCGCCCTCGAAATGGCCTCGATCGCCGCGAATCCTGCCGGGGCAACGTCGTCGGCGACGATCCTCAGCTCGTTCAGCGTGGCTGCGGACTTCGCCCGCGCCTCGGCGAACGCGGAAGCCAGGACCCATTTGTCCGTGCCGTCCTCGGTAACCGGACCCCCGTCCCCGGCGTTGCACGCGGCGTAGGAGAAGGGGACCGTCGGCTCGTTCAGGGCCGCCGCCGCGATCGTCTGGAGCGCCTCCCGCGTTCGGTCCAGCATGGCCTCGGTGTCGGTCGCGACATGCCACGCAACCGAGTTCGGCCATACCGAGGCGGTGGCCCTGAGGCCCTCCGTCTTCCGCGAGGGGGCGACCGAATCAAGGAGCGCCTCCAGCGCCGCCTTGTTCTCCCGACTGCACTCGCCCCCGGCCTCGACGGCGCCGTTCACGGCCCGCAAGGCATGGAGCGAATGCTCGGTCAGCTCGATGATGACTACGGTATCTTCGGCCTTTGGCATTTTCGACGGTCAGTTGGACATCATCGGCCGCCTAGGCTTTTGCAAAGTTCTTCAGCCGCTCCTGAAGCTGGCGGTGGCGCTCCTCAAACATGACCTCCTTGGCGGCAAGGGAGGCGATCTGCGCCTCGAGCTTCGCGCGCTCCTCGGATTGCTCGGCCTCGGCCCTCACCAGCGCGTCCGCGCTCGCCTGCAGCTTAGCGCGTTCGGCCTCGATAAGAGCCTCTTTCTTGCGAACCTCGGCCTCCCGCAGTTTGACGCCGCCCTCGATCTCGCCGCGAATCGCTACCAGCTTTGTCCTCAGGTCCGCCAGCGCCTGGGCCTCGGCCTTCAGCTTGGCCCTGGCCTCGGCGGATTCGCGCAGGAAGGCGGCCTTATCCGCGTCGAGGACGACCCGGTCGGCTTCATGCTGGATTCTTGCCGCGGCCAGCGCAGCCTTCTCCCTCTCGATCTCCTGTTCGCTCCTGGCCGGATTCGAGGAAATGACAGCCTCCATTTTTGAGGCCTCCAATTTCAACCGGGCGAGCTTCGCCTCCCATTTGGCGCATTCCCCCTCAACCTCCTTCGCCTTCTTGAGGGCGTCCGAATGCAGGGCCCGGGTGATGGCCGAGGCCGCCTTTGACGCGGCTGCGGACGCGGCGATGTCGGCTTCGAGCGCCACGCGGTCCTTCTCGAGCTTCGCCATCAGGAGGGCCGCGTTCGCCTCGCGCCGTTCCAGGGCTTCTTCGCGTTCGTCCGGTGTCATGTGCGCAGAGGACCCGTTCCGCCGATGCGGCTGGAGGACGCGGGCGTTCTGCCGCGATCCGGCATGGTCCGCTTTTCTGGTTCAATCTTGGGAGTGGGTGCAGGCACGTTCATGGCCCGAATGCTTAACCGGGGACAATGGCGCTACTTTTTAGATTACGGGCTTCGGTGTCAAATAGCATGGATTGCCGACTTGGAGACGCCGAGGCCCGCCTCCTTGACCGCCTCGCTCATCGTCGGATGGGCGTGGATTGTCCTGCCCAGGTCCTCCGCGCTGCCGCCGTATTCCATGTGGGCGACCACCTCCGCAATGAGCTCTCCGGCCCCCCTGCCGATGATCTGTGCGCCCAGGATGCGGTCGGTACGGGCGTCCGCGACGATCTTGGCGTATCCCTCCGTCGCGTCGCTGGCGATCGCGCGCCCGTTCGCGGCGAAATTGAACCGGCCGACATTCACAGCGACGGACCGCGCCTTCGCCGCGTCCTCGCCGAGGCCGACAGAGGCGACCTCGGGATCCGTGTAGACGATCGCCGGCACGAGATCCCAGTTCACGTGGCCCGCCTTCCCGGAGATCCATTCCGCGACGGCGATTCCGTCCTCCTCGGCCTTGTGCGCGAGCATCGGTCCAGCGACGACGTCGCCGATGGCCCAGATCCCGGGCGCCGACGTACGTAGGCGCTCGTCCACCTTGATCCGCCTCTTCTCGTCGAGCGCCACGCCGGCTTTGTCGAGGGCGAGGCCGTCCGCGAAGGGCCTGCGGCCCACCGCCACGAGCACCTTTTCTCCCGGAAACTCAAGAGCGGCCCCTTCGCGCTCCGCCAGCAGCACCGTCGTGGTGCCGTCGCGCCTGACGCCGGTGACCCGGGCGCCCGTCTCGATCTTGAGCCCCTGTTTCTGGAGCAGCCGAGCGAACGTGCGCACGACGTCGTCATCGTAGCCGGCAACGATTTTCGGGAGGAATTCAACGACCGTGACCCGGGATCCGAGGCGGGCCCAGACCGATCCGAGCTCGAGGCCGATCGCCCCTCCGCCGACCACGACGAGCGACGAGGGAACCCTGTCGAACGCGATGGCTTCGTCGCTCGACACGACCGTCGCGCCGTCAAATTTTGCAAACGGAAGCTCGACCGGGGCCGAACCGGTCGCGATCACGAAATTCTCGGCGGTTACGGGGGAGGTGCCGGAGGCGCCCTTGACGGAAAGGACCCTCGGCGAGGCGAATGAGGCCTCGCCTGTCAGGACGGCGACCTTCCTGGCCTTTGCGAGGGCGGAGACGCCCGCCACCAGCTTTGAAACGACGGCGTCCTTTCGCCTCATGAGGGCGCCGAGATCGAACGAGACCGGGCCGGCCGTGATTCCGTGGTCCGCCGCGTGCGAGCGCGCAAACACCAGCTGCTCGGACGAATAGAGGAGCGCCTTGCTCGGGATGCAGCCCACGTTCAGGCAGGTTCCGCCGAGCGTCGCCCGCCGCTCGACGAGCGCCACTCTCTTTCCGAGCTGCGCCGCGCGAAATGCGCACGCGTAGCCGCCGGGACCCGCCCCTATCACCACCACATCGAATGAATCCATGGGCGCCTTGGCTCAGAGTCCGAGGAGAAGCCGGGAAGGGTCCTCGACCTCCTGTTTCACCTTGACCAGGAACGTGACGGCCTCCCGCCCGTCGACCAGGCGGTGGTCGTAGGTGAGCGCCAGGTACATCATGGGTCGGATCACGACCTGCCCGGCGACTGCGACGGGGCGGTCATTGATGGCGTGCATCCCGAGGATGGCGCTCTGGGGAGGGTTGATGATCGGCGTCGACAGGAGCGATCCGAACGTCCCTCCGTTCGTGATCGTGAAGGAGCCTCCCTCGAGGTCGGCGAGGGCGATCCTGCCCTCGCGCGCCTTCGTCGCCACATCGGAGATGGCCCTCTCTATGCCAGCCATGGTGAGGTTGTCGCAGTCCCGGATCACGGGCACCATGAGTCCTTTTTCCGTCGAGACCGCGACCCCGATATCGTAGAAATGGTTCTGCACAAGCGTGTCGCCCTCGATCTGCGTGTTGATCGACGGCACCTCCCTAAGCGCATGGACGACGGCCTTAACGAAGAAGGGCATGAACCCCAGCTTGAAGCCGTTCTTCTTGAGGAACTCCTCCTGGTGCTTCGATCGGAGCGCCATGACCGCGGACATGTCGACCTCGTTGAACGTCGTGAGCAAGGCCGCAGAATGCTGCGCTGAGACCAGACGCTCGGCTATTTTCTGGCGCAGCGGCGTGAGTTTCCTGCGGGTCTGGCGCTCCCCGGCCTGGACGGCGGGGGCTGCGGGAGGCGGGAGCGGCGCGGGGCGTTCGGCTGCGGCGAGCATGTCGCCCTTCGTCACGCGCCCGCCTTTGCCCGTCCCCGGAACATCCAGCGGGCTGATCCCCGTCTCCTCGGCGATCCGCCGCACGGCGGGAGACGGCACCGCGGCCGCAGGGACCGCCGTCTTCTGGCTTGGGACTGGGGCGGGCGCCGGCTCGGCAACCGGCGCCGGCTTCTCCGCCGGGGCCGCAACCGCGGCGCCCGTTTCGATCGAAGCGACGACCTGGCCGATCTTCACTTCGGCGCCGGCTTCGACCCTGAGTGTTATCGTCCCGGCGGCCTCCGCTGTCCCCTCGGAGGTGATCTTGTCCGTCTCGAGCTCAAAGAGCGGCTGCTCCTTCTTTACGGCGTCGCCGTTCTTCACGTGCCATTTGGCGAGGATGCCGGAGCTGATGGATTCGCCCATGGGCGGGATTTTTACGTCGAGGGGCATGTTTAAAGGGTGTAAGCGTCTTCGAGAAGGCCGGCGAGTTCTAGCTTGTGGAGTGCGAGGGAGCCGACCGCGGGCGAGGCGGAGGCGTCCCTGCCCGCGTAAAGGGGGATCTTCCTGAAGATATCCGCTATTTTCGGGCAAATCCAGGTCCATGCTCCCATGTTCTGGGACTCCTCCTGGCACCAGACGACCCGCGCCCCCTCGTACCTGGCGGCGATCTCCCCGAGGCGCTCGGTGTGAAGGGGGTAGAGCTGCTCGACGCGCACCAGGGCCGTGTCCTTGATCCCGTTCTTCTCGCGATAATCGCAAAGGTCGTAGTAGACTTTTCCCGAGCAAAGAATCACACGGGACACCCCTTCGGGCGGGTTGGACTCCTCGAGAATCTCCTGGAAGACCCCGCCCGTGAAATCCGGGATCCGCGAGACGGCCGCGGGATGGCGAAGCAGCGACTTTGGCGACATGACGACCAAGGGCTTCCTGAATTCGCGCATGACCTGCCGGCGAAGCAGGTGGAAGTACTGCGCCGGCGTCGTCACATTGACGACCTGGATGTTGTCCTCGGCGCACGACTGCAGGAAGCGCTC
>Ga0181525_10003455_pt1 | contig 12475 bp, 9 predicted proteins | sample PEATcosm2014_Bin_48_FD_121100 | JGI IMG/M metagenome (GOLD analysis project Ga0181525, IMG submission 121100) | Peatland microbial communities from MTU Mesocosm Facility, Houghton, MI, USA - PEATcosm2014_Bin06_10_metaG | ecosystem: Environmental > Terrestrial > Soil > Wetlands > Peat | place... | reverse complement strand
GTGAACCGAGCGCGCCAAGACACGGTTGCGAGCCAGCAACTCGCGCTGGCCAGAGATGCTCAGAATGATGCGCCGCGACCGCAAAAATTCATCCTCGAGCATGGCGAAAACCCGTGTGCGCAAGGCCGCGTTCCTTACCAACCCGGAATAAAGCCGGGCGATGTCGAGATCGGCCTTGGCTATACCCAGCTCGACGTTGCGCAAAAGGTCTGAGAAGGGGGCGAAATGTTTCAGCATTTCGCGCAGCAGCCGCTCCTGGCTTTTTCCCTTCGCGGCGAAACTCTGCATGCCGTGGCCCACCCCATACCATGCGGGCACGGCGTGACGGCTCTGCATCCATCCGAACACCCACGGAATCGCGCGCAGGTCCTCCAGACGGCGGCCTTTGGTGCGGCGCGATGGCCTTGAGCCAATGCGCGCCGCATCTAATTCCAGCACCGGGGTGGCCTGCTCGAAGTATTCCAGCACATCGGCATTCTCCGCGATATCGCGGCGATAGGCGTGATAGGCTGCCTGCGACATCTCCTCCATGGCCTCCTCCCATCGCGCTTGATCCGTCGCGGACTGCTGTGTCGGACGTGTGAGCGCTTCCAGGCTGGCGGCAATCATCAACTCCAGATTCCACTCCGCGAGCACGGCATCGGCATATTTCCAGTTGAGAACCTCTCCCTGTTCCGTGATGCGAATCCGTCCGGAAAAACAGCCTTCCGGCTGGGCCAGAATGGCCGAGTGGGTTGGTCCGCCGCCGCGCCCCACCGTACCACCGCGGCCGTGGAAGAGCCGCAGCTTTACTCCGCACTCCTCGGCCACGCCGTGCAGATCCCGGTGTGCCTTGTATAGCTCCCATGTGCTGGTCAGCATACCGCCGTCTTTATTCGAGTCGGAGTAACCGAGCATTACCTCCTGCCATCGTCCCCAGGAATCGAGCAGCGACTGATACTCAGGATGCCGCCACAGGCGGCGCATGACGCCGCCGGCCGCACGCAAGGAACGGATCGACTCGAACAGCGGCACCGGCAACAGGCCAGGGTCATTCAAGCCAGCATCATTTGATCCCGAGTTCGAACCGGCAAGGCTCAGGCCGCAAGCCTTCGCCAGCCGGATTACGTTGAAGACATCGTCCTCGGTCTCTGCGCCGCTGATGATGTACTGCCGGATCGAACGTGCGGGATGAGTCTGTTTGAGCTGGCGGATGGTGCGAAAGGTATGCATCAACTCGCGGGTTTGAGGAGAAACGGCGTCGCCGCGATCGAGCGGAGCGGCGCTTGCAGCCAAGGCCGGGGCGCTATTTCTTAGTTCGGATTTTCGAACTTTGGTCTTCGGCGAGTTGGGATTCTTTGGTTCAATTTTCCTCCAGTCAATCTGTTTGGCCGTGATCTCTCGCAGAACCTCGGCGTGAACGGCGGCGTGCTGGCGGATATCGAGAACCTGCAAGTGGAAGCCGAAGGTTCGAAGTTGACGCAGGAGTGGGTCGACAAATGTCTCAGCCAGCCGGAAGCCACGGTTCGCGACCAGGCTCGTCCGCAGCAGATCCAGGTCTGATTCAAACTCCGCAGCCTCTCCGTAGGCATCCCGCAGGCCCGGGCCTTCCCGACTGCGCTGCAACCGATGAATCACATAGGAGAGGTAGCGCCGGTAATGCTCCGCGGTGTTGCCCGTCCCCCACAGCATGGAGGCACCCGGGATGGTTCGTTCATAACCGGCGAGCCGGGAAAGAAACTCCGGGGAAGCGCCCACCTGCCTCAACGAGGAACTCAGGCAATCGCTCAGGAACTCCACGCCGCGGATGTATTCGCGGACAATCAGGCTTCGCGCTTGTTCCAGCGCATCCTTGATGCATTCCGCTTTTACCAGGGGATTGCCATCGCGATCGCCGCCGATCCAGGAACCGAAGCTGATGAGGTTCGGCAACTCTGCAGGGCCGGGGACCGCGCCGTAAACTGTGCGCAGCGATTCCGCCACTTCGGCATAAATGCGCGGCAGCGTTTCAAACAGCGAAAGCCGGAAATAACGCAGTCCCATGCGAATCTCGTCGTTGACGGTGGGCTTGGTCTGGCGAACTTCGTCGCTCTGCCAGAGCGCGGTGATTTCGGCCTGGATGATCTGTTCGCATCGCAGCGCTTCGCCCACGGTAAGGGGAAGCCGATCGAGACGCTCGAGTTGTTCTGCGATACGGCGACGTTTCAGCAGCACGGTCTGGCGTGCCACTTCCGTGGGATGGGCGGTGAATACGGGGGTCACCATCACTTGGCGAAGCGCCGCCAGCGCCGCTTGGGCAGAGATTCCTTCATCCTTCATCCGCAATAAGGTTCCGAGGAACGATCCGGGGAGGGGCGCGTGTTGCCGGTCCAATTGGCGAGCGCGGCGGCGACGCTTGCGATGGTTGGTCTCCGCCAGATTGGTCAATTCAAAATAGATGGCAAAGGCCTTGGTAACCTGGTACGCGCGGACCAGGTCCATGTCTTGAATCATCGCCTGGGCTCGGGTCATGAGTTCGCCATGGGCCGCGGCCGCCGAACCGTGGGTGACGCGCTCGCGTTGCCGGATCATCAACCGCCGCAACTCCTCCACGGTGTCGAACAACTCCTGCCCGACCTGTTCGACCAGCACACGTCCGAGCAAAGCGCCGAGGGAGCGCACATCCCGCCGCAAGCAGTGGTCTTTGGCAGAATCGTCGGACTGCGCCGTGAGTTCGGCGAGACGCGCCTTCTGATCGTCCGCTTTCCACAGTGGTTTGATCTGGGGCATGGGTTCGCGAATCGCTGCGAGACAGACGACAGGATAAATCAAACGGAGGGCTCTGGACGACGGAGAGAATGAGGAGAGAAGAAATGGCAGGCGGGGTGCCGGAGGCGGACTCTACTTGGGCAGTTCGAAACGATAGCCAATGCCACGCAGCGTCTTCAAATACCTGGGATGGCGGGGATCGGCCTCGATTTTTTCCCGCAGCCGCCGGACATAGACGTCGATCGATCGCGGGGTTACGAATGGTGTCTCTTTCCACACCGCGTCAAGCAGCTGGTCGCGCGTCAGCACCCGCCCGCAATGCGTCGCGAGGTATTCGAGCAGGCGGAACTCGCGAACCGTGGTGAGCACGGACCGACCCTGCACCTGAACCGTCATGGAAGAAGCATCGATCTCAAGTTCGCCGAGACGCAGCACCTCGGGCATGACGGGGGTCTGGCGGATGCCGCGAAGCACGCTTCGAACCCGTGCCACCAGCTCGCGAGGACTGAAGGGCTTGGTAATATAGTCGTCCCCGCCCAGCTCAAGCCCCTTCACCCGGTCAGCCTCGCCGGTCTTGGCCGTCAGGAAGATGATTGGGATGGAGGAGAGAGTCGGAGTCTGCCGAATCTGCCGGCACAGATCAAAACCATCAGCGCCCGGCAGCATTACGTCCAGAAGAAACAGAGAGGGCATTTCGCGCAGAGCTTCCGAAACTACCGAAGCCCCGCTGACGAAACTTTGCACTTCGAATCCCGCCGCCTGCAGGTTATGGGAGATCAACCGGGCGATGTCTTCCTCGTCTTCCACCAGAAAAACCACGGAGCGAGACACTGCAGCCACCCCCGCCACACCTCGCGGTTCGTAAGATCCCGTGGGAAGATGCATGGTCGATGAACGCGATCCCGGCACAGGTTCAAAAGGCCCAGTCCCTTTGCGCCCGATTCTGGTTAAGAATGTATTTTGGAATTGTTGCGAGAATGTTTCCCGCGTGTTAACGAATGATGAATTTCAGGAGACTAGTCGTCCTACGTGGCTGCGCGCTTCTTGGGAGCGTGACGCAAGCTTCGGCCTTCGATCAGGCTATAGAGATCTTCGGCGAGGTTGGTGGTGTGGTCCCCGGCGCGTTCCAGGGCCTGGGCCATGAGCAGCACGTCAAAGCTCGAAGGATTGCTGTCAGCCCCGTGCACGGTCAGGTGCTTCTGGAACAAGGCGTGACAGACCCGGTCGACGTCCTTGTCCATTTGCAGAACCTTTCGCGCGCATTCCAGATCGAGGTCAACGAATCCGCGATAAACCAGATCGAGCATTTGGCGCAGGATTTCGGACATCTCCACCAACTGGCGCACATCGGAGGTGGCCATCTTCTCGGTCCGCGACTGCACTCGCATGGCCATGCTCATCACCAGATCGCCGATGCGCTCGAGGTCGGTAGTGCACTTCAGGCTGGTGAGCAACTGGCGCGCCCGAGCCTCATTCACTCGGGTGATGGCAGCCGGCAGACGCTCATCGATAAAACGCTCGATGATGTCCAGTTCTTTCTCGCAATCCTTGATGGCCAGAAAAGCCATGCGCGAGGAGTGCATCAGCAGGTCGCGCACGTTGAAAGCGGCGTCGCGAGCAATCAGGAAAGCCTTGAGCGCGGTGCGCGCGAGGTCGTCGTCTGAAGCGGCGTCCTTCCTTCCGGCTCGTTTGCTGGTTTCCTGATTTTGCGGCGGTGGGGCGGCCACCTGGTCGACCACGGCCGGATTTCCTGTGATGGTGCGGGTTGTTGCAACTTTGCGGGGCATATTCAGACGGTCTGCCGGCACAGAAGGTGGCGCGGCCTGGTGCAACTTAGAATATCTCATCTGCGGTTCAGCCAGCAGTCTATCCCCGCAATGTGACAGGATCGTTAAAATCCGGTTTGCAGATTGTGCTTGATGCCGACTAGAGTGTGAGATTGCGTGAAGGGGTACGGCAATGAGTATGGACCGGCTGGAACATCTCCGCCGTCAGTTTGCCTATGATGAATGGGCCAACCGCGAAGTCCTCGCGGGATGGAAGGCGAGCTCCGGTACGCCGGTGCGGACGATTGGGCTGCTCGCGCACCTTCTGTCCGCCGAGCGGCTGTGGCTGGAGCGGATAGGGAAACAGCCGCAGAGTCTTCCGGTGTGGCCGGCGTCTTCTTGCGACGACTGTGAAAACCAAATCGCCGAACTGGCTAAGGCGTGGCGCCAATATCTCGGCCAGATTTCTCCGGCAAAACTTTCGGAGGGAGTTCATTACCAGAATAGCAAGGGCGAGCCGTGGAGCAGCACCGTGGACGACATTTTGACCCACGTTTTGCTGCACTCGGCGTATCATCGCGGGCAGATAGCGAGCGAGACACGCGCTGCCGGTGAGACTCCGGCCTACACAGATTTCATTCACGCCGTGCGGCAGGGGTTGATCGAATGATGCCTGACTTGGTTTTGGATTAAATAGAAATACGCGATGGAAGGCCGCAACCTTTACTTCTTTACCGCTGCGCAAATGGTCGCCGTGGCCGCGCTGCTATGGCTGGTGTTTTCCCTGCCAAGCGCCTGGAATCTGCAACGTGCCATCGGCACGGCTCTGGTCATTGCGGGAATCAGTGGAATTGCGGTTGCTCGATACCAGCTCGGCAAATCCTTCGCCATCGGCGCCCAGGCCCGCCACTTGGTCACGCGGGGGCTCTATTCGAAAATTCGCAATCCGATCTATGTGTTCGGCGCGGTGATGGTTGCAGGATTCGTGCTGGCCATACAACGCCCGATCTTCTGGCTGGTTTTTGCGGCCCTTGCCGTCATGCAGACTCTGCGCGCCCGCCGTGAGGCTCGCGTCCTCGAAGCCGCATTCGGTGACACATACCGGGAATACAGGCGGAAGACCTGGTTTTAATCAAGCCTCGTTTCTGGAAAATGGCCAGGGCTGAGCCGCCTCACAAATCTGATTCTGACCGAGGCCCAACCCCGGAATCTGGAGTAACATTTCAGCCGATGAGAAGACGATGGTTTTTTCCTTTTCTTCTTTTGTTGCTGCTGTGCGTCAGAACGGTCCGCGGCCAGGAGCAACCTCAGTTTCCCGCCATGCCAGCAGCAGTTTCGAGCAACGCCACGGCAAGCCTCAAGGGCGGATTCGATCTGTTCTCCATGATGGGAGTCGGCCCCAAGAAAAGCTGGAATGACGTCACCAATCAGGTCTATGTCATGCACCTCACTCACTCGGCAAAGTGGCATACCGGGCAGCCGGTGCCCGGGGTGGCCGGCCGCCTTGGGGCGGCGGCGGCTGGAGCCAAGGGACAGGTCGTTCTCATGGGTGGATACGTGGTGGATGGCCAGGGCGAAGAAATCACAGTTCCCGACGTGAACGTTTATATTGAGCAGCGCCGTTGGTATCGTGGCAAAGATATTCCTGTCGCCGTGGACCGAGCAGTTGCGGGCGTGAGTCATGACCGCTTCGTCTACCTGATCGGCGGCCGGTCAAAAAATGGCCCGGTGAATCATGTGCAGGTCTATGACGTCGAAAAAGATTCGTGGAGTGAGGCGACTCCATTCCCGGGGACGCCCGCTTTCGGTTTAGCCGGTGGCCTGGCCGACGACACAATCGTGGTTGTGGATGGCGCCAAGCCAGGTCCGACGGATGGTCCACGATATGTTGCCTCCGACGAATGCTGGCTGGGCAAGATGGATAAAAAGGATCCAAACAAAATTGAATGGACCCGGTTACCCGCGCATCCGGGTGCCGCGCGTTTTGGCATCGCAGGAGGCGGCTCGGACAAAGATCGCAAGATTTTCTTTTTCGGCGGCACGAGTACTCCGCATGACTACAAAGGAGTTTCCTATGACGGCAAGCCCGCCGAAGTTTCCGCGATCACATTTGCCTACGATCTGCGTCACAGCCGCTGGGAGACCATTAGCGACAACAGCGCCGAGTCCCGGTTGGACGGTAGCGGCTTACAGGACACGCCGCTGGGCCCTGTCGTGTTGGGAGGGATGGCGAACAATCAGGGGGTGACGGCGCGGGTGACGCTGCTCCCGAAGAAGTAGCTTAAGAAGCGAGCGCCGGAGTCGAATCGAAACGATATCCGCTCGATTTCTTCTTTATATCTTGCGCGGAGGCCCCCGTTCCGCGGTACAATTCCCAGAGTTTTCTCCAAGGAAAATGCAATGTTCAACCCTCGCTAGTCCCCATTCCCCCTGAGTCTCGAGAGTCGGACTCCAGAATCGTTCTGCCTCTGAATTCGATCGGCGCATCGCCCACTCATTTTCGGGCGATCGGCGCGGAAAGCTCGCCGGTATTTATGGAAGCCGCTGCCTCGGTTGTGGACAAGCCGCATGCTCTGTGGGCCTCAGTGCTCGAAGCCGTTCGCGGCTCGCATCAGGATTACACCCGCGGCAGCCTCAACCGCGCCATTCTGTTGCTGGCCGTGCCCATGGTTCTGGAGATGGTGCTGGAATCGCTGTTCGGGGTGGTGGACGTTTTCTGGGTGGGACGACTGGGTGCGAACGCCGTGGCCACGGTGGGCTTGACGGAATCAATGTTGAGCCTGGTGTTTTCGGTCGCTATGGGATTGAGTTTGTCGACCACAGCGATGGTGGCGCGCCGCATCGGAGAAAAGGATCCGGAGGGCGCCGCGGTTGCCGGCGTGCAGGCCATCGCTCTCGGCTTGTTTGTTTCGTTGGCGATCGGCGTACCCTGTTTCTTGTTTGCCCCGGATTTGCTGCGCCTGATGGGCGCGTCGCCCGAAATCATCGCCACCGGCAGCGGCTACACCAGAATCTGCCTGGGCGGATGTTTTGCCGTGCTCCTGCTTTTTCTAAACAACGCAATTTTTCGCGGCGCGGGAGACGCTGCGATTGCCATGCGTCTGCTCTGGGTTTCGAACATCATCAACCTGGTGCTTGATCCCTGCCTTATCTTTGGATGGGGACCTTTTCCGCGGCTCGGCGTGACCGGCGCAGCGTTGGCAACGCTCACCGGCCGCAGCATCGGAGTTTTCTACCAATTTTACCGGCTGATGCGCGGGACCGAGCGCTTCCGAATCCTCAAAAGCCAGATTCGCCTTCAGTTCGGCGTGCTCGGCCGCTTGATCCGGGTTTCGCTCACCGGCATTCTGCAATTTGCCATCGCTCACACCAGTTGGATCGGCCTCGTGCGCATCGTGAGCATCTTCGGCTCCGCCGCTCTCGCCGGATACACCATCGCCATCCGTGTGGTGGTTTTCGCGATCCTGCCATCGTGGGGTATGAGCAATGCTGCGGCCACACTCGTCGGGCAGAATCTTGGAGCAGGTCACCCCGAACGCGCCGAAAAAGCGGTGTGGAGAACGGGCCTTTACAACGTGATCTTTCTCGGCTCGGTCGGAGTCGTCTTCATTTTCTTCGCGGAGCCGATCGTACGGCTGTTCACGCATGACCCGGCAGTGGTTCCGCTGGGCGCGGCGTGCCTGCGCATCGTGAGCTACGGCAACCTGGGATATGCCTACTTCATGGTAATGATGCAAGCCTTCAACGGCGCAGGAGATACGATTACTCCCACGATCGTAAATTTCTTCGGCTTCTGGCTGTTTGAGATTCCGCTCGCCTACGGTTTGGCGATAACGCTGCACATGCGATCGAACGGGGTTTTCTTCTCGATCGCCATTGCCGAGAGTTCGATGGCCGCCGCCAGCGCGATTCTGTTCAAGCAAGGGCGATGGAAGAAACAGAAAATATAGACTTCGAGACATGGGTGCGCCCGGACACGAAGTCTCGCATCTCAGTGGTCCAACCGAGAAGACCAGCCGCTCTAGCGTGCCCGCGCCAGCACCAGCGTGATGTCGTCCGGCTGCTCGTTGTCGCCAATCCAGTCGTCGACCGCGAGTGTCACCGTCTGACTGATCTGAGTCAAAGGCAACCGCCGGTTTTCGCGTACCAGGTCGATCAGCCGTTGCTCTCCAAACTCGCCAAACTCATTTTCCGGCTCGGTGACACCGTCACTGTACGCCAAGAAAATTTCGCCGGGATGCATCTCCACCGCGTCTTCGTCGTACGTCATGTCATCGAACAGCCCGACCACTGTCCCTCCAACCTCCAGGCGTCTGACAGCCCCATCCTGCCCAATAAGAATCGGCGGCAAGTGCCCACCGTTGCTGTAGGTGAGGCGGTGCGATCTTCCGTCATAGACAGCGAGAAACAGGGTGGCATACTTTTCCGGCGGAGTGCTTTCAAATAGCTGATGGTTCAGCAGGCCGAGCAGCGCTCCGGGAGAAATCTCAACGCCCTCAGGCCAGGCGGCCATGACCCTCGCCGCGCCCGCAATCGCGCCCACGCCCACGGGCTCACGCATCTGCGGCAAGCTTTCCACGCTGTAGGCGCGCACCGCCGAGTGAATCGTCGCCATCAGCAGCGCCGCCGATATTCCCTTCCCGCTGATGTCTCCGACAGCCAAAATCAGTTTATGGGAGCTCGCCGTGAGAAAGTCGTAGTAGTCGCCGCTCACGGTACGCGCCGGGCGGCAGAAACCGTGCACTTCGAGCGACTCCAGCTCCGTAACCTGCCGCGGGAAAAGTTGCGCCTGCACCTCCTGCGCAATGGCGAGTTCACCCTCCAGCCGCTGCTTTTCCTTCTGCTCCTGAATCAGCTTCTCGATAGACTCGGTCATCGAGTTGAACGATATTGAGAGTTGAGCCAATTGATCGGCCGACTTCACCGGAATGCGATGACTAAAGTCGCCGCGATCCACATGCTTGGTCGCGTCATACAACTCGGCCACCGCGCTCGTAACCGTGCGCGTCATACGCGTGCCGATAATCAGCGCGATCAGCACAATCAGCGCAAAAAACAGAAAGATCGCCAACAAAATGTACTCGACGCCACGCACGAACTCTCCCCACGTCGCAAACAGATGGGCGTAGAGCACGGAAGGACGGGTGTACACCCTGATGACCGCACCATCTTGCGCGTTCGCACCAGTCTCCCAGTCCAGCACCGGCAACGGAGCGAAGAATGCGACCTCCCAGTCCGTGTTGCCAGCCGCCGGCGGCACCGTGCCAACAGTAAATGCAGGCTGCACATTGGCCGAAGCGCCGCTTTCACTCTTGCGGACTGTCGAGTCAGACAGGGTGATTTCCCCCATGTCAGCGGCGATCTTTCCGACTAGCTCTTTGTCGAAAGGTTCGCTGGTAACAACGATGAGCCTCTTCGCCCCGACGGAAAGCGCTGTGGCCACGCGCAAGTGCAGTCCATCCTGATCGCGCACGATGTTGTGCAAATCTCCGCTCAAAAACATCGGCCTCGAGAGCGCCGGGCCCTTCGCTTCGTCGCTCAAGTACAAGGGCTGATCATCGTACCAGGCATACATCCGCCGCCGTCGCCAGGCGGAATCACGTTTCCTGAGTCCTGCCAGAGACTCGGCCGCCGATTTGTCGCCGCGTTCCAAGTGTGCCGCCAGTTCGTTGCCCACGGCGGCGTTTACCGCTTCCATCCTGCGCAGTTGCGAGTTGATTTCCGAAGTCACTTCGAATATGGCGAATTGTCCGGCGAAACCGTAGAGCGTGATCATCGCCATCGCCACCAGCAGCACGGTGGGAAGCACACCAATGAACACATAGGTCACGATGAGCCGGTTACGCAGACGCCACAGGATTCGCCGTCTCAGCCAGCGGAACGCGATGATCGAGAACAGCAAGGCGGCGTCGATCAGAAGGAATTTAACCCAACCCTCAACGCTCTGGGCGGCGGCCGGCGCAACCGGCTTCATGAGCATTCGGAGAACGAAGAGCCCGATCGCGAAGCCCAATGAGTACCAGGCTCCGCGCGCGATCCAGCCCTGCGGCCACCATCCGGCGGCCAACATTCGCACGCGCAACTGGGAGTAAATCGAGGGCATAAATTATGGCTGGCCGCTTTCCATCCGCTGGCACGGCAGCTGCGAGCGCTTTCCCAAGCGCTAGATTTCGGGATACAAATCGAAAAATGCTTCCAGACTCGTGCGCAGCTGTTTTTCGATTTCTTCCTTGCTGCCTTCGAGGATGTGCATCGTGACCCGCGTCTCGCGTCCGTTCGTAAGCCGGACTGGAGCTTCGCCCACTTCCGCCACGTCTTCCGAAGGCAGCAGTCTCATTCCATAAACCAACGTCAGATTTGCCATCCCTGGATTCTAACCGTCTTCCCGGCCGCGGCGAAATTGTTTGCTCCCGCCGGGTTTAAGGTTTCTTGCGGGCATCATTTAGAATCCTGCCGTGCTCCCAAAACTCATTCTGATCCTGGCTAGCCTTCTCGAAACTCTTCCCGCCCTAGCTCAGCAGGCTCCGGAAGCTCCCTCGACCCAGCCGCAAGTAAAAGTCAACGTGCTGAACGTGTGCACACCCTCCGCGGAGGAGCAGAAGGAAATCGCGGCGGCCCTGGCGCGCATTCCCAGGCAGCCCTTGTTCACATCCGATTTCGAAATCTCCCATGGCCGATCTACGCTCACCGATTCGCCGAACTTCCTGCAGCCCGGGAGCGCGCAAATGTCGGACGAGCCCTCAGTCGCGCGCTACGTTCGCATCCGCCGCGAGTTTTCCGTGCAGGCCCTGTTCGCCAGCGTGCAATATTCGTTCAGTGACGACGGCCATAACATGGTAGAAACTCTGGTGTTGCACGTGCGCGATCCCAAAGACTTGATCCTGGTTTCGATGGAGGACAGCGCCTCGTCCATCAGCAGCCCCGCCAACATGGTCGCGGCCAACACCCCAGCCAGCCGCATCCGGCTCGAGCGTTTTGGAAAATCATCGGTGGCCCTGGCTCGCTGCACCGGTTCCGACAACGGCCCTCCGCCCGACCAGAGTGCCTACGAACCGCTGTTCCGCAGCGCTTCCGACGTGCTGGCTAACTATCGCTCCCTGCTCGGAGCACGACGCACGGTTCCCGCGGAACTGGCCCAAGTGCCGCCGGTGGGGGCAAAGACGGCCGCCAGACCCAAATCCGCCAACCCGGACGGCGAAAAAAATTAGACTGGCCCCGTTCGCCTTGGCGACGGTGGTGGCAGAGTTTGGTCCCAGTCGATGGCAGGGGCGGGATGCATCGAAAGCTTGCACTCGGCAATCTAACGGCTGACAGCAAAAAATCATGAGTGAAATTCGCAACGTGGTCATCATCGGTTCCGGGTGCGCCGGACACACCGCCGCGCTTTACACCGCGCGCGCCAACTTCAAACCTCTGGTCGTCGAGGGACACGAGCCCGGCGGCCAGCTTTCGCTCACCACGCTGGTGGAGAATTTCCCCGGCTTTCCCGAGGGAATCATGGGACCACAGCTGGTGGAAAACATGCGCAAACAGGCCGAGCGCTTTGGCGCCGAATACCGCATTGCCCACCTCACCAGTGCCGACCTCAGCCAGCGTCCGTTTCTGCTACATCTGGGCAAGCATCAGGTCCACGCGCAATCATTGATCATCGCCACGGGCGCCTCCGCCCGCTGGCTGGGCCTGCCGAACGAGCAAAAGCTGATTGGTCACGGCGTTTCCTCCTGCGCCACTTGCGATGGATTCTTTTTTTCGGGAAAGGAAATTGTGGTGGTCGGTGGCGGCGATTCCGCGATGGAGGAGGCCCTGTTCCTTACTCGCTTTGCCACCAAGGTCACGCTGATTCACCGCCGTGACAGCTTTCGTGCGTCCAAGATCATGCTCGACCGCGCTCAACACAACGAAAAGATTCAATTCCTCAACGATACCGTCGTCGAAGATGTGTACGATCCCGGCAAGCACGAAGTCACCGGCCTCAAGCTGCG
>Ga0181525_10003454_pt1 | contig 12481 bp, 8 predicted proteins | sample PEATcosm2014_Bin_48_FD_121100 | JGI IMG/M metagenome (GOLD analysis project Ga0181525, IMG submission 121100) | Peatland microbial communities from MTU Mesocosm Facility, Houghton, MI, USA - PEATcosm2014_Bin06_10_metaG | ecosystem: Environmental > Terrestrial > Soil > Wetlands > Peat | place... | reverse complement strand
TCCGACTTCGACATTTTCTTGGTGCCGTCGCGCAGCGACATGACACGCGTCGCCTCGCCGGTGATCAGCGGCAGGGGCAGCGGGAAAAAGGCGTCGCCGAAACCGTGTTGCGCGATCGACTGGGCGAAGTCGTTGTTGAATTTCTGCGCGATGTCGCGCGACAGTTCCAGATGCTGCTTCTGGTCCTCGCCGACCGGCACGTGGGTGGCGCGATAAACCAGGATATCGGCCGACATCAGCGTCGGATAAGCATAGAGGCCGACCGAGGCGTTCTCGCGGTCCTTGCCCGCCTTTTCCTTGAACTGGGTCATGCGGTTGAGCCAGCCGAGTCGCGCGACGCAATTGAACACCCAGGCGAGCTCGGCATGCTCGGCGACCTGACTCTGATTGAACACGATGTGTTTCTTGGGATCGATCCCACAGGCGATGAACGCCGCGGTCACCTCGCGGATCGCTCTCGGCAGCTCGGACGGATCCTGCCACACCGTGATCGCGTGCAGATCGACGACGCAATAGATGCAGTCGTAGCGGTCCTGCAACTCGACGAAGCGCTTGATGGCGCCGAGATAATTGCCGAGATGCAGATTGCCGGTCGGCTGCACACCGGAAAAGACCAGTTCCTTGAACGCCATGTCCCTGCCTGCGAAGCCCGCGTGGGCCGTCCCATGCCATGTCGTCGGCTTGCCGCGCAAGAGGCGGCCGCTATAGTGCGCGTCCCGCCCCGACTTAGCGAATTCAACATGGCCTCCGCCCGCTACGACGTTCTCGGCATCGGCAACGCGATCGTCGATTTGATTGCCCGCGCCGATGAGGACTTTTTGCTCGCCCAGGACATGCGTAAGGGCGCGATGGCCTTGATCGATGAGGCCCGCGCACAGGCGATCTACGAAGCGATGGGACCGGCGGTGGAAATGTCCGGCGGCTCGGCGGCGAACACGATTGTCGGCCTGGCGTCGCTCGGCGCTCGCACGGCCTTCGTCGGCAAAATCAAAGACGATCTGCTCGGCCGCGCCTACAGCCATGATATTCGCGCCGCCGGCGTGAGTTTCGCCTCCAGGCCTGCGGTCGCCGGTCCTTCCACCGGGCGCTGCTACGTGTTGGTCACGCCCGACGGCGAGCGCACCATGAACACGTATCTCGGCGCCGCGCAGGATCTGAGTCCCGCCGATATCGACGCCGAGGCCGTCGCGTCGAGCGCCGTCACCTATCTCGAAGGCTATTTGTGGGACCCGAAAAATGCCAAGGAAGCCTTTCTCATGGCGGCGAAGATCGCGCATGAGGCCGGGCGCAAAGTGGCGTTGACGCTGTCCGACGCCTTCTGTGTCGACCGCTGGCGCGAGGAGTTTTTGCAGCTGATGCGGTCGCGCACGGTCGATCTGATCTTTGCCAATGAAGCCGAACTGCACAGCCTCTATCAGACTTCGGATTTCAACGCCGCGGTCGCGGCATTGCGCGCTGATATCGAGGTTGCGGTGGTGACGCGGAGCGCGAAAGGCTGCCTGGTGGCCGGTCCCGACGGGGTCGAGGCGGTACCGGCGTTTCCGGTCGAGCGCGTCGTCGATACGACCGGGGCGGGGGATCTGTTCGCGGCTGGGTTCCTGTCGGGGCTTGCCCGCGGCGCCGACGACCGCACCTGCGGCCGGCTCGGCGCGCTTGCCGCCGCCGAGGTGATCCAACATCTCGGGGCGCGGCCGGAAGCCTCGCTCAAGGATCTCGCGCGCGAGAACGGGTTGGCGGATTAAGAGCTCGGATCGGAGACGAGCGGTAACTAATCGCTAACCAAACCCGGTTAACGACTGGTCAACCGTAACTCCGGAGATCCGAACATGGCCGAGAACCCGGACAGCAATGCTGGCGACGACAATGAAAAGGCGCTGTTCGGCGCCGCGAAGCCGCATGAGAGCAAATCCGTGGATAGCAATTTGCCGATGGTCGTATCGCCAAAACTCGGCGCCGGCGAAGACGAAGCGATTGACGAGAGCGTCGACGAGCCGGCCGACGAGACCGCCGCCTCCGCTGCGCCTGCGCATTCCGCGCGCTTTCTGATGCTTGCGGCTTCGGTCGCTTTCGCCGCCGCCTTCGGTTCGTTCGTCGGATCGGTGTCGGGCTCCGGGCTGGTGCGCTTTATCTATCCAGTCGAGCCCGCCGCGGGCGCGACAAATACCGTCGACGCGATGCGGGAAATGAAGCTCGATCTTGCCGCACTCTCCGTCATCAAGTCCGACCTCGACAGCGCGAGCCGCAACACCACGAGCCAATTCGCCAAAATCGCGGATCGCCTCGACAAGCTCGATCAGCGCACTGCCATGGCGAGCGAAACCACCGGCTCGATCGCGAGCCCAGCAAGTGCTGCGCCGGCGCCAGTTGCGCCTGATGCGCCCAAATCGACCGACCGGATTTTGCAGGACTGGGTGGTGCAGGACGTGCAAAACGGCCGCGCTTTGGTCGAGAGCCGCAACGGTGGCATATTCGATGTCGGCGCCGGCAGCACACTCCCCGGCGTCGGCCGCGTTGACACGATCAAGCGCCAAGACGGGCAGTGGCTGGTTTTGACCGAACGCGGCACGATCACGTCGGGGCGGTGACCCACGGTTGACCGGATGCGGCCTTGCCGTTCAAGGCCGCCTAAACGTCCACGCTCGCTGTCAGCGCGTTCGCTTCGATGAACAGGCGGCGCGGCTCGACTTTGTCGCCCATCAGCTCGTCGAAGATCGTATTAGCCTCGTCGATCTCCTTGACGCTGACTTGCAGCATTGTGCGGGCATTGGTGTCGAGCGTGGTTTCCCAGAGCTGGCTGGGATTCATCTCGCCGAGGCCTTTATAGCGCTGCAGTGTTACGCCCTTGCGCCCGGCGGCGATCACCGCTTCGAACAGGCCGACCGGTCCGTGTATGGCCGTTTCGTCGTCCTTGCGCCGCAGGATCGCAGGCGGTGTCGGCCGTGGAAAAACCTTCTGCAGCGATGGCGCAAATTCGTCGAGCTTGCGCGCATCGGCCGAGCCAAGCAGCGCCTGATCGATGGCGGCAACCTCTTTGACGCCGCGCACGGTGCGCTCGAACTGGAAGCCTACACCTTCGGTGAATTGACCTTCCCAGCCGCGTTCGGTTTCCTCAGACAGGGCATCGAGACGCCGCGCGATATAGGGCACCGCGGCCATGGCCTTTTGCGGGTCGCCGAAAATGTCGCGGTTGAGCACGCTCATGATCGCCGCTTGTTCGACGACCTGGCGATTGTACCGGCTGTGCAAGCCGCGGAGCAGATTGCGGATCGCGCGGGCGTCCTCGACCAGCTTGCGCAGATCATTGCCGGCGCGCACTTCGCCTGACGATAGACGCAGCGTCGCGTCTTCCAGGCCAGTATCGATGAGGTAATCCTCAAGCGCGCGTTCATCCTTGAGATATTGCTCGGATTTGCCGCGCGCGATTTTGTAGAGCGGCGGCTGGGCGATATAGAGATGGCCACGATCGATGATCTCGCGCATCTGCCGGTAGAAGAAGGTCAACAGCAGCGTGCGAATATGGGCGCCATCGACGTCGGCGTCGGTCATGATGATGATCTTGTGGTAACGCAGCTTGTCGGCGGTGAACTCGTCGGTGCCGATGCCGGTGCCGAGCGCGGTGATCAGCGTGCCGATCTGCTCCGACGACAGCATCTTGTCCATGCGCGCGCGTTCCACGTTGAGGATCTTGCCGCGCAACGGCAACACCGCCTGGAATTCCCGGTTGCGGCCCTGCTTGGCGCTGCCGCCGGCGCTGTCGCCCTCAACGATGAACAGCTCGGATTTTGCCGGGTCGCGCTCCTGACAATCGGCGAGCTTGCCGGGGAGCGACGTGATGCCGAGCGCGCTTTTGCGCGTCATCTCGCGCGCTTTACGCGCGGCCTCGCGCGCGGCCGCCGCCTGGATCACCTTGCCGACGATAATCTTGGCTTCCGACGGGTGCTCCTCGAACCAGGCCTTGAGCATGTCGTTGACAACGCCCTCGACGGCCGGGCGCACTTCGGAGGACACCAGCTTGTCCTTGGTTTGCGATGAGAACTTCGGATCGGCGACTTTGATCGACAGCACAGCAGTCAAGCCTTCGCGGCAGTCGTCCCCGGTCGGCGCAACTTTCTCCTTGCGTGCGACGCCGCCCGACTCGGCATAGCCGGTCACCTGCCGGGTGAGCGCGCCGCGAAAGCCCGCCAGATGGGTGCCGCCGTCGCGCTGCGGAATGTTGTTGGTGAAGCACAGCACGCTCTCGTGATAGCCGTCGTTCCACCACATCGCGCAATCGACGGCGACGCCGTCGCGCTCGGCTTTGATGACGATCGGCTGCGGCACCAGCGCGGTCTTGTTGCGATCGAGATACCTGACGAATTCCTCGACACCGCCCTCGTAGCGCATTGTTTCGCGCTTCTCGACGGCATGGCGCATGTCGGAGAGCGCGATGGTGACGCCGGAATTGAGGAAAGCGAGCTCGCGCAGCCGGTGCTCCAGCGTGGCGAAATCGAACTCCGTCATGGTGAAGGTTTTCTTCGACGGCAGGAACGTCACCTCGGTGCCGCGCTTGTCGCGCGCGGCGCCGACAACGGCGAGCGGCGCAACCGGCTCGCCGTCGGCGAACTCTATGAAGTGCTCCTGGCCGTCGCGCCAGATGGTGAGCTTGAGCCAGCTCGACAGCGCGTTGACCACGGAAACGCCGACGCCATGCAGGCCGCCCGAGACCTTGTAGGAGTTCTGGTCGAATTTTCCGCCGGCATGGAGCTGCGTCATGATGACTTCGGCAGCCGAAACGCCTTCGCCTTTGTGGATGTCGGTCGGAATACCGCGGCCGTCGTCGCGCACCGTGCACGAGCCGTCGGGATTGAGCGTTACGGTGACTTCCTTGGCGAAACCGGCGAGCGCTTCGTCGATCGCGTTGTCGACGGCCTCGTAGACCATGTGATGCAGGCCGGAGCCGTCATCGGTATCGCCGATATACATGCCCGGCCGCTTGCGCACAGCATCGAGCCCCTTGAGCACCTTGATCGATTCCGCGTCGTAATCGGAAGGTGCGGGGCTTTGCTTGCGAACGGGTTCTGCCATACGAGAAACTCTCGAATCGTTTGCCAAAAAGTGTAAGTGAATCAACGAATCTTGTACACTAAAACGGAGCCCCGTACAGGGCAAAGTGAACCTGATTAAGATACTGTCAAATCGGCGTTTTTCAAGGTTTTGCCGGCCGCTTAAACGGGCCCCGATTCGGCCCCGAATTGGCCGCATCGGTAATCGGATTTCAGCCTCGGATTTCAGCCTCGAATTTCGCCTGACGCCACGCTACGCGGCTACGATCCAGTATGCCGCGGTGGCCGGTTCGCAGACCGCTTCAAGAGATGCCGATCACCGGGCCGATATTCGGGAACGGGATCATGGAAGCGGCCGAGCGCAGTCGCCCAGAGTTCCATGCGGTCCAAATCGGCACGCAGGTGCTCGAGCGTTTCGATCAAGTTCCGAACAATCAGATCTTCCGCCGGTTCCGGCATTGTTTTTGGGCCTTTGTCCCGTCTCGGACATTTCCCGATCCTTGAGGGTCAAGAGCTTTGCCGCACTCTTGTTCCCCTTGTCGTGCCGGCTCGCTTATACGCAGATTACCGCAGTATTTTGGAACTTGTCGGCCTGAAGCCTTTGGCGCGGATGCGATCGCGTTCCAGGCGGCCGGATTTCACCCCGACGACGGCGGCGTCGCTCTCAAGCTCGGCGAATAGCGCCGGATCGGCGCCTGTCATCCAAACCTGCGTGCCGAGCTCCGAAAGCTCGCCGTACAGCGCAGCGCGCCGTGCCGGGTCGAGATGCGCGACGACTTCGTCGAGCAAAAGGAGCGGAGGGTGCGCGGTCATTTCGGCGATCAGTCTGGCATGGGCGAGGACAAGACCGATGAGCAAGGCTTTCTGTTCTCCGGTCGAGGCGTCGGCCGCCGCGATGGTCTTTGGCGCATAGGTCACTTTGAGGTCGGTCAGATGCGGTCCGTCGAGTGTGCGTCCGGCAGCGGCATCGCGCGCGCGATTGTCGCGCAACACCGCGCGATAGCGCTCCTCGATTTCGACGGCAGGATAAGCCGGGATGAGCTGCTCCATCCAGCCGTCGAGCGCGATCGCGGCGGACGGAAAGGCCGAGTCCTTGCGGCTCGCCAGCACAGCTTCGAGCCGGCGTATCGTTTCCACACGTAATCCCGCCACGGCAACGGCGAGTTCGGCGGTCTCGTGCTCGACGGCATCAAGCCAGTGCGGATCGGGCCGCAACTCCTCCAACAGCCGATTGCGGGAACGCAGCGAACGTTCGAGCGCGTTGACGCGGCTTGAGTGTTCGGCGTCGACTGCCAGCACCAGGCGATCAAGGAAGCGCCGGCGTTCGGAAGGGGCACCGGCAAAAAGCGCGTCCATGGCCGGAACGAGCCAGACCATACGCAGGTGATCGGCGAAGGCCGCGGCCGATGCGACCGGCTCCCGATCGATGCGGCATTTGCGCTGGATCAGCGTGCCGTCGTCGAGCGGACGTTCGACCCCGGTGCCCAGCGTGGCGAGCCCCAGCGCCCCCTCGATCTCGGCAGCGACTGCCCACGAGCCGTCGCCTTCGGAAAACGCCACCTCATCGAGCGCGGCGCGGCGCAGCCCGCGGCCGGGCGCGAGAAACGAGATTGCTTCGATCAGATTGGTCTTGCCGGCGCCGTTCGGACCGACGAGCACGATGGTCGGTGCGTCGATTTCCAGCACGGCCGCGTGATAGTTGCGGAAATTGTTGAGCGTCAGGCGAAGAACGGGCATCAGGTTTCCAGGAATCGGCAATCAGGGATCAGGAATCAAGGCCTGATCCGGCGCAATCGAGCTTCCTGATACCGGATTGCTGTTGCCTGATCCCTGTCAAACCCGCATCGGCATCAGCACGTAAAGTGCGCCGCGGGAATCCTTGTCCTGGATCAGAGTAGGCGAGCCGGGATCGGCGAGTTTGAGCACCGCCGCCTCGCTCTCGATCTGCGCGGCAATGTCGAGCAGGTAGCGCGAATTGAACCCGATATCGATCGGATCGGCCTCGTATTCGACTTCAAGCTCTTCGTTGGCGCTGCCGGAATCCGGGTTGGTCACCGACAGCAGGAGTTTGCCGCCGGTGATCGATAACTTAACGGCGCGGCCGCGCTCGCTCGAGACCGTCGAAACGCGGTCGACGGCAGCCTCGAATTCCTTTTTGTCGACGACCAATTCTTTGTCGTTGGCCAGCGGGATGACGCGCGCGTAATCGGGAAACGTGCCATCGATCAGTTTGGAGGTCAGGATGGTCTCACCGACGGTAAAGCGGATCTTTCCCGGCGACAGTTCGATCGCGACCTCGGCTTCGCTGTCTTCCATGAGCCGCTGCACTTCGCCGACCGTCTTGCGCGGCACGATGATGCCCGGCATACCGGCGGCGCCTTTCGGCAGTTCGAGCTCCATCTGCGCCAGGCGGTGGCCGTCGGTGGCGACCGCGCGCAGCGTCTGCGCCTTGGCCGAGCCCGCGGCGTGCAGATAGATGCCGTTGAGATAGTAGCGCGTCTCCTCGGTCGAGATGGCGAATTGGGTCTTGTCGATCAGGCGTTTGAGGTCGGCGGCCTTGAGCGTGAACTTGTGCGACATTTCACCAGGTGCGAGATCGGGAAAGTCACTTTCCGGCAGTGTCTGCAACGTGAAACGCGAGCGGCCGGCGCGGATCGAGAGCGCCGCGCGATCGCCTGAGGATTCAAGCACGATCTGCGTCCCTTCGGGGAGCTTGCGCACGATGTCGAAGAACATATGCGCGGGCACCGTGGTCGATCCGCCGGGTCCGACTTCGGCCGCGATCGCATCGGTGACTTCGACGTCGAGATCGGTGGCTTTGAGGCTTAGCTTCGAACGGTCGGCGTGCAACAGCACATTGGCGAGAATCGGAATGGTGTTGCGGCGCTCGACCACGCGATGAACGTGGCCCAGCGACTTCAACAATTCGGAACGCTCTACCGTGACCTTCATCGCAACATCCGTGTAACAGGCGGATAATCAAATTAGCGGACGATAAACGTGGCGTGGTGCGGCGCTTTCGGCAAGACCGGGCTGCAATTGGGGCGGCCTTTTCCCTGCCTTTTTCCTTGAGTTCAGGAACCTCGCTGGTCGTGGTTATGGAGTCCGGGTCAGCGGCCTGCGCCCCGGATCGGGGTAACGGCTAATCCTGGAGCTGGCGTTTGAGGCCCTCGATCTCTTCGGCGAAGGCGCTGTCATTGCCGGCCAGGTTTTCGATCTTGCGCACCGCATGCAGCACGGTGGTGTGGTCGCGGCCGCCGAAGCGGCGGCCGATCTCGGGGAGCGACCGGAGCGTCAGGACTTTCGCCAGGTACATCGCCACCTGCCTCGGGCGTACGACATTGGCCGTGCGCCGTGACGACAAGAGGTCGGCGCGGCTCACATTGTACTGGCGCGCCACAATGCGCTGGATGTCCTCGATTCGAACCCTTTTCGGCTCGGCCGGCCGGATCAGGTCGCGCATTTCGCGTTCGGCCATTTCCAGCGTGACCGGCTGGCCCGTGAGTTTGCTATGGGCCAACAACCGATTGACGGCGCCTTCGAGGTCGCGGCCGTTGTGCGTCACTGATTTGGCGATAAAGGCCAGCACCGGCGCCGGTACGTCGAAACCGGGATGATGGAGGCGGGCGGCGCCGATCCGGCTCTTGAGGATTTCAAGCCGCAAGTCCTCGCCAAGCGAACCGATCTCCACGACGAGGCCGCCGGCGAGCCGCGACCGGACCCGATCGTCGAGGCTTTCGAGGTCGGACGGCGGGCGATCGCTGGCGATCACGACCTGACGCCCGGCGTCGATCAGGGTGTTGAGCGTGTGGCAGAACTCGGCCTGTGTCGAGCGGCCCTGGAGGAACTGCAGGTCGTCGATCACAAGCACATCGATGGCGCGGACCGCCTCCTTGAACGCGAGCGTGGTTTGGCTGCGTAGCGCCGAAACAAAACCGTACATGAAGCGCTCCGCCGTCAGATAGAGCATCTTGCGGTCGGCTGAGCCGTTGCCGGCCCAAGAGATCGCCTGCAGCAGATGGGTTTTTCCGAGCCCGACCGCGGCGTGGATGTACAGCGGGTTGAACATCAGCGACTCGCCGCGCCGTCCGGTGGCGACCTGCTTTGCGGCAGCATGCGCAAGCGTATTGGAACGGCCGACGATGAAGGTCTCGAAAGTCAGGCGCGGATCGAGCGGTGAGCCGCCGAGCGCCTCATGCACCGACATGAAGGGCACGCTCGACCGCATGTCGGCGCCGTTCCCCGCACCGTCGCGCACTTCGCGCAGCGGCATCCGCGGCTCCGGTACTTTGAGCTTTACCGCGGGTGGGCGAATCGTGGCCGAGCGAACGCTCAATTCCAGGCGGCTTACCTCGGAGTCCTCTTCCTGCCACTTGCTGAGTACACGTTCGCTGTAATGCGATTGGATCCAGTTGCGCAGAAAGCGCGTCGGCACCGACAAGCGGACCACGCCCTTATCCACGGCGTCGAGCTCCATGCGCCCGAACCAACTCGTGAACACATCGTCGCCGAGTTCCGCACCGAGCCGTTCCTTCACCCGCCGCCAGCGATCCTGATCCATGCTCGTCATGTCGATCTGCTTTTCTTTTGAAGAAGGATTTACCGAGCAAATCAGGCGAGACGATCCCACCATGCCCGAATATCGCGGTGACGCAACGTACATTTCAGAGGTCGTTGCGGGTGGCGCGATTACGGAAGGCCCGAACGCGGCGCCGGCCCATCGAGAAAAGGCTCAACCGCTGGACGCGGCTCTAGGCCAGGTTCGGCGCCGAGCGGCGCTCGCAGCCTGTAAAAATCGGCGGCTTGTCATTGTCATGCCCCCACCTCCACCACCGCTCCCAGATTCGATGGTTATCGATGATTGCCTCGAACGGCGTTTAGCACTCCGCCGAGACTCACCTTGCGTAATTTCCAGTTGGCCACGAAGACCAAAAGCTGCACACGTTACTCAACACGCTACTCAAATTCTGCTTTGCGCTATGCGCGCAACTCCAGGCAATCGGGCACAGTTCTCCCGCACCCATTTTTCGATGAGCTACCCGCCAACCCATTTGTGATGACCGTCAGAACCCAACGGGGAAGAAAAAGTTAGCACGCGATTTTCGGGCTGCAACCGCAAAAAACCTCGCCAACATTGATCTTTCGCGTATGCGCGGTGGAATCGGGCTCGCGCGCCTACGCACAAATCATTGACTCAATGGGGTGATTCTCAATAGGCCGGTTGCCTGAAAAAGCCCGATCCGCGCTAAATTGCGCACCGGAGCAAATAAAATCGCGCCGATTAGATTCGCGGCGATTCGAAGTCCGTCGCGAACGTCTCCAATAAGTCATTCAACGGTCATGAATTCTTCTGATCAAATTCACAAGGGTACCCTGCGGCACCGCGCTCGGAGCAAATAAACGAGTGCCGCCCAACCCGTCAGCAAAGACCAAAAATACCGTCGCCGCGATCTTTGCGGGCTGACGTGACAATTATACAACAGATTGATTGCAATTCACTATTTCGAGCGCGTGCAGTCGCCGAAGTGGTCAGCCGGAAGATTATTTGCTTCCAAGCTTGGCGATCCGGTGCGCAAGGCGCGAGACTTTGCGGCGCGCGGCGTTGCGGTGCACGATACCCTTTTGCGCTGCGCGGATGAGGGCGGGCTCGGCCTCGCTCATGGCGGCGAGCGCCAGCGACCGATCGCCGGCGGCGATGGCTTCCTCGACTTTGCGCGTGGCCGAACGGACACGCGAGCGCCGCGACTTGTTAATGACGGTGCGGCGTGCGCTCTGGCGAGCAGCCTTTTTGGCAGACTTCGTATTAGCCATGGGATATCGAACACAGACTGTGATGGACGAGAGCGGGGCTTATAGGGGTGCAAACCGCCAGCGTCAACGCTGGCGCTTGTACCGAGGCGGCGACCTAGGCCACCCGTCTGGCGCGGACCGCGTCATATCCCGCGACCACGGCCGCCCGGTCGCCCGCCGGAAACACCGATAGCGGCGGCTCGACCCGGGCCCATTGCGGCGCGCCGTGGATATGCGCAAGGAGCGCCTTGATGCCGGGAACCAGCGGTTTGCCGTCAAACAGTTTTCGGATCGCCACCGCTTCGCTAAGCGCGGCCGGGTCGCCAGTACGATAGGCGCGCGCGCACAAATCGGCGTTGAGATTAGCGGTTGCCGAAATGCAGCCGGCAAACGGCCCGGACCGCGCTTCGGGGAGCGCCGCTTCGGTTGAGGGAAATACCCTGAACCGCGGCAGGATGCCCGCCGCTTCGCGCGCATAGGCCATGTCGCCGGAAGAGTCCTTGAGACCCACAATGTGTTCGCCGAATGTCTCGAGCAGGCGACGCAGCAGCGCCACGTGCCAATGCAGGCCCGACTGCGCTGGAAAATGGTAGAGATAGATCGGGATCGGCCGCGCCGCGGTCGCGGCGAGTATGGCGTCGATATAAGCAACCAGCCCGTCGTCGTGGACACCTTTGTAATAGAACGGCGGCAACACCAGCGCGCCGGCAAAACCCAGTTCGGCGGCATGCCTAGTCAGCGCGACGGCGTCGGCCAACGCAGCGGCGCCGGTTCCGACCATCATCCGATGGAGCGGCAGACCGCCCTCGGCATACGCGCTCATCACCCGCCGGCGCTGATCGAGTGAAAACGATGTCGCCTCGCCTGTGGTGCCGAGCACATTAAGCCCGTCGCAGCCGGTATCGAGGAGAAAGCGCGCCAGCGCGGTCGAACGCGCACAATCGGGCTCGCCCGTGTCGTCGACCGCCGTCGCGATCGCGGCGATAACGCCGTGCAGTGTCTTGGTGGCGGTCATGGTCGGCACCCGTATTCAGTCCTCTTTGGTGGCATCACTTGCGCATGCCGGTGATCCAGTAAAGCATGCGGCGACGATGTTCAATCGACGGGCCGGGTCGGTCTCGCGGCAGGCGGTCCGGTGCTGGGCTGGGAGCGAAATGACGGAAAGTTTCGATGTCATTATCGTTGGCGCCGGCGCCGCGGGCTGTGTGCTGGCCAACCGATTGTCGGCGCGTTCGGCTACGCGCGTGCTGCTGATCGAAGCCGGTCGCGACCTCGTCCCGGGCGCGGAGCCTGCTGACGTCCTCGATTCCTATCCGCGCTCCTATTACAACGATGCCTATTTCTGGCCCGAGTTGAAGGTGCATTGGCGGCGCAAAGATAATTCGCCGCTCACCGGATATTCGCAAGGCCGTGTGTTGGGCGGCGGCTCGACCGTCATGGGCATGGTCGCCTATCGCGGCACTCCCGACGATTTTGTGGAGTGGCAGACGCTCGGCGCCGCCGGTTGGGGCTGGGACGACGTGCTGCCGTTCTATCGCAAGCTTGAAAGCGATTTCGATTTCGACGGCGCGCTGCACGGCAAGGACGGACCGGTTCCGATCCGTCGCACCAAGATGGCGGACTGGGCGCCGCTGGCGAAGGCGGTGCAC
>Ga0181525_10003453_pt1 | contig 12484 bp, 8 predicted proteins | sample PEATcosm2014_Bin_48_FD_121100 | JGI IMG/M metagenome (GOLD analysis project Ga0181525, IMG submission 121100) | Peatland microbial communities from MTU Mesocosm Facility, Houghton, MI, USA - PEATcosm2014_Bin06_10_metaG | ecosystem: Environmental > Terrestrial > Soil > Wetlands > Peat | place... | reverse complement strand
CTCATCGAGGGACGTGATCTCGAGACACACCTGATCGCGGAGCGAGTGCGGTTCCTGCGGGCGGGGCTTGTAACCCCGCTCCCGGGCGGTCCGGGCATCGTCCCCTCCGGCACGACGACCGGGGTGCGAGGTGCATCGCTTAAGCGCCATCGGTGGTGCGGGTAACGCCTGCACCCTCCCGATGGCGTGAAGCGCGGCCTGGGCTGAGTCAAAGCGTTCGGTCGCTGCGACAAGCGCCGCGGTGTGAGCGCCGAAAGGCGAGCGCATCCCGCTGGATGCGCTTCCGTGCCCGCGCATATTCAGGCGGCAACGTCTGCGTATGTGGCGCGGACCAAAGACTTTGCGCCTTTCGGCGCTCCGCCTCCCTCTTTATGAGCCGGAGGCGAATCTAAAAGAGCTTTGTTGTTGTGGCATGGTGAGCATAGCTCGGGCGCAAAGAGGCGCCGCGAGAACGAGTTTGCTTATCCGCCTCGCACAGTGAACGGAGCGGGGCAGGATGAAGATGAGGCTTCGCATTGACCCGCCGCGCCCTTTCATGTCACGTCCCCGGCCTTAGATAAGATTTTGAGCGCTAAGTAAGACTTGGAAACGACTGCGATTCTCGATGCCGATCGACCGCTACAATGCCGCCGAGGCGGAGGCCCGCTGGCAGAAAGTCTGGGACGAGCGCGGCATCTTCGCGACGCCCAACGACGACCTGCGCCCTCCTACGCGCGAAGGCGCTTCGGAGGGCAAGCCCGCCTTCCGAAGCCGGCAGGGCGAAGGAAGGAAATACTACGTGCTGGAGATGTTCCCCTATCCGTCGGGGCGCATCCATATGGGCCACGTGCGCAACTACACCATGGGCGACGTGGTAGCGCGCGTGAAGCGGGCGATGGGCTATTCGGTTTTGCATCCGATGGGCTGGGATGCCTTCGGGCTGCCAGCGGAGAATGCGGCCATCGAGCGCAAGGTCCACCCCAAAGCATGGACTTACGAAAACATCGCAACCATGAAGACGCAGCTCAAATCCATGGGACTGTCGCTCGACTGGAGCCGCGAGATCGCAACCTGCGATCCGGCCTATTACAAGCACCAGCAGAAAATGTTCCTCGATTTTCGCAAAGCCGGTTTGGTCGAGCAGCGGAAGGCGAAGGTGAACTGGGACCCGGTCGACCAGACCGTGCTGGCCAACGAGCAGGTGATCGACGGCCGCGGCTGGCGCTCGGGCGCCATCGTCGAGCAGCGCGAGCTGACACAATGGTTTTTCAAGATCACGGCGTTCGCGCAGCCGCTGCTCGACGCGCTCGATACGCTCGACCGCTGGCCGGAGAAAGTCCGGCTGATGCAGAAAAACTGGATCGGCCGCTCCGAAGGGCTGCTAGTGCGTTTCGCGCTCGATCGATCGACGACACCGAGCGGCGAACGCGAGCTCGACGTGTTCACCACGCGGCCGGATACTTTGTTCGGCGCGAAGTTCATGGCGCTGGCGCCGGATCATCCGCTCGCCGCGGCGGCCGCGAAGAACAATCCGGCACTGGCTGAATTCATCGAGGAGTGCCGGCGGCGCGGCACGGCGCAGGCCGAGATCGATACCGCCGAGAAGATGGGTTTCGACACCGGCATCAAGGCGCTGCATCCGTTCGATCCGTCATGGACGCTGCCGGTCTATGTCGCGAACTTTATTCTGATGGACTACGGCACCGGCGCCATCTTCGGTTGTCCGGCGCACGATCAGCGCGATCTGGATTTCGTCAACAAATACGGTCTCGGAAATACGCCCGTTGTTTGCCCGCCGGGGCAGGACCCGAAAACGTTCGTCATCACCGACACGGCCTATGACGGCGACGGCCGTATGATCAATTCGCGCTTCCTCGACGGCATGACGATCGCTGAAGCGAAGGAGGAAGTGGCGCGCAGGCTGGAAAAGGAGAGCGCGGGAAATCGGCCCGTCGCCCAACGCCAAGTCAATTTCCGGCTGCGCGACTGGGGCATTTCGCGGCAGCGCTATTGGGGCTGCCCAATCCCGGTGATCCACTGCAAAGCCTGCGGCGTCGTGCCGGTGCCGGACACCGATTTGCCGGTGACATTACCGGAGGACGTGACCTTCGACCGACCGGGCAATCCGCTCGACCGGCACCCGACCTGGAAGCATGTCAAATGCCCGCGCTGCGGCAAGGACGCCACGCGCGAAACCGACACGATGGACACCTTCGTCGATTCGTCCTGGTATTTCGCGCGCTTCACCGATCCGTGGATCAAGACGGCGCCGACCGACTTAGCCGTGGTCGATGGCTGGATGCCGGTCGATCAATATATCGGCGGCATCGAGCACGCGATTCTGCATCTGCTCTACAGCCGCTTTTTCACCCGCGCGATGAAGGCCACCGGCCATGTCGGCCTCGACGAGCCGTTCGCCGGCCTGTTCACGCAAGGCATGGTCGTGCACGAGACCTATCAAAAAGAAGATGGCGAATGGATTGCTCCGGCTGAAGTCACCATCGAGATAGAAGGGCCTGAGCTCCGTCGCGCGTGGGTCACATCCACTGGTGAACCGGTGAAAATCGGTCCGATCGAGAAAATGTCGAAGTCGAAGCGTAATACCGTCGATCCCGACGACATCATCGGCAGCTATGGCGCCGACGTGGCGCGCTGGTTCATGTTGTCGGACTCGCCGCCCGAGCGCGACGTCAACTGGACGGAAAAGGGCGTGCAGGGCGCGTGGCGGTTCGTGCAGCGGCTGTGGCGGCTCGCCGGCGAAGCGGCCGAGGTCGCCCGTTCAGCGCCGGCCGACCGGCCGGACGCTTTCTCGCCGGCAGCGGCGGCGCTGCGCAAAGCGGCGCATCAAGCGCTCGCCAAAGTCACCGATGACATTGAAAAGCTACACTTCAATGTTTGCGTGGCGCACATTTACGAATTCGCCAATACGCTCGGCGCGGCGATCGGCGATATCGGAGCGGACGGTGGGAAAAACGGCGCGAGCGGTCCCGCCATCACTCCGGACTTCCGTTGGGCCATGAACGAAGCGGTTAACATTCTCGTGCAATTATTCGCCCCGATGATGCCGCATCTCGCCGAGGAATGCTGGGCCGCGCTCGGCCATGACACGCTGGCAGCACAAGCGCCATGGCCGCAAGTCGAACGCGATCTCCTGATCGAGGATACGCTGACGCTGCCGGTGCAGATCAACGGCAAGAAGCGCGCCGATGTCACCGTGGCGCGCAGCGCCGGGAATGCTGAAATCGAGACTGCCGTTCTGGCGCTCGATGCGGTAAAAAGGATACTCGACGGCAAGGCGCCGAAGAAGGTGATCATCGTGCCGCAACGGATCATCAATGTGGTGGCATGAACATCCGCGCCGGATCTTTCTCCGGCTTGCGCTGGTGGTCGCGGCGGCGGGACTGACTGCCGGCTGCTGGCGGCCGCTTTACAGCACGAGCCCGGGGGCCAACGCCGAAAGCGTGCAGGACAAGTTTGCCGCGATCGACGTCCCGCCGATCGATGCCCCCGCCGGCACTCCGGCCCAGCGGGTCGCGGTCAGCATGCGCAACGCTCTGCAATACGACCTGCATAACGGCGCCAACGCGCTGGCGCCGACCTACGCGCTCAAGATGACGATCACGACGACGCAATTCACCGCCGAGCTCGACCCGACCACCGGACGGCCGACCACGCAGGTCGAGTCGATCGTCGCGAAATACACGCTGGTCGAGCTCGCCACCGGCAAGATCGTGGTGAACGACAATTGTTTCGCGCATGTCGATTACGACAACCCCGGTTCGCAGCAGCGCTTCGCCGGGCAACGCGCGCGGCGCGACGCCGAGGACCGCGCGGTGCAGGTCGTCGCGCAAACGATCAGGAACCGGCTGGCGTCGTATTTCGTCGCCGGCACCTGAGATGGTCGCCGTCAAAGCCTGGGAGGCCGATGCCTTCGTGGCCCGCCCCGATCCGGCGCGGCCGGTCGTGCTGGTCTTCGGTCCCGATGCCGGCCTGGTCAGCGAGCGCGCCAATGCCTTGGTCAAGGCGTCAGTCGACGATCCGAACGATCCATTCTCGCTGGTGCGGCTGGAAGGCGAAGACCTCACCGCCGAACCGTCGCGGCTCGTGGAGGAGGCGCAGACCATCCCGCTGTTCGGCGGACGGCGCGCGGTCTGGGTCAAGGCCGGAAGCCGCAACATCGCGCCGGCGGTCGAGGCGGTGCTGGCGTTGCCCGCAAGCGAGTGCCGCGTCGTGATCGAAGCCGGCGACCTGCGCCGTAACGCACCGCTGCGCAGCCTGTGCGAGCGCGCCAACAACGCCGCGGCGTTGCCCTGCTACCCCGACAGCGAGAAGGATCTGGCGCGATTGATCGACAGCGAGCTGCGCGCAGCCGACCTTGTGCTCAAGTCCGACGCGCGCGCCGTGCTCATTCCTCTCCTCGGCGGCGACCGGGTGGCATCGCGCAACGAACTGCGCAAGCTCGCGCTCTATGCGCGCGGCCGGGGCGAAGTCGACGTCGATGACGTCACCGCCGTGGTGTCCGACGCCTCGACGCTGGCGCTCGACGAACTCGTCGACACGGCGTTTGCCGGCCGCCCGGCCGACCTCGAAACGCAGCTGGCCAAGGTACGCGCCGCCGGCAGCCCGCTAGGCTCGATCTTTTTCGCCGCGCAGCGCCAGCTCGCGCAGTTGCACAAATGGCGCACGGCGATCGAATCCGGCGGGCCGTTTTCGCTCGACAATGTACAGCCGCCGCTGCACTTCCGCCGCAAGACGTTGGTGGAAGCGGCGCTCAAGCAGTGGAACGCGGCGCGGCTGACCGCGGTCATGGCGGAGCTGGCCGACGCGGTTCTTGCATCGCGGCGCACCTCGGCGCTGGCCAGCACCATCGCCGAGCGCGCGCTGCTCTCAATCGCTGTAAAGGCGCGGCGCAGCGCCGCCTGATTTCGCGTCGTCATTGCGAGGAGCGCAGCGACGAAGCAATCCGGATATTGCAATGTTTGCTGGATTGCTTCGCTTCGCTCGCAATGACGAGTTTACGTCGGATTTTCCAGGCTGAAGGTTTGCGAATGGTCGTCATAGGCGAAGGCTTCGGCGTAGCGCGCCCAGGCGGTGACCGAACGCAGCGTCTCTTCGGCGTCCTCGGCGCTCATGTGGTCTTCCAGCTCGTCGAAGAAGCGACTCTTGGGCGCCACGTGATTGGCGCGCTCCTGCAAGATGCGGCGGATGTGGGCGGCGAGCGGCACGTAGGCAAGAAGCTGGCGCTCGAAGATCTTCTTGCGATCGTCGGTGCCGGCTTCGGCGAATTGCTTGCCGATGTCGTTGAGCTTGATGTCGCCGCCCTCGATCTCCGCAAGATGCAGCATCTGCAGTGCATCCGAAACCGGGAACAGATCGTCCGCCTCCATATGCAGGAGCTCGGCGATAACGGGAAGATCGGCCTTGCCGCTATAGGGCTCTGCCGCAAGGGTCTCGATAAAGCCGGAAAGCAGATTGGCGGAGACGCGCGGCAGAATGGCGTCGATGCTTGTGGCTACTGTCCCGATCCGCAGCGGGGCCGTGGTCCGCGCAGTCATTGCTACATAGATTTTCTCGACCAGGTCGCGGAACTGTGGATCAAGCCGGTTGCGCGGTTGTTTGAGATCGACCGCGATCTCGCGAATGATCCGGCCGGGATTGGACGAGAACAACAGGATGCGGTCGCACATCAGCACCGCTTCCTCGATGTTGTGGGTCACCAGAAGGACGCCCTTGATCGGCAGCTTGCCGTCGCTCCAGAGCTCCAGGAAATCCGTGCGCAGGGTTTCCGCCGTCAGCACGTCGAGGGCGGAGAACGGCTCGTCCATCAGGAGGATATTCGGATGGACGACGAGCGCTCGGGCAAAGCCGACACGCTGGCGCATGCCGCCGGATAACTCGCGCGGATAAGCGGATTCGTAGCCGTCGAGGCCGATGAGATCGATCGCCGCCAGCGCGCGCTTGCGGATTTCGATCTCGGGAAGCCCGAGCGCCTCGAGCCCGAGCTGGACGTTCTCCAGGACCGTCAACCAGGGAAAGAGGGCGAAGCCCTGGAACACCATGGCGATGCCGGGCGCCGGCGCGAGCACGGGCTGCCCGAGATAGGTGATTGTGCCGGCCGAAGGCCGCATCAGCCCGGCGATCGATCGCAGCAGCGTCGACTTGCCGGATCCGGTGCGGCCAAGGAGTCCGACGATCTGACCTTGCACCAATTGCAGCTCGATGCCGTCGAGCACCAGGAGCTCGCCCCCATCGGCTTTCGGAAAGGTTTGACGCAGCGCATGAATATCGAGAAGGGCTGTGCTCATCGGAGTGCCTCAACCAAGCCGGAACTTGCGTTCGGCGTACAGATAAAGCGGACGCCAGAACAGGCGATTGATCAGAACAACGTAAAAGCTCATCACCGCAATGCCGAGGACGACACGATGGAAATCGCCGGCTACCGTCTCATTGGCGATATAGGCGCCCAGCCCGTAGGCTTGCAGGCGCTCGTCGCCCCAGGATGCCACCTCGGCGACGATACTGGCATTCCACGAGCCGCCCGACGCGGTAATGGCGCCGGTGACGTAATAGGGGAGCACTGCAGGCAGCGCGATCCGCCGCCACCACAACCAACCGCGGACGCCGAAATTGACGCCGACCGCGCGTAGCTCGGTCGGAATAGCGGAGGCACCGGCAACGACGTTGAAGAGGATGTACCATTGGGTGCCGAGGATCATCAGCGGGCTCAGCCAAATGTTGGGGTCGAGCCGCCACACGACGATCGCAGAGACGGCGATCGGGAAAAGAAGATTGGCCGGAAAGGCGGCGAGAAACTGCGCGATCGGTTGGACCCGCTCCGCGACATGCGGCCGCGTGCCGACCCAAACGCCGATCGGCACCCAGATAACGGTCGCGAGCGCGATTAACACGACGATACGCGTGAAGGTCGCCAATCCCAGCAGCAACGCGTTCGCCACGTCGGAGAGGGTGATGAATGCCGCGACGAAACGCACGACTTGCCATAGCGCAACAGCGGCAAGCGCGGTGACAATCGCGGCCCATTGGAAGGTAACCCAACCGTGCCGGGTGGACAGCTCGCGTTCGGCCGGCTCCGTGCGCTTGGACCAGCGCGCCAGCAGCAAAAACCGCCACACCGACGCAAACGGCCGGGTAAGCCGGTCGATCAGCCGCGAACGGCGGAGCACGTCGAGCACCCACGAATGCGGCACCAGAGCACCCGGCTCCTGCTCGAAGCGGAAGCGATCGGCCCACGCGACCAGTGGCCGGAACAGGAGCTGGTCGTAAATCAGAATGACGACGAGCATCGTGAGGATCGCGTAACCAACCGCGGCCAGATCGCGATGCTCGATGGCGAGCGCGATGTAGGAGCCGACGCCGGGAAGCGTAATGGTGGTATTTCCGACGCTGATGGCTTCGGAAGCGACCACGAAGAACCAGCTTCCCGACATCGACATCATCATGTTCCAGATGAGCTGCGGCATGGCGAATGGCACATCCACGCGCCAAAAGCTCATCCATGGGCTCAGCCTGAAGGTCCTCGACGCCTCCACAAGCTCGGTCGGCACGGTGCGCAGCGATTGGTAGAAGCTGAACGCCATGTTCCAGGCCTGGCTGGTGAAAATCGCGAAAATCGCGGCAAATTCCGCGCCCAGTACGCGTCCTGGCGCCAGCGCCATGAAGAAGACGACGGTGATCGAGATAAAGCCGAGGATCGGCACCGACTGAAGGATATCGAGCAGCGGAACGAGCAGACGTTCGGCGTTCTTATTCTTGGCCGCGAGCGTCGCGTAGGTGAAGGTGAAAAGCAGCGAAAGTGCCATCGCGATGAGCATGCGCAACGTCGTACGCGCGGCGTATTCGGGCAGGTTCACGGGGTCGAGCGACACCGGCTGGCGTTGCAATTCCGTCAAAGGCTGCAGGAGGTGCCGGCTCGCTTCGGAAAAGAATACCAGAAGCCCGAGGATCAACAGAACCGCGACCACATCCCAGCGGGTGAAGAAACGGCGCCAGCCGCCGACGGAAATTGGCACATTGAGCCGCATGTCCGCGATGCCCGATCCATGGTGAAGGTGTTACACGGCAGTCATAAAACTCGCGGCGTCGATCCCCATCTGCGGCCGCGCGCTTGAGGCGATCCCATAACATCAGCGTGGCGTCATTCAAACATTATTGCGCTCAATATTCGGCTGCAGTGGATCGCTCAACCCGCGGCGCTTTACGGCGCGCATGGAGTATCCTATCCCGGCCCGGGACCGCGCGCCGAGCGTCTGGAACTACGACCGGTGGGAGCGAGTTCGCCTTGGTGCACACGCTGAACGAACAATCCTTCGCCCTGCCGCCCGCACTCATGCGCGAGGTCGCTAAGGCGCAGGAGATGTGGCGCGCGAAGGAAAACACGCGCCGCCTCTGGGCCGCGGACGCGACGTTGTGGACCGGCCACGACGAAGACGCGTGGCTCGGCTGGCTCGATATCGTCGATCGGGAGCTGCACGAAGCCGCAGCGCTCCAGGAATTCGGCCGGCAGGTTTCGACCGAAAAATTCACCGACATGCTGCTCCTGGGTATGGGCGGATCGAGCCTCGGTCCTGACGTGCTGGCCAAGAGCCTGGGATCGACGACGGATTATTCCAAATGGCACATGCTCGATTCCACCGACCCGCAGCGGGTGCGCCACGTCGAGAACCGCATCGATGTCGCCCGCACACTGTTTATCGTGTCGAGCAAGTCCGGGACGACGCTCGAGCCGAACGTGCTGATGGACTATTTTCTGGCCAAGGCGTCGGCCACCGACGGCAACGCGGCGGCGCGCCAGTTCGTGGCCATCACCGATCCCGGATCGCAGCTGCAAAAAACGGCCGAGACGAAGCGCTTCCGCCACGTCTTCCATGGCGTCCCCAATATCGGCGGACGCTATTCGCTGTTCTCGCATTTCGGCATGGTGCCGCTTGCGGCGCTGGGCCGCGATCCGCGCGCCTTTCTCGAAGCCGCCCGCGCGATGATTCAGGCTTGCGGCCCAGGCATACAGCCAGCGGACAATCCCGGTGTCGCGCTCGGCCTGGCCATCGGCGTTCTTGCTCTTGCCGGGCACGACAAGCTGACGATCATCGCGTCGCCGTCGATCGGCTCTTTCGGCTCCTGGATTGAGCAATTGGTCGCCGAATCGACCGGCAAAAGCGGCGAGGGCGTCATCCCTATCGTCGATGAGCCAGCAGGCGCGCCTGCCGACTACGGCACGGATCGTTTGTTCATCTATTTGCGCGACCGCGCGCATGCGGATCCTTTGCAAGACCGACTGATCGATACGCTGCAGCGTGACGGGCATCCCGTGGTGCGCATTGTCGTCGGTTCGCCGGAGCGTCTGGCGCAGGAATTCTTCCGTTTCGAGATCGCGACCGCCGTGGCCGGAGCAGTGCTCGGCATCAATCCGTTCGACCAGCCCGATGTCGAAGCGAGCAAGGTCGCGACCCGCGACATGACGCAAACGTTTGAGAAAACGGGCGCGTTGCCGGCCGACCCGCCGGTGTTCGAAGCAGGCGGCATTGCGCTCTATACCGATGCGCGCAACGCCGAGGCGCTGCGGAAGCTCGGTGCCGACAGCACGCTTGCGAGTTGGCTCAAAGCGCACTTTGCCCGGCTCAAAGGCAGCGATTATTTCGCGCTGCTCGCTTACCTCGACGTCGTCGAGCCGCGGCTGCGGATACTGCAAGGGTTGCGGGGCGCTTTACGCGACCGCAAGCGCGTCGCGACCTGCCTGCAATTCGGGCCGCGCTTCCTGCATTCGACCGGGCAGCTCTACAAGGGCGGGCCCAACTCAGGCGTGTTTCTCCAGATAACGGCACGACCGGCGGCCGATCTGGCGATCCCGGGCCGCAAAGCAAGCTTCGGCGTGATCGAAGCAGCGCAGGCGCGCGGCGACTTTCGCGTGCTGACCGAGCGTGGGCGCCGGGCGCTGCACGCGCACATCGACGGGGATGTGGATGCGGGCCTCGCCGCAATCAACAAGACCGCAGAACTGGCGCTGGTTTAGTGTGGTCCACTGCCGCTACAGCGAAACGATCTGGCGAAGGCGGGCGTAAAGGCCGCCCGGTGACCCTCCGGACGAATCCCATACTGCAGCTGCACGGGGTGGCGCCCCGATCAGGCGCGCCCCGAATGGTATGCGCTGGGCAGCCAGCACCGTCATCCAGCTCAGAATAAGCGTTGCGGCGAAGACGATTGCGCCCTTGACGACAGCGAACAATGAGGAGCCAAGAAGCGCGTATTGCAGCCAAACGACGTAGTCATAGTGCACGAGATAAAGGCTGTACGCGTTGGCGGAAAGACCGGCGAGGATCAAAGAGCGTTTCGCCGCGAAGCGTAAGTTCGCGGCGACGAGGAAGAAGCAGCCGCAAGCGCAGGCGATGACGAAACAAAGATCGGCAGCGATCTCGATGGGCATCGGCGCCGTGCCGTCCATCGTGAAATATGTCACGCCCATCCAGGTCCACCACGATACGATGGCCGCAGCGAGCCACAAATGCCAGCGTCGCGGCAACGCGCCATCGGCAGCAAGCAGGCCGGCGTCAATGCCGCCTGTGCCTATTCCAATGCCGGCGAAAAAATAAACGCCATACAGCAGCGGCCGACACCATTGCACCGCGAGCCATCCGGAATTGGACCACGCCCAGGGCGTGAACGCGAGCGCCAACGGGACATATGCCAGCGCTGAGACAGCGACGAGGACGGCAAAGTACAGACCTGGACGTCGTCCCGCAGCGGTTGACCAACGGCCCAATGCGCGCAGTGCATTGGGGGCGATCCAATGCAATCCAGCCGCGACGAAATTGAGCACCAGAAGCTGCCACAGGAACCATAATTGCCCGTTGGGCAAGAACGGAAGCGCGAGATAGCGGTGCACGTAATCGGAGACGCTAGGGTCTGCGGTCCCGGTCAAGTACGAGGGATAGACGGCCAGCGGAATGAGAAAGATAACACCGAACACAAAAGGAATGCCCAGCCTGGACAGGCGAGCGCGGACGAAACCCCAGCTTCGCTTGCGCTCAAGGCTCTGCCATACGAACAGGCCGGAGAGCAGAAACATAAGCGACATCAGGTAAACGTCCTGCCAGGCGCAAATCAGGTCGAGGACGAACCAGCGGTGGGTATCGACAAGCGGCGTGATCCGCCATGCATAGGGCGGATCGTCAAAGGCGGACGTTCGCAGCGGAAACCATTGGACGTAGGCGAGTACCGAATGGAAGGCGAGCACGATAATGATGACGACCGCGCGCAGATTGTCGAGAGCTAAACTGGAGCGCGACATGGACAGTGGACGCAACATATCGTTCAAATCCCGAAGCAACGGCACTAACCGCCCACCAGTGGATTTTGATCCACCGGCTCTCACAATCATTGGAACCCCACGCAGGCAATGCAAGCGGGAAATAGGCTCCTTCCTCAGAAGCCCCCGCTTTTTCGCCTCGGCGAAGTGGTTTCGTGTCCTTAAATCACCGCATTGTGGAGCGAAAAGTGCCGCCCCATCAATGGCGACTCGCCTATACTGCCAGTCGCCGAACGATTGGAGAAGCCCTTGGTAGTGCAATGGACAAGGCCGCTGTTGGCGGGGCTCCTGATGGGGGTCCTGGCGGTTTTCGCTGCCGTGCAACCGCTCGCCGCGCAAGAGCAGTCGGTTGCCGGGTTGTGGCAGAAGACCGATGCGGCGACCGGTAAGCCAGTCGTCTGGTTCCTATTCGTTGAAAATGGCGGAGTTTATGAGGGCGTTGCCGCCAAACTCTTCCCGCGGCCAGAAGACAGCCCGAATGACGTTCTCTGCACGCGCTGCCGTGACGACCGCAAAGACGCGCCCGTACTCGGATTGTCGATCATCCGGAACATGCGGCGCACCGGGTTGAAATACGAGAACGGCAATATCCTCGATCCCCGAGACGGCAACATCTACAACGCGATGATGACGTTGAGTCCCGACGGTCAGACGCTGACCGTTCGTGGCTATCTCGGTTTCGAATTCCTCGGACGTAACGAGACTTGGTACCGCCTGCCGGACGAGGCGGCCAAGCAGCTCGACCCGATCGTCGTCGCCAAATACTTGCCCGGACAAACCGCGACGACGTCGGCGTTACGGCGGCCAAAATCGGCCAACCAACTCCGCTGAAGCCGATAAGCAAGCGCGCGGCCCGCAACGCGGACCCGCGCACCTCTTACTCCGCGCCGAGGCCGAATTCGCAGCCCGGCGCTGAATAGCGATAGCGGGCCACCCCATAGACATCGCGCTCCGCGACCGGGTGGCAGCGCGCGACCCACTTACGATCACGTGCCGCGACTTGTGCCTTTTGCTGCTCGCCGAGAGCCTCAGGCACCACGCGGATATACGGATCGCCGGCTGTCGCCACCTGCGCCACGCAATTGAAGCTTCTGCCTGCGCCGACGCAGCTCAAATTGATAATGCTGCCGGCATGCGCCGACGTCACGGTGACGACCGACAGCAGCATCGCCGCACCGACGGGCG
>Ga0181525_10003452_pt1 | contig 12485 bp, 8 predicted proteins | sample PEATcosm2014_Bin_48_FD_121100 | JGI IMG/M metagenome (GOLD analysis project Ga0181525, IMG submission 121100) | Peatland microbial communities from MTU Mesocosm Facility, Houghton, MI, USA - PEATcosm2014_Bin06_10_metaG | ecosystem: Environmental > Terrestrial > Soil > Wetlands > Peat | place... | reverse complement strand
CGTTTCCATCTGGAAGGCCGGCGATGTCCGGGCAGCGGACCCGCTCGCTCGCGCCTTTTCGCCAATTCGACGGCTCAGGCGCGACGCTCGCTCTCCGCTGCCCGGACATTCCGGCCTTCGCACACGGAAACACCCGAGCAATGGAAAACCTCCGCATGCGACCTCTCTCCGCAGAGTTTGCCGACCAGCGGAGGGCCGGAATGTTCGGCCTGCGGAGAGCGAGCGTGCGCGCGCCGAGCCCTAGGAATGGCGTAGTGCGCGCGAGCGAGCGGGTCCGCAGGCCGGACATCGCCGGCCTCGAGTCCGCATGGGTCGGCAAACGGAGGCACAGCGAGCGGGCGGGTGCGCGCCTGACGCTCCCACCGCCCGGGACCGTCCCTGAGCGAACTCTGGCTTTGTTAACGATCCGTCGGGGAGTCTGTCGCTATCGACGTGCGACCAAGACACCTACCAAAAAGCCGACGACAGTCCCCATTCCAATCGCCTGCCACGGCGCGTCGTAGACATATTCGTTGGTTGCGGCAAGCGTTCTGCGTGCGCGCGAAGCGAGCCGATTGCTCGCCACGCCAAGTTGATCCTTGGCCAGGGCGATTCTGTCCCGGATCTTGTCCTCCGCAATTGCGAGTTCGTCACCACTGGCACTGGCAGCGGACTTGATCAGGTCTTCCATGTCGGTCACGAAATTGCGGAAATCGCCCGAAATCGCCGCTGAACTGCCGCCCAACGCGCTCAGCGACGCCTGTACGTCCCCGGAATCCTGCGATCCGTTTCCCTGCCTCGATCTCATGATTTCTCCTTTATCCATGCGCGATGCAATGGATGATTGCGCGGCACGACGCCGCTTGCGGTGTTGCCGTATGACACACACCTGAGGCAAGCGAGTGACGCGCGAAGTTCCCAGGTCAATCGAAGCGAAAACGGGTCCAGGTGATTGCGGCGGCACGTACATCCGTGAGGGAGCGTCTCACACGTTCGGTTGTGTCCACCTTGCATCGGGAACGACGCAGGCGGTCCCCGGTCAGACGGGTTCCTACAACGAATAATGGGAGAAGCAACCATGAACAAATGGTCCATTGCGGGAGCATCGCTCCTATGTATCGCGGGTGGGGCCTCTGCGCAGGCTCCTTCGACCTCGCAGGTCAATCCGCCTGGCGACACCATGTCCCACTCGGACATGAATGCGCCGTCTTCGAAGAGCGATTCCGTCAGCCAGGACGATCGCGAGTTCCTGCGCAATGCGGCCACGGGCGGCATCGCGCAAGTCGAGGCGGCAAAGCTTGCCCAGGATCAGGGAACGAGTCCGTCGGTCAAGTCCTTCGGACAGGAAATGGTGACCGATCATTCGGAGGTTGACAGCACGCTCAGTCAACTGGCCCAAAGCAAGGGCGTCACGATTCCGGAAACGCCAAACGCCAGGCAACGCAAGGCGATCGACCAATTGAAGACCAAGCAAGGCGCCGCATTCGACAAGGCCTATGCGAACTGGCAGGTGAAAGGTCACGAAGCGGCGGTGTCTGCGTACAAGAAGGCGGAGAAGTCCAAGGATCCGGATATCGCCGCATTCGCGAAGCAAACCCTGCCGAAGCTGGAACAGCACTTGGAAGACGCGAAGGCGATGAAGAAGCAAGTTGCTTCTTGAGCGCCTTGCAGAAACCATCGAGGAGGGCTCCGGTCGCACCGACTCCCTCCCACTTGATCCAGGAGAGAACGATGATGAAATGGATTGGATCCGGAGCCGCATTGATTTTGACGATTGCGCCCGCGTTCGCACAGGTACCTTCCGAGCGAGATTCCGAACGGATGAATCCACCGAGCGACAAGATTCAGAGTCCGGTCGATAGACCCTCCTCGAACAGCGCGACGCTCAACGGCGAAGACCAGGAATTCATCCGCAAGGCCGCGATGATCAATAAGATCGCGATGACCGAGGGCCAGATCGCACAGCACCAGGGTCAAAGCGACAAGGTCAGGACCTTCGGCGATCAAATGGCAAGTGATCACGCCCGGGTCGGCCAAGCGTTGGAACAGCTCGCTCAGACCAAGGGCGTCCCCGTCCCCATCTCACCGGACCGCGAGAACGGCAAGGAAATCGACCGGCTGAGATCTTCCCATGGGGACGGTTTCGACCGCGTTTTCACGACGGATGCCGTCAAGAATGACGAAGCGGTGGTCGAAATGTTCCGCAAAGCGTCCAAGTCATCCGATCCGGACGTTGCGCTGGTCGCGCGGAACTCGCTACCGGTTTTGCAAAGCCGACTCGCGTCGGCGCGCGAACTCAAGGACGGCATAACCAAATAGGCCCCAAACGTCAGGGGAATCTCGAAGGTCCCGGTAGCGAAAAGCTTGTTTTCTCGCGGATCTTCGCAACCCTCTGGCGTTTCCATCTGAAAGGCCGGCCATGTCCGGGACCCGGACCCGCGCCCGCGCGCCTTTTCGCCAATTCGACGGCTCAGGCGCGAAGGGCGCTCTCCGGGTACCCGTACATGGCCGGCCTTCGCATATGGAGACGCCCGAGCACTGGAAAACCTCCGCATGCAACCTCTCTGCAGAGTTTGCCGACCAGCGGAGGGCCGGAATGTTCGGCCTGCGGAGAGCGAGCGTGCGCGCGCCGAGCCCGCGTGATGGCGTAGGGCGCGCGAGCGAGCGGTTCCGCAGGGCGGACATCGCCGGCCTCGAGTCCGCATGGGTCGGCAAACGGAGGCACGGCGAGCGGGCGGGTGCGCGCCTGGCCCTCCCACCGCCCCGAATCTTCCCTGAGCGTGCGCGTCTGTACTGCGAATAGCTAGCTTGGGCGCAGCTGTCGCCGGAGGATCTTGCCAACGCTGGACTTCGGCAAATCGACCCTGAATTCGACGTACTTTGGCCGCTTATATCCGGCCAGGTTCTCATGGCAAAAGGCCAGTATGTCCTTTTCCGTCAGCCCCGGATCCTTGCGGACCACGAAGATTTTCACGGCCTCGCCAGAGTGCTCGTTGGGCACTCCGATCGCCGCGCATTCGAGTACGCCCGGGATCGCGGCAACCACATCCTCGACTTCGTTCGGATAGACGTTGAAGCCCGAAACCAGAATCATGTCCTTCTTGCGATCGACGATGCGCGTGTAGCCCTTTTCGTCCATCACGCCGATGTCGCCCGTGCGCAGGTAGCCCTCGGCGGTCATGACCTTCGCGGTCTCGTCGGGGCGCTGCCAGTAGCCCGCCATGACCTGCGGTCCGCGCACGCCGATCTCGCCAACCGAGCCCACCGGCATGGGCACGCCGTCGTCATCGAGGATAGCGAGTTCGGTCGAGGGCGCGGGCAGGCCGATCGTGCCCGAGTAGGCGTCGGTGTCGGTGCGGTTGCAGCAGACGAGCGGCGAGGTCTCCGACAATCCGTAGCCTTCGCAGATCGGCGAGCCGGTGAGCTTTTGCCAACGGTCGGCCACCGCGCGCTGCACGGCCATGCCGCCTCCGCACGACAGCACGAGATGGGAGAAATCAAGCCGCGCGAATGGCGGGTAATTGGCGAGAGCGTTGAACAGCGTGTTGACCGCCGGAATGATGTGGATCTTCTCGCCTTGGAGTGCCTTCACCACCGAGGCGAAATCGCGCGGATTGGGAATCAGGATGCACATCGCGCCGCCGCGCATGCCGAGCAGCGCGCAGCAGGTCAACGCGTAGATGTGATAAAGCGGCAACGCCGTGACCATCGTGAACTGCGTCGCATTGCGGATCCTGCGCAAGGCCGGTTGATAGCAGGCCTCGGCCTGCAATACGTTCGCGACAAGATTGCGATGGAGCAGCATGGCGCCCTTGGCCACGCCGGTCGTTCCGCCCGTGTACTGCAACACGGCCACCTCGCCCGGACGCGCGGACACCGGACGCAAGGTGAGGCGCGCGCCTTGCGCAATGACCTGCGGAAAGCGGACGACGTTCTGCTCGGGCAGCGAATAGGGCCGCACGAGCTTCTTGACGTGGCGCACGACCGCGTTGACCAGCCAGCCCTTGGGGCCGGGAAACATGTCGCCCATCGCGCAGATGACGACACGCCTCGTGGGAACGCGATCCCAAACGGCTTGCACCGTATGCGCAAAGTTCTCGAGCACGAACAGCGTCTGGGCGCCCGAGTCCTTGAGCTGGAACTCGAGTTCGTGCGGCGTGTACAGCGGATTGACGTTGACGACCGTCGCGCCCGCGCGCAGCGCGCCGAAGAAGGCGATCGGGAACTGCAGGACGTTGGGCAGCATGATCGCCACGCGGTCGCCCGGCTGGACGCCCTGCGCCTGCAGCCACGCACCGACCGCGGCGCTGCGGCGGTCCAATTCGCCGTAGCGCAGGTCGGCACCCATGCAACGGTAGGCGACCTGCCCCGCGAACTTGTGCATCGACTCGACCATCATCGCCGTCAACGACTCGTACTGGGCCGGATCGATTTCGGGCGGCACGCCCGGCGGATAGTTCTTCAGCCAGATCCGCTCCGACATGTCCATGCGCCGCGCCTCCTCACTGTTCTTGCTTATTTGCTTGTTGCGGCCGGACTTCCACCAGGCAATCGTAGAAGGTCGGCGCGCGCCCCAGGTCGGTCAGGCGCTGATGCGTCACCTCATTGGCATTCTTGCGGTCCCTCGCAAGCTTTTTCCACCAGATCGACAAGGCGACGACGACTCCGGCGCGGGCCCTGTCGGTCACTCGTGCACGCAAGAGGAAGGATCCGCGGTCGTTGAAAACCTCCACCAGGCATCCTTCCTCGATGCCGCGCGGCGCCGCGTCCTGCGGATGGATTTCGAGGTGCGGCTCGCCTTCGGTATCGCGCAGGCTCTGTACGTTGACGAAGCTCGAGTTCAGGAAATTGCGCGCCGGCGGCGAGATGATCGCGAGCGGGAAGCGCTGCGCCAGTTCCGGCGTCGCGACCGGTCCTTCGTAGGGCGCGACATAGTCGGGCACCGGGTCCAGGCCCAATGCCGCCAGGCGCGGCGAAGAGAATTCGCATTTGCCGCTGGGTGTCGGAAAACGCCCTTCCGCAAATGGCGCGTACACCTTGGGCAGGTCGAGGCGTTTCCACCCGTCGCGGCGCACCTGCTCCCAGTCGTAGGGCGAAGCGCCGCAATCGACAAATGCCTGCGCGGCAATCCGGTCGTCGCTCTCCTGGAAGCATGGCTCGGTGAAGCCCATGCGCCGCGCCAGCAGACGGAAGATCTCGCTGTTCGGCCGCGATTCGCCCAGGGGTTCGATCGCCGGGTTGTTGGCGACGATGTAGGTATGCCCGTAGGACTTGTGCACATCCAGGTGCTCGAGCTGCGTTGTCGCGGGCAGGACAAAATCGGCGTAATCGGCGGTATCGGTCTGGAAGTGCTCGAGTACCACGGTGAACAGGTCGTCGCGCGCAAAACCTTGCGCAACACGCTTTGAATCGGGCGCAACGGCGACCGGATTGCTGTTGTAGACGATGAGCGCCTCGATCGGAGGATCGGCTTCCAGCAAGGCGTCGCCGATCGTGCTCATGTTGATCGTGCGCGGGTCGCGCCCCGCGAGCAGGTCCGGACGGGTCAGCGCGGCATCGTCGACGGCGAACGTGCTGCTGCTGGAAAGCAGGAGTCCGCCGGCCGGATCGCGCCAATGCCCTGCCAGCGCGGGCAGGCAGGCGATCGCGCGCACCGCGTTGCCACCGCCGTGCGCCCTTTGCATGCCATAGTTCAGGCGGATCGCGGTCGGCCGGACATGCCAGTAGTCGTGCGCGAGGCGTTCGACGATACCGGCGCCGATGCCGCAGATGGCGGCGACGCGTTGTGGATCGTATGCGAGCGCGCGCTCGGCGAGCGCGTCGAAGCCCAGCGTGTGGCGTTCGATGTATTCGCGATCGAGCCAGCCCTCGCGGATCATCACGTGCATCACCCCGAGTGCGAGCGCGGCATCGGTGCCTGGCAGCGGCGCAATATGCTCATGGCATCGTTCCGCGGTCAGCGAACGATAGGGGTCGATCGCGATGAGTCGCGCACCGCGGCGCTTGGCCTCCTGCGCACGGCTCCACAAATGCAGGTTGGAAGCGATCGCGTTCGCACCCCAGAAAATGATCTGGCGGCTGTTCTCGAACTGCTCCATGTCGGTGCCGAGCTTGCCGCCGATCGTATAGAGCAGCGCTTCTCCGCCCGCGCTGGCGCAGATCGTGCGATCGAGGCGGCTTGCGCCGAGCTTGTGGAAGAAGCGCTGCGCCATCGCTTCGCCCTGCACCAGGCCCATCGTGCCGGCGTAGCTGTAGGGAACGATGCGCTGCGGATCGCGTGCCGCGATCTGCGTCAGGCGCCCGCCGATTTCGTCGAGCGCGTGCTCCCAGGAAACCGGTTCGAAGCGTCCCGCGCCCTTGCGGCCGATGCGCCGCAATGGCGTGAGCAGCCGGTCTTGATGGTAGGTTCGCTCCAGGTAGCGGCTGACCTTCGTGCACAGCGTGCCGCCCGTCGGCGGATGCGCGGAATCGCCAGTAATCCGTACCGCCACGCGCTTGGCGCCATGGCGCTCGACCGTGACCTGCATCGCACAGGTGTCGGGACAGTCATGCGGGCACGCGGCCTGCACGATCTGCCGGTCGGCAGCGGGTTGACCGCGCTCATCGGGCGGTCCGCGGTCCTCCGGGCTCATGGCTTCCTGGGCAATGCTCCTGTCGATTCAAGAGCATACCGCGGAGGCTGCTACGTGTCGCCGTGGTGCGTTTCAAACATCACGCCGATCTTCTTGAGCAGCGGCGTCGGCAGTTCACCACCCGCGCAGACGATCACGACATCATTGCGAATCGCGACTTTCTCTTCCTTGAACTTGAGGTGAACGCGGTCGTTCTCGATGCGCGCGACTGTCGAAGGGAGCAGCACCCGGATGCGGCCGCGTTCCTCGGCCCGCTTGAGGGCGGCGCGATTCTTCTCCTTGACGCGACTGAAGGCCTCGCTGCGATAGGAAAGCGTCACGCGCGCACCTTTCTGCGTGGAAATGGAAATCGCAGCCTCGAGCGCGCTGTCGCCACCGCCGACCACGAGCACGCGCTGGCCGCGATATTGCTCGGGATCGATGAGCCGGTACACGACCTTCGACTTTTCTTCACCGGGGACATCGAGCTTGCGCGGCGTGCCGCGCCGACCGATCGCCAGCAGGACGGTCTTGGCACGATAGGTCTCGCGCGAAGTCTTGACCGAAAAGACGTTGCCCTCTTTCTGGATCTGTTCCATGCGTTCGCGAAAGGAGATTTCCAGGCCGGTCTTCTCGACGATTCCATTCCAGAACTCGAGCAGGTCCTCCTTGGTCACCTCGGTCATCTTCACCTTGCCGACCAGGGGCAGCTTCACCGGTGCCGTCATCGCGATCTTGTTGCGCGGATAGTGGAAGACGGCGCCTCCGAGCGATTCCTCCTGCTCGAGCAGCTTGTATTTCACCTTGCGGTCGATGGCGGCCAGCCCCGCCGCAATTCCGGCCGGGCCCGCGCCGACGATGACGACGTCGTATTCGGCGCCGCCGTGCATGGCGTCGCGCGCCGCATCGAGCGCCTGGCGGCCCTGCTCGGCTGCCTTGCGGATCAGTCCCATGCCGCCGAGTTCGCCGGCAATGAAGATGCCCGGCACGTTCGATTCGAAATTCGGCTTTACGACGGGAATGTCGACTCCCCGCTTCTCCGTGCCGAACACGAGCTTGATCGCCTCCACCGGACACGCGCTGAAGCACGCCCCATGACCGATGCAGCTCGCCGCGTTGATCAGCACGGCCTTGCCGTCGACCACTCCGAGCGCGTCCTCGGGACATGCCTTCGCGCACGCGCCCGAACCGATACAACGCGTGTTGTCGATGATCGGGTGCAGCGAGGGGGGCTCGGTGAGCCCTTGCGCGACGGATTCCAGCAGCAGTTCCTGGTGCATCTGCGTGCGCGACTTCTGGTTGCGCAGGTAAAGCGTGAAGGCCACCACTGCCGGCACGCCGTAGATGATCCAGGGAAGAAGTTCGTTCATGGCTTGCATGCTACGTGCGGACCCGTGCGTGCAAAAGCGTGAGTCCGCGCACTAAGGAGGAGCCATTGACTCGCATCGGGCATGATCGCACCATCGTTCGAGCGCTGCGTCGAGGATGCTTTGGCTTACGACGCGCAAGCAGCGACGATCCGGAATTCGTGCTGGCCGAATCATAGGAGATTGCTGCATCGCACCATCACGTCGATGCGCCACCGGACGTGGTGCAAATGCGGGGTGGGTCAAGAGCGTTTTCGATGTGCATGGGGTGGGTCCTGCGTGATTCGCTTGCTTCCATTTCTCCTCGGAGAAATGTGCGCGGGTAATCCATTCGCATGCGCGCGATTCTGCCCATCCCGCGGAGCGGCGCGGGGACAAATACCCAGTATGTGACGGCCTCTTCATACTTTTTGAAGAGAAGAATGCTTTTATTCTTCCCTCGGTACTTAGGATTCTCCCTTCGCTTCCGATTCCCTAAGGTGCGGACTCGAACGCGACACTGGAGCCGGAGTACTCTTTACGACCTTTTCGCAATCGATCCATGAATTCATTCGTACTCGCAGATGCACTGAAAAAACCGGCGCCCGATGGCGAAGGCGACATCGCCGCCCTCGAGCAGCGGGCACCCGCGGCACCGCGCATTCGTCCGCCGGCGCCGGAACAACCCAAGGAGGCATCGCTCGAGGTTCGTGGCGATGGCGCCGCCTTGCGCGACGAGAAAGTCGATCTCGATCAACTGCGTCTCCAGACCAGGCGCGCCCGCAAGCCCGCGGCCGATGCGCCTGTGGAACCCGCGCAATCCGCGTCGCGCAGTGCGCATGCGCAGGTGCGCGCCGCGGTCCAGGCCGATCGCTCGTTCCTCGTGGTCATGGTGAGCACGGCGCTGTCGATCGGCGTGGCATTCGCGATCGGGCGCAGCGGCTGGTTCACGCCCGGGGACAACATCGGCTACTACGTCGGCCTGGCCGGCGGCGTCATGATGCTCCTGCTACTGCTCTATCCCCTGCGCAAGCACGTCGCGGCATTGCGCAACTGGGGCAAGGTGAAGTACTGGTTCGCGGTCCACATGATCCTCGGAATCGCCGGGCCGATCCTCGTGCTTGCGCATTCGACCTTTCACATGCGCTCGACGAACGCGGCGGTCGCGCAAGTCTGCATGCTGGTGGTTGCCGGCAGCGGCATCATCGGGCGCTTCCTGTACACGAAGGTGCACCGCGGCCTGTACGGCGAGAAGCTCAACCTGAAGGAACTGGAATCGCAAATCGGCGTCGAGTCGGCGGAGATCCGGTCGCGCCTGCATTTCGCGCCGAAGGTCGAGGAGCGCCTGATCGCGTACCAGGCACTCGCGCAACAGCCCGCGTCGGGCGTGCTCGGCGTGACGGCCCGCTTTCTGCGCCTTGCCGTGCGCCGCATCCGTACGCAGCGCGCATGCCTGCGCGACCTGCGCGAGGCGCTTGCGCGGGCCGCGACCGACCGTGGCTGGGACGATGCGAAGCACCAGCGCCGTACGCGCGCGGCCAACAGCCTCGTCGAGGAATACCTGCGCGCATCGCAGCGCGTTGCCGAATTCAGCATGTATGACCGCATGCTGCAGTTGTGGCACATCGCCCACGTACCGCTGGTCTATCTGCTGGTGATCAGCGCGATCGCGCACGTCGTATCCGTGCACATGTACTAAGCGAGACCGTCCGCTTTTTTACAACGGATTTCAAACAACAGGGTGCCTCCCGTCCCCAAAGCCAGGCTGCTTCTCATCGCGGCGCTTGCCGCTTTCGTGCCTGCGTTTACGGGCAGTGCGGCGGGCGCGACGCTCGAAGGCGTGCTCTCGCCGGGCGAGCTGATCCAGGACCACGCCAAGGCGGAAACCGATTGCGACAACTGTCACCTGCCCTTCAAGAAGAAAGGCCAGGATGAGCTGTGCCTGAAGTGCCACAAGGAGGAAGCCAAGGACCTCCAGACGGGAACAGGCTTCCACGGCCGCATCAAGGACCGCCAGTCCTGCGGCAGCTGCCATACGGACCACAAGGGCCGTGCTGCCAAGGTCGTGATCCTGGACGAGAAGAAGTTCGACCACGACCAGACGAACTTCGCGCTCAAGGACTCGCACACGAAAATCGAATGCGCAAAATGCCACGTGTCGACGCCGGGCGCGCCCAGGATGAAATACCGCGACGCCGGCAAGACCTGCTATGCCTGCCACAGGAAGGACGACGAGGGCAAGGGCGGGCACAAGGGCACGCTCGGCGACAAGTGCGAGCAGTGCCATACGATCAAGAAGTGGAAGGACACGTTCTTCGACCACGACAAGACGCACTTCCCGCTGCGCAACGCGCACGCCGACCCGAAGGTCGAGTGCAAGGACTGCCACGCGAACAATCATTTCAAGAACACGCCGGTCGATTGCTATTCCTGCCACAAGAAGGACGACGACGATCCGAAGAAGCATGCGCACCACGGCCGCTACGGCGCGAAATGCGAGTCCTGCCACACGGACCAGGACTGGAAAACGCTCAAATTCGACCACGACCGCGACACGAAATACCCGCTGCGGTACAAGCACCACGATCCCAAGGTGAAGTGCGACGACTGCCACACGGGCAACAACCTGTACAAGGACAAGCTCAAGACCGATTGCATCGCGTGCCACAAGAAGGATGACAAGCACAAGGGCAGCGAGGGCGACAAATGCGAGAAATGCCACTCGGAGAAAGGCTGGAAAGTCACGCACGATTTCGACCACGACAAGACGAAGTTCCCCCTGCGCGGCATGCACGCGGACCCGAAGGTCAAGTGCGAGGACTGCCACAAGACGAAGGTCTATACCGAGGTGCCCAAGACCTGCTACGGCTGCCACAAGGCGGATGACGACGATCCGAAGAAGCACGCGCACCACGGTCGCTATGGCGAGAAATGCGAGACCTGCCACACGGACAAGGACTGGAAGACGCTGCGCTTCGACCACGATCGCGACACCCGCTACGCGCTGCTGGGCAAGCACCGCACGACCAAATGCGACGACTGCCATACGGGCAACAACCTGTACAAGGACAAGACGCCGGCCACCTGCATCGGCTGCCATCGCAAGGACGACAAGCACAAGGGCAAGGAAGGCGATCGTTGCGAGGATTGCCACGTCGAGCAGGATTGGAAGACCACCAAGGCCAAGTTCGACCACGACTTGACGACGTTTCCGCTCCTGGGCAAGCACAAGAAGGTCGATTGCGCGAAGTGCCATACCTCGCTCGCGTTCACGGATGCGAAGACCGCCTGCGTGGCGTGCCATCAGAAGGACGACCAGCATCGGGGCCGTCTCGGTTCGGTCTGCGAGGACTGCCACAACGCCGTTTCGTGGAAGCGGTGGGATTTCAATCACGACACGCGCACGCACTTCAAGCTCGACGGCGCGCACGCGAAGATCGACTGCTACGCCTGCCATCGCCAGCCGGTTCAGGGACGGGCGCTGCTGCCGATGAACTGCGTCGCGTGCCATGAAAACGACGATGCGCACAACGGCAATTTCGGCAAGCAATGCGAGCGCTGCCACATCACGCGCGACTGGAAAACGGTCAACTCGCGCGTCAGTTCCTGGCGCCTGCCGGAGATGGCCGCGGTGCTTGCGCCGCAGGAGCCTGCCCTGTGGCTTGCGAGACTTGCCCGCAACTGAGTGCTGTTTCTTATGGAAACTTCATGTGTAATGAGCAGGTCATCGGAACAGAGTTTTTCGGGGTGCAAAACAGCGATTTCCGAGGCGGAATTCCGATGTCCAGGACGACGTCGAACCATGCCGCAATGCAGATCCAAATTCGCGCGAATTCACTCGGCACACTGAGTCGATAGCATCGAGGAATTTCTAATCTATCCGGATGACGGCAACAAGTCGGCGCTTTTCCGCGCAAGAGTGGCCGGCGCATTTAGACTCGCGACACATTCGTGCAAATTCAATTCGGGGCGATGCCAGCACTGCAGCTCAGCCTTGGGGGTCTCATTCGGCGGGTATCCGCCATCGCGGCGATCGGCGTAGCAGTGCTGCTCGCGGCGGCGCTCGCGCCTGCACAGGGCCTGGCGGCGACCGGCGCGAAGAATTTCGACCACCTGTCCACCGGCTTCCCGCTCACGGGCCAGCACCAGAGCGCGCGCTGCGAAGACTGTCACGTGCACGGCATCTTCAAGGGAACGCCGGCGCAATGCGCCGCATGCCATACGCCGGGCACGCTCGTGACCGCGGTCATGATCCCGAACACGCACTTCCCGGTTTCGCAACCCTGCGACACCTGCCACACCACGAATTCCTTCTACGGCGCGTACTACGCGCACACCGACACCTTGCCCGGCACCTGCGCGACGTGCCACAACAATGTCTTCGCGCAAGGCAAGACACCCAACCACATCCAGACCAGCGCCTCGTGCGATGCGTGCCACTCGACGATTTCGTTTGCGGGCGCCTACACCACCCTTCCGGTTGGCCACATTCCGACGACGCAGGTCTGCTCGACCTGCCATTCGGGGGGCTTCAATACCCAGGGCACGG
>Ga0181525_10003451_pt1 | contig 12491 bp, 9 predicted proteins | sample PEATcosm2014_Bin_48_FD_121100 | JGI IMG/M metagenome (GOLD analysis project Ga0181525, IMG submission 121100) | Peatland microbial communities from MTU Mesocosm Facility, Houghton, MI, USA - PEATcosm2014_Bin06_10_metaG | ecosystem: Environmental > Terrestrial > Soil > Wetlands > Peat | place... | reverse complement strand
CTCCGGAAGAGTTCGAAGAGAACATCGTCGACATCGACGTCACCGAGGAGATGCGCGGCTCCTACCTGGAGTACGCCTACAGCGTCATCTACTCCCGGGCGCTGCCCGACGCCCGCGACGGCATGAAGCCGGTGCAGCGGCGCATCCTCTACCAGATGAACGAGATGGGGCTGCGCCCGGACCGCGGCCACGTCAAGTGCGCCCGCGTCGTCGGCGACGTGATGGGCCGCCTGCACCCGCACGGCGACAGCGCCATCTACGACGCCCTGGTCCGGCTGGCCCAGCCGTGGGCGATGCGGCTGCCGCTCATCGACGGGCACGGCAACTTCGGCTCGCTCGGCGGCGACGACTCGCCCGCGGCGATGCGGTACACCGAGTGCCGCCCGACCGACGCCGCGATGGCCATGGTCGAGAGCATCGACGAGGACACCGTTGACTTCGGCCCGAACTACGACGGCCAGGAGCAGGAGCCGCAGGTTCTCCCAGGCGCGATCCCGAACCTGCTGGTCAACGGCACTGCGGGGATCGCCGTCGGGATGGCGACCAACATGGCGCCGCACAACCTGACCGAGGTCATCGCCGCCGCCCGCTACCTGCTCAAGCACCCGGACGCCAGCCTTGAGCAGCTCATGCGCTACGTCCCCGGCCCGGACCTGCCCACCGGCGGGCACATCGTCGGCCTGGACGGCATTAAGGAGGCGTACGAGACCGGGCGCGGCATCTTCCGTACCCGGGCGACGGTCGCGATCGAGCAGCTCAATGCCCGCAAGACCGGCATCGTGGTGACCGAGCTGCCCTACGGCGTCGGCCCGGAGAAGGTCATCACCCGGATCAAGGACCTCGTCCAGTCCAAGAAGATCACCGGCATCTCCGACCTCAAGGACCTGACCGACCGCAACCGCGGCCTGAACCTGGTGATCGAGATCAGGCCCGGCTTCAACCCGGAGGCCGTCCTCGCCGAGCTGTACCGGCTCACGCCGATGGAAGAGACGTTCGGCATCAACAACGTCGCCCTGGTCGACGGCCAGCCGCGCACGCTCGGCCTCAGGGAACTGCTCAGCATCTATATCGAGCACCGCGTCGACGTCACCAGGCGGCGCAGCGAGTTCCGCCGGAAGAAGCGCGAGGACCGGCTGCACCTGGTTGATGGCATCCTCATCGCCCTGCTCAACATCGACGAGGTCATCGCGGTCATCCGGACCAGCGACGACTCGGCCGAGGCCAAGCGCCGGCTGTGCCAGATCTTCGACCTGTCGGAGATCCAGGCGCAGTACATCCTGGACACCCCGCTGCGCCGGCTGACCCGCTTCGACAAGCTGGAACTCGAGCGTGAGCAGGAGACGCTGCGCGCCGAGATCGCCGGGCTGACCGAGATCCTCGACAACGAGGACGTGCTGCGGAACCTGGTCAGCGGCGAGATGGCCGACGTGGCGAAGAAGTTCGGCACCCCGCGCCGCACCGTGCTGATGGAGGCGGGTGCGGCGGTGGCCGCCGCCGTCCCGCTCGAGGTGACCGACGACCCGTGCCTGGTGGTGCTGTCCCAGACCGGCCTGCTCGCCCGCGTCCCGCTGGAAGGCCAGACAGAAGCAGAACGTGCGCGTGCCGCCGCCACTGCCGCCCCCGATCTGTTCTCGGCCGCGGACGAGCCGGCCGCTCCGCCCGCCCGCCGCGGCAAGGCTCCGGCGGCGTCGGCCACGAGCGTCACCGCGGCGGACATCGTGGCGTGCGCGCTCGTGACCACCGTCCGCGCCACCATCGGCGCGGTGACATCGGCCGGCCGGATGATCAAGTTCAGCGTCCTCGAGGTACCCGCGGTCACCGCCACCCCGAACGGCGGAACGCCCGGCCTCGGCGCGCCCGCGGCCGGGCTGTCGGGCGGCCACCCGGTCGAGGAGTTCGTCCCCGGCCTCGCGCACGGCGAGACCGTGCTGGCCCTGGCGCCGATCGAGGGCCCGGAAGCGGGCGGCGTAGCCCTCGGCACCGCGTCCGGCGTGGTCAAGCGCGTGCAGCCGGACTACCCGGCCAACCGCGACGAGTTCGAGCTGATCACGCTCAAGGACGACGACCGCGTGGTGGGCGCCGCGTACCTGACGGGCGACGACGCCGAGCTCGTCTTCATCACCACCGACGCGCAGTTGCTGCGCTTCCCGGCCACGTCGGTCCGCCCGCAGGGCCGCGCGGCCGCGGGGATGGCAGGCATCCGGCTGGACGGCGCCGCGAGCGTCGTCTGGTTCGGCGCGGCCGGCCCTGCGGCCAGCGTCGCGAGCGTGCCCGGCCCGGGAGACCAGGCAGCCGTCGTGGTCACCGTGGCCGGCCGCTCAGGCGCACTGCCCGGCACCGGCGGCGGGTCACTCAAGGTAACCCCGTTCGCCGAGTACCCGGCTAAGGGGCGCGCCACCGGCGGCGTCCGGTGCCAGCGCTTCCTCAAGGGCGAGGACGGCCTCATCCAGGCCTGGATCGGCCCCGCCCCGGTCGTCGGCGCCACCGAGTCGGGCGTCATCGTCGACCTGACCGCGATGACCGGCAGGCGCGACGGCTCAGGCAACGCCATCAACCGCCAGCTGGCCCACCTCGGCCATCCCTTCGGACTCGGCTGACCCGCCCGGCTGACCTGAAGCCACTCGACCTAAACACGACCGCCCCAAAAGTCTCACCCGCACCAACTCCAGGGCCCCCGCGCATGATCATGAAGGGTTTGTGGTGCTATCACGCCATTAAGGCTTCACAAAACCGAAATCTCTCACGAAACGGGGCACGGGGACGTCAGGCGCCGGAGAATCCGCCGTCGACGTAGATGGTCTGGCCGGTGATGTAGTCGCTGGCGGTGGACGCGAGAAAGACGGCGACGCCGGCGAAGTCGGACGGCTCGCCGTTCCTGCCCATGTGCGTCCGGTTGGCCAGCGCGGCCGACCGGACGGGGTCGGACGCCACCTCTACGGTCAGCGGGGTGGACACGAACCCCGGGCAGACCGAGTTGACGCACACCCCGGAGGCGGACCACGCCTCGGACTGCGACCGGGTGAGCGCGGCCAGCCCGGCCTTGGTCGCGCCGTACCCGCCGCTGTTGCCGAACGCGCGCATCGCCTGCTGTGAGGTGATGTTGATGATCCGGCCCCAGCCGCGGGCGGCCATCGCCGGGCCGAACCGCTGCCCGAGCAGGAACGGGGCGGTCAGGTTCACGGCCATCATGAGGTCCCAGTGCTCCTCGGACAGGGAGCCGAGCGCGGGGCGGAGGTTAACCCCGGCGCAGTTGACCAGGATGTCAGGCTCGCCGAACGCGGCCGCCGCGGCGGATGCCGCCCGGCGCACCTCGGCCCGGTCGGAGAGGTCCGCGCTCGCCCAGGCGGCCGCGCAGCCCGCGTCGCGCAGTGACCGGCAGGTGGCGGAGAGCCTGGTCGGGTCGCGCGCGACGATCACCACCTGAGCGCCGGCCAGCGCCAGGGCGGAGGCCATCGCCTCGCCGATCCCGGAGCTCCCGCCGGTAACGACCGCGACTCGGCCCTCAAGCGAGAACAACTCCTTCAGGAACCCCGTCATGGCGCATTTCCTACCACAGAGTAGGGTTCGCGGGCGAGGGCAGAACCCAAACGTTCCCGAATTGTCGAATCGCCCGGCCGGGACGGATGAGGAGGGCGGCCAATAGCCGCCCTCCTCAGTCTCGGCTCGTACGGCCTGACTAAGAGGCCGCTGCCGGGGCGGCGGCGGTGGACTGGCTAGGGGATGCTGCCGGGGCGCTGTCTGCGGGGCCCTGGCTAACGAAGGTGGCGCTCCAGCCGTCGCCCTCGTTGTCGGCGAGCAGTGCCCCGTCGGCGGGGTCGATCACCAGGGTCTCGCCGCCGCGCTCCACGCCGGTGCCGGTCCTGCCGAGCGTGTCCGTGACCTTCCCGGTCAGGTGCACGCCGGGGATGCCCGCGGCCACGTCGTACAGCGCCTTGCGCAGCGCTGGCGGTGCCGGGCTCTCCCGCAGCAGGTCGCCGACGATCGTGAACAGCTCGCTCTGCGGGTCCGGGCCAGCGCCCTTGACGTCGGCCTGCAGCGCCGCGCTGAGCTGCGCTGGGTCGGTCGGCAGCGCGTAGAGCTGGTCCCAGGTCAGCGAGGTGCCGCCGGCTGGGAACACGCCGGGCCCGAGCGGCAGCACGCCACCGCTGACGCCGGTGTCGCGTAGCACCGACTGGCCGTGATGCGAGACCCAGATCTCCCGGTGATAGGTCTTGCCGTCGCGCTGGTAGACCGACACGACGTCCCAGTAGGCAGCGTCTGGCCAGCCGCCCTGCTGCCTGGCCGCCGCGTTGCCCGCGGCGTGGAGCAGGGTGGCGGCCGACGCTTCCACCCCGGGACCGCCGGCGTCGACGAGGACGGGGACGATGACCAGCGCCGCGCAGGCGGCCACCGCGATGCCCCCGAGCGCGAACTTGCGCCGCAGGCCGGACCCGGTCGGCCGGGGCCGCGCCGCGACTGTGCCCGCGCCGCCGGCCGGGTCCGCGGTCCCGGCCATGGCGATGGCCGGGTTCAGTGAGGCGCGGGCGTGCCGCAGTTGCCCGGGCGTGATCTCGCCCACCCGCCCCGCGGCGCTCAGCAGGTCGTCAAGTGGGGTCATGTCAGGTTCTCCTGGTTCGCGACGAGAGGGTAATCGGGGAGCGGGCCGGCCGGCTGCTGCAGCGCACGCGCGGCGCGCATCCTGGCCCGGTGCAGCCGGCTGCGGGCCGCGACCTGGCTGATGCCCACGACGCGGGCGGCCTCGGCGGGGGTCAGCTCCTCCCAGGCGACAAGCAGCAGCAGGTCGCGCTCGGCCGGGGAAAGCGCGCTCAGCGCGGCACGCAGTTCACCGCGCCTGGCCTGTGCGTCCAGCCGTGCCTCGACGGCATCCCAGTCCATTCCGGCATCGTGGGCGGCGACCCCGGCCCTGGCGTCGCGCAGATGGTGCCGTAGCACGTTTCCCGCGATGCCGTAGAGCCAGGGCAGCGCGCTGCCGCTGTCGTGGGCCACTACCCGCCCGCAGGCCTGGAGCGCAGCCACGAAGACCTCGGAAAGCAAGTCTTCCGCGGCGGCGGGCCCGGCCCGCCGGGACAGGAAGCGGAACACTGCCGGGGCGTGCCGCTCATAGAGCACGCCGATCAGTGCCGGCTGCTCAGGCAGCCCGGCGAGCAGCAGGCGGTCGGATCGCTCGTGATCTGTCACAACCCTCTTATGCCATCAACCCGACAAGCGTTGCACGCCTCGGGGTACGAGGCATCCGCCAGCTTTTGCCGCAGCGTCGCGGCCCGCTGCGATGGCGGTTTTTGCCATCGGGCTGCCGTGCGAGGACCTCGGGGGGACGGGTTGCCGCCGGGTTTTCTGCCGTGCGAGGACCTCGGGGGGTACGGGTTGCCGCCGGGTTTTCTGCCGCAGCGCGGCGGCCCGATATGATGGCGGTTTTTGCCATCGGGCTGCCGTGCGAGGACCTCGGGGGGTACGGGGGGTCGTCCCCCCGGGCGATAACAGTATGGGGCGGGCGCCGATCAGGTTCAGCGCGTGCGCGGCGAGGCGGCAGCCGCTGGCCAGGGCCTCCATGGGCGGCTTCTTGTCCAGCCAGGCGGGCAGGAAGCCGGCCGTGAAGGCATCGCCCGCTCCCGTTCCGTCGATCACCCGCTCAACCGGGGGAGCGGGCACCCGGACCGGGGGACGGCCGTTGGCGAAGAACAGCGCGCCGTCCCCGCCCAGCTTGATGACGACCTGCGGGTACCAGGCGGTGAGCACCCGGGCGGCCGCCTCCGGGTCTTCCCGGCCGGTGAGGACCCTGGCCTGGGCGACGTTCACGAACAATAGCAGCGCGTTGCCGGTCAGCTCGAAGAACGGCTCGGCCCCGACCCGCTCGAGCGGCGCGGCCGACGCCCCGTCGACCGAGGTCGACATGCCGACCCGACCGGCGAAGTCGAGCGCGGCCAGCGCGGCCGCGCGGGACCCCTCGGACAGCAGCGTGTACCCGGACACGTGCAGGTGCGCGCCGGGGATGAACAGGTCGTGCGGCAGGTCATCGGGTGAGAGCGCGGCGTTGGCGCCCGGGTCGGACAGCATCGTCCGCTCCCCCTTGTGGGTGACCATGACCACGCAGGTGCCGGTGGGCCGCTCCGGGTCCATCACCAGCCGCGCGTCGACGCCGTAGCCCATCAGTTCCATGTCCCGGTTGCGGCCGGCGATGTCCGCGCCACGGCGTCCGATGAAGGCCACGTCGGCGCCGTCGGCCCCGAGCCAGGCGGCTACGTTGCCGCCGGAGCCGCCACCGTGCGTGGTCACCTTCGCGGGCGTGTCGCTGCCGCGCGCGAGCGGCAGCGTCGCGTGGGCGACGGTGTCCGTCATCAAGTCGCCAATGACAACGATGCGGGCCATAATCGTCATCACCTCATCATCAGACCGGCGTCCGGCCGGGCGGTGCCTGAAGCTAAGCCGCCAGCCGCCTGCTTCGCTGCAGGAGGTTGGCGACATGAATCTGGACAGGGACTCCTACGGTATCCGCAACCTAATGCCGCTGGCCACCGCCTTATCGGGTAGTTATGTAGTTGTCGCCCGGGGGGGGACGACGCCCCGTGCACCCCGATGTCCTCGCGTGGCGATTTCCGTCACCTTAGCCAGGCAAGAACGACAGGCGCACCTGCCGGTCCGGATTGTCAACGTTCACGTCCACCAGTGCGATCGACTGCCAGGTGCCGAGCGCGAGCCGCCCGCCGATCACCGGCACCGTCGCGTAAGGCGGGACCAGGGCCGGCATGACGTGGGACCGGCCGTGCCCGCGCGACCCGTGCGCGTGCTGCCAGCGGTCGTCGGCGGGCAGCAGCGCGGCGAGCGCGGTCAGCAGGTCGGGATCGCTCCCGGAGCCGAGCTCGATGATGGCGATGCCCGCCGTGGCGTGCGGGACGAACACGTGCAGCAGCCCGTCACCGCCCCTGGCGGCCGACCTGGCGAACTCCGCGCACTGCCCGGTGATGTCCGCCACTGCCTCACGTGTCCCGGTCCTGACCCGGATGATGTCGCTCTCCATAGCGGCCATGATCGCCTACCATCCGTATTCATGGCGGAAGCACCTGGCAGTACCGGGGCCAACCTGCGCCTCGCGCGCCAGGCGCGCGGGTTCTCGCAGCAGCAGCTCGCGTCCATGGCCGGGGTGAGCAGGCAGGCGGTGTCGGCGGTCGAGTCGGGGCATTCCGACCCGTCGCTGCGCGTGGCGCTCGCGCTCGCGCGGGCACTCGGCTTGGGGGTGGAGGAACTGTTCGGCCCGGGGGAGCCGGCCGCTCCGGTGCTGGCGACCAGCATCGCCCCGCTCCGGCCCGGCACCGACCGGGTGGCGCTCGCCCCGGTCGGCGACCGGTTCGTCGCCTTGCCGCTGAGCGGCGACACCGGCGCCGGGCTCGGCTTCCTGCCCGCTGGCGGGCTCGTCAATCCCGCCAGCGCGCCCGTGCCTGCCGTGACCGCGCCGGGCGTCGCGACGGGCCCGGCCGGCGGCGGAACCGAGCTGATCGCGGTCCGCCCCATCGCGCCGCCGCGCCCGACCCTGGTGGTGGCGGGCTGCGACCCGGCGCTCCCGCTGCTCGCCACCCCGCTGTCCCTGCTCGACCCGCCGGTCGCCTTCGCCTGGTGGCCCTGCGGGTCCGGCGCCGCGCTCGAGCTGGCGGCCCAGGGCCTGGTGCACGCGGCCGGCATTCACGCGAGAGGCGGCGACGGTGACGGCCAGCGGGTCCCCGCGGGCGCCGCCCAGGTCGGATTCACCGCCTGGCGCGAGGGCCTGGTGCTGCGCCGTGAGCTGCGGTCAAGCGTCACCGGGCTCGGCGCGATCGCGCGGCACCGGCTGCGGATCGTCAACCGCGAGCCCGGGGCCGAAGCGCGCCGCCTGCTCGACGCCGAGCGGCAGCGGCTCGGCCTCGCGCCTGGCGACCTGGCCGGGTATGACACCCAGGCCGCGGGGCACCTCCAGGTCGCCTCCGCGGTGGCGGCCGGCCTCGCGGACGCCGGCGTGGCGAGTGAGCCCGCCGCCGCCGCCTACGGGCTGGCCTTCATCCCGCTCGCCGAGGAGCGCTTCAGCCTGGTCATCCCCGCGGAGCACACCGCCTCCCGCGAGGTCCAGGCGCTCCTCAAGGTGCTTTCCTCTCCGTGGCTGCTGGCCCAGCTGGCCAGCCTCCCCGGCTACGATGCGGCCACCTGCGGTGACCGCATCGCCTAGGAACGGCTAGGAGAAGTTACGGAACGCGGGCCAGGCCGCCGTCCACGACGAGCGCAGGCCGGTCGCGACGTCGATCACCGCGCCCTGCTCGTCGTCGGCGACGTTCAGGCTGTTGTGATACACCGTGACCTGCGTGACGTGCGCGAACTCGCGGTATAGCAGGGCCGGGTCCACGTTGATGGCCACCACCACCGTGTCCGCCGCGGGCGGCGGACCCCAGAACCAGTAGCTGTTCGCCCCGCTGTACACCGGCGGCAGCCCGAAGGACGCGCCGTAGCGGTCCACCGCGCCGGCCTCGCCGTAGTTGCCCGTGAGCAGGGTCGCCCGCTCCCGTTCCGCTGGCGGGAGAGCGCGCCAGGCGGCGGCCAGCGCCGCGACCTCGGACGGCCAGCCGATCTCCTCGCCCAGGTCGTAGTTGACCGTCTGCACCGGCACCCGGGCGAGCGCGGCGGCGGGCAGTACCGGCAGCGCGATCAGCGATGAGACCACGCCCGCCGCGAGGTAGGTGACCGCCCGGCGGCGCCACGGCAGGCCCTCGAGGGAGACCGCGCCCGCGGCGAAGCAGAACGTGTAGATGCCGCCGGGATAATACGCTTTGCCGCCGAGGATGAACTGGGTGACGATCACGAAGACCGCCGCGATGCCGATCACGCGCAGCAGCGGGTGGCGCAGCGCCCAGCGGATGCCGCGCAGCCACAGCGGGACGAGCAGGATCGAGGTGTAAAGCACCTGGCCCGGCCAGTACTGCACCCGGTTCGGCCAGGCGTCTCCCTGGAGCGCGTGGAACACCGCCAGGTTCGGCCAGCCGTGCGCCGCCTGCCAGAGGAAGTCGGGCGCCGCGAGCACGACGAACGCCGCCGCGCCGCAGGCCAGGTACCTGCCGCGGAGCAGCGGCCGCGCCGCGGGCGTGCCCGCGAACCCGAGCAGCAGCCCGGCGACGAGGAACCCGATGTTCCACTTCGCGCTCATCCCGATGCCCGCGGCGGCGCCGATGGCCGGCCACCAGCGGGGGTCACGGCTGGTGAGCAGCCTGGTGACGAGGTAAAGGACGACCGCCCAGGCGACGAAGTCCAGTGGGGTCGTGGTGAACTCGTGCATGGCGCCCATTTACTCGGCGCAGCAGCCGGCCGCGATCCCGGCGAGCAGCTGGCCGCGGTCGCCCGCCCCGAGCGCCCGCGCCATCGCCGCGGCGAGCAGCACGAGCGCGGCGAGCCCGAGCGCCGGCAGCGCCCGCAGGCCGACGAGCGTGTTCCCGGTGACCAGCGCGTCGAGGTGCGCGAGCAGCGGGGTGAGCGACGGCTGGTCCACGTAGCCCGCCGCGGGGTGGGCGCCCGCCGCGAGGAAGTACAGCTCGTCGCGGACGTAACCGTAGCGGGCGCTGAACGCCATCTCGATGAGGAACGCGGCGACGGCCGCCAGCCACACCGCCTTGTTCTTGAGCACGGGGGTCTTGAGCACGGGCTTCTTGTTCACGTGCATGGCGGCCGTGATCTCTGGCCGCCTGGTCATGATTGGCTCCATGACCGCCATCGTCTCCGTCGGCCTCGTCACCGCGCCTCGCCCGCGCGGATGAACCGCGGTATCCCGCTTGCGGATGATGGTTCCGCGGTGCGGCGCGGTCTTACGATCGGCTCATGAAGCGGACGGGATCCGGCGCGGCGCGGACTGCCGCGCCCGGCGAGGTGGCCGGGGAGACCGCGGCGCCGGACCTTGCCGTCCCCGCCGCGGTGCCCGCCGTCCGGGCCGCGGTCGCGGTGCCCGCCGCCGCGGCCGCGGCGGTCCTGGCCGGCGGCGCGCCAGGCGCTCCGGGCGTCGTCGCGTCACGGGCCGGCCGGCGGCCAGGCCGTCCAGCCGAGATGCTTGCCCGGGCCGCCGCCCGGTATGCCGCGCTGTCGCCGCGCCGCCGCGAGGTGGCGCAGGACGCCGCGCTCGCGCTGGTCCTCGCCGCGCTGAACCTGCTGTCGCTGCTGCCCTACCAGACGCAGCTGCACCCGGCGTGGCTGGCCTTGCTGCTTGTCGGCGGGCAGTGCCTGCCGCTCGCCCTGCGCCGGGTCGCGCCCGTTCCCGCGCTGCTCGGCTGCGGGGTGGTGCGCAACCTGTACGACGCGCTCCAGTTCGGGTATGCCCCGCTGCCGCTCGCGCCGGCGATCGCGTTCGCCACGGTCGCCGACCGCAGCCGCCCGTGGCTCCGCTGGTGCACCGTCGCCTGCACCGGGGTTGGCATCGCCTGGTCCCAGACGCTGCCAGGGCACAACCAGCCGTACGACGCGATCGTGCAGGCGTTCATCTTCGGCGCGGCGTGGGCGGTGGGCACGCTGAGCCGGTACCGCCGGGTCGCGCTGCGCGCGGCCGCCGCGCGCGCGGCCCGCGCGGAGGCGTCCATCGACGTCGCGGCGGCCAGTGCCGCGGCCGCCGAGCGGATCCGGATCGCCCGCGAGCTGCACGACGTCGTGGCGCACCACGTGAGCCTGATGGCGGTGCAGGCCGAGGCGGTGGGCGCGCTGCTCCCGGCGCGCCCGCAGGACGCCGCGGTATCCGCGGACCTGATCGGGTCGACGGCGCGCGCCGCGATGGTCGAGCTGCGCCGGCTCCTCGGGGTCTTGAGGGTCACCAGCAACGAGGATCCAGAACGCGGGCGGCTGACCCCCGTCCCCTCCCTGTCCCGCCTGGCCGAGCTGGTCGACACGGTCCGCGACGCCGGCCTCGCGGTGACGTGCGAGGTGTCCGGCCCGGTGGCGGAGCTGCCGCCGGGCGTCGACCTGACGGCGTACCGCATCCTGCAGGAGGCGCTGACCAACGCACTGCGTCATGCCCCTGGCGCCGCCGCCTCGGTCCGGGTGGCCTGCGCGCCCAGGCAGGTCACCGTCGAGGTGAGCAACACCGCCCCGCCGGCGCCGGCGGCGGCGGCGACGGCGCCTGCGCCTGCGCCTGCGCCTGCGCCTGCGGCGCCCGCGGGGCGTTCCCGGCCCGCCGGGCCCGGTTACGGCCTGGCGGGCATCGCCGAGCGCGTCGCGTCCTGCGGCGGCGCGCTGGTGCTCGGCCCGACGGCCGACGGCGGCTTCACCGTCACCGCCCGATTGCCGCTCACGTGAACCGCGACGGCCGGGCGGGCGGCCAGGGCACCGCGGAACCGTTGCGCGTGCTCGTCGCCGACGACCAGGAACTGGTCCGCGCCGGGTTCCGGCTGATCCTGGAGGCCGCGGGCCTGGCCGTGGTGGGCGAGGCGGCCGACGGCGCCGAGGCCGTCGCGATCGCGGCGGCTGAGCGCCCCGACGTGGTGCTGATGGACATCAGGATGCCGGTCATGGACGGCCTGGCGGCAACCCGGCAGCTCGCCGCGTCCGGCCCGCACGCGCCTAAGGTGGTGATCCTTACCACCTTCGACCTCGATGACTACGTTTACGAGGCGCTGCGCTCCGGCGCGAGCGGCTTCCTGCTCAAGGACGCGCCGCGCGCCGACCTGATCGCGGCCGTCCGGGTGGCCGCCGCCGGGGACGCGCTGCTCGCGCCGTCGGTGACCAGGCGGCTGATCGAGGCGTTCGCCGCCCGCCCCGCCACCATGTCGCCCGCCCCGTCACGGCTCGCCTCGCTGACCCCTCGCGAGCGCGACATCCTGCTGCTTGTGGCGCGGGGCCGGACCAACACGGAGATCGCGAGCGCGCTCGTGGTCAGTGAGGCGACGGTCAAGACGCACGTGGCTCATCTGCTCGCCAAGCTCGGCCTGCGCGACCGGGTTCAGGCGGTCATCCTCGCCTACGAAACGGGCGCGGTCACCCCCGGCCGCCCCTAGCGCCGTCCGCGTCCGGCGCGGCCCAATGCAGCGATATTCACCGATTGCGTAACAGAACGGCATCATGTTTCCGTAAGCACGCAAACAGAGGTCAGCCGGGCGGGTCAGCCCGATCAACGGCGCTTACCGGCGCACCGGACACAGGTGAGAGATGCCGGGCGGGCGGTGAGGCGTTCCGCGCCAATAGGGCCGCCGCATATGTCGCATATTTCGTACGTGCCGGATGCGACTTTCCGCAATGCCGCGTCAATTGCCGTCAGGTGAGCACGGGCCGACGCGATCAGCGCCGCGACGTGCTGTCGCTCGAACGCGATGGTGGCGCCTTCCGGGTCGTGCTCGTCGTCGCCGCCTGCCGAGCCGTCGCTCGCGCTGGCGACGATCGCGCCGAACTCCCGTTCCAGTTCGGCGATGCGGCCAAGTACCTGATCGCGATCGGTATTTAACCGCGACCTGGCGAATTCGGGGCCGTGGGCATGCATAGGCTACGATCATAAGGACAACGCCGGTATT
>Ga0181525_10003448_pt1 | contig 12494 bp, 8 predicted proteins | sample PEATcosm2014_Bin_48_FD_121100 | JGI IMG/M metagenome (GOLD analysis project Ga0181525, IMG submission 121100) | Peatland microbial communities from MTU Mesocosm Facility, Houghton, MI, USA - PEATcosm2014_Bin06_10_metaG | ecosystem: Environmental > Terrestrial > Soil > Wetlands > Peat | place... | reverse complement strand
GAATACACCCCTGCAATCGGATCCTCGTCGGCGTACGGCAGCGCGGCCTCGCCGCCGCCGCGAAATCGCAGGTACTGATCCAGGTAGATCAGTACCTGCGATTTCGCGGCGGCGGCGAGGCCGCGATGCCGTACGCCGACGAGGATCCGATTGCAGGGGTGTATTCGCCGATGCTCAGCATCAACCGCATCTTCAGGGGACATGGCCATCAGTTCATCTACGACTTTGCAACCCTCGGCTTGATGCTCGAGCGCGCCGGGTTTGTCGATATCGGCAGGCGCCAGTTCGGCGACAGTCACGACCAGCGGCTGCTGCTGGACTCGCCGCAGCGGGCGGTCGAGTCGCTGTACGTCGAGGCCCGCAAGGGATCCGCACATTGAACCGCCTCTGGTCCTCGCTGCGGCTGCGCTATTGCCTGTCGCGCGTCAAGAATCGCGGCTACGGCCTGGGCAACGAGATGCTGCCGTGGGCGCGCGCCTTCCTGGCATCGCAGGTGCTGGACGCGACGCTGCTGACGCCGGCGTTCGGCATGAACCGGCGCGCCTATTGGCGGCATTTTGGTAGCGCACCGGATGACTGGATCCAGCAGCGTACGCTGCAGCATCTGCTGCCTGTAGTCGAGTTCCGCGAGTCGGATTACCTGGCGCACGGCGGCGGCGACGTCGTGAGCGCGCTGCAGGGCTTCGCCGACAGCCATCGGCTGCACCAGCGGCGTAGCTACGTGCTGGTAACGGACGGACTGTGGGGCGGCTACCATCACGTCGAGGCGGCGCGCGAATTCATCCGCTCCACGCTCTACCAGAGCCGCTACGCGGCGCATAATCTGCTGCAGCTGCGTGCGCGCATCGACCCGCACAAGCTGCTGGTCGGCATGCACCTGCGGCTGGGCGACTTCGCGCCAGCAGGCGCCGCCCCCGACTATCAGCACGCTGCCAATATCTCGCTGCCGATCGAGTGGCTGCGCGCGCTCGGGCGCTGCCTGGATCGCACGCTGGGCGACCGCTGGCAGCTGCTGCTGATCACCGACGGCAGCGAGCAGCAGGTCGAGCCGCTGACCAGCCAGTGGCACTGCATCACCACCGCGGACCTGCTGCCCGGTGACTGCTCGGATCTGCTGGCGCTGGCGAACGCCGATCTGCTGGTGTGTTCACCGTCCTCGTTCAGCACGCTGGCGGCCTTTCTGTCGGACTCGCCGTACCTGTGGTTCGCGCCCAACCTGTACCGGCACCCGCAAGGGGTTTATTCGCTCGGCGACTACGCCAGTCAGCGCGAACGCCCCGGTGATCCGACACGCGCCGCGCTGGAACAGTGGATGCAACTGCCGGACCGGGCGCTGCCGCGAGGAGTGGCGGTCGATCTGGACGGCGAGATCCCGGCTGCGGTGATCGAGGCCGCGCTGCTGCGCCACCAGTCGCGGCGCCGGGAACTCGACCTGGTGCGCTCGGGTGTCGCGCGCGCCATCGAGCGTTAGCCGCTACGCATTAACCGGCGCGGACCAGCGGGGCGCGCGTGGTCTTGCGCAGCAGCGCGTTGCGCGCCTGCCATTGCAGCGGCGGCGGCATGTCGGTGAGGAACTGCACCTCGCCGGCCGCGAACAAGGCCACCGGCACGCCATCCTGCAGCAGCAGGCGATTGCCCGCGAGCGCCGCCAGTCGCGCTCCGAGCGTGACGATACCGGCCAGGTTCAGCGGATCGGCGCCGCTGAGCGCGACCAGCGCACCGTCGCGCTCGCGCCTGCGAATCGCACGCAGCGCGCCGATGGCGTCGGGCAGCGCATATTGTTCCCCGCTCATGCCACCCACGAAGCGTCCGCCGCGGATCAGGCCCTGGGACTCGAGGCGGCGAAAGGCGCGCAGCAGCTGGTGCCACGGCGGCAGCCACGGCGCTTCGCGTGCCAGCAGGCGGCGGAACACCACCCCATAGCGTCGCAGCAGCAGCCAGGCGACTGCTTCGACCGTGTCCGCGGCATCCGCGCCATCGCCGCCGGCCGGCAGCGACTGGGCTGTCGGCGCCGGGGATTCGCCCGCGGGCGGTGAGCAGCGGCGCACCAGGCTCCAGCGGCCGGCCTCCTCCAGGCCGAACAGGCCGGCACGCCGCCCGCGCGTTACCTGCCCGCGCGCCAGCTGTGCGCCTGCCGCCTGCCGGCCTGCCATCCGCCGCCGCTGCATCGGCAGCAGCAGGGCGCGCAGGCCGCCGAAGCTGTCGGCACTGGCAACGCCGGCGGCCACCAGTTCGCCGAGCGCGCTTTCCGCCTGCGTCTGCAGCAGCCCGGCGCCTTGCACGATCTCGTCAAAGAACGATGCGCCGTGGGTCTGCAGGAACTGCGCCATCGCGCGCGCGTTGGCGGACAGCTGCGCCTGCTGCCGGCCGCTGCCCGACAATTGCTGCCACAGCGCCCGATTCTGTCGCGTGAGCAACGCCATCGGCGTTGCGCGCACCGGCGCCGCGGTCGCGCTCTCCGGCGCCATCAACCGCGCCCAGTAGCTGCGTCCCGACAGGCACAGGCTGTCGAGCCAGGCGCCGTCGTAGTCCTTCATCCGCGCCGGCAGCACGTCGGCTTCCCAGGCGACCGCTGCGATCTCGAAACCCTCGAGCTGCTCGATCACGCGCGCCAGGCTGTCGACGCCCTCGGGCCGCGGCTGCAGCGTCACGCCCTGCCAGTCCAGCAGGAAGCGCATGAAGTCCGCGCTCGCCACCGGCTCGATCTGCGCCCGCAGCGATCGAATCGTGTAGCGATGAATGCGCGCCAGCAGCCGCCGCTCGCACCACTCCAGATGCGCCACCCCGGGCGTGAACTGGCCACGCATCACGAAGCCCTCGCCCTCGAGCGCCAGCAGCGCAGCATCGATGGCGGCCGGCGCCAGGCCGAGCAGGCCTGCAAGCGCAGTAACGCTGGTGACGCCGCAGGCCTGCAGCCGGCCGCGCAGCAGTTCGCGCAGCGCCTCGGCCGCCTGCCACTGCCGGCTCGCATAGTCGGCCGGTACGCGCAGCGGCGGCGATAGTGCGGCCGGCGCATACAGCGCCTCGACCATCGGCCACTGTTCGGCCGCCACCCAGAAGCGGCGACCGCGGGCGTGCAGCTCACCGGTGCGCAGCTCGCCGGCTCGACCCTGCCCGACCAGTGTGGCAAACACGTTGCTGCAGTCCCCCGGCGCGAATTCTGCGGGATCGACCACACCCAGCAGCATCAGTGCGTCGTGCAGTTCATCGGCGCTCTCGGCGCCCGGCCGCGCCTCGCTGCGCACCGCCTCGATCGCCGCCGCATCGAGCTGGCAGAACTGCGCCGCGCTCTCCGGATCGAGCCAGCGCCTGGAACTTACCGCTTGCGTGCGCCGCTCTTCCAGCGGCGCATCATCCAGGTACGCATAAGGCCGGGCATTGAGAATTTCCTGCGCCAGCGGCGAGGGCTGCGGCAGGTCGCGCGCCAGCACCTGCACCTGACCGCCCTCGATCGCCTGTAGCAGCGCGATCAGACCGTCGATGTCCATCGCCTCGTGCAGGCTGTCAAATATCGTCTGGCGCACCAGCGGGTGATCGGGCACTTCGCGCTCGCCGCTAAGGTTCTCGGCACAGGCGAGCTGGTCGGGGAACAGCACCGCGATCAGGTCTTCAGCCGCCATGCGCTGCAACGGCGCCGGCGTCTTGCTGCCGGCGCGCCAGCGCCTGATCGCCAGCGAAATGCTGGCGTTCCAGCGCCAGCGCGTGGTGAACAGCGGCGCATCGAGCAGCGCCTGGATCAGTAGCGGCTCGACGCTGCTGCTGCTGAGGAAACGCGACACCTGCTGCAGCTCGAAGCTGTGAGTCTCCCCGAGCGACAGCACGATCGCATCCTCGGTGGCCGCCGCCTGCAGTTCGAAATTGAACGCGCGGCAAAAGCGCTTGCGCAGCGCCAGGCCGAAGGCGCGGTTGATGCGGGCACCAAACGGCGCGTGGATCACCAGGTGCATGTCGCCGGCTTCATCGAAGAAGCGCTCGAAGATGACGCGCTGCTGGGTCGGCAGCTGCCCGAGCACCGCCTTGGCAGCCGCCAGGTACTCCACCAGCTGGCGCGCCGCCGACCCATCCAGCCCGTAGTGCTGCATCATCTGCTGGATGCATTGCGCAATGGCCGCCGCATCCACGACAGGCAGGGCGGCCTCTACCTGCGAGCGCAGTGTCGACACCGCGGCCGACAGCTCGGTACTGCGCGCCGGTGCCTCGCCCAGCCAGAACGGCATGGTCGGCGGCTGTCCCTTGGCATCCTCGACCCGGACCCTTCCGGCCTCGACCCGCAGGATGCGATAGGAGCAGTTGCCGAGCTGGAACACATCGCCCGCGAGGCTCTCGACCGCGAAGTCCTCGTTCAGCGTACCGATGAACGTGCCGCTCGGCTCGAGCACCACCTGGTAGTCGGCATTGTCGGGAATCGCCCCGCCGCAGGTGATCGCGGTCAGGCGTGCGCCGCGGCGTGCGCGCAGCCGCCGATTCACCGCGTCGCGGTGCAGATAGGCGCTCTGGCGTCCGCGCCGGGTGCTGAAGCCGTCGGCCAGCATCCGCAGCAGCTGGTCGAAGTCGGCCCGCGCCAGCGCCCGATACGGCCACGCGCGCCGCACCAGCGCGTACAGCTCCTCCTCGCCGTACTCGCGTGCACTGATTTCCGCCACCAGCTGCTGCGACAGCACGTCGAGCGGTTGCGGCGGTATGCTCAGCGCGTCGAGCTCGCCGGCGCGCACCGCGCCCAGCAGTGCGGTGCATTCGACCAGGTCATCGCGGCTGAGAGGAAACAGCCGCCCCTTGGGCACGCCGCTGACCGCATGATTGGCGCGGCCGACACGCTGCAGCAGCGTTCCGATCGAGCGCGGGGTGCCGAGCTGGCACACCAGGTCGACATCGCCGATATCGATGCCCAGTTCCAGCGACGCGGTCGCCACCAGCGCGCGCAGCGAGCCGCCCTTCAAGCGCTGCTCGGCATCCAGGCGCTGCTCCTTGGCAAGGCTGCCGTGATGCGCGGCGATATTTTCCGTGCCGATGCGCTCGCTCAAATGGCGCGTGACGCGCTCGACCATGCGGCGGGTGTTGGCGAAGATCAGCGTGGTGCGGTGTTCCCGCGTCAGGCGTGCCAGCTGGTCGTAGACGTTGTCCCACACCTCGTTCGACATGATCGCCTCGAGCGGCGAGTCCGGCAGCACCAGCGCCAGATCGCGCGGCCGCGCGTGACCGGCGTCGATGATCACGCAGTCCCGCGCCGGATCGGCTGCGAGCGAATCAGCGCTCGCCGCGCCGAGCAGGAACCGGGCCACCTCGTCGATCGGCTTCTGCGTCGCCGACAGCCCGATGCGCTGCAGCGGATGGGGACACAGGTTCGCGAGCCGTTCCAGCGACAGCGCCAGATGCGCGCCGCGCTTGCTTGGCGCCAGCGCGTGGATTTCATCGACGATCACCGAACGCGTGCTGGCCAGCATCCGGCGGCCGGACTCGCTGGTGAGCAGCAGGTACAGCGACTCCGGCGTGGTCACCAGGATATGCGGTGGCGAGCGGCGCATCGCCGCGCGTTCGGTCTGCGGCGTATCGCCGCTGCGCACCTGGGCGCGAACCGGCGCCGCCGCCAGGCCCATGGCCGACAGTTCCGCGGCGATGCCGGCGAGCGGCAGCTCGAGGTTGCGTCTGATATCGTTCGACAGCGCCTTGAGCGGCGATACGTACACCACCTGCGTGGCATCCGGCAGTTCGCCGCGCACCGCCTGGCGCACCAGCGAATCGATCGCGGACAGGAACGCCGCCAGCGTCTTGCCCGAGCCGGTCGGAGCGGCGATCAGCGCGTGACGCCCGCTGGCGATCGCAGGCCACGCGGCGCACTGGGGCGCGGTGGGCTGCTGGAACTGCTGCGCGAACCAGCGCGCGACCGCGGGGTGGAAATTCTGCAGCGGCATGACGCTGATTCTAGCTCAATGCCGGCAGCGGCAGTCCGGGGCGGCGCTATAATCCGCGCCCGGCCCGGATCTGGCACCGCATGCACGATGTAGCGTACGCACTGTTTGCAACTTCCCTGGGAACCTGCGGCATCGCCTGGGGTGCGCGCGGCATCGTCGCGGTGCAGCTGCCGGAAGCGTCCGAGTCGGCCACGGTGCAGCGACTGCTGCGCGCGCGGCGAGCGGCTGGCCGACAACGCCCTGGTCCCGAGCAGCAGCAGATCGTTGACGACATCGTGGCGTTGCTTGCCGGGCTGCCGCGCGATTTGCGCTACGCCCGGCTCGACCTCGACCAGGTACCGCCTTTTCATCAGCGCGTATTCGCGCTGGTGCGCGCCATCGCGCCGGGCCAGACCCGCTCCTACGGCGAGGTAGCGGCGCTATGCGGCGATCGCCAGGCAGCGCGTGCGGTCGGCCAGGCGATGGCGCGCAATCCATTTCCGATCATCGTGCCCTGCCATCGGGTACTGGCGGCGGGCGGCGGCAGCGGAGGCTTTTCCGCTGCGGGGGGCGTGACTACCAAGCGACGGCTGCTGGCCATTGAGGGTGCGCTGTGCGCGACGTCAGGTAACGCCGGCACTTTGCCGCTGGCGTTCTAAAGTCGCGCCAGCCGCCATGCGGGACCTGATCGGAAACATGGCGCCTTCCCTGCTGTCGCTGCAACGGTGGAAGGCGCGGATCGTACTGTGGGTCGCCGGCGTGTTGGTCGGCGTGGCCGCGTTCCTGTTTGCCCGTCTGGCCGACCTGGCGCAGTCCGGACTGCACCGGCTGCTGCTGCACTCGGTGCTCTGGCCGCTGCTGTTGGCCCCGGTGGGCTTTCTAGCCATCGTCTGGGTCACGCGCCGATACTTTCGCGGCGCCGAAGGCAGCGGCATACCGCAGACGATCCATGCGCTGCAATCCGATGGCGAGGATAGCGCGCCGCTGCTGATGCGCGGCCGGACCGCGGTCGCACGCGTGCTGCTGGCGGGCGCGGGCCTGTTCTGCGGTGGCTCGATCGGGCGCGAAGGTCCGACCGTGCACGTCGGCGCGGCGATTGCCTACAGCCTGGCCCGCTGGATTCCGCATCCGGAACTCGCGGCGCAGCGCCGGCTGCTGATCCTCGCAGGCGGCGCCGCCGGAGTCGCCGCGGCGTTCAATGCACCGCTCGCCGGAATTGTGTTCGGCATCGAGGAACTCGGGCGCTCGTTCGAGGAACGCGCCAGCGGCCTGACGCTGACCAGCGTGGTGCTGGCGGGCATGGTCGCCATCGCGCTGGCGGGCGACTACAGCTATTTCGGCCAGCCGGTCCTGGCAGCCGACGCTCACCGTCTGTCGCTCGGTACGTTTACCCTGGCGCTGGCCTGCGGGCTGTTCGGTGGCCTGTTCAGCCGCGTGCTGCTCGCCAGCGTGCGCGGCCTGCCGAGCGTCGCCGGCCGTCTGCAGCAGCATCGGATCTGGTTCGCGCTCACCTGCGGACTGGTCGTGGCTTGCGCCGGCTTGCTGTCGGGCGGCCTCACTTACGGCACCGGCTACGCGGAGGCGAAGTCGATCATCGAATCCAATACGCAGCTGCCCTGGGCGTATGCGCTGGCTCGCGCCGTTGCCACGCTCGCCACCTACCTGAGCGGCGTGCCCTGCGGGCTGTTCGCCCCGTCACTGTCAGCCGGCGCGGGCCTGGGCCAGCTGGTGGCGAACCTGATGGGCGAATCCAGCAGCGTACCGTTCGCGATCCTTGGCATGTGCGGCCTGCTGGCTGCAGTCACGCAGGCGCCGCTGACATCGCTGGTGATCGTGATGGAGATGACGGCGCAGCATCTGATGGTGTTTCCGCTGATGGTGACCGTGATCATCGCAACCACGGTATCGAAGCTGCTGTCGCAACCGCTGTATCGCACGCTGGCAGAGCGTTACGCCTGAGCTACGGAGGATTGGTCAGCATGTGGTACACCCGAATCCATCTGCCGTTGTTCGCGTCGCTGGCGGCGATGCTATGTGTCGGCAATGCGACCAGCGCCTATGCCGCGGGCGCAGCGCCGGCCCCGGCGCCGGCACTCAGTACGCTGGTGGTGGCGCCGGACCTCGCCGGCGAGCTCGCCAAGTTCAAGCGCGTGCGCATGCCGTTCGATGCCAGCGCGCTCAATGCGCGCGAGCGCAGCATGATCGGCAAGCTGGTCGCGGCCAGCCGCTACATCGACCGCATCTACTGGCAGCAGAGCGATCCTGACGGCCTGCTGCTGTACCAGCAGCTGCAGGGCAACCAGGCCGTCGAAGCGCGCAACCTGCGCCGCTTCCTGCGCATCAACGGCAGCCGTTACGATCTGATCCGCGGCAATGCGCCATTTGTCGGCACTGCTCCCTGGCCGCCGGGACGCAACCTGTATCCGGCCGACCTGACACGCACCGAATTCGACCGCTACGTCGCGGCGCACCCGGATCGCAAGGCTGCGCTGTACGATCCCTGGGCGGTGGTGGTACGCGACGGCGCGGCACTCGACGCCGTGCCCTACCACGTGGTCTATCGCCAGTGGCTTGCGCCTGCGGCGCAGCTGTTGCGTGACGCCGCCGCGCTGTCGGATGACCCGGCATTCGCGAAGTTCCTGCGGCTGCGAGCCGATGCGCTGTTCAGCGACGACTACCTGCAGAGCGATCTGGCGTGGCTCGACCTCGACAATCCAAAGTTTGACGTCATCTTTGCGCCCTACGAGAGCTACCTCGACGGGCTGCTTGGCGTCAAGACCTCGTACGGTGCCGCGGTGCTGGTGCGCAACGACACCGAGAGCCGCAAACTCGACGTCTACCAGCAATACGTGCCCGACATCCAGGACGCGCTGCCGCTGGCCGCCGAAGACCGGCCGTCGAAGAAGGGCCTGCGTTCACCGATGGAGATCATGGAGACGCCGTTTCGCGCCGGCGACCTGCGGCACGGCTACCAGGCGGTGGCGGACAACCTGCCCAATGATCCGCGTGTGCATGAACAGCGCGGCTCAAAGAAAATCTTCTTCAAGAACTTCATGGACGCGCGCGTCAACAACGTGATCCTGCCGCTCGCCCAGCGGCTGCTGCGCGCCGATCAGGCGCAGCAGGCCTCGGCGGAAGGGTACCTTGCCACCACGGTGATGCACGAGATCTCGCACGGGCTGGGGCCGGCGTTCGCCCGCGTCGACGGCAGCAAGCAGGATATCCGCGCCGCCATCGGGCCGACGTATTCCGGTCTGGAGGAAGCCAAGGCCGATATCGTCGGGCTGTTCGGCCTCAAATGGCTGGCCGATCACGGCAGGATCGAACCGCAACAGCTCAACGGCTATTACATCTCCTACGTGGCCGGCATCTTTCGCAGCGTGCGCTTCGGCGTAGCCGAGGCGCACGGGCGCGCCGAGATGATGGAGTTCAATTACCTGGCCGCACGCGGCGCGCTGGTGCGTGATCCGGGCAGCGGCCGCTACCTGGTCGAGCTCGAGCGCATGCCGGACGCGGTCGCCGAGCTGGCCAGCGAGTTACTGCAGCAGGAGGCGAGCGGCGATCGGGCGCGTGCCGGGGCCTGGTTCGAAAAGTACGGCGCGATGCCGGGCGAGCTGGCCAAGGCGCTGGAGGCAGCCCACGACGTGCCGGTGGACATCGATCCGGCGCCGGATTTCCCCGAGGACTAGCCGATCGCGACGCCGGGGCCCTAAGATGCGCATCCCCCTATTTCCGGAGACGACCCGATGCATCTATTGAAAACGGCGGTCACGGCCTCTGCCCTGTCACTGGCTCTGGCGACAGCGGCGCTGGCCGCGCCCACCACCTACAGCCCCGAACCGAATCACACCTTCGTGCGTTTCGCGTACAACCACATGGGCTTCTCGACGCAGGAATCGCGCTTCAACAGCACCACCGGTACGGTCACCTACGACCCGGCGGCCAAGACCGCCTCGATCGATATGGTCATCAACACCAAGTCGGTCGATACCGGCTCGGATCTGTTCAACGGACACATCCAGGGCCCGGATTACCTGGATACCGCGGAATTTCCCACCGCCACGTTCAAATCCACGTCGGTGAAGTTCAACGGCGACACGCCGGTGAGCATCGAAGGCAACCTGACGGTCAAGGGCGTCACCAAGCCGGTGACACTGAAGGTGACCTCGTTCAAGCACGGCTTGAACATGATGAAAAAAGACTCGATCGGCGCCGATGCGACCGGCACGATCAAGCGTTCGGATTTCAACATGAGCAAGGCCGTGCCGATGGTCGGCGACGAGGTGACGCTGGAGATCGCCATCGAAGCCATGGCTCCCTGACGGCAGTAGCCATCCGGTTCCGGCGCGCGCTGCCGCTGCTGGCTCGCCAGCTAGCTCAGCGCGCTGTCGGCTCCGGAGATCACGCGCGGTTCTGTCGGCGCCCTGATCTCCACGCGCACCTCACCGCACGGCTCCACCCGCGAGCCATCGAGCGGGGCGGCTCGCAGCCTGACCTGGCGCGCCCAGCCAACCGCCATGTCATCGAATCGCCGGTCGCCCGAGGACGCCAGCACGTCGGCACTGAGGATGCTGCGGTCGGGCGCGATGCAGACCTTGACGATGGTCACTTCGCCGGGCGTGAAGCGCGGGCCGGCAACGACGAACGATACCGGCGAATCGTCGAATGGCGGCTGCCACAAGTGTGCTGCAGTCACCCGCCGCGGCATGGCGACACAACCCGACACAATGGCAACGCACACAGCGATGACGACCGCGCTACGCATGCAATCCCCGCACTCGAGCTGCAGCAGCCTCCGCAGCTGTACCGCCATGATACGCCAGTCCCGTGTGATGCGCCTGTCCCGGCAGCAGTCTGAAATCCGCGTCACATCAGCACGTTGCAGAATAGGTGGTGGTGACACGCCAGGGGCCGCGGCGAGGCCTTGAAGCACGACTTGCCGTCCCCAGCTTAAGTGTTATTGGAAACAATAAGGGGCCGGGCGATGGATCAGCCAGTCATCAAGCAGGTCGTCTGCCCGCACTGCGGTGCGGTCAACCGGGTCCCGGACGCACGCCTCGAGCAGCATCCGAACTGCGGCCAGTGCCATCAGCCGCTGTTCACCGCAGCGCCGGTGGCGCTGACCGGCGCAACCTTCCAGAAGCACGTCGATCGCAACGACATCCCGCTGCTGGTGGATTTCTGGGCGCCGTGGTGCGGTCCGTGCCTTTCGATGGCACCGCAGTACGCGCAGGCCGCGGGCCTGCTGGAACCCAGGGTGCGCCTGGCGAAGGTCGACACCGACGCGGAGCAGGCACTCGGCGCACAGTTCAACATCCGCAGTATTCCCACGCTGGCATTGTTCCAGGGTGGCCGTGAAGTGGCCCGCCAGTCTGGCGCCATCGGCAGCGCGGATATCGTGCGCTGGGTTCAAAGCCATATTCGCGCGCGCGAATCCTCAGGTTAAACTGCGCCCCGGCAGGCGCACGTGAGCACGTCGATTCGCCGCATCCTGTTGTTGCTGGTCCTGGCGCTGATCTTCGGCGCGCAATACCTGGATCGTCACCATAGGTTGGGGCACTCGGCACCGCCGCAGGTGCCAGCGGCTGCGGATGCGAGCGCGGTCTCGCCTTCGCTTCGCATCGGCGCGCTCTCGCTGCAGCGCTGCGAGATTGGCCGCCGCGGCACCGGCGGCGTCGGCACCGCACGTGCCTGGTGCACCAGCTTCGATGTGCCGGAGGACTGGAACGCTCCGGCCGGCCGGCATATCGGTTTGCGGGTGGCGATCGTCAGGAGCGGCGCCGTGCGCAGCGAACCCGACCCTGTGGTATTCCTGGATGGCGGCCCGGGAGGCGCGGCGACCGAGGATTACCCGGCGATGGCGCCGGCACTGGCGTTGCTGCGCAAGCGGCGCGATATCCTGTTGATCGATCAGCGCGGCACCGGCGGTTCCAATGCGCTCGGCTGCCTGCCGGCGCAGGACGCCGACGCGCCGAGCGCGCCGCCACCACGCACGCGCGAAATCGTCGCCAGCACGGCAATGGTGCAGCACTGCCTGGCGGCGGTGCGCACGCACGCGGCGCCCGAGTTTTACACCACCAGCGACGCGATCCGGGACCTGGAAGCGGTACGACAAGCGCTCGGCGCGCCGCAGCTCGACCTGCTCGGCATCTCCTACGGCACGCGCGTCGCGCAGCAGTACGCGGCACGCTATCCAGGCTCGGTGCGCAGCGTGGTGCTCGACAGCCCGGTTCCCAATACGCTCGCGCTCGGCAGCGAGCACGCGCGCAACCTGGAGCAGGCGCTAAAGATGCTGTTCGCGCGCTGCAGCGCCGACGACCATTGCCGCCAGAGTTTCGGCGACTCCTATGCGACCTTGTACCAGCTGCGCGACCGGCTGCGCGCGCGAGCGCAATCCGTCACCATTCGCGACCCGGCCAGCAATGAACCGTTGCCGCTCGACTTCGGCGCGGAGGACCTGGCCGCGGTGGTGCGCATCGACGCCTACAGTCCGATCACCGCCGCGCTGCTGCCGCTGACGCTGTCCCAGGCCGATCACGGCAACTTTGCGCCGCTGGTGAGCCAGAAGAAATGGATTTCGGATGACCTCGGCAGCCAGATCACCGG
>Ga0181525_10003445_pt1 | contig 12497 bp, 10 predicted proteins | sample PEATcosm2014_Bin_48_FD_121100 | JGI IMG/M metagenome (GOLD analysis project Ga0181525, IMG submission 121100) | Peatland microbial communities from MTU Mesocosm Facility, Houghton, MI, USA - PEATcosm2014_Bin06_10_metaG | ecosystem: Environmental > Terrestrial > Soil > Wetlands > Peat | place... | reverse complement strand
GCGGCGCACACGCCTTCGAGCAGCCGGCCGGCCTCGTCGTCCGTCATAGATGATCGGCGGCCCAGCACGGATCGGCGCCGTCGGCGCGCAGGCGCGGCAGCGCGGCGCGCCACGGAGCCCGCAGGGCCGGCGCGAGCGGGATCGCCATCGCGACCGCGTCGCGGCGCGCGCGGACCGCGGCGCGCGGCAGCGCGGCACGCGCCGGTGCCGGCGGAAGCCAGCCGGTCACCTTGCGCAAGTCGCCGGCGGCGGCGCGCAGCAGCGGCGCGATCGCGGCTGCATCCTCGTCGTGCGCGAAAGCGAACTCGTCGAGCACGAAGGCGTCGGCGGCCGGGATGCGCCGCCCGATCGCGTAGGCGACCAGCGTGCGCGCGCGCCGGACGCCCAAGCGCACCGCTTGCCCGCCGTGCTCGCGCGACCCGGCGCGCAAGCGCAGCCATTCCCACTCCAGCGGCGTGCGCGCGAAGGCGAACGGTCGGCGCGCGTCGAGCGCGTCGAAGACGCGCCGCATCGCCGCCGCATCGCCCTCACCGAGCGCTTCGACCGCGAGCCGTGCGCCGCCGAGGGCGTCGGCGCGCAGCGTGAACGCGCGCGACGGCAGCGCCACGAAGCCCAGGTGCTCGTAGAACACCGGGCCGATGTCGCTGAAGAGATACGCCAGCGCCGTGCCGGCGGCGCGTTCGGCGTCGAGCAGCGCGCCGAGCAAGGCGGTCGCATAGCCACGGCCGCGCAGCGCCGGTGGGGTGAAGACGGCCCCGATCCCGGCGGCGCGGAAGCGCCGTTCGCCGCAGCGCAGGGTGCGGTCGTAGCGCTTGCAGGAAGCGACCAAGCGGTCCTCGACCCACAGGCCGAGCGTGCGGAACCGGCGCCGGCCCCAGGCCGAATCGGCCGTCGCCCGCAGCTCGGCCGTGTACTCCTCAAAGCTCCGCTCCCCCGCCCACAACGGGGCCGAGTGGGGCAGCACCTCGCGGACGTAGGCCTCGGCGCTCAGGGTTTGCAGCCGGAGCATCGTCCCGGGTCAGGGGGCCGCCAGGACGCCCGGCGGCGCGAGAGGTCTGCCCCACGGGAGGGTAACAAGACCGAGCTATGACGCTTCAACACACCCTCGCCGGACTGGTCCTGGCCGCCAGCCTGGCCGTTCCGATGCTGGCCGTCGCGCAGCCCATGCCGATGCAGGGCGGTGGCGGCATGATGATGCAGGACCCGAACCACGTCCGCGGCCGGGTCGACTCGTTCGACGGGCACTACCGCCTGGTCGTGCACGGCATGCGGGTCCGCCTGCACCAGGGGACGATCATCCATCCGACCGGCGCGACGATCACCCCCGGTCAGTTCGTCATCGTTCGCGGGCACTGGACCGGCCATCACTTCGACGACGAAGTCCGCATCCGCAGCTAACCCTTCGTCGCCAAGAGCGCCTCGATCTCGGCCGCCAGTTCGGGCGCCGCGACGCCGCGCGTCGGTCGCCCGAAGGCGGAGATCGTGACGGTCCGGTCGGCGCGGCCGAGCGCGGCGGCGAACAGCCGCCGCTGCTCGCGGACGTACGCCGCGCGCGGTTTGGCGTGGTGCTCGTACCAGGTGAACTTGGCGGTCCGCGCCGCCGGCGCGTCGCCCGCGCTCTCCTTCGGGATCATCCCGTAGGTTGGGCTGAACAGGAACGCATCGGGGACGTAGTAGGGCGGGAACGCGCCGGCGCGCGCGTCGACGACGACGACGTGGTCGAAGCGGCGCGCCAAGACGCGGTCGACGGCGCCGACGACGACGGCGTCCGGCCGTTCGTCGAGCAGCTCCGGTCCGTCGGCTTCGGCCGCTAGCCGCGCGCAGTACAACAGCGCGTCGGCCGGGTCGGCGCTGGGACGGCGCGCGGTGTACTCGGCGATCAGGTCCAACAGCCGCGCCAGCAAGGTCGCGCGCAACCGGCCGCGCGCGGGCGGCTCACCCGCTCGCGGGAGCAGCAGCCCGCCGTCGGCGACGATCGCGCGTGCCGCCGTCGCGACGCCGAGCTCGCGTAGCCATTCGCTCCAGCGCGTGCGCCGGGCGCGGAACCCGTCCAGCCGCGCGCGCGCGAGCGGGCTCAGGTCGGCGTCGCGCTCGCCACCGATCAGGTTCGTCCCCAGGCGCAGGTCGCGCCGGCGGTCCCACCGCCGGTCGCCGGTCTCGTCCGCTTCGGGCAGCGCGAACAGGAGCGGTTGCGGGCTGGCCGGCTCGCCGCACAGGACCGCGATCGAGGCGTCGGAGAGGCGCAGCATCGGCGTCTGGAGGGCGCGCAGGACCCAGACGTGGTGGAACGGATCGACCGCCGTCCACAACAGCGCCAGCGCGTCGAGGACGTCGGGGCGCTCGAACAGCGCGGGGTCACCTGCCAACGCCAGCGGCAGGTCGTGGACCAGCAGCGCGTCCTCGTAGGGCGCCAGCGTGCGCAGCGTGCGGTGCAGGACGGCGATCCGCCCGGGCGGCGTCCCGCCCGCGACCAGCGCCGCGACCTGCGCGGCGACCGCGTTCGCCTCGCCCCGGCGGTCGGCGGCGCGCAGCACCCGCACGGCCTCACCCGGCGGGATCGGCCGTGCCGGGTCGGCGTCGATCACCGCGCGCGCGACCGCGGCGATCTGCGCCGGCAGCGAGCCGGGGCCGAGCACGACGGCGGTCGCCGCGCGGCCGAAGATGCGCTCGGGGCGCGCGCCGGCGAAGGTCTGCGTCGCGGCGTCCGGATCGCCGGCGGCCGTCACGCCCTCGAGGCCGTCGCCGAAGAGCGTCGCCAAGAAGCGCAGCGCCGCCGCGCCCAAGTCGTGCGCGTCGTCGACCAGCGCGACGCGCAGCCGCCGCCGCAGCGCGCGCACGATCGCCGGGCGATGTTCGAGCAGCCGCGTCGCTTCGACCAATGCGTCGGCGGGGGTCAGACACCCGTGCCGTACCAGCTCGTCGACGTAGGCGCGGTAGAGCCGCGCCAGGATCTTCGCCAGGTCGAGTTCGCGTTTGCGTTGACGGTCGAGCTCGTTCGCATCGACGGCGAGGGCGGCGCGGTACTCGTCCTTGGTCGCGGCGACCAGCGCCGGCGAGGCCAGGTTCGGCGGCTTGGCGTAGAACGTCGTCGCGCCGCGCTGCACGGTGGTCATGAACGCGTCGGGATCGACGCCGGCGTCGCGCAGCTTGCGGATCAGCCGCAGCGCGGCGTCGGCGAAGCGGTCGGGGGTGCGCAGGCCGGCGATCTCCGGGTCGATCTCGGTCCCCAGCCAGTCGCTCCAGGCGGCTGAGAACAGCGGCGCGGCGGCGCGCTCGAAGATCTCGGTCGCCTCGAGCGGCCCGATGAGTTCGAGGTCGAGCGCGAGCCCGGTCTCGAGGGGGTGCGCGCGCAACAGACGCAGCGCGAGGACGTCGAGCGTCGCTGCTTCGACGGCGATCCCGCTGGTCGCGGCGATCCGCGCGCCGAGCGCCTGCGCGCCGTCGGCGCGCGCAGCGGTGACGATCGTTCCCTCGGCTAGACTCGCGTCGACGGCGAGCAGCGCGCCGAAACGGCGGACCAGCGCCTCGGTCTTCCCGCTCGCCGGCGGCCCGGTGACGACGATCAGCCCGTGCTCGGCGGGGAGCGCGAGCGCGCGCTCGAGCGCCAGGTTCGCGATCCGTCCCTCCGACGGCTGGGAGGTCATCGTCCGAAGCGCTCCTCGAGCGCGAACGGACGCTCGCGGCACGCGTCGGCGTAGGCGCAGTAGCGGCACGCGCTAGGATCGTCGGTCGCCGGGAAGCGCGCCAGCGTCCCGGCCGACAGCTCACCGGCCAACGCGATCATCCGCTCGCGCGCGCGTTCCAGCTCGCCGATGCCGATCTCTCCGGCCGTCACGCTCGCGCGCGGTGGTCGCGCGCTGCGCACGACCTCGAGTTCGATCGGCGCGACGTCGAGCAGCGCGTCCTTGAGCGGGATCAGCGCGAGCTGGCTGACGACGTCGCCGGCCAGCGTGCGCGCCCAATAGTAGAACGGCAGCTGGAACTCGCGGAAGGCGCGGACCTCGGCCAGATATTCCTGCGCGCTGGTCGCGATCGCGCCGGTCTTGTAGTCGACGACGGTGACCGTGCCGGTGCGCAGGTCGCGGTCGATGCGATCGATGTAGCCGACGAAGCGGTGCCCGCCCAGCTCGACGTCGGTCTCCGTCTCGCAGCCGATCACCTCGAACGGGACGCGGCGCGCGCGCTCGAGCAGCCAGCTCAGATAGCGGCGCGCGGTCCGGCGCGCGCGGCGTTTCTGCAGCTCGAACTCGACCGGCGCGTCGAAGCGCGTGCGGTGCCGGTCGAAGGCGGTCACGACGCAGTGGTCGAGCGCCTCGCCCAGCTGTGTCGCGCGCGCGTCGTCGAAGCGCACGTGCGTCTGATGGAAGTCCTCGAGCGCGGCGTGGAACGCGATCCCGTAGAACGACGCCGACGAACCGCGGTCCTCGACCGCGGCGCAGGCGTAGCGGAACCACCACTTGCGCGCGCACTCGGCGTACGCGTTGAGCGACGAGGCGCTGAACGAGAGCCGCCGCGTCGCCACCGGGGCCGGCGGTTCGTCCTCGACCGGTGCGGCGGGCGCGAGTTCGACCGGCGCGGCGGCCAGCGCTGGCGCTCCGTCCAGCTCGGCCGCGATCTCGGCGATCAGGTCGTCGCCCTCCCAGGCATCGGCGAAGGCGCGAGCCGCGTCGAAGTCGCGCGCCACGCGTTCCAGCGCCGCGCCGGTCGGCCCGTGCCCGAGCGGGAAAGCCGAGCGGAGCGCGGCCAGCACGCTGCTCGCGGTGGCGTCGGGCGCGCGATACGCTGCGCGCAGCCCGGCCAGGCCCTGCGCGAAGCGCGTCGCCGGCGCGACCGCGCCGCGCGCGATCAGCTCGAGCAGCTCGGCGCGTTCCCCGGCGGTCGCGAGCAAGGTACGCGCTTCGTCCGCCGCGACGCCGCTCTGCGGCGCGACCAGCGCCCGGCGCGCGTCGGCGTCGCTCCCCGATTGCGCGAAGCGCAGCAGCGCGACGACACCGGCCAGCGCGGCGCGGTCGAGCGGCGGTGGTGCCGGCGGTCCGAGCTCGACGATCTCGAAGGGGACCCCGGCCTCGACGGCCAGCCTGCGCCAAGCGAAGGCGTCGTCGGCTTCGCCGAGCAGCGCGGCGTCGATTCGCAGCACGTCGGTCTCGAGCGCGTGCGCGCCGCCCAGCGCGGCGCGCAGCGCGCCGCGCACGTCGAGCGCGTCGGCGAACGCCGTCAGGGTGCGGACGTGGCCGGCCAGGGCTTCGAGCGGTGCGGGGACCGGACCGCGGTCGAGCGCCTCGACGACCCGGGCGGCGAGCGACGAGCTGCGGCGGACATGCGCTGGGAGCGCGACGTCTTCGCGCGTCGCCGCCAGACGGCGCACGATCGCGCGCCGCTCGCTCGTCGCCAATACGCGCCGGCCGACCAGGCGGGTCAGCAGCGCGGCCGGCGCGATGGCGTCGTCTGCCGGCAAGCGCCGTTCGTCGACCAGAAGCACCTGCCGAGCTTCGGTCGGCGGCGCGGCCCGCCCCCCGGCATCCACCGCGCCCCTGGAATCTGTGGACGCGCGTGGAAAGGGTGGACGGTGGCGACGAGACGGCTCATCGTTGGGGTCTCCGGGGCGAGCGGCAGCGTCTACGCCTTCGCCACGCTGCGCGCGCTGCGGGCCGTCCCCGACGTCGAGACGCACCTGGTCGTCTCGCAGCAAGCGCGTCGGACGATCGTGCTCGAGACCGACTCGACCGTGAGCGATCTCGAGGCGCTGGCCGACGTCGTCCATACCGACGAGGATCTGGCCGCGACGATCTCGTCGGGCTCCTTCGTCACCGACGGGATGCTGGTCGTCCCGTGCTCGATGCGGACCGCCTCGGCGATCGCCTACAGCTTCAACGCGAACCTCTTGGTCCGCGCGGCCGACGTCTGCCTCAAAGAACGGCGGCCGCTGGTCTTGGTCGTGCGCGAGACGCCCTTCCACCTCGGCCACCTGCGGACGCTCGTGCAGCTGTCCGAGCTCGGGGCGGTGATCTTACCGCCGATCCCGGGTTGGTACGCGCGCCCGCGCACCGTCGAGGACATCGTCAACCACACGGTCGGCAAGGCCCTCGATCAGTTCGGAATCGACGCCGCGCTCTTCCCCCGTTGGGGCGGGGCTTGAGGCGATGGTGATGGAGCGAGCGCAGAGCTCTCGCGCCCGGCAAGTAGTCTCGTTGCGAGCTCGGACTGGGGGCCCCACGCCCTAGGCGTGGGGGGCGCGCAGCCCGGGGCGGAGCGCCTTGTTACGAGGCTGCCGCGCGCAACGGAACCGGTGGATCCTGGCGGTTCCACTCGACGCGCGGGGGGATCAGCCGCAGGTCGATGCGCTCGCGGTGTTCGGCCGCCTGTCGGATCAGCCCGGCGATCGTGTCGTCGTGCAGTAACGTCGGCTCGAGTCCCAGCGAGCGGAGGTTCGTGTTGACGCAGTTGTAGTAGTGCTCCTCGCGCTCGGTCCGCGGGTTGGCGATATGCGCGATCGTACACTCGAGTCCCAGCGTCCCGGCGACGCGCGTGACGCGCTCGGCCAGCTCCTGGACGCTGAACATCTCGGTGAACTGGTTGAAGACGCGGTATTCGCCGGCCTGGGCCGGATTGGTGACGGCGATCTCGATGCAGTGCACCGTGTCGCGGATGTCCAAGAACGAGCGGGTCTGACCGCCGCGGCCGTAGACGGTCAGCGGGTGACCGAGGGCGGCTTCGACGCAGAAGCGGTTGAGCACCGTGCCGAAGACGTGGTCGTAGTCGTAGCGGTTGGCCAGCACGTTCGAGGCCGCGGTCTGCTCGGTGAAGGTGCCGTAGACGATGCCTTGGTTGAGGTCGGTCGCGCGCAGCTTCCAGACCCGGCAGGCGAAGTAGATCTGATCGCTGTCGCTGACCTTGGTGAGATGGTAGAACGAACCGGGCTGTTTGGGGAACGGGAGCGTGTCGCTGCGCCCGTTGTGCTCGATCGTGATGAAGCCTTCCTCGACGTCGATGTTCGGCGTGCCGTACTCGCCCATCGTCCCGAGCTTCACCAAGTGCGTCTGCGGTGCGCGCTCGTGGAGCGCCCACAGGACGTTCATGTTGCCGATCGTGTTGTTGAGGTGCGTGCGGACCGCATGCTCGCGGTCGATCATCGAGAACGGGGCACTGCGCTGCTGGCCGAAGTGGACGACGGCCTCCGGAGCGGTGCTCTCGATCACGTCGCAGAGGGCCCGATAGTCGGTGACGTCGGCGCGTTCGAAGCGAATCGTCTTCCCGGTCAGGCGCTTCCACTTGTCGACCCGGCGGCGCGCCGAGGCGATCGGAACGAGCGAGTCCAACCCGTGCTCGCGATCCCACTCGCGGCGGACCAGGCTGTCCATGATGGTGACGTCGTGACCGCGGCTCGACAGGTGGAGCGAGGTGGCCCACCCGCAGTAGCCGTCGCCCCCGATCACCAGGATTCTCATCGTCCCACGGTCCTTTCGTTTTTGTGCTGTTGCATGGCTACGCAGCCTCGCAGAGCTGCAGCAGCCGGTCGAGATGCGCGTCGAGCCGATAAGCCTCGGCGTGGGTGCGCGCTTTGCTGGCGAAGGCGCTCCAGGTCTGCTCGTCGAGCACGGAGCGGATCGCCTCGGCCAGCGCGGCCTCGTCGCCGCGGCGCACCGCGATCCCCGCGTCGGCGATCCAGTCCTCGATCCCACCGACCCGGTAGGCGACCGCGGGACGGCCACGCGCCTGGCCCTCGATCCCGACCAGTCCGAACGGTTCGGGCCACAACGAGGGGACCGCGACGGCCAGCGCGTCGTCGATCGCGCGGCGCAGCTCGGGCGCGCCGACGCGGCCGAGCCATTCGACCGTGACGCCCAGCCGCGCGGCTTCGGCGCGCGCGGCCTGTTCCTCGGCCGCGCCTTCGCCAGCGACGACCAGCCGCGGACGCTGCGCGGCCGGCAGGCGGCCCAGCGCGCGCACCAGCGAGCAGAGACCCTTGCGCGGCGTCAACCGCCCCGCGAACACGATGCTGCGCCCGGTCGGCTCGGCCGGTCGGTCCGCGAACGCAGCGTCGGGGAGGGGCGAGGGTGCGATCGCGATCCGCTCCGCGGCGACGCCGTTGGTGCGGCAGATGGCGTCCATGTGCCGGCTCGCGACGACCATGCCGTCGGCCTGCGTCAGGCGGTCGCGGACGGCCTCGCGCGCGCTGATCCGCTCGAACGAGGAGGCGCGCGGACCATGCACGCAGCCGCGCAGCAGGGTGGCGGCGCGGCAGGCGTTGCCCATCGCGGCGCTGCACGGCGAGGCGAACTGCGGGTAGACGCGATCGCCCGTAGGGCAGAACGCGCGATGGTCGTGCAGGCGGACCAGCCAGCGCGGGCCGGCCGCGCGGACCGCGTCCAGAACGGCGGTGTCGAACACGTTCGCGGTCAGGATCGCGTCCGGAGGCTCGGCGCGCAGCGCCTCGGCGACGGCCTGCGCCGCGCCGGCGGACGGCGCGTCGTCCTCGCCGCCCCAGCAGATTTCGTGCGCTACCGTACCGTAGCGCGACGCGCCCGCCGAGACGAATCGGGCCAGCAGCTGGACGCGCACACCGCGACGCAGGAGGCCCGGAACGACCGTCTCCCAATATCGCTCGGCGCCGCCGTCGTCACCGACGCGATCGCAGAGCACCGTCAAGGTGCGCATGTGGTTACGGTTTGCCCGTTGCGGCTGAGAAGAAACTGAGAAACGCGCTTGATACCCTGGAACTCATCGCATCGCTCTCTTCAACGCGGCGCGATCTCAACCACCTGGGCGGTGGCCGGCGGTGTGCCGAGCGTCACGGTTGAAGCGTGGATCGCGAGCGTCGCGCCGGCGCCGCTGGCGAGGACGACGGCCCGCTCCGGCGCGCCGATGCCGAACAGATCGGGCTGATCCTGCAGGATCCGCGTCAGGTCGACCAGCGTGACCGCGGTCGTCGCCAGCACCAGCACGCGCGGCCCGGCATAGGCCAGCACGACGCGCGGGGTCTCGTCGGTCTGGCCGGCCGGTGTGGCAAACGCGCCGCCCGGCGCGATCACGAACGGGCCGACCTCCAGCGTGTCGGGGTTGGCGTCGGGCACCTGGCCCGGGGCGAGCCGCAGCGCGCCGTCGGGGGCGACCGTCAGCGCCGCCCCGGTCCCCGGCACGACGGCCGCGTCGATCATCGCTTGCCCGGGGCCGGCGGCCAGCCCGGCGCGGTAGCCGTCGAAGGCGAGATTGGCGGCCAGTGCGCAAACCCGCTCGCCGAAGACCGGGCCGGTGAACGCGACGACGGTCGCCCGGCCGATCGCGCCGAGCACCTGCGTGCCGACCGGACAGGGCGGGTCGAACGCGGCGGCGGGCGCCGGCGAGCTGAGCGCGAGCGCGAGCAGGGCGGGTGCGAGCGCGGGGGCGGGCTGCATCGTCGCGCAGGAAACGCAGCCGCGCCGCCCGTCGTTCGCTACGGGCCGAAGCGGGCGTTCGCGCGCGCGACGTCGGCGACGCGGTCGACGTTGAGCGCGACCTGCGGCTGCGTGCATTGGATCGCGCCGACGCGCGCGCCGCCGAGCAGCCGCGCCGCGCGCGCCTCGGCGTCGGCGATCGCCAACCGCCCCATGGCGAAACGTGCCGCGACGTCCCAGCCGAAGAGCGCCGCCAGCCGCAGCGGGGACTTGCGCGCCGCGCCGAGCCGGTCGAGCAGTGCGGTCAGCCGGTCGAGCACCCGCGGCCGCAGCGCGACCAGGCCGCCCCCGCAGAAGCGGCCTTCGCGCATCCGCGCCCAGGTGTGGGGGAACTCCGGGTAGGCCGCGACGTGCCAGCGGCGTTCGAGGCAGGCGTAGGCGAGGTCGAGCTGGCGGGCCGAGGCCAGGTCGAGAAACTCGTCGACCGCGGCCGCGTCGAGCGCCGGCAGATCGGAGGCCGCGACGAGCACCAGGGCGTCCTCGGTGAAGCCGGCCAGCCCCGAGCGCAGGCTCTGCAGCATCTTCGGCCCGTCGCCGCGCACCTCGCTCCCGCCGGCCAGCGCGGGGTGCGCCGCCGCCGCCGGCGGCGCCACGACGACGATCCGGTCGATTCGCGACGAGGCGCGCAGGCCGGCGATCGTGCGCGCGACCAGCGGGACGCCGCCGACGCGGACGAAGGCCTTGTTCGGCGCGCCGGGCTCGAGCGCCGCGACGGCGTCGGGCGGTCCACCGGCCAGCACGACGGCGTCGACGACGTTCACGCCGGCGAATCCGCGTGCGAATCCACGAACGTTGCGCCGGCGGCGAAGGGCAGCACGTGCACGCTCGTGCCGTCCGGCGCGCGCAGCCGGTCGGCGAGGTCGCGGGCGTCGTCGGCGCCGGCGAGCAACGCGAAACACGCGCCGCCGGAGCCCGAGAGCATCGCGCGGCCCGGCGCGCCGGCGGCGCTCAGCGCGCGCAGCGTCGCGTCGACGGCCGGCTGCGCCGCGCGCACCACCGACTCGAAGTCGTTGGTCATCGTCGCCAGGACCTCGTCGTAGTCGTGCCGTTGCAAGGCCTGGCCGCAGCGGATCGTCGCCGAGTCGCTGCGCGCGCGCGCCGGCGCCGGCTGCTCGGCGCGCAGCTGCGCCAAGCGCGCGTAGGCCGCGCCGGTCGCGACATGGACGTCGGGGACGGCTAGCACGACCCACCACGGCGGCGCTGCGCCGAGTGCAGTCACCCGCTCGCCGGTCCCCTCGACCAGCGCCGGCGCGTCGACCAAGAAGAACGGGACGTCGGAGCCGAGCGCGCGGGCGTCGGCGACCCAGTCCCGCTCGCCGCCGAGCGGGCCGAACGCTCCCTCCATCGCCGCGCGCAGGACGCTCGCGGCGTCGCTCGAGCCGCCGCCGAGTCCGGCGCCGACCGGGATGCGCTTGCGCAGCGTGACGGCCAGCGGTGCGTCCGCGAGCCCCAGCCGGCCCAACGCGCGCACGACCAGGTTGTCGTCGGTCAGCGCCGGTGGGTCGCAGGCGAAGGCGAAACGTTCGGCCGGCACGATCGTCAGCTCGTCGGCCAGCGCGAGCGGGACCATCACGCTACGCAGCGCATGGTAGCCGTCGTCGCGGCGCGCGAGGATCTCCAGCGTCAGATTGACCTTGGCGGGCGCGAGCAGCGTCACCGCACCTCCCGTTCGTCCGAGCGCCGTCCCTTCCCCGGACGAGGGAGGCCGCCGCCCGCGGCTGCGGTACACCAGCGGGTTGTGGGACCGACCTTCGACGCGCAACGCAACGAGCTGTGCGCGTACGTGCTCCGCGAAGACCAGACGCCCTTCGGGCTGACGCTGGGGAATTTCAAGACGTTCGCTTCGTCGACGCCCAAGGGCGGGATCCGTGGCCTGTGGGACGCGGACACCGACCAGATCATCTTCGGTGCCCACCAGATCGCGTACCGCGTGGCCGGCGGCGCGACGCTCTTCCCGCCGCAGATCATCCGCGAGTTCACCTTCCTGCCCTACGCGCAGATCGCCGAGTTCGCCATCGCGCCCGACGTGCACGTCAGCGAGACGTTCTACGTTCCGCATGGACCGATGCACGACCGCGTCGTCGCGTTCGTGGTCGACATCGCGCTCTACAACGCCGCTGCTGCGCCGGTCAGCGTGCAAATCTTTCCCTGGGCGCTGCTGATCGGGCAACGCTTCTACGGCGAGCCGGAGAAGCAGGTGCGGGCCAGCGCCGGCGACCGCTTCATCCGCTCGTACGGCGAGGAGTCCGGCGCAGTGCGCTGGTGGGGCGGCTCGCGCACGCCGCACGCGGCCGTCGTCGCCTTGCGCGAGCAGACGCTCTTGCAGGGGATGAAAGAGGGCGCGCTGCGCCCGCACGAGCACCTCGACGAGGTCACGCCGCAGCTGGCCGAGTACGCCAGCAGCCGCATCTTCGGGGCCTTCGAGTACCGGCTCGAGGTCGCGCCGGGCGGCCGCGAGTCGCTGCGTCTCGCGGTCGTGTTCCACAAGGACGGGGATGCGCGCTCGAAGCCGGTCCTCGAGCAGTTGCTCCAGGACCCCGACGCGCTGCCGGCGACCCAGCGCTATTACGCCGGCAAGCTCGCCGACGCGCGGCTGCTCACGCCGGCGGCGGCGATCAACCGCGGTGTCGTCTGGGCCAAGTGCAACATGCTGCGGGTCATCAAGGAGTATCCGCAGGGCTGGGGCTCGACCAACTCGCCGCCCTCGGACATCCTGGTCTCGCGCGACACGTCGTGGTTCGTCCACGGCTACGACTACTTCTTGCCCGAGTTCTCGCGCGCGGCGATCGAGCTGTTCAACCGCTTTCTCGAACCGAGTGGTCAAGTGGTCGAGTACGTGCGCGGCGTCGGTGGCTTCAAGACGACCTACGACCTCAACGTCAACGACGACACGCCGCTGCACATCATCGCGATCCTGCACCACTTCAACGCGACGCTCGACGAGGAGTGGCTGCGCGGAGTCTTCCCGACCGTCACCAAGATCGCGGACTATATGCTCTCGCAGCGTGATGCGAACGGGCTGCTGTTCTGCAAAGCCAGCGGCGTGGACATGTTCGGGATCACCTC
>Ga0181525_10003442_pt1 | contig 12502 bp, 17 predicted proteins | sample PEATcosm2014_Bin_48_FD_121100 | JGI IMG/M metagenome (GOLD analysis project Ga0181525, IMG submission 121100) | Peatland microbial communities from MTU Mesocosm Facility, Houghton, MI, USA - PEATcosm2014_Bin06_10_metaG | ecosystem: Environmental > Terrestrial > Soil > Wetlands > Peat | place... | reverse complement strand
GTTCGTCTCCTGTCGCTTGGGGGGAGGTAGCTTCTCTCAAGCAAGGGAGCCCTCCTTACCTGAGGCCTAGGCATTTGGAACGCATCCATGGAGCGCTGCAAAGCGTTCGAGAGAATGATGAAGCACGATATCACCCCCGAAGTCACAAAGACCGAGGACGAATGGCTCGCCGAGCTGGGACCGGAGCGCTACGCCATCCTCCGCCAGGCCGGCACGGAGCGCCCATTTACGGGCTCCCTCCTTAACCTTAAAGACGACGGCACGTATACGTGCGGTGCCTGTGGGGCCGAGCTCTTTCAGGCCGATTCGAAGTTTGACTCGCATTGCGGATGGCCGTCGTTCACGCACCCGCACGAGCGACAGAACGTGCGCTTGCTTGAGGATCGTACGCACGGGATGGTTCGAACGGAAGTACGCTGCGCGCGTTGCGACTCGCACTTAGGCCACGTCTTCGACGACGGGCCGGGACCCGAGGGCACGCGCTATTGCATCAACTCGCTGTCGCTTGGTTTCCGCAAGAGCTGACGAACGCGTCCACCAGAGACTCGATGCCGTCGCGATCGGACGGGGTGAAGCGAGCCGCGCGCGGGCTGTCGATATCGAACACGCCAAAGATACCGCTCGCGGCGCGCAGCGGCACGACGATCTCCGAGACCGAGGCCGTGTCGCACGCTATGTGATCCTCAAATGCGTGCACGTCGTCGACGACGACCGTCTCTCCGCGCACGAAGGCCGCGCCGCACACCCCGCGCCCGGAGGGAAGGCGCGTGCAGGCGGGACGCCCGTTGAAGGGACCGAGCACTAACTCGCCTGTCGGCGCCGGAAAGTAAAAGCCGGCCCAGTTCAGGTCCGGGAGTTCGTGAAAAACGAACGCGCTAAAGTTGGCCGCGTTTGCAATGAAGTCGGTCTCGCCGTCCAGCAACGCGCCTACCTGTGTGCGCAGAAGTACGTAGTCCATGTGATGGGCGCGCTTCGACGCGCGGGGGCGACGGGCTTTCCGGCAGGTCCCCAGCAGGAGGGAATAGGACTTTAGACCTAAGCAGGTCCACGGATGGGACCCACCCCGGGGGAGCCAGAGGTGACGGATCGTTTCGTCGGCGAGCGGTTGCAAGGAGGCCACGACCGCGTCCTCATGCGCCAAGCGGCGTCGCTGCTTGCGACGGATCTTTCCCTTGGAGAACTCTTCGAGCGGCTGACGCACATGTTGGCGGAGTACGTCGAATCCAGCGTCGTGTTCATCGCGCTGGCGCGCTCCGATAACCGCCGCACGATCGAATACGTCTACGATCACGGCGAGATTCGCCGGTATCCTCACTTAGAACTAACGGACCCGCGTTCGCGTTCGCTTGAAGTCTTTCGCACCGGCGAAATCATTTGGGGTAACTCACCGGACGTTTGGGCGCCGGAGGGGAGTTCGCCGCTAAACAAGGACCGGCCGTGGACCAACGATACGGTCTCGGCCATGTTCGTCCCCATGAAGACGGCGGGAACCACGGTCGGAGTGCTGTCCGTTCAAAGTACGCGAGCGGACGCCTACACGCCGGCCGACGTCGAGATCGTCGCGGCAATCGGCCACTATCTCGGCGTGGCCGTCGAGAATCAGCGCATGTTTCAAGCCTTGCAACGCACGGCGGAATACGATCCCCTCACGACGCTTTCGAACCATTCGCGGATGCTGCGCGAGTTGGATCGCGCGGTCGCGCAAGCAACCGCCGATCGGCCGGTCGCCGCGATCATGCTCAACCTGATGAACTTCGGCACGTTCAACGAAACCTACGGACACGTCGAAGGTGACGAAATCCTACGCCGCGTGGCGCACGCCTTGCGCGATTTCGAGGACGCCGACGAGAGCATTCGGGTCGGACGTTTCGGCGGCGACATCTTTCTGGTATTGCTGAGCGACACGAATTGCGGCGCCGTCGCGGCTTTCGTCGAGCGTTTGGCCGCCAAACTCGGCGAGTTGTGTTACGTGACGAGCGACCAAACGCTGCCGATCCCGATCGCGTGCGGGTACGTGTTGGCTCCGCTCGATGCGGCCGCGCGGGCCGACGTCGTTGCATTGTGCGTGCATCGCACGCGATTGAGCCGGAAGCAGGGTTGCAAGCCGGTCGGCGTGGACGACGTCGACGCGTACGCCATTCACGGTGTCTTCGCCGGCGTCGAAACGATCCTCGAAGCGTTGCTCGATCGAGACCCGTTCACGCGGGTGCACCTGCTTCAGGTCAACACCATGGCCAAGCTGTGGTCGGATTACAATCTCCATTTGGACGACGAAGAGCTCGCCTTGCTGCTCCAGGCGAGTTTGTTGCACGACGTCGGCAAGCTGCTCGTCTCCGATAAGATTCTGGTCAAGCCCGGCCGTTTGTCGCCCGAGGAGTACGCCGCGGCGATGCGCCACGCGACCTACGGCCGCGACATCCTGGCCCAGAACCCCGGCTATGAGGATGTCGCGGAGATCGTCGGCCAGCACCACGAGCGCTGGGACGGGGCCGGATACCCGACCGGCTGTGCGGGGGAAGGCATCCATCGGCTGGCCCGCGCGATCGCCATCCTCGACGCCTTCTCGGCCATGGTTGCCGACCGCCCCTATCACCGTGGAATCTCCGAAGATGCGGCCCTGACCGAGCTCCAGCGTTGCGCCGGAGCCCAGTTCGATCCGGACCTGGTCCGGCAGTTCGTGGCCTGGCGAGAAGAGGGGAACCCCCCTGCGTTGGCCTAGGTAGCGTCCGGGACAGGCGCTCGTAGCTCAATTGGATAGAGCAAGGCACTCCTAAGGCCGAGGTTGGCGGTTCAATTCCGCCCGAGCGCAGAATCCCGTCCCCCGGCACCTAAGCCCCTTGCGGCGTTCGATGGCGCTGTGGTACAGTTCTTGAGCTGAACGGTCCCTCCGGGCCGTTTATTTCATGTTCGTGGTAAACTGAGATGGCAAAAAAAGAGAATCGCGTTATGGTTGTGATGGCGTGCACCGAGTGCAAACGCCGCAACTATAACACACAAAAAAATAAGCAGAAGACGACCGACCGGCTCGAGCTGAGCAAATATTGCCGGTTCTGCCGTTGTCACCGTTCCCACCGCGAAACGAAGTAATTCGTAGCGTAGCCATCGACGAAAAATGTAGGGCGGTGGCGCAATTGGTAGCGCAGCGGTCTCCAAAATCGCCGGTTGCAGGTTCGAGTCCTGTCCGCCCTGCCAAAGTTCTAAGTTCCGGGAGTTGACGTTTGGTGAACGAGCAGAAGAAGGGTGCGGTAACGCGCAACGCGGCGACGGCCGGTCGAACGACCGCTTCGCTGGGTGGGTCGGACTTTGTCCGCGGCGTCGTGACCGAACTTCGCCGCGTGACGTGGCCGACCCGCGATGAGTGGGTGTCGGCGACGATTCTCACCGTGGGCTTGGTGGTGGTGATCGGGTTGTTTACGTGGCTGATCGATCAAGGCTTCGGTTGGCTTTTCAACCAGATCCATCTGCTGAACATCTAGTGAATCCTATGTCTGAATTTGTACGCGAATACGACGGCGAGCAGCTACCCGAGGCAATTGCCGCGGAACCGGCCGTCAGCGACGACACGATCGTCGAAATGCACGAGCCCGAACCGGCGGTCGACCTCGAAGCCGAGGGCGAAACGGAAACCGATGCCGCCGCACCGCCGCGCGCCCCGGCGAAAAAAGACAATCGCAACTGGTTCGTGATTCACACCTACTCGGGTTACGAGAATAAGGTGAAGGCCAATCTCGAACGCCGCATCCACTCGATGGGCATGCAGGACAAGATTTTCCGCGTGCTCGTTCCGATGGAAGACGAAGTCGAGTTCAAAGACGGCAAGCGCAAGATCACCCCGAAAAAAGTGTTCCCCGGCTACGTGCTGGTCGAGATGATCATGGACGACCAGTCGTGGTACGTCGTACGCAATACGCAAGGCGTGACCGGCTTCGTCGGCAGCCCGGGTCCCGGCGAGAAGCCGGTACCGCTGCAAGAAAAAGAAGTCAAGACGATCCTCAAGCAGATGGGCATCGAAGCGCCCAAGCTCAAGATCGACTTCAAGAAGGGCGACCGCGTCAAGGTCACCAGCGGACCGTTCTTCGATTTCACCGGCGTGGTCGACGAAATCCAACCCGAAAAGGAACGTCTCCGCGCCCTAATCAGCATCTTCGGCCGCGAGACCCCCGTCGAACTGGAGTTCTTCCAAGTCGAAAAGGTCTAGCCGACGGAGGCGCTTGCATAGGCTCGGCGCCTCGGGTAGAATCTGACAGGTTTCTTGCGGGAACGACCCCGGCCCGCAAGATTGCTGAGGGGGAGAAGCGCCGCGATAGCGGTGCGTCGCTAAGGAGAAGACATGGCTAAGAAAGTCGTAGGCAAAATCGGCCTACAGATTCCGGCCGGCAAGGCAACGCCCGCGCCGCCGATCGGTCCGGCACTCGGACCCTACTCGCTGAACATCATGGACTTTTGCAAGCAGTACAACGAACGTACCGCTTCGCAGGCGGGTATGATCATTCCGGTCGAGATCACCGTGTATGAAGACCGTACGTTCACGTTCATCACGAAGACGCCGCCGGCATCGTTTCTGATCAAGCAGGCGCTCAAGCTCGAATCGGGATCGAAAGAACCCAATCGCAATAAGGTCGGCAAACTCACCAACGCGCAGCTCGAAGAGATCGCAAAGGTGAAGATGCCCGACATCAACGCGAACGACATCGATGCTGCGAAGAAAATTATCGCTGGAACCGCACGCTCGATGGGCGTGGAGGTGGACGCATAATGCCGCAACATCACGGAAAGCGTTTCAAGAAGCTTGCCGAGAATTTCGACAAGAAGACGCTCTACACGCCGGCCGAAGCGATCGACATCGTCAAGAAGAACGCCAATGCGAAGTTCAACGAAACGATCGAGATTCACGTACGTCTGGGCGTCGACCCGAAGAAGAGCGATCAGAACGTGCGCGGCACGGTGCTCCTGCCGCACGGCACCGGACGCACGGTCCGGGTCATCGCATTTGCCAAGGGCGACAACGCCAAGGCCGCAACCGAAGCGGGCGCCGATATCGTCGGCGAACAGGATCTCATCGATAAGCTCAAGGCCGGTTTCACCGAGTTCGACGTCGCCGTCGCGACGCCGGACATGATGGCGCTGGTTGGTAAGGAGCTCGGGCGTATCCTCGCGCAGAAGATGCCGAATCCGAAGGCCGGTACGGTCTCGCCGAACATTGCCGGCGCGATACGCGACATCAAGGCCGGTAAGGTCGAGTATCGTCTCGACAAGCAGGCGATCATCCACACGATCGTCGGCAAGGCGCAGTTCGAAACGCCGCAATTGCTGGAAAACGTCGCCGTCCTGCTGGACGCGGTCGTTCGCGCGAAGCCGGCAGCGTCGAAGGGTACCTACGTTCGGAGCGTGACGCTCACGAGCACGATGGGCCCCGGCGTCAAGATCGATCCGAATCGCATTAAAGCTAGCGCCTAGCCTCACGTTCGCGAAACAACTGGCGAGCTCCGTAACAAGGTACGGGGCTCGTTTGTTTGTCTAGCCAATGAGTGAAACGTGCTAGCCTTCGTCCTTGCCGTCGTCGCCGCGGCAACTCCCGCGCCGGCGGCCAGTCCGCTCGCAACGGCTGCGGAACTGTACCAAGGCGCGATCGCGCGACTGGCCGCGTTACCGCAGTCCCCGTATCTATCGTACGAGATGGATCAAACCGGCTATACGCGGGAACAGGGAATCATCTTCGATTTCGGTCAGAACGTCGTCGAGCGGCGCGCCGATCGCGGTTTCCATAACGTCGTAACCTACGGCGCCACCATGCTGATCGGACGGCATTACCTCACGCCGGATGCGTTTATACCAAATGTCAACGAGCCGATGACGAGCCAACAGGTTGAACCGAATCTCGACACGCCGGCTCCCACCGCCCCCATTCTAAAGACGATTGCAACGGTTTCAAGCACCGCAAGCTATGTGGTGACCTACGTCGGTGACGAAACGATCGCCAATAATTTTTGCGGCGACGCCGCGCATATTGCCCTCGTGCCTAAACGCAACCCCGACGCGTTCAACGTGCGCGACCTCTGGATCCGGCGCAGCGATTTCGCACTGTGCGCTGCGATCTTCGATTCGTGGACGTTCTCAGGCGACGGACACTTTCGAGTGAAGGTTGCCGCCTGGCTCGACGAACGCGGGTTCATCACCAACTGGCGGAACGAAAGCATCGACCAGCCGGGGCTCTTCGACATGGGTGTCTTCAAGAATGTGATCTGGGTTACTAATGTTCCCCCGGGCCTCTATTTCAGCCACTAGCATGGCCCCCGCGGTGTAACGGAAACGTACGCACGGAGGACGCGCAAATGGTTAGCGTGAATGGACTTTTAGCTGGTATTTAAGGTGTGATTTAGAGGGGAGTTCGGGCTGTCATGAGCGGTGGGGCGGCGAACGAAGAGTCCCGGGGCGAGCGGGGCGAGTGGGCCGATGTCGACTCCCATGCACGCGCGATGTCCGAGCCGATCGAGGACGTCGTCCGCGAACTGGTCGAGCTGTTGGGGGCTAAAACGCTAGCCCGAATCGCGGGCATATCGGAAACGCGGGCGATTCAACAGTGGATGAACGGACGAGCGCCGCATAGCCAGCAACTTTTGCGGTTTACTCTACAGGTCGCGCTGATGGTGGCCAATGCGACGGACACCGATGTAGCGCGTGCTTGGTTCCATGGCAGTAATCCGCATCTTAACGATCGATCGCCGGCCGCTCTCTTGCGCGAGGGGCCGCTCGAGGAAGTTCAGGGCGTGATTGTTGCCGCAGCCCGCGCATTCGCCAGTCGATAAACCGAAACCGAATCCACTATAAATCACAACTTGAAGCGCCTATTGCTAACGCGATAGGCTGGGTGAACGAAGGTGATCCAATTTGTGCATTTATGAACTATCCAGCGAACGTCACGCGGACGTAACGATCCTCGCCATCGCGGGCGAACTCGATCTCAGCGTGGCTGACGAAATTGAGAGCCTCGTGAACAAGACGATTTTAGCCGGCCGCGCGATCGTCGATCTCACGCACTGTACCTACATCGACTCGACGGTGCTCAGCGTATTCGTACGGCTGACGGCGCGCCACGACGAGCACTTCGCAATGGTCGTTCCGCTTGGTTCGAAGTCGCGGCGCATCTTCGAAGTGACGCAGCTTGTGGGGACGCTTCCGGTCTATGCCGATCGCGTTGCGGCCGTTCGTCGCCCTGCCTTACTCAACGAGATGAACCTGGCCGGAGCGCAGGTCGTAGCGCGCTCCTACCACGCGAACGAGTCCGCCCTTCACGGCGGCGCTCACGATATCCGAACGGCCTAGCGTCGAGGACGCCGAATCCCGGACGTTCTCGATGATGGCGTTGTCATACCAGTCGCCATCGAGCGTTCGGGCACGGTTCGCTGCCGGAGCGATGGCGTCGGCTAATCGTTGAATGTGGCCCTGGAAGCGCGTGCCGTCTTCGATCGACTGCAGCGCGGCTTGGACGGCGCCGCAGGCCGTGTGTCCTAAGACGACGACCAGTTCGCACGACAGAACGGCGATCGCATATTCGATCGACGCAAGACCGTCGTCGCTGACGAAGTTGCCCGCGATTCGCACCACGAACAGGTCGCCCGGCTGCTGATCGAAGATCGTCTCGATCGGGACGCGCGAATCGGAACATCCGAGGACCACCGCAAAAGGATTCTGTCCGCTAGCGAGCTCGATGCGCTCGGCCGAGGGCACGGGCGCGCGCGGCGCGCCGTCGACGAAACGACGATTTCCCTCGAGCAGGCGCGCGAGCGCTTCGTCGGGCGTAGCGGGACGATTTCGAAAGGGCATGCAGCCGCGTCGATTCGCGCTAGGTGATGACGGTTACCTTGCCGCTGTGCAGGTCGTATACGCCGCCCGCGATGGCAAGCTCGCCCGCCTTAAGCGCCGAGGCCACGATGCTCGAACGGCTTGCGAGTGCGGCAATCGTGTCGTGGACGTTGCGTGCCGTTGCGTTCGCGACCCAGTCGCCGTTATGGTCGGCGGCGCGCGCGGATGGCGCGATGGCATCGATCAACGACTGGATGTCACCCGGCTGCTTCGTTCCGTCCTTGAGAAACTGCACGGTCGCTTTAACGGCGCCGCAAGCGCTGTGCCCGAGCACGAGGATCAATGGCGATTTGAAGCTCGCTACCGAGTACTCGATCGATCCCAAGCCGTGGGTGTCGACGAAATTACCGGCGACGCGCACGCCGAAAATACTTCCGGGCGGCTGGTCGAAGACCGTTTCGACCGGAACTCGGGAATCCGAGCAACTGACGACGATCGCGAACGGGTTTTGCCCGTTCGCCAGCTCGAGCCGGCGTGCGGTCAGCGGGGGGCACGTGGCCTTGTCGGCGAGGAACCTGGCGTTCCCGGCCAGCAGGGTCGCGAGGGCCTCGTGGGCCGAGGGCTGCGGGAGCGTGGGGCCGGAAGCGGCCAGAGACTCGACGGGCGAACCGGCTAGGGCTAGACCGGCCCCGGCTCGCAGAAGAAACGAACGGCGATCAACAGACATAGTTGCGCCTTCGGGATGCCTGTGGTAGGCTACTCCTCGGCTCCGAAGACCGTAGCTGGCCCCTCGCGGGGACTTAATCTTCGACGCAAGTCGAAGGGCTACCGAGGTGCGATCAAGGGATACTCCGTGCGAACGCCATTCGTGCGCAGCTTTCTTCAAGCGCCCTCCGGACGGATGGAGCGCTTTTTTTAATCCAAGAAAGCACAACAAACGTCTATGCCAACCGCACGAAAAGAACAAGCGGTACAAGAGCTTCGCGATCGGCTTGCCGAGTCGCAGAACTTGTTCTTGACTGACTTTGCGGGTTTGACCGTCGAAGAGATTACGAAGCTTCGCGGCGAGCTGCGCAAGGACGGCAACACCTATGCCGTGGTCAAGAATACGCTGTTCAAGATTGCCGCCGGTGACGACATCGCGAGCAAACTCGATCAGTATCTCGCCGGTCCGACCGGCATCGTTTTCGCAGGCGCCGATCCGGTTGCCCCCGCGAAGGCGATCAAACAGTTCGCCGACGACAGCAAGAAACTCGGTATCAAGGCGGCGTACATCGACGGACAACTCGTCGATGCCAAGCAAGTCAACGTGCTTGCTTCGCTCCCGCCCAAGGCCGAACTCATCGCGCGCCTCGTTGGTTCGCTTGCCAGTCCGATTCGCGGTCTCGTTACCGTGCTCTCGGGCAATCAAAGCGGCCTCGTCCGCGTACTCAATTCTATCCGCGAGCAAAAAGAAGCCGCGGGTTCGAACGCTTAAGGAGAATCTCGTATCATGGCAGTTGCCGAACTTATCGAACAAATTGACAAACTCACCGTACTCGAGCTTTCGGACCTCGTGAAGCAGCTCGAAGAGAAGTACGGCGTCAGCGCGGCCGCTCCGGTCGCAATGATGGCGGCTCCCGGTGGAGCGGCCGCCGCACCGGCCGCCGAGAAGACCGAATTCGACGTGATCCTCGCGGAAGCGGGCCCGGAGAAGATTAAGGTCATCAAGGCCGTTCGCGAACTCACCAGCCTCGGCCTCACCGAAGCCAAAGCGTTCGTCGAAAGCGCGCCCAAGGCCGTCAAAGAAGGCGTCAATAAAGACGAAGCCGAGAGCATCAAGAAGAAGCTCGAAGAAGCCGGCGCCAAGGTCGAAATCAAGTAATCTCGACCGCAACGGCGAAATCGAATGGAGCTGCGAAAGCAGCTCCATTTTTATGCCGTTTTCGGAAGAAGAGCAACGCCGGGACCTTCTCGAAAAGATTCGCGCGTTCGGCGACGAGCACGGTCTCTTCACGATCGACCTCGCCCGGATCGCGCGCGGCGTGGGCGCGAGCGAAAGCCTGCTTCGCGATTTCTTCGAGTCGGAGGAGGGGCTCGTCGCCGATCTCATCGGCGCGTCGCGCGTTGCCCAGCGAGCGCACCTCGTTCAGAGTGAAAACGACGACGCGTTGAGCCTGTCGGATCGTCGTACGCGTGAGTGGGAGGGTCAGAAGAAACTCAAAGCCGAGTTGCAGTTGTACTTTGAGGCGTATTGGGCGGCACGCGACAAGCGCTCCGACTTCATGCACGGTATGCAGGATTGGCTGGACTTCATTTCCGCAGGCATGCAGCGGCGCGGCGTTCCCCCAGACCGCGTCGCGCCGCTCGCGACGCTCGTGATGGCGGTGTTCCGCGGAGCCCTCTTCGACTTCTTGGGAACCGGCGACGAAGAGCGGCTCAAAGCCGCAATCGAGCTCTGGGCAGAGGCGGAAGCGTACCTGGCGAAACCCGGGGTATGACGCAACCGACTTTAATGACGCTCGTTCCCACGGTGTTGATTCTCGCACTCGTGGTGTATCGCAATTCCCGGCCGCAAACGATGACCGCAGGGCGGTTCTGGATTTTCCCCGGCATCGTCGTAGTGCTGACGATATGGCTCATGTGGGTGACGCTCGCGGCGCCCGTGCCCGGCGTAGCCGTCGCGGGCGCTATCGCATCGGCGATTGGGCTGGTACTCGGAATACCCCTCGGCATCGCGCGCGGCCATCATAGCAAGGTACGCCTCGGGGACCGGCCCGGAACCTTTGTGATCGACCCGTCGATGGTCGTGATGGCGATTTGGCTTGGCGCCTTCGTTGCTCGCTACGCGGTGCGCATGTATCTCCCGAATGCCGGTCCGATGGCACTTGGTGCGACGGATGGACTCCTCATCTTTGCCATCGCTTCGGTTATCACGTCGCGGGTCGTGATCTTCAGAAAGTACCAGGAGCTGATTAGCCGAAGCGGATGAGCATGGAGCCGTCGGAATTCGATCAGCGCGAAATCTTGCTCGAACGCATCGGCGCTCTCGTCGAGCGCGACGGATTGCTGACACTCACGCTCGAGACGGCAGCGGCGGCGGCCGAGATCGATCTGTTCGAGTTGCAAGAATACTTCGATTCGAAGGAGGACCTGATCGTCGAACTCATCGCGCGAAATCGAATCCGTCTGCGCGAGAAGTTCGTCAGCGCGCGACGCGACCGCGGAACGAAGAATGCCGATCTTCCGCGCCTCATGTGGGAGTTCTACCTCGAAACCGCGTCCGACTCGCGATTGTTTTTCGAGGCGTACGGCCTCGCGCTGCACGACAAACGCTATGGGGAGTTCATGCTCGGCATCAACGATTGGCTGGGCCTCCTGACCGACACGCTGAAGGCGCGCGGGGTCACGGCGGAACGTGCCAACGCGCTTGCAACCATTACGATGGCGGTCTATCGGGGAGCGATGCTCGACTACTGCGCTACGGGCGAGCGCGCGCGTGTGAATGCGGCGATGGAGCTTTGGTTCAAGGCGGAATTATGGCTCGAGAATACGTAAAGCCCACATTTTTTATTTTCGTCACGATCATGCTCGACATGATCGCCCTGGGCATCATGATCCCGGTGTTTCAGCCGCTCCTTCTCAGTTTTACGCATGGAAGCTTCGCGGATGCGTCGCTCTTAAGCGGCATCTTTGCGATGCTGTTCGCCGCCATGCAATTCTTCGTTTCTCCGATACTCGGCGTACTCTCGGACAAGATCGGCCGGCGACCGATCGTCCTGCTCTCGAACCTTGGAACGAGCATCGACTATGCGGTTCTAGCGCTCGCGCCAAACCTTTGGTGGCTCTTCCTCGGACGCGTTCTATCCGGGGCTACGACGTCGAGCATCTCGGTTGCGAGCGCCTATATCGCGGACGTGACTCCCGAGGAAAAACGAGCGGGCGCATACGGGATGATCAGCGCATGCTTCGGCGTCGGCTTCGTCGTGGGGCCGGCGATCGGCGGCCTGCTCGCCAACGTGTGGGGGTTGCGGGCGCCGTTCTGGGTGGCGGGTGCGCTAAGCCTTATAAACTTCATCTACGGGTATTTCATACTGCCCGAATCGCTCTCGGCCCAGAATCGCAATCAATTTTCGTGGAAGCGGGCCAATCCGCTCGGCTCGCTCAAACTGCTGCGCCGTCACTCGGAGCTTTCGTGGCTCGCGATCGTCATGCTCATCGGCTACGTCGCGCATGAGGCCCTTCCACAGCTATGGGTGCTCTACACGATGAACGTGTACCACTGGGGCACGGGCATGCTCGGCCTGTCCCTCGCCCTCGTTGGAGTGGTCACCGTCGTCATATCGGCGTTTCTGATCGCACCGGCGGTCAAGCGTTTCGGCGAGCGTACCACGCTTCTGTTAGGATTATTTTTTGGCGGCCTTGGGTTCGTGATGTACGCCGGAAACCTCGTGATGTTCTGGATCGGCGTTCCGATCAACATGCTGTGGATGCTTGCGGGCTCGTGCATGCAGTCGATCATGACGCGCCGCGTCGCGAAGAACGAGCAAGGCGAGTTGCAGGGCGCGATTCAGATGCTACGCAGCGTCGGCATGATCGTGGGGCCGCCCATCTTCACGGGAACGTTTGCCTACTCGGTGAGCGAATCTCACGCTTGGAAGTCCCCGGGTGCGGGATGGATTCTGGGCGGCGCGATGCTGCTGGCGTCGCTCGTGGTCGC
>Ga0181525_10003440_pt1 | contig 12506 bp, 6 predicted proteins | sample PEATcosm2014_Bin_48_FD_121100 | JGI IMG/M metagenome (GOLD analysis project Ga0181525, IMG submission 121100) | Peatland microbial communities from MTU Mesocosm Facility, Houghton, MI, USA - PEATcosm2014_Bin06_10_metaG | ecosystem: Environmental > Terrestrial > Soil > Wetlands > Peat | place... | reverse complement strand
AGTCCTGGCCGGCGTTGTCGAAAACCGCGTACGGCGCGCTCGCCGCTGCGCGAGCGAGATCGGCATCGTCGAAGATGATGTTCGCGCTCTTGCCGCCGAGCTCGAGCGTCAGCCGCTTCACCTGGCGCGCGCACCCCGCCATGATCGACTGGCCCACCTCGGTCGACCCGGTGAAGACGATCTTCCGCACCGCCGGGTGGTCCACCAGCCGCTGCCCCACCACGCTGCCCTTGCCCGGCAGGACCTGGAAAACGCCCTCCGGCAGGCCGGCCTCCAACCCAAGAGCAGCGATCCGCATGGCGGTCAGCGGCGTCGCCTCGGCGGGCTTGGCCACCACGGTGCACCCGGCGGCGAGCGCCGGCGCCATGCCCCAAGACAGGATCGGCATCGGGAAGTTCCACGGCACGATCAGGCCCACCACCCCGACCGGCTCGTGGAACGTCACGTTCAGCCCGCCCGGCACCGGGATCTGCTTCCCGATCAGCCGTTCCGGCGCCGCCGAGTAGTACATCAGCACGTCGCGGACCTGCCCAGCCTCCCACCGGGCCGCCCCGATCGGATGCCCCGAGCCGGCCACCTCCAGGCCGGCGAGCTCCTCGGAGGCCGCGTCCACCGCAGCGGCGAACGAACGCAGCAGCCGAGCCCGGTCCCCGGGCGCGACCGCGCGCCACGCCGCCGAGGCGGCCGCCGCCCGCGCGATGGCCTCGTCCGTCTCCTCCAGCGAGGCCTGCGCCACCGTGGTGACCGGCTCCTCGGTGGCAGGATTCAGCACAGTAAAAGTCGACATCAAAGAACCCTCACAGCCGCTCGAAGCCGCGCCGCAGCTCCCAGTCGGTGACCGCGGCGTCGTAGGCGGCCAGCTCAACCTTGGCGTAGTTGGCGTAGTGCTCGACCACCTCGTCCCCGAACGCCTGACGAGCCAGCCCGCTCTTCTCCCACAACTCCAGCGCATCGCGCATGGTCGATGGCACCCGCAACGAAGTATCTGAATACGCGTTCCCGGTCACCGGCGGCTCGAGCGGCAGTTCCTGGTCGATTCCGTGCAGCCCGGCCGCGATCATCGCGGCCACCGCCAGGTACGGGTTCACGTCCCCGCCCGGCGTGCGGTTCTCCACCCGCAGCGACTGGCCGTGCCCGACCAGCCGCAGCGCGCAGGTCCTGTTGTCAGGCCCCCAGCGCACCGAGGTCGGCGCGAAGCTGCCCGGCACGTACCGCTTGTAGGAGTTGATGTTCGGCGCGTAAAACAGCGTCAGCTCCCGCATCGAGTCCAAAAGGCCCGCCAGGAAATGCGAGCCCAATGCCGAGAGCCCGTAGTCACCGGAGCCCGCCATCACCGGCGACCCGTCAGCAGCCGAACGCACCGACAGGTGGATGTGGCAGGAGTTGCCCTCGCGCAGGTTGGGCTTGGCCATGAACGTGATGCTCATGCCCTCCTGATCCGCGATCTCCTTCGCGCCGGTCTTGTAGATCGAGTGGTTGTCGCAGGTGGTCACGGCGTCGGCGTAGCGGAACGCGATCTCGTGCTGGCCCAGGTTGCACTCGCCCTTGGCCGACTCCACGTAAAGACCGGCGCCCGCCATCGACAGCCGGATCCGCCGCAGCAGCGGCTCGATCCGCGCCGTGCCGAGGACCGAGTAGTCCACGTTGTACAGGTTGGCCGGCACGAGATCCTGGTACCCCTTCGCCGCCGCGGTTTCGTAGGAGTCCCGGTACACGACGAACTCCAGCTCGGTCCCGGCCAGCGCGACCAGCCCGCGATCGGCCAGCCGCGCCGTCTGCGCCGCCAGGATCTGCCGCGGCGACGCCACCACCGGCGACTCGTCCAGCCAGGTCAGGTCCGCGATGACCATCGCGGTCCCCGGCTGCCACGGCACCATCCGCAGCGTCGACATGTCGGGCACCAGCACGAAGTCCCCGTAGCCGCGCTCCCAGGAGGACATCGCGTACCCGTCCACCGTGTTCATGTCCACGTCCACGGCGAGCAGGTAGTTGCACCCCTCCGAGTAATGCGAGACCACCTCGTCGAGGAAGAACTCCGCCGACAGCCGCTTGCCCGCCAGCCGCCCCTGCATGTCGGTAAAGGCGAGCAGCACCGTGTCGATCTCGCCCGATTCGGCCGCGACCCGCAACTGCTCCAGCGTCAGGAAGCCGCGCCGCCTAGCACCGTCAGAGCCCATCAGGCCGACAGCTCCTCCTCGATCGCGGCCAGTTCCTCCGGCGTGCCCTGCACCTTCGGCCCGGTGAACCATTTCCTCGCCGAGACCAGCCAGTAGATGCCGGCGTACCCGATCACCACGGCCACGGCGATGCACGCGTAGTTGAACGTCGCGTAGCCGATCGGACCGAACTGCGGGAGCATGAACAGGAAGAAGATGATCACGACCCAGACCACGGCGATCCAGCCGATCACGTAGCTCCACCGGCCCAGGTGCCAAGGCCCGCGCTTGAAGTTGCTGCCTTGCCGCAGCCGCAGGAAGGTGGGGGACACGTAGGCGACGTACAGGCCGATGGTGGCGATGGAGGTCACGGCGCCGTAGGCGGCGGTGTTCCACAGGTACGGCAGGCCGAGGATCAGCGCGCCGCCGGCCGCCAGCCAGATCGCGTTGGTCGGCGTCCTGGTCCGCTTGTTCACCTTGTGCCAGACGCGCGAGCCCGGCAGCGCGCCGTCGCGCGAGAACGCGTAGATCATCCGCGAGTTGGCCGTAATCGAGGACATGCCGCAGAACAGCTGGGCGCCGATCGCCACCAGCAGCAGCAGTTCGGCGCCGGTCCGGCCGATCGCGTCGATCCAGATCTGGCCCGGGGCCACGACCGCCGTGGCCTCGCCGGTGTAGTTCGCCTTCTGGATCGCGAACGTGACGCCGATCACCAGCACCCAGCCCGCGATGAGCGAGATCAGGATCGACATGACGATGCCGCGCGGGCCGCTGCGCGAGGCGTTGTGGGTCTCCTCGGTCATGTGGGCCGAGGCGTCGTACCCGGTGAAGGTGTACTGGGCCATCAGCAGCCCGACCGGCAGGATGTACCACCAGCCGATGTGGAACCCGGAGAAGTTCTGCAGGTCGGTGAACACGAACTTGGCCGAGGCGTGGTGCGCGCCCGTCTTCAGGCCGAACGTCAGCGCGCCGACGATGATCAGCACGCCGGTGATGTGCCACCAGACGCTGACGTCGTTCAGCAGCGCCACCAGCCGGATGCCGAACTGGTTGAGCGTGCCGTGGATCAGCAGCACCACGGCGTAGATCACGACCGTGTGCCAGTGCGTGGAGACGCTGAAGTTGAACCACAGGCTGAACAGGAAGTTGATGAACAGCGCCGCGCCGAAGTCGATGCCGGCGGTGACCGCCACCTGGCCCAGGAAGTTGAACCAGCCGGTGAACCAGGACCAGGCCGGGCCGTTGCGCGGCGCGAGCTTGGCCGCCCAGTAGTACAGCCCGCCGGCCGTCGGGAAGCTGGAGCAGACCTCGGCCATCGACAGCCCCACGAGCAGGGTGAAGATCCCGACGATCGGCCAGCCCCAGACGATGATGGCGGGGCCGCCCTCTTCCATCCCGAAGTAGTACAGGGTCAGGCAGCCGGACAGGATGGAGATGATCGTGAACGAGACCGCGAAGTTGGAGAATCCGGACATCCTCCTGCGCAGCTCCTGGGCGTAGCCGAGCCGGTGCAGGGTTTCCTCGTCGCTGGACATGGCCGCTTGCTCGTTGACCGCCACGGGCGCTCCTCGTGTTTCAATGGTTCAATATCAGACCATTGGTGGGCAACGCCGGGCCGATGTCAAGACCCGGAGAGCATTAAGGGGCAATGGTATCTACCGGGCCTGACCTGGGCGGCATGCTGCGGCCGGTGCGCGCGGGCAACGCGTTCGAGGAAACCGTCGAGCGGCTGCTGATGGTGATCAAGCTCGGCCTGATCGGGCCGGGGGAGCGGTTCCCGGCCGAGCGCGAGCTCGCGGTCAGGCTCGGCATCAGCAGGCTCACCCTGCGCGAGGCGATCAGGGAACTGCAGCAGGCCGGTTTCGTCGAGTCCCGCCGCGGCCGGTTCGGCGGCACGTTCGTCACCCGCAAGCCGCCCGGCCCTGCCCCCGGCGAACTCCGCCGTCTGGCCCAACAGGACGGCGACAAGCTGACCGACGCGCTGACCTTCCGGCTAGCCGTGGAAGTCGGCGCCGCCGAGGTGCTAGCCCAGCAGGTGGCGGCACAGGAGGTCGCGGCGCGCGAGGCCCTGCTGTCCAGGCTGGCCGACCTCAACGCCGCAAGCCCGCGGGACTACCGCCGGCTGGACACGCTCTTCCACCTCGCGATCGCCGAACTCACCGGCTCGACCCTCCTGGCGGCCGCCTGCGCGGACGCCCGGATGCGCCTGAACGACCTGCTCAACGCCATCCCGGTGCTGCGCCGCAACATCGACCACACCGCGGGCCAGCACACCGCGATCGCGTCCGCCATCCTCGCGGGCGACCCGGACCTGGCCCGCCGGGCCGTCTGCGAGCACCTGGAGGGCACCAGCGCGCTGCTGCGCGGGTTCCTTACCTGATGAACGCTAGGCGGTCGGCTCCAGCAGCGCCCGCAGCGCGGCCCGCTCCGCGGCGGCGCTGGCCAGCGCGGTGAATAGCCGCGGATCGTCGTGCCGCTCCGGATGCCACTGCACGCCGAGCACGAACCCGGAGAAGCCGCCGAGCTCGGAAGGCCCGGCCTCGACCGCCTCGATCAGGCCGTCTTCCTCCCAGGCCACCGCCTTGAGCCCGTCGCCGAGCAGGTCGACCGCCTGGTGGTGGTGCGTCGGCATGTCGATGTAGCCGCCCTCCGGCAGGATCCCCGCCAGCATGCTGTCCCGGCTGATCCGCACCTTGTGCAGGCCGAACCCCGCATCCGGCCCGTCATGACGGGCGTGCCCCGCGATATCCTGCACGTGCTGGTGCAGCGTGCCGCCGCGCAGCACGTTCAGCACCTGCATGCCACGGCAGATGGCAAGCAGCGGCACGCCGAGGCTCAGCGCGCTCGCGGTGACCGCGAGATCCCACGCGTCCCGCTCCGGAACCGGCGGCTGCGTCTTAGGGTGCCGCGCCGCGCCGTACCTGCCCGGGTCGATGTCCGGCCCGCCCGCCACGATCAGCCCGTCGAGCCCGGCCACGGTCGCCCGCGCCTCGTCATCGTCCCCGCCCGGCGGCAGCAGCACGGGGCGCCCGCCGTTGCGCCGCACCGAGTCCACGTACGGCCACGGCAGCATCGCCGCCCGCGCACGCCACAGGCCCCACGATGCCTCGTCGTCGTACGTGGTTATGCCAATAGACGGCCTCATCGTTCCCCTTTGAACCGTTCCACCGTGCCCCCGCTACCCCAAAAAACCCTTTAAAACCATAATTATTCCGAACGAACAGTGGTTCCCCGTCACCGTCCGTGCCCACCGGCCGGGTGGCCAGCGCGCCTTCGGCCGCCGAGATTGGGAGTCAGGTTAGCAATGTTTCGCCCGGTGCTAGCCACGATCATGCATGTTGCTGTTCGCGTGGTTAGCTGATGACTAATTGTATAAAGCTGCCGGTCCCCGCGTGGCCCGAACACCAAAACCATAACGCCCCGTGTTCCCCGCCGCGGTCGCCTTAAGCGCTCCCTAAGCAGAACTCAAGCTGACCTTTAGCCGCGCTTCCTCACGCGTCGCGGCGGTGCAGCGGGCACCTGACCGCCGCGACCGCCGCGGCGCTCACCGCCACGGTCACCACGGAACCTGCACCAGCGGCTGAACCTGGCTGGCCCTCGTGACGAGTTCACCGAGCTCGGAGCCACCCTGGACGACCTGTTCGGCCGGCTCGAGGCCAACACCGGCCCGGTTATCCCCGCGGCCTGGACATCGAGGTCAGCTTCCCCTAGGGCCTTCGCCCGGGAGTCCGCTTCCCTTCCAGCACAAATGAGCCGCTTTCGTTCCTTAGTCGTTATCGGCCACTACATGTTGATCTTTCGCTCCCTGGTACGGTCCCCCGGGGATAAGTCGCGAGCCCGCGATCGGCGGCCTGCGAGATAGGTTAGGCGCGCGCCTCTTTTCCGGTACCCGAGCGAAAGAGGCGAGTATGCAGCGACGCAGATCACGTTCGATCGTCATCGCGGCCGTTGCATCGGCCCTGGTGGTCAGCCAGTCGGTGGCTGCCGTCGCGGCTACGGCCGGGCCTGTCGCCGACGGCTCGCCGCAGGCGCCGCTGACCCCGGCCCTTGCCGCCGAGCTGTCGCAGAACGTGACCCAGCCGGTGGTCGTGATCCTGAAGAGCCAGTTCTCCCAGGCGCCGATGGGCAGCCAGGAGGCGGCCACCCGCGCGGCGCGGGTCGCCTCCCTTCAGGCGCCGCTGATGAGCGAGCTTTCCGCGGTGCACGCGACTCACGTCAGGCCCTACCGGCTGGTCGACTCGTTCGCCGCCACTGTGTCGGCGAGGGAGGAGGAGCGGCTGAGGGCGAACCCCGCGGTCGCCGAGGTCATCCCGGACGTCACCATCCAGGGCGCCCAGGTCGGGCTGCCCACCGCACCAGGGCCCGCGCACAGCGGATCGCTGACCGCGCACGTGATCCCCGGCGCCTGCGGTCCGAACGGCCAGGTCCAGCTCGCCCCCGAGGGGCTGTCGCTCACCGGGACGGCCTCGGCCAACCCCGCCCAGCCGACGGCGCGCTCGCTCGGCATCACCGGGGCCGGCGTGAAGGTCGCCTGGGTCGCGGACGGCGTAGACCCGAACAACGTGAACTTCATCAGGCCCAACGGCACGTCGGTGTTCTCCCCCGCCAGCGGCGGCGACTACCAGGACTTCTCCGGCAACGGCCCGGGCGCGCCCACCGGCGGCGGTGAGGCGTTCCTCGACTCCAACCAGATCGCCGGCCAGGGCATCCACGTCTACAACCTGAACGGCTTCTCCGCCACGCCCGATCCCTCGGCGTGCAATATCAAGATCGAGGGCGTGGCCCCCGGCGCCAGCCTGGTCGGCCTCGATGCCTTCAGCGAGGATTCCGCCGACCAGCTGGACACCACCACGTCCAACCTCCTGCAGGCCATCAACTACGCGGTGCAGACCGACCACGTCGACGTGCTCAACGAGTCGTTCGGCCACAACCCGTTCCCCGACATCACCTCGCTTGACGCGATCAAGCAGTTCAACGACGCCGCGGTGGCGGCCGGCGTAGTGGTGGTCGTCTCCACCGGCGACTCGGGCCCGACCAACACGATCGGCTCGCCCGCCACCGACCCGAACGTCATCTCGGTCGGCGCCACCACCCAGTTCCAGGCGTACGCCCAGACCGATTACGCCGCCGCCCGTTACTTCGCGGCCACGGGCTGGCTCAGCGACAACATCAGCTCGCTGAGCTCCAGCGGGTTCGACGAGGCCGGCGGCACCGTCGACATCGTCGCCCCCGGCGACATCAGCTTCGCCTCCTGCGATGCGAGCCCCGATTACTCCGGGTGCGTCAACTTCCAGGGCCAGTCCTCCGGCATCGAGGAGAGCGGCGGCACCAGCGAATCCGCGCCGTTCGTGTCGGGCGCCGCCGCGCTGGTCATCCAGGCCTACCGGCAGACCCACGGCGGCGCCGCACCGGCGCCTGCGCTGGTCAAGCAGATCCTGCTCAGCACCGCCACCGACCTCGGCGCCCCCGCCACCGAGCAGGGCGCGGGCCTGCTGAACAGCTACAAGGCCGTCCAGCTCGCCGAGTCGATCCAGACCGACGACGGCTCGCCGGAGCCGACCGGCGAGACCATGCTGTTGTCGACCAGCCAGCTGAACGCGGTCGGCGCCCCGGGCAGCGGGCATACCTTTGCCGACACGATCACCAACACCGGCGCGGCCACCCAGATCATCCACGTGACCAGCCGCGCCTTCGGCCCCGACCAGAACGTGCAGACCGGCAGCGTCACGCTGAGCGATAAGAAAAGCCCTAAGTTCAAGGGCTACGACGACCTGCAGAACAACTACGGCGTCTTCCACTTCGTCGTCCCGCCCGGCCAGGACCGGCTGGTCGGCTCGATAGCTTGGCCCGGTAATCCGTTCTACTGCCAGCTGCTAGCGTGCGAGGTGGGGCTGACCGCCCGGGTGCGGCTGATCCTGGTCGATCCGCTCGGCCGGCTAGCCGCGCACTCAGAGCCGCAGGGGCCGGGAAACTTCGGCAGCGTCGACGTGCGCCAGCCGACCCCGGGCGTCTGGACCGGCGTCATCTTCGGCGACGTGTCCACCGACGGCGGGACGGTCGGCGCCGTCCCGTGGCGGGTGGCCACCGAGCGGACCACGTCGTTCGGTTCGGTGTCGCCGAGTGTCCTCGTGCTGCCGCCTGGCCATAGCCAGACGATCACGCTGCACGTCGCCACCCCGTCCTCCCCGGGCGACGCGGCCGGCTCGATCGTGGTCGACTCCCTCCTTGGCGGTACCACCTCGGTTCCCGTCACGCTGCGCAGCATGGTCGGGGTGGCCACCGGCGGGAAGTTCAGCGGCGTGCTCACCGGCGGCAACGGCCGGGGTCCCGGCGAGGGGCAGGAGCAGTTCTATGAGTTCAACGTCCCCTCGGGGACCCAGAACATCACCGCCAACGTGACGCTCGCCAACGACGCGAGCGACCAGGTGGGCGCCTACCTGATCAGCCCGGACGGCGATGCTCTCGGCTATGGCCAGAACAGCCAGGGCATCATCCAGAGCCCGTCGCTGACCGCCTACACGCTGGATCCGGTATCAGGCACCTGGACGCTCGCGGTCGACTTCGCCGAGGCGGTGGTCGGCAACGAGGTGTCCGATGCGTTCACAGGGAACATCCTGTTCAACGACGTAAGCGCCAGCGCGTCTGGGCTGCCCGAGAGCGCGGGCACCAAGCTGAAGGCAACCGTGCCGGTCACGGTCCCGGTCACGATCAAGAACAACGGCGCCGCGCCCGAGGCCTTCTTCATCGATCCCCGGCTGACCACGGCCACGGACATGACGCTCCCCACCCAGCTGAGCCCGTCGGGAACCGTGAGCCTGCCGATGACCGGCAACCCTCCGGTCTGGCTCGTCCCGACCCAGACCTACGCCGTGTCGGTGGCGCAGACCGCGAGCCTGCCGTCGATGTTCGACTTCAGCCCATTCAGCGGCGACCCGGACATCTCCAGCCACGGCCCCGGCTCGGGCCCGTTGTGCTCCGCCATCGAGACGGCCGGCTACGCCCCGTCCGGCGGCAGCGTGACGGCAGGCCTCTGGTCGGCAAACCCGACCGAGTGCGGGCCCTACTCGCAGCAGGCGCCCGCGGGCACCGCCACCGCCTCGATGAGCGTCGAGACCAAGGCGTTCGACCCGGCGGTGACCTCCCCGGGCGGCGACATCTGGCTGGACTCCGTCGACCCGACGGCCCCGTTCTCGCCGATCACCATCAACCCGGGCCAGTCGGCCACGATCAACGTGACCATCACCCCGACCGGCCCTGTCGGCACGGTGATAAGCGGCGACCTGTACGTCGACGACTTCGTCAACGGCGTCTCGCCGTACGGCCAGCTGACCGGTGATGAGCTAGCCGCCATCCCCTACGAGTACACGATCGGCAAATAACCTGGCCTTCCCGGCGGCCGGCAACACCAGTCGGCCCGCCTGGCGGCCGTACCTCGACCCGTCCGCCCCATCGCCGCTCGGGTAGATTCGGGGCTGCGGAGAGGATGTGGCATGGCCATCGTGGTTTTGGTGCTGTGGATGTTCACCGCCGGTGCCGGGTTCTACGTGCTGGTGACGAGCAACCTGGGCCGCGCGCGTCCCGCCGCCAGCCCCGAGCACGCCGACCTCGCGGCGCAGATGGCTTCAGCCGCGGCACCGTCCGTCTCCAGTACCGCCACCGCATCGGCCGCCACCGCATCGGCCGCCACCGCAGCTCCCGCCAAGACGGCCCGCGCCGCGCGCCGCGAGGCACGCCGGGCGGCGAGGAACCGGTGGGACCCGCCGTCGCTGGCCGCGGCCAAGAGCGCGCCGATAGTGCCCCAGTTCCGGTCGCTGATGGAGTTCGTCCATCCCGCCTGCGCGATCATCGGCCTGGCGTTCTGGCTGGGCTATACGCTGGTCCACTCCAGGCCGCTGGGATGGATCGCCTTCGGGCTGGTCGCGGTCACCGCCTGCGCCGGCCTGGCCTGGTTCACCGCCAACGTCCGCGCGGCCCGGCGCCATGATCTCGCGGAGCCCCCGCCGTCCTTCAACGGCCGCGTCATCGCACTGCACGGCGCGGCCGCGGCCGTGACCCTGACGCTTGCCGCGCTCACCGCGCTGATCGCCCGCGGCTAGCGGCTGGCCCCGGGCATCGCTAGTACCCAGTGCCGCGGCCGCCCGCACGGATAGGGAGACTTGTGACCGTGAGCCAGGAGGGGAGTCGGTAGGCTCAAGGTCTTCGTGGCGACCGCGTGCACTGGGCACTCATACCTGATCACGATCCGTCGCGCTTGACGGCTCAAAGATCCTCGCCCACGTAAGAACTCGGTAATACCTAGCTACGCCCCTGCTCCAGGCTGACCCGGCTGGGTACGATCATGTCTGGGCACCAGGCCGGGCAAAGGATCTCGAACGTGACCAAGACGGACGGCGACCCAGACCCTCCGAGTGACCCAGGCCCTCCGAGTGACCCAGGCCCTCCCGACCACCCCGCACACCTGTCCAGGCGCCAGGCGCTGACCGCGCTCGGCGGCGGCGCCGGCCTCCTGATCGCCGAGCAGGTCCTGCTGTCAGGGGACCAGGCCCGCACCAGCCCGGTGACCGCCTCCCCGGTTCCCGGCGCGCCGCGCGCCGCGCCGCAGCCCGGCGGCTACGCGCCCAACGGCACCGCAGGCCGCGCCGCCGCGCTGCCGCTGCGGAACGTGAAGCTGCTCGACAGCCCGTTCCGCGACAACCAGCAGCGCAACACCAGGTACCTGGAGTTCCTTGACCCCGAACGCCTGCTCCGCTCCTTCCGCCTGAACTACGGCCTGCCCTCGGCCGCCCAGCCGTGCGGCGGCTGGGAAAAGCCGACCTCGGAGGTGCGCGGCCACAACACCGGGCACCTGATGTCCGGCCTCGCGCTGACCTACGCCAACACCGGCGAGCCCGCCCTGGCGGAGCGCGGCCGCTACCTGGTCGCCCAGCTCGCCGCGCTGCAGGCCAGGGCCACCGACGCGGGCTTTCACCCCGGCTACCTGTCGGCGTTCCCCGAGTACTACTTCGACTGGCTTGAGCAGGGCAAACCGGTCTGGTCGCCGTACTACATGATCCACAAGTACCTGGCCGGGATGATCGACCAGTACCAGCTGGCAGGCGACGACCAGGCACTCGACGTGGCGATCCGGCTGGCCGACTGGGTGGACTGGCGCACCGGGCGGCTGCCCTACGCGCAGATGCAGATGACGCTGAACACCGAGTTCGGCGGGCTGCCAGAAGCCCTGGCCAACCTCTACACGATCACCGGCGCCGATCGTTACCTGGCAACGGCGCAGCGGTTCTACCACGCGCAGGTGCTCGACCCGCTGGCCGACGGCGTCGACGTGCTGCCCGGGCTGCAGGCCAACGTGACCACGCCGAAGATCATCGCCTGCGTCCGGATGTGGGAGGAAACCGGCAGCGGGAAGTACCACGACATCGCCCAGAACTTCTGGGACCTCGTGACCGGCCATCACGTCTACGTCATCGGCGGGGCGGGCAACTACGAGCACTTCCAGGATCCTGACGCGGTCGCCGCCCAGCTGTCCAACTTCACCTGCGAGAACTGCGTCGGCTACAACCTGCTCAAGCTCACCAGGCTGCTCCAGTTCCACCAGCTCACCAGGGTGGACATGATCGACTACTACGAGCGCACGCTGTACAACCAGATGCTCGGCGAGCAGGATCCCGCGTCGCCGCACGGCTTCAACTGCTATTACACCGGCCTGTCCGCTGGCGCGTTCAAGCGCCAGCCGCTGAACTACTTCCCGACTGGCAACCCCAACGTCTACTCCACCGACTACGGCGACTTCACCTGCGACACCGCCACCGGGATGGAGACCCAGGCCAAGTTCGCCGACACCATCTACGCCCGCGACGCGGACGGGATCTACGTCAACCTGTTCATCCCGTCGCAGGTAACCTCGCACGGCCTGGTGCTGCGGCAGGCGACGGCCTTCCCCGACGACCCGGCGACGAGCCTGGCGGTGGTATCCGGCACCGCGACACTGACGCTCCGGGTCCGCATCCCGCACTGGGTGGCCGCCCCGCCCGCCGTCCGGCTCAACGGCGCCGCCCTCGACGCCGCCGTCCTCGGCGACCCCTTCCCGCCCGCCCAAGGCTGGATCGCGCTGCGCCGCCAGTGGCGCCCCGGCGACCTGCTCGAGGTAACGCTCCCGATGCGGCTGACCTTCGAGCCCGCCCCCGACAAGCCCTCCGTCCAGGCGATGATCTACGGCCCGGTCGTGCTGAGCGGCGTCTACCCCGCCAACCCCGGCTCGCTGACCCCGGTGCTTGACCCCGCCTCGGTACACCGCACCGCCGCCGCCCCGATGACCTTCGAGGCCCTGGCCAACCGCAAGCCCACCCGCCT
>Ga0181525_10003438_pt1 | contig 12514 bp, 13 predicted proteins | sample PEATcosm2014_Bin_48_FD_121100 | JGI IMG/M metagenome (GOLD analysis project Ga0181525, IMG submission 121100) | Peatland microbial communities from MTU Mesocosm Facility, Houghton, MI, USA - PEATcosm2014_Bin06_10_metaG | ecosystem: Environmental > Terrestrial > Soil > Wetlands > Peat | place... | reverse complement strand
GGCTGGTACTCCAGCTTGCCATGTAATAGGTCACGAGTTCTTCAACAATCCCGCTGGGGGGCTTTTCCAGAAGTTCGAACTCGTTCAATCCCTGCCCAGACGCGAAATAAATGGTAAACCCAGAGGTTCCGTAGGAGCAGGTGGCGATCAGCACAAGTACTGCTGGGCCGCCTTCGTCAAACGCGCGGGCAAATGCTTTGTATTCGATTTCCGATCCCCGGCTTAGCGGCGGGGACACAGGCACGGGTTGTGCTCCCATGTTCGTTCTCCTTTCGAAGGGTTTTTGTTGCGCTGCCTTTGTAGTACCGGCCGATCGGTGAGTCAAGCAAATTGCGCCCGGAGAATCCTATTCTAGCGGCGATGTCCCATATTGGGAGAACACTTACGACGGTCAAATTCATGGCCCTGTCTCCGCAGATGCGCCGAGACGAGTGCGGGGCAGCCGCGGACTTAGTGGGGTCTCAACTAAACCACCACCTCAAGGGCGCCGCACGGGAGTGTCCGTCCGTGGTGCGCGGACCCATCGCAGTGGAAATCCCAGGCAAACGGCCGCTATCGGATTCGCCGCACGAAATGAAGAAGCCCACGCCGATTTGCAAAAGGCGTGGGCCGTTGTCCTCAAAGTTGGACGCTACTTTTTCTTCTTAGCGTCGTCATCCGGGTCGGGATCCGGACCGGGTCCGCTGCAGGGCACATCGTAATGCATGGAATCGGGAGGCCTTACTTCACACGTGGACCGGCACACAGCCATCGGCGTCGGCAGATTTGCATTCCAGACCCATCCGGTCGGAAGGTAGCGATCCTGTTCCTTCTCGATCTCCTCGGTTGGTGCGAACGATACCCGCAGGCCCTTCTCCACCTGTATGTACTTCTCCGAGCTCGGCTGAAACGAGCCGCGGTCGTCGTGCATGTGTGGCATAAACACGCCGAGGTTATACACGGATAACTTACGCATCATCTCTTGCACCTCAGGAAGCTGAATTGCCTCCTGAGCTGTCCGCAGCTCCTTCGGTAAGGTGGCTGCCTGTCTTTCGGTGATAGTCATTTGACTCTCCTCACTTATCGGTTTGGATTAACCCGGAGTCTTTGTTGCTGGCCCACGTGCAGTTACTAACTTTCCATCGTGCGGAGGCTATTACTCGACGATTTTAAAGTCAAGCTCCAATTGGCCCTAATCCATTCTCTTTCTACGGACGGCCGGATCAATACCCGAATTACCCGATGCCTGAGCGGACTCGCTCCCTCTGCGTCTCTTGCGTACAATGGAGAATCGAATCCGATGAGCACACATCCCGAGAACCCAATGACAGTGACCGCGACCTCCACTCCGCCCGCTCGCCCGCAAACGGCTGCGGCAGATGTTCCCGAAGTGCCTTTGACTACGGAGGGCTACAGCGTGTTGCACCAGATGATGCGCTTCCGGCGGACGGCCTGGCGCGCCCTGCCTGAGGCTACGCAGTCGGAGATTGCTCAGGAAGCGGCGGCCGTGCTGGGCGAAATGGAAAAGAATTCCGCCGGGCCATCTTCCGGAGGGCAGTCCGCGCTGTTTTCCTTGATCGGCCACAAGGGCGATCTCATGCTGGTTCACTTTCGCAACTCGTTTGCCGATCTCAACCAGGCCGAACTCAAGCTGGCCGGCCTGCGGCTGAGCGATTACCTCGAGCCAACATCTTCGTATCTTTCCATCATCGAGCTTGGGCTTTACGATTCCACGCTGAAGATTTACAAAGAACTCACCGACCAGGGCATTCAACCGCACTCGGACCAGTGGAGGGCCGAGATCGAATGCAAGCTCAGCCGCCACCGGGAAGCGATGCATCCGCGCCTGTTCCCTGAGATCCCGCCCAATCGATATATCTGCTTTTATCCCATGGACCGGCGGCGCGGCGAGGACAAGAACTGGTACACGCTGCCTATCGAAGAGCGCGCGCGCCAGATGAGCGACCACGGACTCGTCGGCCGACGCTATGCCGGAGAAGTGAAGCAGATCATCACCGGCTCGATCGGCTTCGACGACTGGGAGTGGGGCGTAGACTTATTCGCCGACGATCCGCTCGTCTTCAAGAAACTGATCTACGAAATGCGCTTCGACCACGTCAGCGCGGTGTATGCCCTGTTCGGCCAATTCTATGTGGGAGTACGCTGCCCGGCGGCTGCGCTGGAGAAACTGCTCAGCGGGGAATTGCCGAAGTAGCCGCGTCCAAATACTTTTTCACCACAGAGACACAGAGTCACAGAGAAAAGCTTTCTTAAGTTCTTGCCTTTCTCTGTGCCTCTGTGACTCTGTGGTGAATTGATTTTAGAAGTGGAGAATCCATGGCAACCCTCGGCCTCATCGAGTACGAAGACGCCAGCCCAGAAGTACGCGCCGTTTACGACGACATCATGGCCACGCGCAAGACCGACTGGATCAACAATTTCTGGAAGGCGATCGCGCACGATCCCGCCACGCTGAAGCGCACGTGGGAAGACATCAAGCAGATCATGGCGCCTGGCGCGCTCGATCCGCTGACCAAGGAAATGATCTATATCGCCGTCAGCGTGACCAACCAGTGCAACTACTGCATCGCGTCGCACACTGTCGCAGCGCAGAAGAAAGGCATGACGGACACAATGTTCCAAGAGCTAATGGCGGTCGTCGGCATGGCCAACGAAACCAACAAGCTGGTCACTGGGTATCAAGTCGAAGTCGACGAGCAGTTCAAGCTTCGCTAACCGCTCCGCATCAACTGGCGAATGGCTGGCCGAACAAACCCCATATCGACAGCGCGAGCATCAGCAGGCTCAGCAGCGATTGAGCTCCCGAGAAGCTACGCGCCCAGCCGGTCCCTTTCAAATCATATTCGCGTGTGGTTAAGAGCCTTAGCCAGCGTCCCAACTGCAATTCCTGAAACCCGATATTCAGAGCGCTCTCCAGGCTGAAGAACAGCGCCACGCGCCAGATCTCGATCTCGCGCAAGGCGATTTGCGCGAGCCTTTCGAGGACGCCTGCGGCATTCACCCGCCGTGGCACGATTCTGGCTCGGCGGACGATCGTCCTGCCATTGCGGTAATCGCGCCGACAAACCAAGAAAATGGCAGACCTTCTGCCCGTCTTGATGATTACGACATACAGAATGCTGCAGAAAAGCCAGAGAGCGCCGATAACGTACAGCGGCCGGCTGGGGTTCATTCCATACTGAAACGGCAAATCGAAAACCAGCTTATCCAGCGAGGCGCCCACGCAATCTGAGACGAGGACGCCGAAGTGGAGTTGATTCGGAGGCTGCGCATCGTCCCGCCCGGACAGGCACTGCTTCCATTCCTTTGACGCGTTTGTGTGCTGCAGCGCATAAACGATCTGCCGTTCCTGGTCCTCGCGCCCATCCTTCTCAAAACCCTTCCGTAGCAAAGTAAGCTGCTTCGGGTCGTCATGATAAGTGAGCAGCCTCAAGTTGTACGCCGTATAAGTGTTTTCGGTTACTGGCGGGTCTTGCGGCTGAAAAATAGCGCCCTTCAAATCTGACCGGGATAGGTCGCTGTCCGCGTCGAAATGCGCCGCAGTAAAATCGGCTCTGACCAATATCGCCCCCGTGAGGTCAACTCCGTGCAGTTTCGCGCCATGCAGCTTTGCCTCGGTCAGATCAGTGGCGCATTTCTGATCAAGGCCGCAACCCTGATCCGTGGCGCCTTCTGCCTCCGTCAGATCGGCGTCCGACAGATCGGCGCGGGACAACTTTGTACCGGTGATATCGGCACGGCGCAAATCATGACCGTGCAGATCGACACAGGAAAGATCGGCGGCGCTGAAATCAGCCTTCTCGCCCTGTTGCCCTTTGCTGGAAATCCAGAGGATGTGCTGCGTCTCGATTTCCTTTAGCTCGGCGACCGTCCGCTTCCAGCCGTCTCGATTCGGTCCACGCGACTGCATAGTATCCGCAAGGTGGTTTCTCAGCTGTAGCTGGCGGATGCGAAATGCCACTCGTAGATGTATTCGCCGAACCCCCACCACTCGCGAGCTCGCTCCGCAGGAGGATGTGCCAGGCAACGTAGCCGATCATACCGGCGACCACGATCGTCAACAACGCCCCAAATGCCGAGAACCTGCGCCGCGCCCCTTTGGCAAGTGTTTTCACGGCCACGGATTTTAGCACCAATCGCGAGCGCAGCTGCAAAGCCGGCTCAAGATTTCGGTTTTCGCTTTTTCCCGGCTGTTGTGAACTTGTACTCGCACGTCTTCATATCCACCTTTCGCCCGCGAAAGCGCACACCCTCTGCCTCCAGCCGGAACCGCTGTTCTAGTGCCGAATCGCCGCGCAGCTTGATTTCTCCACCCGCGCCTAACACGCGCTGCCACGGCAATCCGAAGCCGCGATGCAGCACCCGCGCCACAAACCGCGCCGCACCCGGAAATCCCGCCGCGCGCGCAACCGCTCCGTAGGTGGAAACCTTACCCCGCGGAATGCGCCGGATCGCAGCCTCAATGCTCATCCGCATTTTCGACGACTTATCCGTAGGCTCGTTCTTTCTTGGCTTTCGCGAATCTTTGCTTCCCTTGTTCACAAAGCAATCCATCCTATGTGAATCAGCCACAGCGATCCTATTGAAACCAGAAGCCACAATATAATTCCCTGCAACAGCGGACGATGCCCCACCTGCTTGAGAGTCGCCATCGAAATGCCGCTGCCGATCAGAAACAAAGTTGCGGTCAATCCAATCTTCGCAACCTTCACGGCGAGGGAATAAGCATGAGCCCCAGAGGGCAAGTAGGTATTGCAAACGGCCGCCAGGCAAAACAAGACGATGAACCACGGCCACTGGATCTTCGCTTTCGCGCGCATCACTATCGCCGTCCCAACGGAGAGCGGGACAATCCACAACGCGCGCGCCAGTTTCACCGTAGTCGCGATGGCCAGCGCTTCGGCTCCGTATTTGGCTGCGGCACCTACAACCGAACTAGTGTCATGAATCGCCAGCGCCGCCCATAATCCAAACTGCGATTGCGAAAGTTTGAGCGCTGCACCGATGGCGGGAAAGATCAGCAAAGCTACTGAGTTCAGCACGAAAACCGTCCCCAACGACACCGCCATTTCATCATCGGATGCGTGCGTGATCGGTCCCACGGCGGCAATGGCGCTGCCGCCGCAAATCGCCGTTCCGGTGGAAATCAAGAAAGCCGGCACGCGCTGCACACCGAGCAACAGGCCCAGCCCCATGCCAACAAGTAGCGCGAAGCTTATGCCCAGCATGGTGTAGACAAAACCGCTACGACCCGCTTGCACCACCTGATGCAGGTTCATGCCGAAGCCGAGTCCTACCACCGATGCCTGCAGCAGATACTTCGAGACTTTCTTTGCTTCGCTGCCGTAGGGATGCGGCAGTGCGAAGCCGAAAGCCAGTCCCAACGCCAACGCCACCGGCGGAGACACGAAGCCGCTGGCACTCACGAGCAGACAGAGGAGAAAGATGATGCGAGGCAGCATTCGCATTTACGGAGAACACGGCACGGTTCGCATTCAGGCGCTGCCGCTCCTATCCGTAGCCCACTCAACACCAAGCATTGTCGGGGTTAGGCCGAATTCCATTACGATCCTCTGCGCCGTCAGGCGGAACTCTGTCGTAATAGCCGTTCCGCGCTGGTTGACGCACCAGCCTATCGCTTGCCGAACGAGTTTAGCAAGCAGCCCCTGACGCCCTTCAGGCACGCCATCACGTATAATCAACTTTCCGGCTCATGAGCTACACCGTTCTGGCGCGCAAATACCGGCCGCAAAAGTTCTCCGAGGTCATCGGACAAGAGCACGTCACCCGCACCCTGCAGAACGCCCTCGAACAGGAGCGCACCGCCCACGGCTACATTTTCAGCGGCCATCGCGGGATCGGAAAAACAACCGTGGCGCGAATTCTGGCCGCGGCCCTGAATTGCCGTTCCTCCGATAAGCCGGTTGCAGAGCCCTGCGGTATCTGCGAATCCTGCACCGAGATTCGCGCCGGAAATGCTGTTGATGTGATCGAGATCGACGCCGCTACGAATCGCGGCATCGACGAAATCCGCGAGCTGCGCGAAGCCGCGCGCTACCGTCCCGCGCGCGACCGCTTCAAGATTTACATTCTCGACGAAGCTCACCAAATTACCGACGCTGCCTTCAACGCTCTGCTCAAGACGTTAGAAGAACCGCCCGACCATATTGTTTTTATGCTGGCGACCACGCAACCCGAAGACATTCCGCAGACCATCCGTTCACGCTGCCAGCACTTCAATTTTCGCGCCGTGAAATTCGACGAAATCGTCGGCCAGTTACGCGATCTGACCGGCCGCGAAAAAATTGAAGCCGATGACGATGCTCTGGCGCTGCTGGCCGAAGCTGGTGACGGCTCCATGCGCGACGCGCTCTCGATTCTCGACCAGGCCATTGCCTCCTCCAACGGAAGGCTTACGGCCGATTCTGTGCGCAACCTGGTTGGAGCCGCGCCCGCGCACATTCTCGAAGCAGTGATGCAGGCTGTCGCCCGCGGGGCAAGCGACGAGGTTCTGCGGCGGGTCGATCACCTCATCAGCGAAGGCCACAGCCCGACGCACTTCGCGCGCCAGATGGTGCGTTTTCTGCGTAACGCAACGGTCGCAAAGATTGCTGGAAAAAACTCTTCCCTGCTGCAGATCTCAAGTGAAGAACGCGAGCGAGTAGAGCGCGTCGCGGCACTCTTCGGCGAAGAAGATCTTACTCGCCACTTGCAGATCATGCTGCGCACCCACAGCGAGCTGGGATACAAACAGGAGCAGCGCTTCCATCTGGAGCTCGGTCTGCTAAAGATGGCGCACGCGCAACGATTGCTTCCCATCGAGCAACTGCTCAGCGACGTGAGCGCTTCTCCGAGCATTCCGGGCGGAGCGAACGCTGCCAGACCTGTGGCGCGGCCGTCGATCATCAATTCGCCTTCGACCTCGAACAACACATCCCCGCGCCCTAATTCGATCTCGCCGTTTGCCGCCGATTCGGCGCGCAAAAGCACTCCCCGGCAGGAATCCGCTGCCGACTCCGCTGCTGCCAACACACCCCATCTAGTGTCGGGCGGAGGCTTACCTCCGCGAGTGGTCATGGGCGCAGCCGCTCCCGCAAATCTCGATGAGGACGTACCCGCGCTGCAGGCCGATATCCAGCAGATCGATATCCAGCAGATCGATGTCCAGCGACCGCAGCCCGAATCCAAACTGCAATCGCCGATGCCGACGGCCGAAGTCGAGCCAGCCGGGCCAATCGAGAAACTCCGAACTGCCGTGCTTCAGGCTCTTACCGATGGTAATCAGCGCATTCTGGTCTCGATGCTCGAACCGGCCGAATGGTCTGTCGAGGGGAACGAGGTTGTAGTAAAGGTGTCGGAGTCGCAGACCGTGGTCGACATGTCGCTCGGCGCAGATGCCCGGCGGCTCGCGATTGCCTCTGCCAGCGGCATTCTGGGGCGGGCAGTGAAGCTTAGGATTGTCCCCGGAGCACCTGCGTCGACGACCGACGGGAAAAGCAACGGCAAGTCCGTCGGGCCAAACACCGCGGCGGGAGGGCGTAGCCGCGCCGAGCAGGATGCGGTGGTTCGCCGCTTGCAGGAGAAATTCGGCGCTGAAATTCGGACGGTGATCGATTACAAGGAGAAGCGCTAAACCATCATGGGCGGATTTAATTTGCAGGAACTGATGTCGAAGGCCAAGTCGCAATACGAAACCTTGCAGAAAAAGATGCAGGAGACGGTGGTCGAGGCCTCGTCCGGCGGCGGCACGGTCACAGCGAAGATGGACGGACGCAAGCAACTGCTCAGCCTGCGCATTGATCCTGAAGCGGTGAAGGCCGGTGACGTGGAGATGTTGCAGGACTTGGTGCTGGCCGCAGTCAACGAAGCAGCGCGGCAAATCGACGGCGCCATGCAGTCGACGGTCGGCGGAATGCTGGGCGGCATGGGCATCGGCGGACTGTGAAGAATCGGGGGATTGAGTAATCGGGGGATTGGGCGATTTTCCCGTTCCTCAATCGCCGATCAACCATGTACCTGTTTTCAAATCGCTCGATCACCCAATCAAACAATCTCTCAATTCCTATGTCTAAATTTGCCGAGCCAATGTCGCGGTTGATCGACGAGTTGAAGAAGCTTCCGGGCGTGGGCTCGAAGAGCGCACAGCGGCTGGCCTTCTATATTCTGCGCGCGAGCGACGAAGACGCCGAGGCGCTGGCTGCTGCGGTGCGTGACGTCAAGGCCAGCCTGCGGCTGTGTTCCGTCTGCAACAACATCACCGACGTCGATCCCTGCGTCTACTGCACCAGCGCGACCCGCAATCAGCGCCTGGTCTGCGTGGTCGAGGAGCCGACCAATATTGCGGCGATCGAGAAGACCAAGCACTTCAACGGCGTCTACCATGTGCTGCATGGCTCAATTTCGCCGTTGCACGGCGTGGGACCGGAGCAGTTGCGCATCACAAATCTCATCGCGCGCGTCGACGCCGGCAATGTGGACGAAGTGATTGTCGCCACTAATCCCACCGTCGAAGGCGAAGCTACAGCCACTTATCTCTCGCAGCAGCTAAAGCGCGTGGGCGTGAAGGTAACCCGCATCGCAATGGGCATTCCAGTCGGCAGCGACATTGAATATACGGACGAGATCACTATGCTCAAAGCCATGGAAGGCCGGCGGGAGTTATGAGGGAATAACCGGATCTGCCCTCTACGCCAAGGCTTGCTTATCCTTTGGCCGGTGGTCTTTATCTAACATTCACGCAAAATTTACAATTCTCTGACATTCGGGTGACAAGAGACCTCAGCCTGAAAGATACTCTCGACGCTCTGTCGACGGTATGTCGAGTCCAAATCGCGCCGACGGTAACAGCCTGTTCCTATCAGGAGGAATTGTGAGAGTTAGCATTGCCGCAGTCCCACTTGTCGCATTTGCCGCCGTACTGATCCAGAGCACGCTGGCACAAGGACAATCAATTTTTCATACGGTCGCCACGCCGAATGAACACTTCAACAATGGGCTTCTGGCGGCCTCGGCGTCTTCTCCGAACGACATCTGGGCAGTGGGGCAATCGACGATTCATTTCGACGGCACGAAGTGGACGGATTACCCGGCGCCCATGATCCATGGCGACAACACCGCCAATCTAGAAGGCGTGGTGGATATCTCTCGAACCCTGGCTTGGGCGGTGGGGACGGTGAACACCGGCGAAGCCAATCCTGGGCAAGTGATTGAGCAGTGGAACGGCACAGAGTGGAGCGTGTTTCCGGGCCCCAAGTTTGCCAAAGGCGATGTGCCCAGCCTCTTCGCCATGACCTCAACCTCGGCCAATGACATTTGGGCGATCGGCAGTCTCTTGGCCGACGACGAGCAGCAACTCCTTTTTTTGTTCGAACATTGGGACGGCACAGCGTGGACCGCAACTACATCGATCTCAAATGACGCGTTTTTGTTTGGTGCATCCGCGGATGCGACCAACGACGCCTGGGCTGTGGGCTTCAACGGTCCGGAAAACGACAACAGCCAAACCCTCGCCCTGCACTGGGACGGTACGAACTGGAAGAAAACATCGACTCCAAGCATAGGATCCGGCGCAAACCAATTGAATGGCGTTCTGGCGCTGGCTCCAAACAATGTGTGGGCAGTCGGCTTCTCCACTCCGGTCGCTCCTCCGAAGGAAGCCGCTACGCTTACTCTGATCGAGCACTTCGACGGCACGAGTTGGTCGGTGGTGCCCAGCCCGAACGTCGGACCCAGCAGTATCTATCAGTCGAATCGTCTCTTTGGCTTGACCGCGAATTCGGCAGATGACATCTGGGCCTTCGGCTCTTACTTTGCCGCCAGCGGGTCGGGGCACCAAATGACTCTGCTTCTGCACTGGGACGGGACTTCCTGGACGGTCCAGCCCAGCCCAAATCCTACCAAGGGCGGTTTTCTCTCCGATCTTCTTTTTGCCGGTGTCGTACCGTCCCCGGGCAATATCTGGATCTTCGGAGACGAAGACGAGGCTCCGCACTCCGACACACTGGCCATTCATACGACGACGGGAGACTGATCCCTAAATTAGTCATCTCGAATTGGACTCTTACACACCGGGCTCAGCTCGGTTTTTTCTTTTGTGGCACCTAACTTTAAATGCTGTTATGCTCACTCGCGTCATAACTTGGCTACGACATAAACAACCGATTAATTATCGACTTATCATCATCATATGTGTCAACGCACTTTCACAGTAGGCTTCGAGAGATAGCACTTTGTTTACGGAAGGAGTTGCCATGGCAGGTGGACCTGTATTTACCAATAGCTACAACATAACAAATCGGAGCGATCCATTCACCCTGTGGGTGGATGACACAAGCGTCGTAGTTCCTCTCCCCGGTTCGCAGCTATCATTCTATTGGTCGCAGGGAACCAACTACGACTCGGATGACGATGACTATGATCCCACCGATCAGACGACCTTCACCAACGCCCTCGCGACAGACCTGCAACAGACCGCGGACAGCAGCGGCAGCGCAAACCTGGTTATTTACGTGCACGGTCTCGGCAACACCTATAGCGATGCGATTGCAGGGGCGGCGAATCTGGGGCTCGCATTGCAGGCCGCTGGCTACGGTGGTCTGGTGATTGGATTTTCGTGGCCGAGTTACAGCGAGTTTGTGGCTCTGTTTCCAAGCTACTACGCGACCAGCCGGCCTCCACAAAATACATCCGGCACAATCCGGGATAATATCAACGGCAGCGTAGGCAGCTTTCAAACTATGCTCAAACTGCTGCAGAGTATCCAGGTCAACAACAAACCAATCAAGATCAGCATAATCTCGCATTCGGAGGGCAACTTAATGGTGATGTGGGGTATGGCAAATAACCCGCCCATTACTCCGACTTTGAACCATTCGATCTTGCTGGCTGCCGACATCTCGGCAGCAATGCTGCAAGGCGGCCAGCCCGGCAGCATGATTACCGAGAATTTCAACGACGTGAGCGTCTACTTTTCGGGAACGGATCCCGACCTTTGTTATTCCGATTACGAGTTCTTCGCGTTTCACGATCAAACCTATCCCACTCGATTGGGGCTGATCGGACCTTTTGCATATCCGGCGGCGGTTAGTGTCCCCACCAATGTAACTGGTTTGGATTGTTCGCAGGTGACGGTGAATCTGGGGAGTCAGACCAACGTACACAGCTCTTACATGTCGCTGCCCTCGGTGCTATCCGACATGACTTCAGTCTTGACCGGTGCCGTTCCCGTAGGCAGGGCCCTTTACCCTGGAAGCTCGAACCCCTGGTACTACCTAAAGCCGAACCAGGCTGTGGCGGCAGGCATCAGAGAGGTATGGTCTGGAAAGACCAAGGTGCGGCCAAAATTGCGATCGCGGTTTGTCGGCACTTATGTTGTGAGGCGATCCTTGATATGACGCGCGGGTTTTGATCACGCGAGAGAGCTGAATGCGGAATTACTGACTCAGGTCTGGCTCAAGGAATACGTTAAATTCTTCCTCGGGGGGAGCCAGACCTTCCGGGAGGGTACCACGGTTATATTCCGCCATGCGGTTCTTCCACTTGAGGAAGTCGGTAATGCTCTGTGGTTCGACGCGAACCTCGACGCGCCGTAGACTGGCGAGCAGCAGATTCATTTCGCACTGGAAGCCCGTGCTACTTCTTAGATTCTTAGCAGAAGGATGAACCGTCTCGATCCTGCCGCGGTTGTGTTCCAGCAGTCCCCAGCCTTGAGGCAGTTCTTCTGCACGAACAAGTCCGGCGGGGACCAGGTAGAAGCGCTCGCACCCTACGCCTTGCTGCGGCTTAAGGCGGAAGGGCTTGGCGCGGTCGGCCACGAAGTCAGAGCGCGTGACCTTGCACTCGACCAGCACAGAGTGGCAGGCGCGCTTCCAGCCGATGGCATCGGGCATCTCCCCGCTGACGCAGGCCTGCTCAGAGAGCACGACTCCACAGCGATAGCGGCGCAGCCAGTGGACGGCCTTCTCGACCAGTTGGGCATGTGTCATGAGTTTGGCCCTCGAGCGGGCGCGATCCGGTGCTCCGGCTCAAGAGGAAGCAGAGACCTTTGTATCTGCAGACGCGGAGTCGCGGAAGTGACTGTAAAGCTACTGGCAAGCGGCTGCCTCGCGAGCGTGCAATTCTCGGAAATCAAATGTGACTAATATAGTCATGTCTGTTATGACCCTTTCATGACGCCTCCATGTTGCCAGCCGCTTGGCGCAATCCTGAAGCGCCTCCCGAACTTGCCCGCTTCGGCGACGAATTCGCGCAGAGATCCGCTCATTGCCTGCTGTTGGTTCCCTCTGCGCTCGCTCCCCGCGAGAATAACTGTCTGATCAATCCCGCGCATCCCGATTATAAGAAGATTGCAGTGCGCGACCTGGAGCCGCTCAACTACGATCCGCGCATGTTTCGGAAGCCACGCCGCCGGCACTGATTGGCCTGCCAAGCATCACCTGTTCATTTTCCCAGTATGCTTCATGGGCTTTACAACGACCGGCCGGTGCAGGACAGTCTCGAGCAAATGCCGCTCCGC
>Ga0181525_10003435_pt1 | contig 12518 bp, 10 predicted proteins | sample PEATcosm2014_Bin_48_FD_121100 | JGI IMG/M metagenome (GOLD analysis project Ga0181525, IMG submission 121100) | Peatland microbial communities from MTU Mesocosm Facility, Houghton, MI, USA - PEATcosm2014_Bin06_10_metaG | ecosystem: Environmental > Terrestrial > Soil > Wetlands > Peat | place... | reverse complement strand
ATTCCTCCCCGTGATCTGCAGTGAGCGCGAAGATACAATTCTCCCAAACTTTATATTGACGCAGGGCTTCGACAAGACCAGAGATCTGCGCATCCACCCAGCGAATCCCAGCGTCGTACAGGGCGACGATTTCGTCGCGATGGCATCGCAAACGTTCGGGTCCAACATCAGAGCGATTCCAGTACGCATTCAAATAGCGTGCGCGCGAAGGCGTCAACCCATTCGCTTCCCGGTCGCCGTGCGCTTCCAATCCCTTTTGCGTCGGATAGTAGGGAGCATGGGGATCCATGAAGTGAAGCCATAAAAAGAAAGGGGTCTCACCCACCGTCGCCAGCCAAGTTCGTGCTTGTTCGACAATTTCGTGGGCTGCCGGAAAGCGGCGCAGCGCATCGAGTGACTCAGGTGAAGACCCGGCACACCGCTGGCAATATTGAAAATAGAGCTCGTCGTAGGCGGCTGCAACGCCGGGTATCTTATGACAGGCGCTCGCCAGCATTCGATTTAAGCTGCTCACCCACCCCTTTCGCATCACGGGAGTATTCTCATGAACTGATAGCGGAGAAATATCGGCATCGAGAAAATCGCGGAAGGAATCGAAACCGAATTCGTAGCCAAAGCGCGGAGACAAATAGGGGTTACCGCCGCCGAGGAAAGCAGTTGCATATCCATCTGCCCTGAATGACGAGGCCATGTTCTTCTCTTCGGCGGCAAGGCCGAGCACCTCACGTCCCAGGGCCAGCGGATAACGCGACGCCAGTATCGCGGGAAGCGAGTAGTACGTGGGAACGCCCGCCACAATCGCGGAAGGAAAGACAAAGCTCTCGCCGGCGAGACCATCGAGGAAAGGGGTGGTTGACCGTTGATAGCCCATGAACCCGCAATGATCCGCGCGCAAGCAATCCACGGTGACGAGAACCACCGACTTCCGGGGCGCGGTCACGCCTGGGGTCCTCCAGCAACCGCGCCGACTGTAAATTTTCTTGCTGTCACTGGAACGCGGACCTCAGATTGCGATGAGTGCAGTGTTCCCTTGTCCACCAAATCGTATACATCCTCGTCGCGAACATACAGCAGATCCGGGTGCTTCGCCTCAAGCGCGGTTAGGAACTCGTCGAGGAGCGCGATGGTTTGGCTCCGAAAATCTTTGAGGGTGGAGTGGAAGTTAATGGAATGAATCGAGACGATCGCGGGAAGCCCATGGGCAAAAGAATTCTCGGCTGCTCGCAAACAAGAGTCCATGGAAAAATCCTGCCCGGATGCCGGCTCGAAATCCAACGAGCGGTAAAGATGCAAAATACCAAGTCGATCAAAGTGGGGCGGCATGGCGCTCCCGGGGCCGTTCTGCGCTATTTGAATGCCACGCTTTGCCCATGCCCTATGCGTGCTTTGGTTCGCGCGATAGCCCGGAGCGCAGGCTGAGCGTGGAACCCTGGAAAAGAATCGGGCAAAGTTTTCCACGGCGGAGTCGATCAAACATTGCTGAGCGCCCAGCGGCAAGAAGTCTTGTTCAGCGGGGTCGGAATCCCAGTATTCAAATCCAACCCACGGCATGCGCCAATGAATGTAAGGGACCCCTGCCTTCCATAAGTTTCGCAGCAGAGCGCCACGCTCGCCTGGGTCGCTTAACTGCCGTTCCACCGCTGGCCGACAGAAATGGGTCGTGCCGTGCAGCGCTGGCGATAATACGCCGGCGGAAATTCCGTCCCGGTACGCCTCGAACAAGCCCGGACGATTCCACCCGTCCGGAAGGCCGCCGGCTAAAGCACGAAGATGAATCGCACGGAAATTATTCGCACATACTTTTGCGAAATCAACGTTTGCCACGATGAAGTTCATTCCCAGGCAGGCGGCCCGTCCGTTTGAATCGCGATGGCGTTCCAACAGCGATACGACTGCCGCCACATCGTCCGCGGTTTCGAGACTATAAAAGTCGTAGCTACGCTCGCCGAGGTTTACGCCCAGAGCCTGCAATTCTTCCCAGCCCTCTCGATCCCTTACGCCAACTCTTCCCCAGTCGTCGCTTTGCAGCAAGACCAGAGGACGCCCGAAAGCAAAACCTTGCACCGGCAGGAGAGCGCGCCCACGCCGCCACACTTTATGCAAGATGTTCCGCATGAGCGTTCTTTATTTCCGTTTCGCAGTCGCAGTACGAGCTGCCCGTGCGACGGAAGGTGAACTTCTGCTTAACTTCCGGATCTTAGAAAGAAAATCAAAAAATCGGTAGGAGCCTGGTCGAATCACCTTTCGGTGGGGCGAGACGAAACGTACGAGCGTCCCTCCGAAGCCCGCTTTGAACCACGCCGGGCCAGAGGTTGCGCCCGGGGTGTAACCTCCGAAATCGTACTCGGCACAACCGTGGGATTTCGCCCAAAGCAAAGCTTTCCATTGAAGGATATGGCCGACGTTAAACTCTTCGTGCTTGTCGCTCGCACCCCAAACATACCAGCATCGCTTGCCCGATCGCCCAATGACTGCTCCGCCGTAGACGACGTTTTCGAAGCGGGCCAGTAACAAAGCGCCGCGGGAGTCTTCCCCTATCAGCCACCGAATGGCCCCACGCAAATCATTCGGCGCTTCCGCCTCAAAACCCTTGCGGTCCGCCAAGCGCGCATACAGCATCAAGAATTCTTCCATCTCCGCTTCACCGGACGCGGGAGCTACCGAAACTCCGACACGTTCGGCCCGGCGCACCTCGTATCGCGAGTTCTTGCGAAACCCTGCGAAGATTTCATCCTCACTCCTGGCAAGCTCAAGGCGCAGCGACGTACGCCCTCCGCTCAGGCGTTCCCATCCTGAATTGCGAAAAAGATCTTCCTCGATACCGTGCATTTCAATCCAATCCGGTACAACATCGAAATAAGCGATTCGCTCTCCGCGCAATTGTTCAGTAAATTCGGCGAGCGCCTCATGCCACAATTTGCGATCGTCACAGACGGGTCCGCGATCGGAGATGACGGCTTGCATCCACGGGAACGCGGCGCCTAAAGGAGAATACATGCCAAAGGTGCCGAACCAGCAGATACTTCCGCTCTCGCGCAGCAGCGCGAACCTCGCCCCCGAAAGATTCCACTGCGGGAACTGGAACAGATGGCTCGTGTCCTGGCTGTCCAGAAAAGCTGTAATCTCGCGCACGAGCGGTAATGGAAGATCATTCGTGGTGTAGAACTCCAGGGCCATTTTGCTAATTGTTCATCATCGAAGGCATACGCCTGCGCTTGACTCATGCGAGCACCCGCAGCCAGACGAAGCACGGGTCGATCTCACATGTATCCTCACATGTACCCCAGGTCTCTAAGCCTCTGCTCCACCGCCGCCTGGTCGGCCCGGTCCAAATCGACGGTATCGCCGCGAATGAGCTTCTGCAACACGAAGGTGACGAGTTCGTCCACGCTCTGGAACGAATCGGCAAACTTTTTCTCTGCGGCGGCGCAGAGATCAGCGGCAACGTTGATTTTACGGGTTTCGTTCATGACTGATCGGCTGGCCTCATCGTCCAAACGCTCCCCGAACCCTCGTCCAAACAGCATTGGCGATCAAACGATCATCCGCGTCCAGGCCCATCCAGAGGGCAACGGCGGAAAACACGGCGTACGCGAGTACAGCGGCCACGATAATCGCGATCCAGCTTGCCCGCATAAACACCGAAGCCTTGCTCATCAGCAGCGTAACCAGAAGAGCGCCTCCAATCGAAGGCAGAATCTTCAGATAGCTTCGATTGTACGGAGACAGCTTCAGAGCCGACCGAACCTCCGCAAGATTCCACACATTCGTTCCCACGTTCGTAATAGCGGCGGCCACCGCTGCTCCCAGTAGGCCCCACAGCGGGACCAGCCAGAAGCACAGCGTCACCATGACCGTGGCCATCACCATCTGCACGCGAATCAGGCGACGCTGATTGCCCGACATAAAAAGAAGGCAGCCCACCGACCCGACACCGCAGTTTACCAACTGACCACAGGTCCCGATGACAAGGATGGGCCATCCCACCTCGAAGTCGTGGCCGAAGATGCGCATGATCGGCCGGGCAAATGTGATCATCACGATGGCCAGCGGAAACGTCAGTCCCAGCATCCATTTCGTCAGCGTCTGGAATAATCGGCCCAGCAAAGCGTGCTCTCCGCGCGTGTGAATATCGGCGATGACCGGCGCAAAGATCTGATTGACCGACAGCAAAATAATTGGTTCGTAGGCAATGAGCACGGCTGCCACCGCGTAAATTCCAACGTCATGCGCTCCGCGGTAAAAGCCGAGAGCGACGCGATCTGTCTGCCCCATAAAGAATTCCAGCAATCCAATGCCGAAGCCAACTGCGGAGAACGACCAGACCTCCGGCTCGATCCAAAGCTTCTTCACATCTGGCGATCTGGCTGCAGCCGGAGTAAGTTGCCATACCAGAGAAATGAGGAGTGCCATTACCACGGTCGCGCTCACAATCTGCGCCACAAGGTATCCCCACAGTCCTCCTCCGAGAGTAATCAAGATTATCGATACGGCCATCGCGAGTGGACTGGCAACGAAGCGCGTGATCATGGTGCGCCGGCCGACTTCTTTGTAGCCGGCCAGCACCTTGCCGAAGAAGGTGGTGAACGCGCCAGTAATCATGATCACAGCGAAGAGGGGAAGGTAATGTACGAGCTGAGGGGAATGATAAAAATGGGTAGCAACCCAGGGACCAGCCTTCAGCAACACTACGGCAAAAATCAGATTGGCGACCAGCAGCATCCAGGTGCTGTTCCAGAGAAACGACCGCAGAGCTTCAAATTTCTTTGAAGCTCTGTACAGAGCCACAAACCGCACTGCGGAATCCGGAAGGCCCAGCCCGTTAAGAATGCCGATGAAGCCTACGATGGTCATTCCCAAGGCATATAGGCCAAGAGCTTCCGCCCCCAGGACACGCGCCAAGTAAACCTTGAAGGCGTAGCCCAGCGCTGCGGTGAAGATCATGCCGGCAAACGCGATTCCGGATTGCCGCGAGATGCGGCCCATCTCCGACTGGAAGCTCAGCTTCTCCAGTCCGGCAACTTCGTTCAAGGGAGCCGCGAGTTCGGGAGGGGTGGGTTCCTTCAGTTGTGCACCGACGGTATGTAGTTCGAATGACAAACCGATCCCCACCGCTCCAAGCTGCGATGGATTAGTCTAAACGCTTTTTGGTTCCTGATGTGACGCCGGGTAGTGGTGTTTTAGACCCCATTACCTGACGCCGTGTACCGGCTAAAATCCGCTGAGGACGCGGCGTACTGCGGATTCGATTCTCGGCGACTGTTTCAGCCATTTGCCCACCCTGTACTTCGCGATTTCCTGCAAATGCCGCCGCCAGGAGTTCGTCGCCGAGACATAGAGCGTCTGCCGCGTGCTGTTTCCAAATCGTTCTTTGTAGCCTTCTGCGCCCAGCCCTAAATCCACTACGTTGATTCCATCCATGTCGCAGGCCTCAATCACGATTTGCGAGAGCAGGCAGTGGCCAGGGGAATTTTCCTCCTGACGACTGTCGAAGGTGGGCTGGTACCAAAACCAACTCCCGTGGAATTGGAAACCATAGTTCCATGCAACCGGTCGTTCGCCGATCGTCAACATGCTCAGTGTTACAACACCCATACCGGAAAAACGACGGGTTAGTTCTTGCAGAAACAACCGTCGCTCGGGCGTCGAAAGACTGCTGGTACGCCCTGTAGCCTGGAACCGCGCTACATGGGCGTCGGCGAAACCCGGCATGGCCGCTTCAATCTCGGTTTGCGATTGCAGATGGGAAAAGCTCACCGGACCTTCGCGCTCCATCGCCCGCAGGTAACGGCGCAGCTTTTTCTTGGTAAGCAGAGCCGCTTTCAATTTTTTTCGTTTTTCATCGGAACCCAGTTCCACCTGCGCGCACAAATAGGCCGGACGCGTGTGCACGCGAAAACCGTACTTCCGCGCCGCGGCCAGCAGCGCCGTAGGGGTTGCAGAATCTTCTGGCAGATTTGTCAATGCTAGTGAGTTAGTCTTCGTCCGTTCGAGTTCCGCGAAGACTGCATCGACGAACTCGGCCCGACGCTGCGGTTCACTCAGGAACTCGCAATAGTCTCCAGTTGTGGCGGCAAGAAAACCTAAATCTCCATCAACATTGGCCGCGAGAGATACCACTCCCACCAACCGATCTTCCTCGTAGCCCAAAAAAAGCAGCGGATTAAGAGAAGCTCGATAAGCACACTGCACCGCCAGGGCCCACTCGCATGTATAGAAGACCTCCGGACGTTCCATCTGCAATGCCACATCATTCCACTGCCGACGCAGTTCGGGGTCTTCAGGAATTTGCCGGTGCAGGACAATTCGCAGACTCACTTCGCTCCCGTGGCTCCGGTTTTCGAAAATACGTAGTAGTACCAATCTGTTACATAAACCCGGCTGACCCGTGGGTAATCATCCCCGAGCGCACGCAGCAACTGAAATCCGTATCCGCCCAGTTCTCGCGCGACTTTCTCAGGCGATGCCGAATGAGTCATAAGGCCGCCATGCGCGGGATCGATCAAATAGCCATCCCCTCGCCAAAAGGCGCGCGTTGGCAGGCGTCGTGCTGCCCGGCCCAGCGACTGCAGCATCGCCTGCAGCGCCGCCAGGCTCGCGCGCATTGCAGCGAGTAACCACAGCAGCGGGCGATAGAAGAGAGAGTCAGCGACCACAACGGTTCGCGCCAGGTCTCGCATGCGTTGCCGATTCCACGAAGCTCGTACCCAGAGCGAACGCGGGTTGTGGGAGGAAAAAATCAGAATTCCCTCGGGCTTCAGTACGCGGCGAATTTCGCTTAGAGCACGGAAGCGGGATTCATCCGGAATCACATAATCCATGCCGTTAAAGGCCATTATGACAGCATCAAAGGTCGCCGAAGTGAACCGGGACAGTTCAGCGGCATTCCCCATTTCAAACTCAAGGTGCGGAAACTTCTGGCGGCACACGGAAATCATTTCCGAAGCATAATCAAGAGCAACGTAATGCGACGCGATCGACGAGAGGTAAGGCGTGGTGCGTCCTCCACCCACCCCCAGGTCGAGGATCGCCATGCCGGGTCTGAGATACGAATCAAATAACAATCGCTCGCAAGGCGTCAGATAGTTCAGCGCTGCGTAGTACTCCGCAACCGCAGGCGCGTTATAAACATGGAGGTTTGGATCTGCCTCGAAATCGGTATCGGCCATCGCGACTCAGGCCGAGTGTAGCAGACGACATAAGCTTCGATTGAGAGCCAGCTCACTTAAGAATGGGCTCGCGATTTGCACCTCATCATCGGGCCACAAACTCCCAACGCAGAGGAGTGCCACGCTTGATTCCCTGCGCCGCCTTCTTGCCCAACACTTCTGTCAGATGCCGCGGGTGCAGCCCATGTGCGGGCCGAATCGAGCGTACATTCGCAGCGGTGAATGCCTCGCCTTCCCTTATATCCTCGACCACAAACAGCGAACGGCGAAAGGCGAGACTGGCTTTTTCTTTGCCGCTTGCCCCGAAATGCACTTCTCCTAATGCCTTTTCCGCCGTCCGCACCTCGTCGACCATAGCTTTGAATTCATAGGGCTCCAACGAGAATGCGCTGTCCGGCCCGGGAACCGAGCGCGACAGCGTCAGATGTTTTTCGATGATGCACGCACCGAGCGCAACGGCAACCACGGGCGCTGCGATTCCCATCGTATGATCGGACAAGCCCACGGGCACTTCAAATCGCCGGATCATTTCAGGGATCGTACGCAAATTCATCTCGTCCGGCGGCGCAGGGTAAGCGCTCGTACACTTCAGCAACGCAATCCCCGTCGCGCCCGCCTCACGAGCGCTCCGCAAAGCTTCCTCAATCTCCTCGACCGTAGCCATCCCAGTGGACATGATCAGCGGCTTGCCGGTGCGCGCCATCTTCTGAATGAGCGGAATGTCGACGAGCTCGAATGATGCCACCTTGTGGGCAGGGACGCCCATTTCCTGCAGAAAGTCGACCGCCGTCGAATCGAACGCGCTGGAAAACAAATCCATTCCGAGATTTTCCGCTTCCTTCTTGAGTTTCGGTTGCCATTCCCACGGCGTGAAGGCTTCGCGGTAAAGATCGTGCAAGTTGCGTCCATCCCAGACCGTGCCGCCACCGATGCGGAATTCTTCACGATCGGCAGCCATGGTGATCGTATCGGGCGTGTAGGTTTGCAGCTTGACGGCGTCCGCGCCAGCCTGTTTGGCGGCCGCAATGATGCGGACGGCCTGGTCGAAATCCCGATTATGGTTGGCGGAGAGTTCCGCGACTACATACACCGGCTCTCCCGGGCCAATCAGTCTGTTGCCAATCCTCATCTGAATCGTTCCTAATTATTCAACCGATAGTATGCAGCGCATTATAGTCTGGCACAGCGCGTCGTCGGGGGCGGCGACTCGCTCGACCATCAAGATGAAGAGTACAATTCGAGCCGTTCGATAGCGCAATGTCTTCGTTCGCTTCCTCGTTCGCACTGCTATTTGAGACAATTGCGGGCATGAAGACTCCCGTTCAAAGCCCTACACACAACTATCCAGACGATCCCACGCAGTCTGCGGGATTTCGTGTCATTGAAGACCCTACGTACGGCTTTCGCCGGCTGGAGCCGATTCCACCGGAAGCCGAAGTCAGCGAGTTCTATGAGAGCCGTTATTACGATCTTCTCCGCAAAGGAAACCGCGCCCCTGAAATCGCGCGGCTCATGGAAGGCGGCGACGTTGCAGCGAAAGAACTTGAATGGCTGCGAGGAGGGTTATACACCGATATATTAAGCGTACTCGAAGGAACCGCTCCGGGGCGCAGGCTGCTGGAAGTGGGCTGCGGCACGGGCGATTTCGTGGCCTTTTCGCAGGAGCACGGCTTCAGCAGCGTAGGCACGGAACCGTCTTTCGAAGCGGCGCAGCGGGCGACGGCGCAGGGTTTGACGGTGCATAACATGACCCTGGAAAAATTCGTGTCTCACTCTGAATCCGTAAAATTCGACGTCGTTGTGATGATTAATGTTCTGGAGCACGTGCCGGACCCGGTGAGAACGTTGCAAGAGTGCAAACAAGTGCTGGCTCCGGGAGGAATCCTGTGTGTGCGTGTGCCTAACGACTTTACCGAGATACAAGCCGCCGCCAAGGAAAAAATCGGCGCAGCCCCCTGGTGGATCGCGGTGCCGGATCACATCAACTACTTCAATTTTGCATCGCTCAAGCAAACATTGGATCGGACCGGATTCGACACGGTTTACGCCCAAGGCGATTTCCCGATGGAAATGTTCCTTTTGATGGGAGAGAACTACATCGGGAATCCCGAGATTGGCGGCCGGTGCCATGCGCGCCGGGTGCAATTTGACCTGGGTTTGCCAGCGAAGTTGCGGCGCAAGATCTACTCCGCACTTGGAAAGGCCGATGTGGGGCGCGCCTGTCTCGTTTTCGGCAAGAGACGCCCTTCGTGAATGTCCTCATCACCAGCGCTTCGCGCAAAGTCAGCCTGGTGCGCGCATTTCAATCGGCATTGGCGCGGCGGGGCGGCGGCCACGTGATTGCTGTAGACACCAACCCGTGCGCTCCGGCTCTTTACGTGGCTGACAGGCATTTTCTGGTATCTCCCAGCACGGAGCCTCACTTCATTGAAGAGATCGCACAACTCTGCCAGCGTGAACGAGTGGGGCTGATCGTTCCGACCAGAGACGAAGAATTACTGCGCTTCGCGGAGGCGCGCGAAAAGCTGGAGCAATGCGGACTCTGGGTCATGGTCCCCGCCGCGGAGACGGTGCGGCTTTGCCAGGACAAGCTGGCTTTCGTGGCCTTCTGCCGGACACACGAGTTTGGGACTCCGTGCACCTACGAAGCAGATGAATGGCGGAGCGGCGGGTTCCCGCTCTTTGTGAAGCCGCGCTTCGGCAAAGGCTCCCGGGGGGCGCGCCTTGTGTATGACGAAACGGAATTGCGGCACGCGACCCGCAACCAAGAAGAATGGGTGATTCAGGAATATGTCGAAGAACCCGAATATACGGTGGACCTGCTGGCGGACTTCAACAGCCGCGTACTCTCGGTGGTTCCCCGTTTACGGCAAGTGGTGATTGCCGGCGAGTCCTACGTGAGCCGGACGGTTAACCAACCGGAGCTCATCAAGGAATCTGCACGCCTGGCTCGAAAGCTGAGCCTGGTGGGGCATAACACGATCCAGTGCTTTTGGAATGGCGAGCAGGCGAAATTCGTCGAGGTTAATCCGCGCTTCGGCGGCGCCGCGGCTCTTGGGATCGCGGCAGGCGTGGACACACCTGCAATGCTGCTTCGCCTGCTCGATGGTGAAGCACTGCCGGAGGGTTTCGGCGAGTTCGAATCCGATCTGACGATGCTGCGTTTCACCGAAGATCTTTTTCTGAAGGCAAGCGCCTTGAATGCAAGCGTGCTGAACGCCGGCGCCTTTACTTCCTCGGCCAGCGACGTTGTTGCGACGATTGGACCGCCGGCTCAGGATGGCGGCAACGCGAACCTCCGGGCGGTCCTATTCGACTTGGACAACACGCTGTATCCGGAGGAGCAATTCGTAGCGAGCGGCTTTCGAGCTGTGGCCAACTGTTTAGCGGAACATACGAACCTGGCTGCGGAAGCTCTGGAAAAGAAGATGTGGCACATTCTGCACACCCAGGGCCGAGGCAGAGTTTTCAACACTTTGTTAGCGGAACTGAAACTCGATTCCCGCGTCTGGTTACGCACGCTTCTGCTCGTTTATCGATCTCATCAGGCTTCGATCTCTTTGTTTCCGGGAATCGGGGAAGCGCTCGTAGCTTTGAAGGATCAAGGCCTACGGCTGGGCCTGGTGACCGACGGTCCCGGCTCAGTGCAGCGACGCAAGATCGCGGCGCTCGATTTGGAACGCCATATGGATGTCATTGTCTGCACGGACGAACTCGGCGCGGGTTACGCGAAACCCTCCACGGTCCCCTTCGAAGTGGCGACTACGTTGCTGGGGGTCGCCGCGAGCGAAACTGCGTATCTTGGAGATGACATAAGTAAGGATTTCGCCGGCCCAAACCGGTTGGGTATGAAATCTATGCAGGTTGGACTCTCGCGCCTGGTTGGCGTGAGGCGATCACCGATTTCAGATGATCCGCTATTCCGCCCCCAACTTCAAGCAGGATCGCTGGCCGACGCGTTAAAGATGCTCAAACTGCTCTGAGACAGGATTCCTTTTCTGCATGATGGAGGTTACCCTCTGAGCGCCCGTGCCATCGACCAACTGGCGCGCCCGCTGGGACAAAGAATATCTGATTTCACTTGAGTTGAGCAGCCGCTCCAGTTGAGAAGCAACTTGTTCCGCGGAAAGATCCTGAGGCTTACCCAAGTGGATTGCACAGCCCCGGTCGTTCAGCTCCTGAGCCAAGGCACGTTGATTTTCGGCCACGGAAATCAGAAGCGCCGGCAGACCAAGTAAACACATCTCCCAACAAGTAGTGCCCGCCGCCGAGACTGCGGCGTCGGCGTGGGCGATTAGTTCAGCCATGTCAGAAGTGTCGCGGAACAGTTGAAGCGTACCAGAGAACTCGGAAACAACTCTCTCGAGCGAAGCCCAATGCGGATTGCTGCCGCCAACCACAACAGTAGCCTCCAACTCTTCGATTTTGACCAGCCGCAGGGATTGCATTACCACTTCGGTGAACCGGTCGGGATCACTGCCTCCCATAGTGATCAGCACTTTGCGGCCGATTGGCGGAAGCGCTCGATTCCATCCTTTCCATGAAGTGAATTCGCGGCGCAGCAGGCAAAATCGCGTACCCAGCAACAACCGGGTGTGGGGCTCGCGGCGTTCGTACATCTGTTCGGTGGCGTGAAGATTCTGGTTCAATACGAGATCGGCGGAGTATGGAGCGGCGCGGCCGTTGTCATCCACCAAGAGAACCTGAATTCCGGCCGTCTTCAACTCGCGCTGGTAGGCCGCATCGAACTGATAGCCATCCACGGCCACCCATTCCGCACTACGTTCGCGCGCAAGCAAGGCCAGTTGAGTTGCGTCTCCGCCAGCATCGGCTGAACCCCGGAGCGGAACAATCTCGAACCCCTCCGACTGCAGCCTTGCCCGCACGGCAGGAGTGGTTTCAGCCATGGCAAATATTGCCCGGCCTCCGCCGTCCTGCCAGGCTTGGGCGAGCGCGAGACATCGCATCACATGCCCTGTTCCCATGGCTACGGTTGCGTCCGCGCGAATTAGAAGGGTTCCTTCTTCCACAGGCTTGGCTCGCCGATCGATCCGCTTTTACTTAATGGGTAGCCGTAGCGCATGTTTTGTGCGAGGTGGCCAATAGCTCCCGCAGACGCCCTGCGCCGGCCGGATGCCAGCAATTCTCGGCCACAGCAGCGCTCACTCGATGCTGTTGCAGATATTCCGGGATTCTCTCGATTTCGCTTGGATGGTTGAGACCGACACCAACTCCGAAGCGAATGAATTGGTCGACGTAGCCGGAAGGCCAAAACTCCAGCCATTTGCACAGGAAGCATGGAATTCCGCGAACCGCACATTCCATGGCCACCGTCGAGAGTATCGTGAT
>Ga0181525_10003433_pt1 | contig 12521 bp, 13 predicted proteins | sample PEATcosm2014_Bin_48_FD_121100 | JGI IMG/M metagenome (GOLD analysis project Ga0181525, IMG submission 121100) | Peatland microbial communities from MTU Mesocosm Facility, Houghton, MI, USA - PEATcosm2014_Bin06_10_metaG | ecosystem: Environmental > Terrestrial > Soil > Wetlands > Peat | place... | reverse complement strand
GCCGCCTTCGCCGTGATTGTCGGCGCGCATGACGAACATGCAGTATTTGATCGAGATCGTGATGATGAGCGACCAGAAGATCAGCGACAGGCTGCCGAGCGCGCCGGCGCGATCGAACGTTCCGCCCATCGCCTGGGCGATGGCTTTGAACGTATAGAGCGGGCTCGTCCCCAAATCTCCGTAGACGATCCCAAGCGCGGTCAGGATTGCGACTGGAGTTATGCGTCCTTCTCGCGGGCGCGTGCCTCCAATTTTGTTTTTGCGCTTGATCGAAATCATTGCGCGCTGCGGCCGGTGCAGATCGGATGGGTCGCTGTCATAACGCCGAACGCCGTAAGCTTAGGGCAGCGCAGCGGCCGCGCTCCTCCTTGGAAAGCGGCCGCCATGGTTGAAGTTTGCAAACCGCTTAGAAGGGGCCGTAACCACCCAGGATGCCATTGACGATGCCGCCAACGAGGGGCACGCCGTAGCCGGGGCATCCGTTGTTATAGCCGTTGCCGTAGTAGCCGGGACAGCCGCCGCCAGCATAGCCATAATAGCCATCGTAGCCGTTATAGCCGCCGCCGTTGTAGCCGCCACCATTATAACCGCCGCCGTTGCGGGCTCGGCCATAACCGCCACCGGCGTGCATGGCATGTCCGCCCGAACGTCCGGCCGCGCGTCCGCTCGCATTGGCGCTGGCATGTCCACCAGCCGCGTGCCCGGCTGAACTTCCGCCGTGGGTGGCGGCCGACGCAGTCGTCGCCAGCGGCACGCAACCGAGCGCGACCGTAGCGGCGAAAGCGATGAGTGATTTCCGCAGCATCTGAATTCTCCTGTGGCTCAAACAAATTATTTGTTCTGAGAGTGGCGACAACGCCGGGCTGCCGCGAAGGTTGCCATTCATTGGAACAAATTCGCGTGTGGGCTCCCTTAATTGAGCGTGTCAATTGAGCAAGAGTGAGCCGTTCTATACAGACCGCATGCGGTCATCCGACCTATAGTCGTCGATTGGCGATACAAATAAATCGCGCGATGGTTTGAGGCTCGCGGGAGACCGCTGGCAGAAAGGCTTGCCGATGTTCACCGTTAAACAATATCGCGCCAAAGCAATCGAATATTCCAACCTGACGAGGAGCGCGAACGGCCCCAACGAGGTGTGCGAGTATCAAAGGCTCGAGCGTAGCTTCACGGAGCTTGCGGATAATGCGCAATGGGTCACGGACAATCATGACAAGATGATCCCTGCTGCGCAAAACTCCGCGCGGCTGTGAAGGCTCAAGAAAACGATTGTTTCCCCCGGCACGGCGTTGAAACGTCTTCGCCGCTTTTGCCGTCGAGCGATATCCGGCAAGCAGTATGTGGCATTTGAATTTAAATGGCCGCTTGTTGGTATGAGCAATAGGGGACAGCTTTAGGCTCGGAATGGGGCTTTGATTTCTGCAATGAGATCGGTTTCCGCGGAGACGGAAGATCGGCAAATGCGGGAGGGATTTGCGGGCAATCGCCCGCCGCTGACAGAGGGCTGGTCGAGTTTTTGGTGAGGGTGTCATGGAGCCGTCAAGCGATCGAGAGCGCCTTGCGCCGGAACTCGCGTGGGCGTGGTCAGACAGCAAACTGATTTTGGACCTCGAGGACGCGAGCGCGCTGGCGCAAGCGATTGTCGATACGGTTCGCGATCCGCTGCTGGTCCTCAATCAGAACTTGCGTGTCGTCAGCGCCAACCGCGCTTTCTATCGGACCTTTCGGATGACTCGTGAGGAAGCTCAGGGCCACCCGGTCTATGCGCTGGGCAACGGCCAATGGGATATTCCGGAGCTTCGATCGCTGCTGGAGGAAGTCGCGCCGGAGCACGCCGTGATGGAGGGGTACGAAGTCGAGCGGGATTTTCCCGTCATCGGCCGGCGTTCGATGCTCCTGAATGCGCGGGAAGTATTCAATCACAGAAATTCGCGCAAGCTCATTCTCCTGGCGATCGAGGACATCACCGAGCGGCGCGCCGTCGAACGGGAGATGGCGGATCTTCTGCAACTCAAGGAAACCGTATTGCAGGAGATGCAGCACCGCATCGCCAACAGCCTGCAGATTATCGCCAGCATTCTTCTTCTTAAGGCGCGTACGGTATCCTCTGAGGAAACGCGGCTGCATCTGCGGGACGCCCATCTGCGGGTCATGTCGGTTGCGACCGTGCAACAACAGCTGCAACCCTCGGGACACGGTGTGTCGATCGAACTCGGCCCCTATTTGTCCGGTCTGTGCGAAGCGCTTGCGGCTTCCATGATCGGCGACAGCCGGCCGATCGCCGTGACCGTGAAAGCCGACGCCGCAACGGTCGCATCCAGCGAAGCGGTCAGCATCGGGCTGATGACGACGGAACTCGTGATCAATGCGCTCAAGCACGCGTTCCCGGACGGCAACGGTGGCGAAATCCGTGTCAGCTACGCGGTTGACGAAGCCAAATGGCGATTATCGGTGTCCGACGATGGCGTTGGTCTGCAGGACGGAAGCGCTCGCGAGCATAGTGGGTTGGGGACCGCCATCGTCGATTCGCTGGCGCATCAGCTCAAAGCCACCGTCGAGACAACCAGTCTATTGCCGGGGATGAGCGTGTCGATCGTCCACGCCGGATAAGCATCGCGGCTTACACACGAACGAAACCCGAAGGGAAAGGTCATGTCGATAGGGCTTATTCTGGTTATCATCCTCATCATTTTCCTGGCCGGCGGCTTTAGCGGCCGCTTCGGCGGATACGGATACGGCTATGGACATGGCGGCGTCGGTGTCATTGGCCTCATCCTGATCATCATTCTCATTCTTGTGTTGCTGGGGCGGATCTGAAGCCGCCGTCTTCGGTTGGCGCTTCCGGCGCTACGGTCCTTCCTTGCGCTTGACGAAGCGCCGCGCCGCGATCGCCACCGAGAAGGTGACGACAAGGAAGCGCGCGATGTGATGGGCGCCGACAAAGACCGGATCGAGATGCAGCGCCAGCGCCAGCACCATCATCGTGTCTTGCGCGCCGGGCGAGAACGCCACCACGACATTGGCGATGGAAAACGGAAAAAAGTGCGCCACGATCAGCGCGAATATCGTGGCGATCGACACTGACACGGCGAAAGAGCCCAAGGCGGCGCCAAGGTAGCCGACGATGAGCCGGAACTTCGTATTGGCAAAACGTGAGCCGACCACGGCGCCGAGCACGACCACCGCGCCGCCGCCGACCCACCACGGCAGCGTAGCGACGACGAGGCCGGTGCCGTGCAGCACGCCAGATCCGGCCATAGCGCCGAACAGAAGCCCGCCGGGAAAGCGCAGCCGCGCCACGAGAAGCGCCACGGCGCTTGAAACGGCGACCACGATGGCGAGCTCCCCGGGCGACGAGGGGGCGACGCCGCGCGCTATCGGTATCGCCGGCGCCACCAGTCCGAACAACGCAAGCCCGGCAGGGATGCCGATGGTCAAGAGCAGCACGCGCACCGTCTGCACGATGGCAACGGCGCGCAGATCGGCGCCGAGCTCGGTCGACAGCGCGATCACCTGCACCATCGAGCCAGGGCTTGCACCCATCAACGCCGAGAGCCGATCCCAGCGGTGCACCACGCGCAGATAGCTCGCGGTCGCGACCAGCATGCAGATGGAAGCGACAACGAGCAGCGCGACGCTCGCCGGCCAAGTCAGGAAGCCCTTGACCGTCTGCGGTGTCACCACGGCGCCGAGCAGCATGCCGACGAGGACGTAACAGACGCGCGCCAGTGGAACGGGCACCCTAACCGGGCGGCCTAATACAGCGGCGGTGGCTACAGCGAGCACCGATCCGGACACGAGGCCGGCCGGAAATCCGAGCAGCGTGAAGGCTGTGCCGCCGGCAAGCGCGATCAACAGCGTTTCGGCGGGCGCGAGCAGCGCGCGCGGCGGAGGCATAGCGGGAAGCATCGCCGCAATGAATGCGCGATGCGCGAAAGGCCGTCAATTCATCGGCGGTGGAGAGGTCAGTGCCCCCGGCGGCCTTTGCCCAGCACGATGCGCACGAGATCGGCGGCGTTCTTGGCTGCGAGCTTTTCCATAATGCGCGCGCGATGCACCTCGATGGTGCGCGGCGAGATGCCGAGCTCACGCCCGGCCTCCTTGTTGGACGCACCGGCGGCGATCCGCTCGAGCACGTCGCGCTCGCGCGCGGTCAGCCGCTCGTGGCCGCGAAAGTCGCCGGTAAGGCCGCCGTTGTGGTTGAGATTGGCCCAGGCGTGGATGGCGTCGCGCACGCGCGCGGCTACGGCGCCGAGGTCGAAGGGTTTTTCGATGAAGTCGAGCGCGCCATTGCGGATCGCGTCGATCGCGGTCGGAATGTCGCCCTGGCCCGAGATCACCAGGATCGGCGCCGGATAGCGCTGGGCGTCGAGCCGCCGCAGCACGTCGAGGCCGGAGCAATCGGGCAGGTGCACGTCGATCAGCACGCATCCTGGCGTGCGCACGCGCGCGGCGTTGAGGAACGCCTCGCCCCCCTCGAAGCTCGTGACCTGAAAACCTTCGTCGCTCAACACCAGCGCCAACGCCGCGCGCACCGAGGGATCGTCGTCGACGATAAAGATTTCGTTCATCGGCACCTTGGTCCGCATCCCCATGCGCAAGCGATGCAATCGATTCGCTCAAACCAAAATAACACCACTGACGCGTGCGTCTGAGGTAACGGGCGGCAGCGATGTGAAAATGCCTCGAGGCGCGTCCGTTCGCACGGACGGAAAGCGGCGGCCTCGCGGGCGATAGACAGGCCCGCTAAACTATGGTGATTTAAGCACAATCGCACGTTGCGCGGCCGCAGAAGCGGCGCCGGGATCGGCCCTTTTGGGGAACGCCATGCTGCAAGGTTGGGTCGTCATCGTTATCGCGCTCGCTTACATCGGGTTTTTGTTCCTGGTAGCGAGTTACGGTGACCGCCGGCACGAGGTGGTACGCGGCAGCCGCGCCCGCTTGCTGATCTATCCGCTGTCGCTCGCCATCTATTGCACCTCGTGGACGTTCTTCGGCTCGGTGGGCGTCGCGGCGCGCACCGGCTTCGATTTCCTCACCATCTATATCGGCCCGGTGCTGATGGTCGGCTTCGCCTACCCGCTGATCATCCGCATCGTGCGGTTGGCCAAGGGCCAGAACATCACCTCGATCGCCGACTTCATCGCCGCGCGCTACGGCAAGAGTCAGGCGGTGGCGGCGACCGTGGCGCTGATCGCCATCGTCGGCATGATTCCCTACATCGCCCTTCAGCTCAAAGCGGTGTCGGCATCGGTTGGCACCATCCTTGCCGAACCGGCGGCCGGCGCCGCCGCGCAGCCGCTCCTCGGCGACATCGCGCTGTTCGTTGCGCTGTTGATGGCGGCGTTCGCCGTGCTGTTCGGCACCCGCCACATCGACGCCACCGAGCATCAGGACGGGCTGATGCTCGCGATCGCCACGGAATCGATCATCAAGCTCGTCACGTTCCTTGCCGTCGGCGTGTTCGTGACCTTCGTCCTGTTTCCCGGCCCGGTGGCTTTGTTCGCCCGCGCGCTGCAACAGCCACAGACCGCCGCCGTGCTCACCGGAACGCCACCGGTGGCCACCTTCCTCGCCATGACGGTGCTGTCCCTGTTCGCCATCATTCTGCTGCCGCGTCAGTTTCACGTCGCCGTGGTTGAGAACCACAGCGAAGCGGAAATTCGCCGCGCCGCCTGGCTGTTTCCCGCCTATCTGGTGCTGATCAACCTGTTCGTCATGCCGATCGCCATGGCCGGTTTGTTGACCTTTCCCGGCGGCGGCACCGACGGCGACATGTTCGTGCTGGCGCTGCCGCTGCGGGCGCATTCGGAGCTGTTGACGCTCGTCGCCTTTGTCGGCGGACTTTCGGCGGCGACCGCCATGGTGATCGTCGAATCGGTGGCGCTCGCGATCATGGTCTCGAACGACATCGTCATGCCGTTCATTCTCAAGCGGCGCGCGGCGCAGGCCGGCGGCCCGCACGACGCCGGCGCCGAGCTTCTCACCGTGCGCCGGATCGCCATCTTCGCGATCCTGCTGCTCGCTTACATTTATTATCGCTCGGCCGGACCGGCGCAGCTCGCCTCGATCGGGCTATTGTCATTTGCCGCCGTCGCGCAGCTGACGCCGGCGTTCTTTGGCGGTCTGATCTGGCGGCGCGCGTCGGCGCTGGGCGCGATCGCGGGCATGACCGCGGGTATCCTGGTCTGGGCCTATACGCTTCTGCTGCCGAGCATCGCCGATGCCGGCATGGTCGGCGAGCACATCCTCAGCGCCGGGCCGTTCGGGTTAGCCTGGCTGCGGCCGCAGGCGCTGTTCGGCCTCGATCTGCCGCCGCTGGTGCATGGCGTCGTGCTCAGCCTCTTTGCCAATGTCGCGCTTTATATCGGCTGCTCCTTCGCCGGTCGGCCAAGCGCGATCGAGCGCGTGCAGGCCGATCTGTTCGTGCCGACCTCGCTTGCCCCGATAGCGCCGAGCTTCCGGCTGCGGCGCGCGTCGGTGACCGTCGCCGAGCTTACCGCCACGGTCGCCCGCTATCTCGGCGAGGAACGCACGCGCGAATCCTTCCGCAGCTTCGCCGCCTCACGCCGCGTCAGCCTCGAGCCGCAGGCCGAGGCCGACTTTCCGCTATTGCAGTACGGCGAGCATCTTCTGGCCTCGGCGATCGGCGCCGCCTCGTCGCGGCTCGTGCTTTCGCTGTTGCTGCGCAAGCGCACCGTTTCGACCAAGGCGGCGCTCAAGCTCCTCGACGACGCCAACGCAGCGATCCACTACAACCGGGAAATCCTGCAGACCGCACTCGATCACGTGCGCCAGGGCATCGCCGTGTTCGACAAGAGTCTGGCGCTGTTGTGCTGGAACCGGCAGTTCGGAGAAATTTTCGATCTGCCGCATTCGCTGACCCGCATCGGTACGCCGCTCGACGAGATCCTTCGCCATATCGCCGCGCGCGGCACGCCCGGCGGCCGCGATCCTTCCGACCTCGACGAAGAAGTCACGGCGCGCTTCGCCCGCTACACCTCGGAGGCCGAGCCTTTTCTTGAACGCTTCGCCGAACGCGGGCTGGTGATCGAGGTGCGCGCCGACCGCATGCCCGACGGCGGCCTGGTCACGACGCTTACCGACATTACCCCAAGTGTGAAAGCCGCCGAGGCGCTGGAGCGCGCCAATGCGACGCTGGAGCGCCGCGTGCGTGAGCGCACCGGCGAACTGACGCGGCTTAACGCCGAGCTTGGCCGCGCCAAGGCCGAGGCCGACGACGCCAACGTGTCGAAGACACGGTTCATCGCCGCCGCCAGCCACGACATCCTGCAGCCGCTCAACGCGGCGCGGCTCTACGTCACCAGCCTGATCGAGCGCCAGCGCCAGAACGAGGCGGAAGGCGAGGACGGCGATCTGGTGCGCAACATCGACGCCTCGCTCGAAGCGGTGGAAGAGATTTTCGCCGCGCTCTTGGACATTTCGCGGCTCGATACCGGCGCCATGCAGCCGGAACTGACCGACTTCCGCATCGACGAATTGCTGCAGCGCCTCGACGTGGAGTTCGCGCCGCTGGCGCGCGAGAAGGGGCTGGAGCTGAAATTCATGCCATGCACGCTGGCAGTGCGCTCGGACCGGCGCCTGTTGCGCCGGCTGCTGCAGAACCTCGTCTCCAACGCCATCAAATATACGCCCGCGGGCGGCGTCGTGGTCGGCTGCCGGCGGCGCGGCGCGCGGCTGCGCATCGACGTCTACGATACCGGCATCGGCATTCCGCAGAGCAAGCGCCGTGCGGTGTTCAAGGAGTTTCACCGGCTCGACAAGGGCGCCCGCGTCGCCCGCGGTGTCGGGCTTGGTTTGTCGATCGTCGAACGCATCGCCCGCGTGCTCGACAGCGAGGTGGCGCTGAAATCGACGGTCGGACGCGGCTCGCGTTTCTCGGTCGAGGTGAACCGGGCCGCCACCGCAATCGGTGCGCCGGTCCTGCATGCCGTGCCGCGGATTGCCGCCGGGCAGCTCGCCGGCACCGTTGTGCTTTGCATCGACAATGAGCGCGCCATTCTCGATGGCATGCAGACGCTGCTCGGCGGCTGGGGTTGCCGCGTGCTCAAGGCCGCCGACCTCGCCGAAGCCTTGGCGGCGATCGAGGGCAGTGGGCTCAATCCTGACGGCCTGTTGGTCGATTACCACCTCGACGGCGGCAACGGCATGGTCGCCATCGCCGAATTGCGCCGCCGCAACGGCCGCGACTTACCGGCGATCCTCGTCACCGCCGACCGCTCGGTGCATGTGCGCGAGGAAGCCCGCTCAGCCGGCGTGCACGTGCTCAACAAGCCGGTGAAGCCCGCGTCGCTGCGCGCGCTCATTACGCAATGGCGGGTGCAGCGCGTCGCTGCAGAGTAGTGTATTATTCGCGGGGCCGGGCGAACCACGGGAGCAATACCATGCGCCTCATTGCCCTCCTGATCGTATTTATCGTTGGCTCTGCTGGACTCGCTTACGCAGACGACGATGTAGGCGCCGGACAAAAGGTCATCCGCTCGCAGGAAGAAGCATTTGCCCGTGACGACGCGGCTGCGGCCTACACCTTCGCCGCGCCCGGCATCCAAAGCTGGTACCGCAATCCCGACGCCTTCATGTTCATGGTACGCAACGGCTATGCGCCGGTCTATCGGCACCGCAGCTTCGAATTCGGCCTGGCGCGGGTCGTTGATGGCAAGATCATGCAGGACGTCCAGATCATCGATGCCGACGGTGTCGCCTGGGATGCGCGCTACACGCTCGAGCCGCAGCCCGATGGCAGCCTCAAAATCAGCGCCTGCACGCTGTTGAAGGCGGTGACGTCCTAGGCATTCGTGCAGCGCGTCCCGGCGGAGGAACTTCCCGGTGCCGAGGCAACGGTTCCGGCCCGAAATGGTCGGCCAGATGACAAGGCTCCGCGGGGAGCGGCGTCCTTAATCTGTTCAGGGTATGTTGGACCCTGGAACGTAACCCGGCAGCCAATGTTGCCAACCATGACCTCCGAAAGAATTCCCGTGATTCTTGTCGTCGAAGACGAAGCGCTGATTCGCCTCTCGGCAGTCGGCATGCTCGAAGACGCTGGATTCCGGATGATCGAGGCTGTGAACAGTGACCAGGCGCTCGAATTACTAAGCGCGGATTCCGACGTCCAGTTGCTCTTCACTGACGTAAACATGCCGGGAGCAATCGATGGCTTGGCGCTGGCCCGACAGGTGCGTGACCGCTGGCCGCACATCGGTATCATGGTCGCTTCCGCAATACAGATGCCGCAACCCGAGGAACTGCCGGCCGGCTCCCGATTTGAGCAGAAGCCGTACAATCCCGACACGGTCGTCAGGCATGCCCGCGAATTGACTTCGGCCTAAAGAGGTCCTCTTCCTGGGACGTCTCAACTGGCAGCTTCGCAAAAGTGGCGTGCGTAACCAATACCGAGGTTCCCTGGTTGCTGCTCGCAACGTCAACCCGGGCTTCGAGTTGTTGGGCGAGCGCGTTGACGATGCTAGTCCCGAGGCCAGATTTTGCCTGCGCAAAGACACCAACTGGTGCGCCAATCCCGTTGTCCGCGACCGAAAGCTTCCAGTTCGTTCCAGCGATGGCGAATCCGACAGCTATCTGACGATCGGTTCTGTCGTCGGTGAAGGCGTGCTTGAGCGCATTCAGGATGAGCTCGGCAACGATCAAGCCGAGGCTTACGGCCTCACGCGAGGTCACAGTGCCCGCATCGCTGGTTACTTTTAGCGTCGTCGGGCGGAAATCGCCTATCATCGATGTTTTGAGGCTGTCGCATAGTTGCGTCAGGTAAGGCGCCATTTCGACGGGGCCGGCGGCCCCGCTAGCATGGAGGTGTTTTTGAAGCGTAGCCACCGACATGACACGTTTGTGTGCGTCCTGCAGTTGGAGTCGGGTCTCCTCCGACGTCACCATCCGTGATTTCATTAGAATGATGGCGGCAATAATTTGCAGGCTATTGCCGACCCGGTGCTCCAGTTCTTCAAGTAGCACATCCTTCTCTCGCAAGAGCGCCTGCAGCTTCCGCAGCATGTCCTCCCTTTCGCGCTCTTGCGTGCGTCGCCCGGTGACGTCTTCGATGCCCAAAAGAAGGGTCGTATGGGAATTGCCTTCATAGTACACCTTGCGGGCATTCAGCAGCATCGTGCGCTTCCCAATTTCGGGAAACTGATGTTCAACTTCGTAGTCGTCCATCACGCCGTGCTCCGGAACTATCCTTTCCAGCAGTAACCTGAGACCGGGGATGTCCCATTGACCATCGCCCAACTCATAAAGGAGCTGGCCTTGAGTGATGCTCGGAACAACCTGGAACGTCGAATAGAATGAGCGGCTCGCAGCGAGTACGCGAAGGTCCTGGTCGAGCACGAGAAGAGGTTCCCGGACGGTGTCGACGATCGCCTGGGCCAACGTTCCGGCATCCCTGTTTTCGATAAATGGCTGATTATCGGGCACAACGCACCTCTCGCCGACCGCACACGCAATCCGACACTGCGACAGCCTTTCTCAACGGCGATTTTGGAAAATCGCTGCTCAACGAACCGCCCGACGGACGCTTCGGCTACAGAATTGCAGTCCAAGACGCCATGTGGAGCATAGGAAGACCGCGCCAATTTAACGGAACCGAGGTTGCGGCCGCAGGGAGGTCTAGTCTGTGCAATATTGATCAATAAAGCATAAACCTGCGACCGGACTCGCCGAGTCAACGTTTCCGTTCAACCGGGTCACGATCGTTGCCGCGATGGCGGCCATTGGCCGGCTTCGATCTTGCCGGCGGCGATCACCGCCTGGGTGCGGCTCTCGACCCCGAGCTTCTGCAAGATGGCGGAGACGTGGGCTTTCACGGTCGCTTCCGACACGCCAAGCTCGTAGGCGATCTGCTTGTTGAGCAATCCCCCCGACAGCATCATCAGCACGCGCACCTGCTGCGGCGTCAGCGTCGAGAGCCGCGCGATCAGCGCCGTCGTCTCCGCATCGGACGGACGCGTGAGATCGACGTCGGGCGGCGTCCACACTTCGCCCGCCAGCACCCGCGCCACCGCCGCCCGCATCGCCTCGACGCCGAGCGTCTTCGGAATAAAGCCCGACGCGCCGAATTCCATGCAGCGGCGGATCACCGCCGGATCGTCGTTGGCTGAGACCACGACGATCGGCAGGCCCGGATATTGCGCGCGCAGATACATCAGGCCGGAGAAGCCGCGCACGCCGGGCATGGAGAGGTCGAGCAGGATCAGATCGATGTCGCCGCCGCGATCAAGGATCTCGCTCACTTCCTCGAAGGTGCCGGCTTCGGCAACTTCGGCCTGGCCGAACACCCCCGTCACCGCCTCGCGTAATGCGCCGCGGAACAACGGATGATCGTCGGCGATCAGGAGATGATGGGATTGCGTCTCGCTCAACGGGATGACCTAAAAGTCGATCGCGCGCGGGTGACACGGATGTGAAACACGGCCTTGCGGCGCATGTTACTTGCGTCACCCGGTGGGGTCCACTGCACTGTGGCGAGAACGGCGTCGGTCCTGCGCGGGTGGTACGCTTGGAGAATGCAATCGCGCACCGAGGCGGGATATCGAGACTTGTCTGCTTCTCGATTCAGTGCTCGAAATAGCGCGACCGGTCGAGATCAGGAATGAGCGCAGGCTGCGTCGGCTGCCATCCCAGTATGTCGCGGGTTCGTTCGCTCGACGCCGGATTGTCGAGCGCCGCGAAATGCGCGAACCAGCCAAAATGCTCGGCGGCCTCCTCGCGGGACTTGGTGACGACCGGCACGTTCAGGCGGCGGCCGATCACGCCGGCGATGTCGCGGAAGGCGACACCGGTTTCGGCGACCCCGTGATAGCGGGCTCCTGCGGCATTCTTCTCGAGCACGAGGCGATAGAGATGCGCCGCGTCAAGCCGGTGCACCGCCGGCCAGCGGTTGAGCCCGTCGCCAACATAAGCCGAAGCGCCTTTTTCCCGCGCCATGCCGATGAGGATCGGGACAAAGCCGTGATCGCCGTCGCCGTGGACCGATGGCGGCAGGCGCACCACCGACACGCGCACGCCGCGCGCCGCAACAGAAGCCGCCGCTTCTTCCGAAGCGACGCGTGGAATTGGGGATGCGGCCATATCGTATTCGGTCGCGAGGCGGCCTTGCGTGAGGAGCCCGGTCCCCGAGGTGACGATCAAGGGACGGCCGGAGCCGGCGAGCGTGGAGGCGAGAGCTTCGATCACGTTCCTGTCGGTTTCGCAGCTTTCCTTGAACTTGGCAAAGTCATGAATGAAAGCGGTGTGGATTACGCCGTCGGCGGCGGCTGCTCCGCTGCGCAGGGGCTTTCGAGATCGCCAAGCGCACCGCGATGCACGTCGGCGCCGACCGCGGCAAGGGACGCGGCAGCCGCGTCCGAGCGTGCGAGACCGAGCACCTTGTATCCCGCGGCGATCAGTTCTTTGACGATGGCGGAGCCGACGAATCCCGTCGCGCCGGTAACAAAAACTCGCATAAAGAAATCCTCCGGATGTGGAAGCGCCACTATCCGCTCGGCATCTATTAT
>Ga0181525_10003432_pt1 | contig 12521 bp, 13 predicted proteins | sample PEATcosm2014_Bin_48_FD_121100 | JGI IMG/M metagenome (GOLD analysis project Ga0181525, IMG submission 121100) | Peatland microbial communities from MTU Mesocosm Facility, Houghton, MI, USA - PEATcosm2014_Bin06_10_metaG | ecosystem: Environmental > Terrestrial > Soil > Wetlands > Peat | place... | reverse complement strand
GCCGATGAAACGAATGAAAAATGAAAAACCCGATGAACTTGATGACGACCAGTCCATTTTCGCCATCGCCCGGCACCATCGCAACCGCACTATTTCAAAAACAACCCATTTTGCAGACATCTCCACAGGTGTTCCGTGAGCGTGTATTTGTCTGGCACATTCTCATCAAGGATGCTTGCAAGTTTCGGCCCTTCGGCTGGAAAATCTGGGAACTCGAATACGCGCCTATCCTTAAATCCAACTAGAAAAATGCGTTCGCGATGTTGCGGCACGACGCTGCGCGCGTCAATAATCGCGCATTGGACGTGGTAACCAAGAGCATTGGTCAGCGTGTCGTGGATAATTTGAAATGTGCGGCCTTGGTCATGGCTGCGAAGGTTTTTAACATTTTCCAAAACGAAGGCGGCTGGCTTATGGAAATCTAAAATCTCCGCGATGGAAAAGAAAAGGTTGCCTTGTTTCTCATCCTCAAAGCCATGTTTCCGGCCTAAACCATTCTTTTTAGAAACGCCCGCGAGACTGAATGGCTGGCAGGGGAAGCCGCCGCATAAAATATCATGCGGAGGAATGTCCGCCACCGCCACTGAATGGATGTCACCATGCGGTTTCTCACCGAAGTTAGCTTCGTAGGTTTGCTGGGAGAATCTGTCCCAATCACTGGAGAAGACGCATTCGCAGCCAGCACGTTCGAACGCATAACGGAATCCGCCGATGCCACAGAACAAATCAATAAACTTGAGCTTGTCACACGCGCCATTGCCATTTGTGTGGTAGAGAATGGTTTCTTCACCAAAAGCGGAGGGCTTCGATTTGCGGCTCTTTGTCACGAGTCCACTCCCTTGCACAGTTCGGCCGTGGAGAGGCCGAGCGCCTTGGCGAGCTTGGCGACGTTTTTGATGCCGGGATTGCGCAGACCGCGTTCGATGCCGCTGATGTAAGTCGGATCGAGGCTGGCGCGCTCGGCGAGGGTTTCCTGGGTGAGTTCGCGGGCTTCGCGTCGTTTGCGGACGTTCAGCCCGAGTTTGGCGAGGACAGAATCAGGTTTCGGCATGACTCATAGTCCATGCTAAAACCGTGGAAACGTCTATGGACTATCAGTCAGGTTGAGAAATGCTGAAGTCGCAGTCTTCATTTTCCTTTTCGGCGCGTCGTTCCTCCAGAAGCTCCTGCACCATGGATTTCTCGCCGGGCTTCTGCTTGAAGATGCCGCAAAACACGGATATGGTCTTTCGCATTTTTGTTTTTGAGATTTTCTTCCGGTTTGCCATGACGCAATTTGCGCAGGAAATCCAGAAGGGTCAATTCTGCCTTTATTTCATCCGGCCTGCAATTTTGCGAACGCCCTCACCCTTAATCCCAATGACTCGCTCGCGCCCGCTCACTCGGCCCTCGCGGGCCTTCGCCTCCGGCAAATTCCTTTCGCCCCTTCCCAAATGGCTCAAGTCCCGTTCCCGCTGCGGGAGCGGAGAGGGAATTTTTTCGTGTGGTTGGCGTCTTTCGCGGTTAATTTATCCTGAAATGAACCCGGTTCCCGCCGTCAACATCGAAGCCGAACTGCTCGTCATCGGCTTCGCCCTTGTCAAAATTCATTGCATGAGCGAGACTTGCCCCATGCCGATTACGCTGGATCAAATTGTCGAAGAAACCCGCGAGATGCCGGGCGAGGTCGTGGCGGAATTGATTGACCGCATCATGGTCGCGCGACATGGCGGCATTGAACTGTCCGTGGCGGAATCGTGGAAAACCGAAACTGACCGCCGGATCGCGGAAATCGAATCGGGGAAAGTCAAAGTCGTCACGTCCGAGGAAAACGCCGCCCGCATCCAAAAAATCCTCCGGCGTTGAAGCCGCATCTCTTTCATCCGGAAGCCGACGAGGAATACGTTCAGGCCGTTCAATACTATGCGGACATCGCCCTCGAACTCGGCTGGCGTTTTCACGACGAAATGGACCGGCTCATCCAGGAAGCCTGCGCCGACCCGGAACGGTTTTGGAAATTTTCCCCGCCCGCCCGCCGGCATTTGAGCGGTGATTTCCCCTATGCAATCGTCTTCATGGAAAAACCAGAACATGTCTGGATTGTAGCCGTGATGCACATGAAACGGTGTCCCGGTTATTGGCGCGGGCGGCTGGCCTGATTTCCGTTACACCGTCAGCGTAATTGAAACCGCAGCAGTTCGCGTTAAAACTTTTTCGTGTGGTTGGCGTCTTTCGCGGTTAATTTACCCTGAAATGAATCCGGTTCCCGCCGTCAAAATCGAAGCCGAGCTGCTCGTCATCGGCTACGGCAACACGTTGCGCGGCGACGACGGCGTCGGCCCGCGCGTGGCCGAGGCCGTGGGCAAGCTGAACCTGCCCGGCGTGCGGACGCTGGTCTGCCAGCAGTTGTCGCCCGAGCACGCCGACCCGATTTCACGCGTCCGCAAGGTTATTTTCGTGGATGCCATTGTGAATACAGGTGACAAGTGGCAAGTGACAAGTGACGGGAAAACGTGGCAGGCGACCAGTAGCGAGAAATCTTGTCACCCGTCACCCGACACATGTCACGTCCAATGGCGTAAACTTGAACCCGGCGATACCTCGCAGCTCATGGCGCACGCCGCCGAACCGCGCACAATGCTGGCGCTGGCCCGCGACGTTTTCGGCCACGCGCCCGAAGCCTGGTGGCTGACGATCCCGGCGGTGAACCTGGATTTTGGCGAAAAACTTTCGCCGGAGACCGAGGCCGGTTTTCACGAGGCGCTCCGCCGCATCCAATCTCTTTCGGGACAATGTGCCGCCGTCTGATTGCAATAAATGCCCAGCTATTGACAATTTTTGGTGAGCCACTTTGGGCGCGCACATCTATCTTTCTTCAGTGAATTGAAACCATCCGGTTTCGCAACCCGATCAAATTATGCATGAAGTCCATCTGGTCCGCGCCATCATCGAGACGGTCGAAAAACAGGCCGTCGCGCAGAAGGCGAAATCCGTCAAGCGCGTCAAGATCCGCAGCAACGCCCTCACCAGCCACAGCGGCGACCATGTGCGGTTCAGTTTTGACATCGTGAAAAAAGACCGTCCGCTGGTGAAGGACGCCGTGCTTGAACTCAACGAGGTCGAACCCCTGCTCCGCTGCAAAATATGCAACCATCAATTCCATGGCCATCATCTGCCCGACGTTTGCCCCAAGTGCGGCTCGGTCGAGGTCTTTGCGGTCAACCCGACCGACATGGTGCTCGAGAGCTTCGAAATCGAACGCTGACCGGAACCGGACGCGGCGCGGATGCGCGGTTGAAGCTCGCCGTTCGCGGCGCGGTTCAAGGCGTCGGTTTCCGCCCGTTCGTCTTCCGGCTCGCGTCGGAACTGGAACTGCGCGGCCGGGTCAATAATTCTCCACAGGGCGTTTTCATCGAAGCCGAGGGCGCGCGCGAAAATCTGGAAACATTTCTGCTCCGGTTAAATTCCGAAAAACCGCCGAGCAGCTTCATCCAGAGCCTCGAAACTTCGTGGCTCGATCCTGCCGGTTACGAAAAATTTGAAATTCTCGCCAGCGAAGATTCCGGCGCAAAAACGGCGCTCATTCTTCCCGACATCGCCACCTGCCCCGATTGCCTGTGCGACATTTTTGACCCGAAAAACCGCCGCCATCTTTATCCGTTCACCAACTGCACAAATTGCGGCCCGCGCTTCAGCATCATCGAATCGCTGCCTTATGACCGCGCGAACACCTCGATGAAAAAATTTGCGATGTGTCCGCAATGCCGGGCCGAATATGACGACCCGCGCGACCGGCGGTTTCATGCGCAGCCGAACGCATGTCCAATTTGCGGCCCGCGACTGGAACTTTGGAACGCGACCGGCGAAGTGATTTTTGGCGGCAACGAAGCGTTGCTCGCCGCCGCCAGCGCGATCCGGCGCGGAAAAATTGTCGCCGTCAAGGGCATCGGCGGATTTCATTTGATGGCGGACGCGCGCAACGAAAAGGCCGTCCAGCTTTTGCGCGAGCGCAAGCACCGCGAGGAAAAACCGTTCGCGCTGATGTTTCCGTCGCTCGTAAGCGCCAGAGCCGTTTGCGAAATTTCGCCGCTCGAAGAACGCCTGCTGCGCTCGCCCGAAGCGCCGATTGTCTTGCTGAAAAAAATCTCAAATCTCAAATCTCAAATCTCAAATTCCATTGCTCCCGGCAATCCCAATCTCGGCGTCATGCTGCCGTCGAATCCGCTGCATCATCTGCTGATGGCGGAACTGAATATCCCAATTGTCGCCACCAGCGGCAATTTGAGTGACGAGCCGATTTGCACGAACGAGCGCGAAGCGCTGGAGCGGCTCGGCGGCATCGCGGATTTGTTTCTGGTCCACAACCGCCCGGTTGTCCGGCATATGGACGACTCAATTGTCCGTGTGATGCTGGATCGTGAAATGATTTTGCGCCGCGCACGCGGCTACGCGCCGCTGCCAATACGGCTGAACTCTCAACTCTCAACCCTCAACTCTCAACCAATTCTCGCCGTCGGCGCGCATCTGAAAAATTCCGTCGCGCTCGCCGTCGGCGAAAATGTTTTCATCAGCCAGCACATCGGCGATCTGGAAACCGAACCGGCAAACGCCGCCTTCCGCCGCGTCATCGCTGATTTTGAAAAACTTTACGACGCGAAGCCGGAAATTGTCGCCGCCGACTTGCACCCGGATTATCTCTCGACGAAATTCGCCAACGAATTGAAAAATGTGCGGCACAATGGCGTCCAGCACCACGTCGCGCACGTTCTGTCATGCATGGCGGAAAATGAAATCGCGCCACCCGCGCTCGGCATCGCGTGGGACGGCACGGGTTATGGTTTGGACGGAACGATCTGGGGCGGCGAATTTTTTCTGGTCACAAAAAATGCCTGCGAGCGCGTGGCGCATTTGCGACCGTTTCGCCTGCCCGGCGGCGACAAGGCCGTGCAAGAACCGCGCCGCGCCGCCATCGGTCTGCTTTACGAAGCCTTCGGCGACGCGGCATTTGAAATGAAACATCTGCCGCCGTTCCAGGAAATGTCGCCCATCGCATTGAGCGCGCTGAAAGGAATGTTGCAAAGAAAGTTAAATTCACCAGCCACATCCAGCGCAGGGCGGCTGTTCGACGCCGTCGCATCGCTGGCCGGCCTGCGGCAAATCATGCGCTTTGAAGGACAGGCGGCCATGGAACTGGAATTTGCGATGCACGGAATCGAAACTGAAGAAGCTTACCGCCTGTCACTCGTCACCAATCACTCGTCGCTTGTCCTCGATTGGTCGCCGATGATTGAGGCCATTTTAGCCGACGTGAAAAGCGGCGTTTTTGCCGGCAGAATTTCTGCAAAATTTCACAATGCGCTCGCCGAAGCAATTGTCTCAGTCGCAAAAAGTTTTGGGCTGAACCGCGTGGCGCTTTCCGGCGGCTGTTTCCAGAATCGTTATTTGACGGAGCGCGTCGTCCGCCGTTTGCGTGATGAAAATTTCCGGCCGTATTGGCATCATCGCGTGCCGACGAACGACGGCGGCATCGCGCTCGGCCAGATTATGGCGGCGTTGCGCGAACAATCTCAAATCGTAAATTATAAATCGCAAATCAAAAATGTGCCTCGCCATTCCAGGAAAAATCGTGAGCGTCAGCGGCGAAGACCCGCTGGAGCGCATGGGAAAAATTGACTTCGGCGGCATTCTCAAGGAAGCCAGCCTGGCTTATGTGCCAGAGGCGGTTGTCGGCGATTACGTCATCGTCCATGTCGGGTTTGCGTTGAGCAAGGTGGACGAGGCGGAGGCGCAAAAAGTTTTTGAATACCTCAAACGGATGGGCGAACTGGGCGAACTGGAGGAGCGCAGGACATGAAATTTCTCGACGAATACCGCGACGGAGAACTCGCGCAGCAATTTGCGCGCGAAATTCACCGCGTCACGACCAAGCCGTGGAACATCATGGAAATCTGCGGCGGCCAGACGCACGCCATCGTGAAATTCGGCATTGACGAACTGCTGCCGGAAAAAATCACGCTCATTCATGGCCCAGGCTGTCCCGTTTGCGTGACACCGCTGGAGATGATTGACAAGGCGCTGGAAATTGCCGCGCGACCAGATGTGATTTTTGCCTCGTTCGGCGATATGCTGCGCGTGCCGGGCAGCACGACAGATTTGCTTTCAGTGAAGGCCGGCGGCGGCGATGTGCGCATTGTCTATTCACCGCTTGATGCTGTGAAGCTCGCGGAGCAGAATCCGGCGAATGAAATTGTTTTCTTCGGTGTCGGTTTTGAAACGACCGCGCCCGCGACGGCGCTGGCGATTTTTCAAGCGGCGCAAAAAAGATTGAAAAATTTCTCAATGCTGATTTCCCATGTGCTCGTGCCACCGGCGATGGAGGCGCTGCTGTCGTCGCCGAATTGCCGCGTGCAGGGATTTCTCGCCGCCGGCCACGTTTGCGCGGTGATGGGCTACGAGGAATATTTTACCATTGCAAAAAAATACCGCGTGCCGGTGGTCGTCACCGGCTTCGAGCCGCTGGACATTTTGCAGGGCGTCCTGATGACAGTGCAACAGCTTGAGTCCGGCCGCGCCGAAGTGGAAAACCAATACAGCCGCGCGGTGCGGCGCGAGGGAAACCAGCCGGCGCAGGATTTGATCAAAAAAGTTTTCAAAGTCGTGCCGCGCAAATGGCGCGGCGTCGGAGAAATTCCGAAAAGCGGTCTGGGCTTGAACGAAGAATACGCCGCCTTCGATGCGGAAAAAAAGTTTGGTGTGGCGGATCATCATGTTGAAGAATCCGCCGATTGCCGGAGCGGCCTGGTTTTACAGGGCCAGATTAAGCCGCACGAATGCCCGGCGTTTGGCGCGAAATGCACGCCGGAGCATCCGCTGGGCGCTACGATGGTTTCCAGCGAAGGCGCGTGCGCAGCGTATTACCGTTATCGTCGGCACGACCGTCAACTTGCGGAGGCCAGATGAAAACAATTGAGTTCAATCCGGTTTGTCCGCTGCCAATTTCGCAATACCCACAGGTTCTGATGGCGCACGGCGGCGGCGGAAAATTGATGCACCAGCTTATCGGAAAAATGTTTCTGGCGGCGTTTCATAATCCACTACTGGATACGCAGCACGACGCGGCGGTCGCCGAATTGACCGGGGGAAAAATCGCGTTCACGACGGATTCCTACGTCGTGCGCCCGCTGTTTTTTCCCGGCGGCGACATCGGCTCGATGGCGGTTCACGGCACGGTCAACGACCTGGCGATGGCCGGTGCGCGCCCGGTTTATTTGAGCAGCGCATTCATCATCGAGGAAGGGCTGCCGATGGACAGCCTCTGGCAGATTGTCTGCTCGATGCGCGACGCGGCGAAAAAGTGCGGCGTGCAAATCATCACCGGCGACACGAAGGTCGTGGACAAGGGCAAAGGCGACGGTGTGTTCATCAACACGGCGGGCATCGGCGTCATCGAACACGAACAGAAAATTGCGCCGCAAAACGTGCTGGCTGGCGACGCGATTCTGGTCAGTGGCGATGTTGGCCGTCACGGCATGGCGATCATGGCCGTTCGCGAAGGGCTGGAATTTGAAAGCAAAATCGAAAGCGATTCCGCGCCGGTCCACGAAATGGTCTTGCAATTGTTGAAGGCCGGAATCGAAATTCATTGCCTGCGTGATTTGACGCGCGGCGGATTGACGAGCGCGCTCAACGAAATTGCCGAGGCCGCGAACCGGACTTTGCTCGTCGAGGAAAAACTGATTCCCGTGCGCGAAGATGTCCATGCCGCGTGTGAAATTCTCGGGCTTGATCCGTTTCAAGTCGCATGCGAGGGCCGGTTCGCGGCGTTCATCGCCGCGAAGGATTCGGAACGCGCGTTGAAAATTTTGCGCGCATATCCAAACGGCACCGGTGCCTGCGTGATTGGCAAAGTGATGGAGGAGCGTTCGGCGGATGTCTTTTTGAATAGCGCGATTGGCGCGCGTCGGATTCTGGACATGGCCAGCGGCGAGCAGTTGCCGAGAATTTGTTGAGAGGATTCAGTCTTTGCCCCAGCGCCAGCGCGGTTTCTCGCCCTTGAGAAAACAGATGAAAATTAAAACCGCGACAAGAATTCCAACGCAACTAAGAAATAATTCAAGGTGTTTTGGCAGCAACAACACCGCGGCTGCGCCAATCAAAATAAAATACGCAACCAAGACCAGCCAGCCCTGCCAGCAAACGGGCGGTCCCCAGCCCCATCCGTATTTTTTGGCGGGAAACCAAACTTTCTTTTCGTCCGGTTTCAAATTTTGATCATCAGCGGCCCAGCGCCAGCAGCCGCGTGCGCTTGTAAATATCCTCGGGCGTGCCTTCGGCGTCAATGGTGATGAGCAGCCCGCGTTTTTGATAAAATTCAATGAGCGGGCGCGTGCTTTGCTCGTAGGCTTTCATCCGCACCTCGACGGCTTCGTGCCGGTCGTCTTCGCGCTGCACCAGCACGCCGCCGCATTGGTCGCAGATGCCGTCGAAATGCGGACGTCTGGTTTCCACATGAAAAACGGCCTTGCACTTGGAGCAGACGCGGCGGCCCGAAATGCGCGCGACGATTTTGTGAAGCGGCAGGTCGTAATTGAACACGGCGTTCAAGGCGACGCCTTCCTGCTTCAGCAATTCGTCCAGCGCCTCGGCCTGCGCCACGGTGCGCGGAAAACCGTCCAGCAAAAATCCGCCGGAACAACCCAGGCAGCGCGGGCGTTCGCCGACAAGCCGCAGCACGATTTTGTCCGGCACCAGTTCGCCGCGCCTCATGTAGCCGAGCGCGCTCTGGATAGCGGGCGTCTGATCCTTTTCGTCAAAGCATTTGGCCGCGCGGAAAATGTCGCCGGTGGAAAGGTGGCAGCAGGCCAGCCGTTCGGACAACAGTTCCGCCTGTGTGCCCTTGCCGACGCCGGGTGCGCCGAGCAACACCAGATGCCACGGCTTGCCCAGCGGCTTGCGCGGCAGCACCGTGCATTGCGCCTGGCCACCCTTGAGCCACGCAGTCCGGTCTTGTTTGGGCATCAAGCCGACGCTGTCCGATTTTGGGAAAAAACGATTTTCATTCATAGTGTTGCATTGATTTGACCACCGATGGCTTTCATGTATTGCGCACGCTCAAACGCCGCCGGTTCGGCGCAATTTTCCTGGCTCAAGCTGCCTTTAAGCTGCCGGACTGATTTGTAATCGTGCTCTTTCATCCAGATGATCAGGTCGCGTTCAATCACGGTGATCTTCGGGATCCCGTGACGCAGCAGGGTCGAACACAGCATCGTCACGTCCGCGCCGGCCATGAGCATCTTGAGCACGTCCGTAGCGCGGTGAATGCCGCTCGTCGCCGCAAGGCTGGCGTTGATGCGGCCGTGCAGCAGCGCGATCCATCGCAGCGGCAGGCGCATCGCCATCGGCGTGCTCAACAAAATGTCCGGCTTGACCTCGAGAGTTTCCAAGTCAATGTCCGGCTGGTAAAAACGGTTGAACAACACAAGCCCGTTTGCGCCGGCCTGGTCCAGCCGCTTTGCCATGTTCGCAAAACTGCTGAAGAACGGACTTAATTTCACGGCAACGGGAATTTTCACCTCCGCCTTCACCGCCTTCAAAATGTCGAGATACGTCAGTTCGACCTCCGTGCCGGTCAGTTCCAGATTTGTCGGGATGTAATAAATGTTCAGCTCCAGCGCGTCTGCGCCGGCCTGTTGAATTTGTTTCGCGTAGGATGTCCAGCCGCCGTTGGAAGAAGCGTTGAGGCTGGCGATGATGGGAATTTTCACCGCCTTCTTCGCGGCGGCGATGTGCTTGAGATATTCCTCCGGGCCGAGACGGAACTCGTCCGGCTCGGGAAAATAGCTGAGCGCCTCCGCGAAACTGTCCGAGCCGTTTTCGAGGCGCCGGCTCAACTCCAGCCGGTCCTGGCGCAACTGCTCTTCAAAAAGCGAATACAGCACGATGGCCGACGCGCCCGCGTCCGCCATGCGCTTGATGTTGTCCAAATCTTCCGACAGCGGCGACGCCGCAACGACCAGCGGCGTGCGCAGCTTCAAGCCGAGATAATTGGTGGTCAGGTCCATATTTTTTCTCCGTTAATCGTTTTGATTTATGCGTCCACGGCGGTCGGCGGTTTGGGCGCGGGAACTGGCGCGTTTACAATTTTCGTGTCGTGCGTGGCCATGAATTGATAAAACTTCCAGCGCCGGTCGGCATCAACTTGCGATTGCTCGAAAAACCTCTTCGCGTCGTCCGGCTTGCTCTTGGTCAGCATCTTGAACCGGTTTTCGGTCATCATGAAATCTTTCACCTTCGATTTCGCCGCGCTCGAATCAATTTGCAGCGGGTTCTCGCCGCGTTCCGAGCGGCGCGGGTCGTAGCGATACAACAGCCACTGGCAGGACTCGACCGCGAGCTTCTGCTGCCGCGCGCCGACGCCCATGTCCACCGCGATGCCGTGCGCGATGCAATGGCTGTAAGCGATGATCAGCGACGGGCCGGGAAACGATTCCGCCTCGACAAACGCCTTCAATGTGTGCTCGTCCTTCGCGCCCATCGCCACACTGGCGACGTAAATGTTGCCGTAGCTCATGGCGATCAGGCCGAGATCTTTCTTGCCGGCCGGTTTGCCGCCGGCGGCGAATTTCGCAATCGCCCCGCGCGGCGTGGATTTGCTCATCTGACCGCCGGTGTTGGAATAAACTTCCGTGTCCATCACGAGCACATTGACCTTGCGCCCGCTGGCAAGAACGTGATCCAGCCCGCCGTAGCCGATGTCGTAAGCCCAGCCGTCGCCGCCGAGAATCCACACGCTTTTCTTCACGAGCTGGTCGGCCAGGCCGAGCAACAATTTGCTTTCGGACGAATCAAGATTTTTCAGCTTTGCCTTCAACGCCACGACACGTTCGCGCTGGTCGTAAATCCCGGCCTCGTCGCCTTGATCGGCGGTGAGAATGCCGATGGCCAGTTCATCGCCGACTTTTGCGGAAAGTTTTTTCAACAGCTCCTCGGCGAATTCCTTCTGCTTGTCAATCGAGACGCGGAAGCCCAGGCCGAACTCCGCGTTGTCCTCAAACAGCGAATTGCACCAAGTCGGGCCGCGACCGCATTTGTTCTTCGTATAAGGAGTCGTCGGCAGGTTGCCGCCGTAAATTGAGGAGCAGCCCGTCGCATTCGCTATGACCGCGCGATCGCCGAACAATTGCGTGAGCATTTTGATATACGGCGTCTCGCCGCAGCCGGCACACGCGCCGCTGAATTCGAAGAGAGGCTGCAATATCTGCTGCTGCCGCAATGTCGTAGTCTTGATCTTGCGCCGGTCAAATTCCGGCAGCGTCAGGAAGAAATTCCAGTTGTCATGCTCTGCCGCGCGCAACGGCGCCTGCGGCCTCATGTTGATGGCCTTGAGTTTCGCCTCTGCCTTGTTCTTGGCCGGACAGACGTCCACGCACAACGCGCACCCGGTGCAGTCTTCCGCCGCTACTTGCAGCGTGAACTTCAGACCCTTGAACTCCGGCACGCGGGCGTCCGTGACCTTGAAAGTTGCCGGCGCATTTTTCAATACCGCAACATCATAAACTTTCGGGCGAATGGTCGCGTGCGGGCAGATCGCCACGCACTTCAGGCATTGAATGCACGTTTTTTCGTCCCACACCGGGATGTCCAGCGCGAGATTGCGCTTCTCGAATTGCGACGTGCCGGTCGGAAACGAACCGTCCAGCGGAAATGCGCTCACCGGCAGGTCGTCGCCGAATCCCGCCGCGATTGTGCCGAGGACGTCGCGCACGAATTCCGGCGCTTCCGGCGAAATCGGCGGCAGCAACTGCCCCGCGCCGTTCAATTTATTATTCAGCAGAGGCACTTCATGCAGATGCGCAAGCGTGTTGTCCACGGCCTGCAAATTCATTTTTATGACTTCGTCGCCTTTTTTGCCGTAGGTTTTCTTGATAGAATTTTTGATCGCATCAATCGCCTCGTCCTTCGGCAGCACGCCGGACAGCGCAAAGAAACAAACCTGCATGATTGTGTTGATGCGCCCGCCCATGCCGCTGTCGCGCGCGACTTTGGTGGCGTCAATGACGAAGAATTTCGCCTTCTTGGCAAGCAAGCTTTCCTGCACCGGCGTCGGCAGCTTCGACCAGATTTCGTCTTTTGAATGCGGCGTGTTGAGCAGAAATGTTCCGCCCGGCACGAGCGCGCGCAGCATTTCGTAGCGGTCCAAAAATCCCGGCAAATGGCAGGCGATGAAATTTGCGCTGGAAACCAGATAGGTCGAGCGGATCGGCTGCGGGCCAAAACGTAGATGCGAAACGGTCATCGAGCCGGATTTTTTCGAGTCATAGACAAAATAGCCCTGCGCATAATTGTCCGTCTCCTCGCCGATGATCTTTATGGAATTTTTGTTCGCGCCGACGGTGCCATCCGCGCCTAGGCCGTAGAACAATGCGCGCACGACATTTTTCCGCTCGGTGGAAAATTCAGGATCAAATTTCAGGCTCGTGTTGGAGACGTCGTCGGTGATGCCGACGGTGAAATGGTTTTTCGGCACCACGGAAAGGTTGTCG
>Ga0181525_10003430_pt1 | contig 12530 bp, 6 predicted proteins | sample PEATcosm2014_Bin_48_FD_121100 | JGI IMG/M metagenome (GOLD analysis project Ga0181525, IMG submission 121100) | Peatland microbial communities from MTU Mesocosm Facility, Houghton, MI, USA - PEATcosm2014_Bin06_10_metaG | ecosystem: Environmental > Terrestrial > Soil > Wetlands > Peat | place... | reverse complement strand
CTGAGCTCCGCTGGCCGGTGCATCCCAAGACAGCAGAACACTGGCCTGCCCGCCTTCCACCTGAAGGTGCTGGGGCGGATCCGGCTGTGCCGCTGGATTGGACTGGGCCGATCCCCCCAAAACGTCGGGAGTGGTATTGGCGCCTCGAAAAACCTCTAAGCCATAAAACGGGTTGGCGCTCCCTAAAAATAGACCATAGGGAGTGCTCAACAAGCTGCGGACTCCCATGTTATATCCGTCTCCAAAGCCTTGCTGATCCACCTGCGAGAAATAGTTACCGTCCTGAGTCCACCACAGGTCGAACCCGAATTCGGGTTGATAAGCCGAAGCGCCTTTTTGATAGCGCAACAGAACCGATTCGTCGAACGTTCCGACGTAGAGACGGCCGTCGTGAACTGCCATGCGCCACATGTGCTGGTTCAGAAACCAGCTAAATCCAACATCCAGACCGCTGATCGGATTCTTCTGCCCGGCCGGCGTGGAACGGGCCTGCCCCGAGACTAAGTCCCAGGTGTCGTCAGTGTGGATGCGGAACAATTCGGCGCCCTGATCGGAGAGAGGAACTCCCTGCCGCACGCCATCTCCTCCCACGTACAAATAACCGTCGTAGACCTGCATGCTGAGAGCGATCGGGTCGGGAGTCTGCTTATAACCGCCGTTGGGTAAAACGGTGGTGTAAGTATAAGGCAGAGGCCCGGTGGGAGTGGTTCTCGCAACTGAAAATCCGGTGTCGCGGTTGACGAAAGTTACGTAGAGCTGATTGTTAAATATTCCGATTTCGTAAGCCGGAGTGAGGGGGCTGGTAATCTGCTGGAATGTGTTGTCGCCCAGCCAGGGAGTTGGAGACTGGATGACGGTACCCTGGCCTTTCCAGTCGACGGCCAAAGCGATGAACTGGCCGTTATACGTTTGCATGCCTCGAAAACAGACGTTGTTCAAATTGCCCATGAACGTGCCCGGGTCCTGCGGAACCGGCGCAAAGTTCAGCCCGTCCAGGCTGCGCAGCAGGCGTCCGCCTGGCACTCCCGGATGAATTGCCAGCGAGGAGCAGCCGCCTACGTAAAGAGCTTCGGTGCCGTCCGCTTCTTCGTAAACCAGCATGCCGCGAAAACCGATATCGGGCGGCAACATCAAAGGAGGAGTGGTGTTCGGCGCGGTGATGGTCAGCGGCGATTGAAACACGCGCGTCCAGGCGCCGCTGGTAGGATCGAACGACCAGATCTCAGCTTGCAGGGGAAGGTCGTTGGGGTTGGGAGTGCAGGAGATGTCGGGATCCGTTGGAGGGTAAGGTTCCGATGGCAGAACCAGATGCTGGGATTCCGCGGTGACGCATTGCTCGGCGCGGGCGGTTCCCACCAGCAGTTTGCCGTTGAACCAAGCCATAGACCAGGCCCAGCTATTCTGGCGGTCGCCAAAACCTTCCGGAGCGATCGGCTTGGGTTTGTTCCCCGCTACGCTGCAACCCCCCGGGCCCCAACTGCAATCGAACAAGGGTGCGTACGTGCTTTGGGCCGTGCCGAACTGAGCGGCCAGCAGCAGCATGAATACCGCCGCCAAGCCGCCGCCCAGGAACCGAACACATCTAGCTAGAATATTGTGAAACATATTTCCCCCGAGGCACCATTCCTGCGTGCCAACTTTCTGCTCTTTGGATAATAGTTATTAAATAAATTTTTCACGCTCAATTACTGCGTATCGATCATTACTGCGTATCGATCTTGGTTGCAAACGCATCCGTATCGCCCGCATAGGTGGGCTGGATAACTCCCGTGGTGGTCGGGAAATTACTTGAGGTGGTGTAACCCACAACTGTGGCGTTGCCACCCTTCGGCACCGAAATACTGGTGATGATATCGGTGCCCGAACCGCCCAGGTAAGTGGAATAATTCACCGTGGGGATTCCGCCGGGACCGTATTTGAAATTGACGACGAACCCGTCATAGCCGCCGGCGTTGGAAGTCTGCAGGGCATTCGTTACCGGGAAATTGGTGGAATTGGTGAATCCCGCGATGAAACCATTACCGCAGCCATCGATGGCCACGCCTTTGGCTTCGTCGGTGCCGGCGCCTCCGAAGTAGCTGGAGAAGGTAAGCAGTCCCGCCTGGTAAACTTGCACCCACGCATCGGCGCCGCCCGCGCTCGCGTGCTGAATGGCATTTTTGATGGGGAAGCCCGTGGCAGAGGTGGTAAAGCCGGTGACCCAGATAGACGCAGGAACTTCCGGAGTGCAAGTGGCGCTGCCGTTGAACGTGGCGACGCCCGTGGCCGCCGATTCTCCTTTGCCGCCGAAAATCCTTAAGACCATCGGCCCGGCGGTTCCCGTGGTGCTCAGCGAGGTGAGGAACGCTTCGGGGTACCCACCACTGGCGGTATTGGGAGCGCCAAAACCGGTGGAAGTAGTGGAACCCACCAGTATCAGGGCATCGTTCTTGGCATCCGCAATCGCATTGATCGTGTCGTTCCCGCTGCCGCCCAGATAGGTGGAGAACATGGTCTGGGTCCACGTGGTGTTGTACTTCGCCACAAACCCGTCGGTGCCGCCCTCGTTGGTGGACTGGATCGCGTTGGTGACGGGGAAATTGGTGGACGTGGTGGATCCAGCGACGATGATATTGCCGTAGCTGTCGTGCGTGAGAGAGGTAGCGCTGTCGGCGCCGCTGCCGCCCAGATACGAAGAGTACTCCAGATATTGCGGATACTTCAATTGAGCGACAAACGCATCGCTGGCGCCTCCGCCGTACCCGCCGGACTGTAACGGGTTCACTGTGGGCAGATCCTTGGCCGAAGTGGTGCCGGCGATAAACACGCTCGGAATCAATTGTCCCGAACCTTGCAGCAGCGAAATCGCGTTGATGCTGGTGGTTCCGGTAGTGCCGCCGTAATAGCTGGAGATGAACAGAATGCTGCCATATTCGCTGTCGGCATTTTGCTGGAAGAAGATCACCGAGAAAAACGCGTCCGAAGTGGCGCCCGTATAGGTGGGGTAGGGTCCGGGCTCATTGCCGTCGGTAGGATAGTTCAGGGAGGTGGTGGTGCCGGCGATGAGGGTGTCGCCGAGCGCGTCGACGGCTACCGTAAAAGCCTGATCGGAACCAGTACCGCCCAGATAAGTCGAAAAAACCAGCGTGGGGTCGATCACCAGGCTTTGCTCGCGATCGTAATCGGCCACTGCGAATCCCAGTTCGTTCTTAGCCAACTTTACGAAGTGTCCCGCAACTTCGCGGCGCCGGCCTGCGATTTCCTGATAAATTACCGGCTTATGTTGCCGGACATCGCCCACACCGGTGTGCAGCACCAGATCCCCGTTGGCATCGATGCGCGCCTTCGCCCCGCGGATACTGAAGCGGATGGCGTTCGGATCGGCGCCAGGGGCCACGATATAGTCGTATTCCAGTTGCTGGTTGTTACCGTAGTAGACCAGATCCACGCCGGGGTAAACGCCTTCGTAGCGCATCCTGGAGTAAGTGGGAACGTTGGTGTGCCACTTAGCGCGGTCGTTACCGATGAAGGAATTTACGGTGCCCGCGAGTTTGCCGCCGGGAACAATGCGCGCTGTCTGCCCGCCGAGTATCTTGGTGCGAATCGCCGCCGTTTTGCCGGACTTGCTGGTCAGTACCAAAACCGACTCGTCGCTGGTCAGAAAAAGACCATAGCCGGAACCGCGCGACAGCGCCTTCACCTGGGGATTGGTTTGACCTTCATTTACCTCGAACGCCAAAGGTAAGTGAGCGTAAAGGGCCGTGGCTTTCGCGTGCGTGGCGGCATCCGCTTGCCCGCTGGTAACTATTTCGGGATTTGCGAACAGGATTTGAGTTGCCGCCAGTAAGAAAACACCTAGGACCTCGGGACGAGCTTTTTTCAACATGATGTTGACGATTATATGGTGAAGACTTCTGAAGCAACAAGACCCAAACTGCGTTTGCAAAAAGGTAAAGTACTAGGACCCCTGTAGCGAAATCCTAAGCTTACATCTTGTACCCATATCCGATAGAATTTGCACGGATTGTTACTCCAGCCCACTTTCGGTACCAGGGCCTCCTGGCCTGCGTAAGGGGCGTCTTCACTTAAGCACAGGCGGTGTTATTTTTCGATTTTCCACGGTCAATTTTGCATGGCTCGCGCCGGGGGTCCCAAGGTCTTGTAGAGGCCTAACGGTAATAATTCGGGCGACCAGGTCCGCGGCTCGGTTCGGCCATGGCCAAACCGGGTGGTGTAAAAGGCCGTAAAACCGCTGCCTCACGGTCGCGCCTCGGTAACGGCAGGAACCCACTGAGCCGCGCGCGTGAGCAAGCGGTGCTTGAAACCACGTTTTTGTCAGCCTGGCTAGCGCTTCACCACTGCGCCAGTTCCTCTATCCTGCGGTTAATGAATTCGGGCTTTTCGCGCATCACCAGGTGGCCGCCGCTCGGGATGACATCGATGCTTTGCGGCTGCAGGCGCTCGCACAGTTCGCGGCCGCGAGCCAGCGGAATTACTTTATTGTCTTCTCCCCAAAAGACATGCACGGGAGGGAGATCGGCGGGAGGACTTAGCCGGTCTAAGGAAGCAAAACTACTCCAGTTACTAAATAAATTAATCAGGCACGCGCCCTCGCCCTTCTTGCCGTAAAGTTTGTGGAGATGATCGAGAAACGCCGGATCTTCCTGGGAGCTCGCCACGTATTGTCCCGCGATGATGCCGCGATGCAGCATGCCCCGAGACATCATGGCGTCCACCAACGGGGCCAGGATGCGTTTCATCAGCGGCCGGCCCGACACCATACGGACCGTGGCTTGCAGGTTTCCGCCGATTACGGTGCGCTCGGTAGCGATATGGAAGAGAAACAGGCGTTTCACCTTCTGCGGGTTGGCGAGCGCGTAATTCAGCGCCATGGCCGCGCCGGTGCAGGTGGCGACGATAGTAACCGGCGCGAGATGAAGCGATTCCACCAGCGCCGACACCATTTCGGTGTACAGCGGTAAAGAATAATCCAGCTTGGGTTTATCGGACCGGCCGTAGCCCAGGCTATCGGCCGCCACTACGCGATGCTTTTGCGCGAAGTAATTGATCTGATGTTCCCAGATATGGTGATCGTTTCCGGCGTTGTGCAGAAACAAAAAAGGTTCGCCGTGGCCTTGTTCGTAGTAAGCCACCTTATGGCCACGGAATAAAATTGAGCGATCAGCGGGTAATTTATCGCCCACCGGCATCCCTTCGGTAAGTGAACGCGTCAACAGATCCCGCCGGATTTTCGCGCCGTGGCGAACATCCACCGGAAAGGGATCCTGAGAAATCACGATTTCATCGATGGATCTGGTATTGGGATGCCCGGCCGCGAGCTGCTTCAGTTGCGCTGCCAGCTTTTGCTCGTGGACCGGATCGGGTCCGCTGCCGTTGCGCGCCGGCTCTATCAAAACGATGGGGCGCTTCAGCGAGGAACCAGCCAACGGCACGCCCACCAGCGCGCTGCGGTTCACTTCCGGGTGACGATTGAAGATCGGTTCCACTAAGTCGGAGTAAAAATAGCCGGCGCTGGTCGCTAACCGGTCGGCAATGCGTCCGCAATACCACAGGCCACCGTCTTCGTCGAGGTAGCCGGCGTCTCCCATGCGATGCCAGAGGCCGTTCGAATCCGGAATCTTGGCCTTGCGGGTGGCTTCTGGCTGGCCGTGATAGGCAGGCGTAACCACCGGTCCGAAGACGCAGATCTCACCGATCTCGCCGGCCCCAAGAATCAGATCGGGGCTCCAATGTTCGATAGGCTGATTGCGGATGCCGATAACTTCCACCGTGATGCCTGGCGCCGGACGCCCCAGGTAAGTACCCCGGCCATCGCGCGTCTCGGGCGCCTTGGCCAGCAGCTCGCGGCCGGTAGCGTAGCTGATGCAGAGCGCCTCGGTAGCGCCATACATCACGTACAGATCGCCTTCCGGCTCCTCCAAAACTTCTTGGACGCGCTCTACCAGATCGATAGGAACTGAAGCTCCGGTGGTGAGAATCTTTCGCAGATACGGAATCTTCTCGCCGCGCAGGGCGCAATAGTTAGAAAGATTCGTAACCACCGGGATCTGCATGAACGCAACGGTGGGCTTTTGTTCCCGGATAATGTCCAACAGGCAGGCTGGATCGGCGTCCCGGGGGTAGCGCGGATCCATGTCCGGCGTGATTACGGTAGCGCCCGAACCGACGAAATAGATGGCGAACGCGGGATGGCAGGCCAGACATCGCTCCGCGGGACCCAGGCCGAGCGACTCCTTCATGATTTCAATGATGGCCGCGCCGTTGGCGTGCGTGTAGACCACGCCCTTGGGAGTCCCGGTGCTTCCCGTGGTGAACACGATCGCCATAGTGTCGCTGGCCATGGTCGGCGCGCTGGCGAATGAGCCATCGTTTGGCTGGCGTTTCGGCAGGCGCAAGAAAGACTTGAGCGTCGGCCCGCCTACTGGTGAAAAACCGCCTATGGTAACCGAGCGCTGAATGGTTCGAAAAGCTTTGCGATGCAGAATGCGCAGCGCGTGAACCAGCGGAATGCCCACCAGCACATTCGGCCCGATGTCCTCGATCGACTTCAGTTTCTGTTCCTTGCTCGCGCCCGGATCCACCACCAGCGGTATCGCGCCCACGTGCCACAAAGCCAGAAAAACCGGCACCAGCTCCAGGCTGGGTTTCATGAGAATCACGGCCAGATCGCCCTGCTTGATCCCGGATGCTTGCATGCCGCGGGCGTATTGCTCGCCAAGTTCCCGGCAACGGCGGAAGGTCAGAAATTCGTAACTGTGACCGGCTCTTTCATGACCGGCTTTCTCATGATGAGCCACGATCTGAATGGCATTGGCGGGACGCAGCGCCGCCACGCCCGCGAATTCGCGCGCGAGATTGAGTCCGCCGCTCTCATCGATAGGAACGCGGGCGGCGCCAGCGTGGGTAGCAACGGTGCCGGCAGGTTCAGTCATCAAAAGTTACCGTCATCGAGAGTTACCGTCATCGAGAGTTACCGTCATCGAGAGTTACCGTCATCGAAGTTACTGCCATCGAAGGTTAGCGACATCGACCGTTAACGGGAAGCCACCTGCGCCCGTGCGCCGAGTTGCTTTTTGTAAGCTTCCAGTGTGCGAGCCAGGCCGGTTTCCAGCGAAACGCTGGGACGGAAGCCAAGAAGCTGTTGCGCCTTATGGATGTCCGTGGTTCTTTTGGGAGCGCCAGCCGGTTTTGTGGTGTCGCAGATCACCTTCACCTTGCTTCCGGATAGACGTATCACCAGCTCGGCCAGATCCCGCAATGCGATCTCTTCGTCGCTGCCGAAATTCACCGCATCGCACTCCGGATACTTCTCCACCAGATCCACCAGGCCCCGGGCCAGATCTTCCACGTAGAGGAAAGATCGAATGGCGCCGCCATCGCCCCAGATGACGATTGGCTTTTCTTCGTCCACGGCGTTTTTGATGAACATGGGAATCACGCGTCCCCGGCCTTCGTCGAAATAATCCCTTGGGCCGTAAATGTTATTGGGACGCGCGATCGCAATTTGAAGGGGATGCTCGTGCGTCCAGATACGGGCGGCCATTTCGGACATTCGTTTGGACCAGGTGTATCCATCCGACAAACGGTCGGACTTGGTGAAAGCTTGCTCTTCCAGAGTGGGTACCGGAGAGTCGTGAGGGTACACTTCGGCGGAACTGGTCACCAGGAAGCGCTCCACGCGATGGCGCGATGCGGCTTCCAGCATGTTCAGCGTGATCAGCATATTCTGCCGCAAAATATATGCCGTCCGATCCCGCTTAAAGGCTACGCTGCCGTCGGCATGGGCGATGCTGAACACTACCTCCTGGCCTTGGCAGACTTCCATACAGTCGTCCAGGCGGGTGAGATCCACCACGCTCATCCGGATCTTGTCCTTGACGTGGTCCAGGTTCGAAAGGTTTACGGGGTCTTGGAACACCGTGGCGGTTACTTGCGCGCCCAGACTTACCAGCCGGTCCACCACGTGCGAACCGATGAAGCCCGATCCGCCCGTCACCAATACCTTTTTACCGCGCCAGTGATCACTCATGCCAATCTTCTCCGAGTCTCCGTTTTTCATCCGCCCGCAACAGCTCCGAAAGGCAAATCTTCCGCTCTTCCCAGATTCGTAATCGTGGTCTCGGCTGCGAGAAACTCCAGCATGTGCTGGGTAAGCAACTCCGGCTGCTCCAGCGGACCGAAATGTTCGCCGCCCGGCAGCAGAACCGGTTGGCAGTTCGGCAATTCCTTGTGCAGCGTTTCGTAGGAGGACAGGAAATGCGACTGGTCGCCATAAATCAGCAGCGTGCGGGTGCGGATGCGGCGAACCGCGTCCAGCGTCAACTCGCCGACCACTTCGTAATCCTGAATCAAAGTGGTGTTGCGGATGAGATTAATCAGAGGCTGCCGGTTGCGGGGAAGACCGCGGGCCGGCCCATAAAATTTCGGCGTCTCCAAGCTCAACTGCAGAAGGAACTCGAGATCGGTTCGTTTATCCGGCGGCACCACCAGGCCCACCTCTTCCAGCTTGGCCGCCCAGGTATCCCAACCCGGCCACGCGTGGTCCTTGCGCTGGTGAACCAGAGCAGCCAGGCCAGGCTCCAACGCCACTAACTTAGAAACACGTTCCGGATACTTCAGCGCGAAGTACAGGCAGACATCGGCGCCGTAACTGTGACCCACCAGTATGGGACGGTCGATACCCAGCTTGTCCAGCAGACCGAGCAGATCGTCGGCCAGATCCTGGCAGGTGTAACCGGTCGGCGTTACTTCGCTATAGCCATGGCCGCGCAGATCCGGCGTAGTTACGCGGAAATGTTTGCGCAGCTCCGGAATAATGTTGAGATGCCACACGGCCAGATTCCCCAGGAAACCGTGCAACATAACGATGTCCGGACCCGAGCCCATGGTAATGTAGTGCAGATTCACGCCATTGACGTTGACTTTAGGCATACGTTTTCTTATTCGATGTAGCCGAGTTCGCGCAGGCGTTCCATGACAATCTGCTCATCTTCGCTACTCATCACCGGGCTACTCATTACCTGTTCCGGCGCCGTCCCGTTCTTGACCGCCTTGCCGTTGACCGAAAATGCCGCTTTAGCTACCGGGTGCGCGCGCATCGCGTCCGGTTCATACAGCTCAGCCGGTACGCTTCCCTGCATCTCTGCGAGCACGGGTAGCCCAAGACTGTGCAGAACGATGGGAGCGACATCCAGAATCGACATCTCATGGGGCTGTGCGCCGCGCCGGATGCCGGGCCCGCGCGCTCCGAATATTCCAACCGGCCGATGCGCTCCGCCGGTAACCGGACGGCGGGAGATGGTGTGAGGAGACGGAAGGATACCCACCAAGCCGCCATCGGCGAACGCCAACGTAATATCCGGCGCCACGCTTCCCTGAGGACCTTCAAAGGCCTCCTCGCGGGTCCACAGGCCCGTGACCACGGGCTGGCCGGTTTCCGGATCGCGAACGGCGCGCAGATCGGCGATCAACCGCTCGCGGAACGATTCATATTCCTCGGGCGAAACCCCGGGCGATTGGCCGTCCCGATTCACCGGAATGAAGATGCCGTTGCTGGTGGGCGTTGCGCCATAAGCTTTCGTTTTGGACCAATCCAGCATCCAGGTGTGGCGCGCTACCTGTCCAACGCCCAATAACGCTCCGTTGGGGGCCTGCGATCGGGCGGCATCGGACCAGGACAGATAACCCTTCTGTTCCAGCCAGGCATTGATATGAAAAACTTTGTAAGTGGGTCCGAAGCCATGATCGGAGGCCAGCAGCACGGTGGTCTCCGGTCCCACGGTGGCGCACATGCGCTCGATGATTTTGTCCAGGCTGCGGAAATATTCGATACACAGCTCGCGGATCTGCAGCTCCCATTCTTCCTGAAGCGGCGTGGCGTCTTCGGGCCGGATAAAGCGCCAGCATAAATGCTGCAGCTTGTCCACGCCGTCGAATAGGACCGCGGTCAATTCGGCGGGATCTTCAGCGCTGAGATGGCGGAAAATTTCAAACCAGTTCTGCTCGCGCCGGATGTGCATCTGAATCCACGGAGCGTACTCTTCATGATCCGAACAGCCTTCGGTGGCTTTTTCCTCCAGCTTGATATCCATGGCCAGCTCGCGCGGATTGAAGCCGGAGATGGTCTTGAGCCGGTCGAAGAGATCCTGCGGCCAGCACGCCAGCCGTAGCTGCTTCCACGGCACCCATCCCGGCACCACGGTTCCGTTGATGCGCGGCGCCGGAAACATTCCGGGATAGTTCAACGAGGTCACGCGCAGATCGTGGTCCGAAGCGATGGACCAGATGGTCTCGCAATGCACGTCGTGCGAGGTAAAAAATCGGATATGACGGCTTTCGGCGGATTCCATGCGGAAAAAATCGAAAACGCCGTGCTGCCCCGGCTTTCTTCCGGTGACCAACGACGTCCAGGCGGGAGGAGTGAGCGCAGGCACGATAGTTCGCAGATCCGCGCGCACGCCTTCGGCGAAAAACGATCGCAGGAACGGCATCGCGCCCGACTGCATCAGCGGGTCGAGCACATCGAAAGTCGCACCATCCAGGCCGATGAGAAGTGTCCTGACTTTTCTGCTTGCGCCGGTCATCTTCGGGTCTGTCATTGCACCCGTCCTGCCGGGCGAGCTTCTAATGCGACACGATTCAAATGCAAATCCACAAAATCCACCAGCTCCATAATCGACAGGTCGCGTTGCTCGCGTCCGATATCGGATAGCAGCTCCGCGAAAGGCAAAGGTTGCTGGAAATGTTCTTGAATGGTTGTTCCCAACACCACCGCATCCAGCGATTCCAAGCCCAGTTCGGTGAAAAGAAGCGAGCCCGGACCGACAGGCCGGGAATAATCCCAGTCCTGACAAAGTTCTTGCAGCGTGGCAAGCACGTAAGTTTGAATTTCCTCGCGAGTCGGCTTCACGCTGTATCCCCCCTCGTGATCCCCATGTTTGTACCAACGCGGCGGAGGACCTTCCCTACACCCCTTTGGCATATGTCTACGTGCACAGACAATTTCCCTTTCCTCTGTTTTGGCCGCTGCTGTATTACTATTTGTCCGCTTGAACTGCCCTGGAGTCAAGTACCTCAAGTACCACAAGATTCAGCGAAAAATACCACAGCCGGCGTCGCTTCGAACCTGCCAAGCCCGGTTTGGAAGCAATCCCATTTGCCGTTCGCCAGGACCTTAGCGAGAGCATCTCTGATAGGACCATCGCATTGTCCCATCGCTCTGCGCGGCGACGGTGGACGTTGCCTTCGGGCTGGTGAAACGGACTACTTCACTCTTCGTATGCCAAAAGCTGGACTCGCCTGCGCCGGCGGCCGTGAGACGCGATGAATTTTATCGCCACTTGGCGACAGGAATGGCAGCTCACCGGATGCACACACCGAACAACCGCCGGGCAATCTTACCAGACTCTGTTGGCCCACCCAGACTCTGTTGGCCCAGACTCTCTGGCTTGGCTCTCTTGCCCAGTGCCAGATAGTACCTCATTTCACACTGATTTTCCATCCTTAATAGTTACTGGGCAAGTAGTACTAGTGGAACTGCGATGGACCTAGGGTGGCAACCCTACCAGCGTTCCTCAATCAGGCTCGAGCGCTTGCTTCTACGCTCGGCTGGCCTTGACCGGTCTGTGTCGCCAAGAACTTCAAGCTTTGGGTGAGATTTAGTTCGGTTTCACCTTTTGGCCCCAGTTTCCTGTGCGCTCGATGTGGCGCACGTTCTCACTGTTCTCAACGAACGTGCTGTGTTGGCACTTGGGCGAACATTGTTCGCCAACCCTAAAGCGTTCACGTGAACGCAGCACGCAGGAGTGCGTGCGCCACGCTTTTCAGGCGACTTTCAGTCGTGAAAAGCGTCATCGCACCCGCTATCCGATGTACCAGTACGGTGTACCCCGGTGATGCGCCAAAAATGCGGCTGAAATGGCGAGGATCAGTGTTATCATGTGGTTCCGATCGGAGGAATATGGAAATCTTCACTTATCTTATAAATTCAGAAAATACGCGCCGGGTGCGGCGAGTCGCGGCGACAATGCTCCTACTGGGTTGTGTTTCAGTGGGCGCTCTGTTCGGTTCTTCAATGACGGTTGGTACCGACAACGGCGCCAACGCCTTTCCGTTTGGTGGGCCGTTCTACGGCTACACCGGGACCGACTATCAGGAAGCGTACGCCAGCAGCGACTTTTCAGGGCCGGAGCTGATCACCGGAATCGACTTTTTCGAAGCCGCCGGGGACAGCGGAAGTATTTATTCGGGCACCTACACTTTAAGTCTTTCCGTTATTAGCGCCGGTATTGGCAGTCTCAGCAGCACGAACTTGGCCAGCAATATCGGTTCGGACAACGCAGTGTTCGACACTGTTGTTCTATCGGGTACTGCGCCAGGTGAGCTGACATTTACGGGCAATCCATTCTTATACGATCCCTCCCAAGGGAACCTGCTCTTGAATATTTCAGTGGCTGGTGGAAGCGGTGGCAGCGGTGTAGCGTTTGAGGACAACGAAGGCGTGGGCACCTCCGTCGCGCGGTATCAGAATT
>Ga0181525_10003428_pt1 | contig 12533 bp, 14 predicted proteins | sample PEATcosm2014_Bin_48_FD_121100 | JGI IMG/M metagenome (GOLD analysis project Ga0181525, IMG submission 121100) | Peatland microbial communities from MTU Mesocosm Facility, Houghton, MI, USA - PEATcosm2014_Bin06_10_metaG | ecosystem: Environmental > Terrestrial > Soil > Wetlands > Peat | place... | reverse complement strand
TCCTTCAGCGCGTCGTTCACCGGCGCCTGGAACCGGTCCAGAAACTGGTTGATCCCCGCCTTCACCGCGCCCGCCGCGCCTTCGCTCAATTTCGGGTAATACTTGTGCAGCCTGATCATATTGCCCAGAGAGCCTGCGTCAGTGCAGATGATTCCGTCCACGCCCCACTCCTTCATCGTGATTTCCTTCAGGATGGGGTTCACGGTCATGGGGATGTGGTTCCAAGCGTTGTAAGCCGCCATGAAGGCGCGCGATCCGCCATCGATCACGCCCATGCGGAACGGGACTGAGTAATATTCGCGCAGCAACCGCTCGTCGAAGTCCGACGACGATCCGCCGCGGCCATTCTCGTTGCTGTTGGCGAGGAAGTGCTTCATCAGCGAAGCCGTCAGCCAATACTTGGGATCGTCGCCCTGCAGGCCGCGCACCATGGCGGTTACCATAGTGCCGTTGAAGAACGGATCTTCCCCGAAACACTCCTCGGTCCGGCCCCAGCGCGGATCGCGGCCCAGGTCGGCATTGGGCGCGCGCACCACCAGGCCGCCGCGCTTCTTGCTCTGATAGATGTACCGCGTCTCGTGCCCTTCCACGCCGCCCGCCTTGCGGATGAGGTCGGGATCCCACGTTTCGCCCATGCCGATGGCCTGCGCGAATTGCGTGGTGGGAATCGGTGTGGGCCGTCCCCATCCGCCCGGGCCGCCCAGCGCCAGGCCATGCAGGCCCTCCACGTGACCCGTTCCCTGGATGCCCAGCCGCGGCACGTTCGGCCGCGTGCCCAGGCAAGCAACTTTTTCGTCCAAGGTCATCAGCGAGACAATATTTTCCACCCGCTGCTCCATAGGCAGGTCGGGATTCTGAAAAGGATATTGGGCAAAACCGCCCATCGGGAAGAACCAGAGGATGGCGGCCAGCGTAGTAGGTTTCATGAAACCACCATTATGCACCCATATGCGCCCACGGTTTTCTTAACCTCGGGTTTGTCGAAGATTTGAGGTACGATGACTTCAGGAGACCTCGCGGAGAGGCTTGGATGCCAACTCGAAACGTGAATCTGACCGAAGAACTGGAACGGTTCGTGCTTGAGGATGAAGCGAAGCTCGCGGCACTCGGCAGCGCCATCGACGAGGGCGAGGCCAGCGGGGTTGCAGAGGGCAACGCCTTCGACCGTGTGACGGGAAACATTGAACCTTCCCAAAGCCGGATGTTAGCGGCGCCGGCGTTTCGTCACTCCCGCCGCGCAGAAGCTGGCCTGTTCAGCATCGCCCAGTATACTCTCCGCATTTGGGGCGAAGAGCAGACCGTCCGTTATATCGACGCACTGCGGATTGCCCACTCCGGTGTTCGGCCCATCAAAGTGGCGCGGACGGTGTGCGGCTCCCATTCCGCGTGCCGGCGATCACTTTATCTCCGCCCATGCGACGGCTCTCGGGCGAAAGCGTGTACGGCCCATTATCCCGCGGTCCGGCGAGCGGATGTCGTGGCGTACATTACCACGGCCGAACTCGGGGCGGGATTTGAGACCAGATTAGCGCCTAAGGGTTGAGAAGCGCGCATGCTATACTTCGATCATGTCCATCACGGTCGGAGGAAACCTTGCGCTGGGCTTCGAGTCCACGCTTAAACAGCACGTTTATACGATGCAAGTCCATGCTCTCCCACAAGTCGAGTGGACATGGAGGTTTTCCGCTCTGGCTGGCGGCGAGACAGTGGGCGTGCGCCTTAACATTCCTTCCGAAACCAGCGACCCATTCGCCGGATGGGGCATGGCTGGCAAGGAATTCAATACCGAAATCCCGGCTGATGTCGACGCAGCGCACGGCAAGTTCTCAGACTGGTTCGCCGGCATTCACGGTCAGTTCCGAAAAAACAACATGAGAGGCCACAGCAGTCCCGACGATGAAGCGACGCTGAGCTTGATCCGGGACCAGTAAGCTAAAAGATCGCTTCCACGCCTATATCGAAGCGGGTTCGGGCAGGGATTCGCAAGGGGCCACTCTTCCGTTGCGCAATTCCGGAAGACCGGCGCTCAGTGGCAGGCTACTTTCATCTACGTTCAGGATGCTTTGCCACCCATTCGTCGGTGACCACGTAAAGATTGCCACGCGATTCCCCAGACCTTTGCCGAAAGATCACCGTCAGGCCGCGCTCCTTTATTAGGCCGGCCAGCTTTCCCATCGAGCCAGCCGAAAGGTCTTCGACGTACTGGCCGGGCCTGATCCGCCTCGCTATGTCGTTCAACGCCCCTTCGAACATCTTTGTGGGGTAATGAGTCTGTACACGCTCTGGAGGGTCACCATCTTTTATCTCCGCAAGGTATTGGTCGGTCCTCTTCTTCATAACTTGCACCTCCTGTCGTCGCCACTTCACGCGCTTTTAACGTACAGGACTCGGATATCCCGGGCCAGATCACGTTGCGAAGTCGCCAGTACCCGGCGTTCTTGCGGACAAGGCCACGGGCCGATTGCAGCACCGGATAACGAGGCGACTCACCGCACTACGTTCCTAGACCTGCCGTCGGGCCCGGTGATCAGGACAGAGCCACCCTTCGCGTCGGCGGCGACCACCACACTACCCCTCATGGGGTCGGCTGCGCTCGTGACGGACATCATCGGGACACCATCGCCGTTTATCCCCACTGCCGCCCGCACGACGGCATTGGAATCCCACATCCGCATCCTGGGACCTCGATCTGTTAGTTCGAGGTCCGCCCGAGGTCGTGCCAGTTCGTCGTGCAGCGAAATGCTGGGCCCTTCTCCCGTTACGTCTAAGACCGCTCGAGGTCTCCCTTGTTTGTCTGCAAATGTGGCGGCAGGCCCTTGATCCGTGACCTCCAAGATCGCCCCGGGGTGTCCCTGTTTGTCTACAAGCTGAATTTGCGAATCATCGTTGTCGGCAACGCCAAAAGAAGCGGCGACCCGTCCATTGCTGCCGAAAACTGCCACGCCCTTGAGATTTCCGGCATCCGCGGTCGTGAGCGCAACGCGGACTCGGTGCTGGCCGTCGTAGAGAGTTAGCGCCGCACCCGTACCCAGGCCGTCCAGGGTGGCGAGTTCTTCGCCCCGCGGTCCGCGCAGAATGAACTTCTCGCCCTCCAGCGTCCGCTTGGAGGGCGTCTGTCCAATAAGCAGCGACGTGGCGACCGCGACGGCGGCGCAGGCGATCACTGCGCGATTCTGCCTGCGGAGCTTTCGTTCCAGCTGCATTATTCTCTCACTCGTGTTCTGAAATTCAGCCGCTGACATGGTTTCCCCCCTTCGTCGGACTCAACCGAGTTTAGTACGTATCCTTTCGGCTCGTCGCACCTGTCGAGCACGATTCGTCGGGTCGACGCGCTTCAACCCGTCATGTCAAAGACGACCGCCGCAGCCCTTGCGCGACGGACCGCTCAGAACCGCCTCCATTCGCTCGCAGTCGGGCCCGCGCACCGGGAAATAGGGCGACGGCGGCCAGAGTAGTGCGTTTCATGGCACCACGGCAATTCACTCAAGAATCCCGGAACAGCGCCCGAAAACCCTCCTGTTGGAAATGCCGATCGTTGGTCAGTACCTCCAGCAAGCCTTCGTGACGCATGGTTTGCATCGCGATGCAATCAGTGAGGCTATACCCCTTATCTGGTCGGGCGCGGTACAGTTCCAGACCGGCGAGAAAGGATCCGCGTGTTTGCGGAACCACACGAACATCCGCAGCGGCGAGAATATCCTGTACGGCTAACGCCGCCTCCGCCCTTAACGGCGGCTCGGACGCACAGAAGGTCAGAAATTCGGTCAAAACCTCGTCCGTGGTCACAACGATTCGCGAACCGAGCGATCTGGCGAAATCAAGCACCTTTCGATGGGAACTATCTTTCGGATTGGTCAGCGCTATCCAGTAAAACGTGTCGGCGAACACCGGCGTCACTGGTTTCTCTTCGGCGAGCCATAGAGATAGTGATCGTGCTCACTGGCTCCGTCCCGCGGCAAACGCTCAAACACCTCCGCCGGTACGGATTTCATGCGCTCTGTAATGGTCTCCCAGACTGGACGCCGGCCTGTAGCGGGGGTCTGTGGCTGACCTGGCAAAAGCCCAAGCGCGGATCGCTCGGCAAGGCGCTGCAGCCAGAGATCCACAGTCAGGCCCTCCGCGGCGGCCTGCGCCTGAAGCGCAGCGGCCTGGTCGTCGGACAGTTGAATCGTCACGGTCATTTCTTATTATCCCCCCAATCACCCCCGTTGATTCGCGGCCAAAGCATCCTCCACCGTCAGGCAAAACTGGAAGATGGTATCCAGGCGCGTCACCCGGAAACAGTCGCGCACATAGCCCTGCGCGCCCGCCATCCACAGCTTGCCGCCGCTCTCCTGCACTTTGTTCAGGCAGTAGATGAACCGGCCGATCCCCGTGCTGTCGATGCGCTTCACCCCGGTCATGTCGAAGACGATCCGCCGCAGCCCCTGATCCAGCGCGCCGTTCAGCGCCGCCTCGATTTGCTCGCCTTCCGGCCCGCGCATCACGTTGCCTTCGAGCGCGATCACCACCGTCGCGGGCGCGACCTCTTTTTGATTGATTTCCAATGCCATCGAGCGCTGTCCACCACCAGTATATGCCGGATGGGTCTTTTTGCGGGGGCCATCCGTATACCGGATAGTGGTATGATCCTCGCGGCGGCTATGAATCCGGAGGCGTTCAGCGGCACGCAAGATGCCATCGCCCGCATGCGGCGGGGGGACCCCGATGCATTGACGGCCATTATCTCGCGCTACCAGCACCGGCTCTACCGCTATTTGCTGCGGTTAGTGCGGGAGCCGGCGGCGGCCGACGACCTGTTCCAGCAAACCTGGCTGCGCGTCATGGAAAAAATCGGCCGGTACGATGCCCGCCGCAATTTTGAATCGTGGCTATTTTCGGTGGCCCATAACCTGGCCATCGACGCCTGGCGCGGCCAGCGCGGCGAAAGCCTCTCCGCTGCAGACGACTCCGGCGAACCGCCTACCGAGCGCCTGCGAGGCGGCCATCCGGATGCCTTGGAGCGGCTGCTGGATTTTGAGCGCGGCGCCATGCTGGCCGTTTGCATGCATGAATTACCGGCCATCCATCGCGAGGTGCTGACATTGCGCTTTGACGAAGATATGAAATTGGAAGAAATCGCGGAAGTGGTGGGCGTGCCGCTTTCCACCGTGAAGAGCCGGCTGCGCCGCGCGTTGGAAGGGCTGCGCGCGGCCATGGAGGCGCGGCTTCCAGGAGGACGGAAACCATGAGCGAGCACGAATGCATGCGGGAGTTGTTGACCCTGGCGGCCGCCGGAGCGCTGGATGCTCAGGAGCAACGGCGCTTGCAGGAGCATGTCCGCGACTGCCCGGCGTGTCGGCGCGAGTTGGAAGTCTGGAGCGGCTATTCGCAAAGCCTCCGCCAACTCCCCCAGCCGCCCGTGCCCGCGCAATTGATGGAGCGGACGCGCGCCCGTCTGATTGAGGAGCGCGCCGCGGCTGCCGACCGGCGGTGGGACGAGCTGATGTTAGGCGCGCTGGCGCTGTTTGCCTGGACCGTGGGGCTGACTTTTTGGTTTATCGCGCGCATTGTCACCGGCGGCGAGCTGGTCATAATGGGCGCAAATCTGGTCCGCTTAGGAACCTGGTCGGCGGGCTCGACCGTGCTGGTATGGCTGACTGCGGCGGTGGCGGCCGTCGCACTGGGCAAGCGCCGCCGCGAATTGAGGAGGGTTGTATGAGCCGCTTTCAAGACGAAATGGACATTGTGCCGCGCCCGGCGTTCGCCATCGCAGTATGCGTGTGGCTGGCGTTCTTCCTGTTGATGTTCTTGCTGCCGTTCGCGCACGATCCGGAGATCCGCCGGTGGCCGGTGGCAGCCAGGATAGCGCTTTCCGCGCTGCCGGGGCTGCCGTTGTTTTTCCTGGCATTGCTGGTTGGGTATGTCTACTCCGACGCGAAGCGGCGCGGGATGCGCTACGTAATGTGGACCTGGCTGGCGGCCTTGATCCCCAACGCCATCGGCATCATCCTGTACTTTGTTTTGCGCGACCCGCTGCTGCAGCCTTGCGCGCGTTGCGGCGCCCAGGCGCGGGCGGGCTTCGCCTTCTGCCCGAAGTGCGGCGGACCGCTGTCGCGGGCCTGCCCGCAGTGCCGGCGCGCCGTGGAGCCGGGTTGGACGCACTGCGCGCGCTGCGGCGCACCGCTGACGGCGGCGTGATGCCGGTTGTGGGGCAGGTTGCCAACCTGCTGGCCGATTGTCAATCGGCCAACACCAGGCACCGCCGACGGCCGCGTGCCCCGATAGCGCGATTCGCACAGATTTGTGCGATACTCAAATCCGAAGGGAAGCGAGTTCCCGCGGAAGTTGCAGCGGATGGCCCGCCGCCGCGGTCTCCGCTTTCAATACGATCCCAGTCCCGGCAAAGGCAGCCATCGGCGCGTTTGGCTCGCATCGATCCGATGTTCACCTTCGCCTACCCCGCCGTTTTCAGTCCCGACGAAGATGGACGCTTGCTTGTCGGCTTTCCCGACTTCCCCACTGCCCATACGGACGGGGCGGATGCGGGCGAGGCGATGGAGGAGGCCATCGACTGCCTGGGCAGCAGCATCGCGTTTGCGATTGCCGGCAAGGCAAACGTACCCAAGCCATCCCGCCTGAAGCGCGGCCAGAAATTGGTACCCGTCCCACTGTGGATCGTGGCCAAACTCGGCCTCAACTGGGCGATTCGGGAACTTGGAATGAGCCAGTCGGAACTGGCTCGCCGCCTCAAGGTGCGAGAGACCGCCGTGCGACGCATGCTGGACCCGAACCACGACACCAGGCCGGAGAAGATTCAGGCCGCGCTCGAAGCGCTCGGAAAGCGTGTGGTGATGGCCTACGATGACGCCGCGTGAAACTTGCGAGCGTTGATACTCAAAATGCTACTACCCGCGCGGCTTGGACAGCCGAAGTGCGGAGGAGAACCGGCTCACGCCACGCGAATGCCCTGGCGAGCCGCTTCCCTTCGCAGTTGGAGATCAGTGGTTAGTTAGCAGAATCGCATCCTCGCGGCGCGCCAGCGCCACGTAGAACATGTCGCAGGCGGACCGGTGCGTAGTCCGCGCTAGCAGGAACGCCTCGCCGTACAGCTCTTTCGAGGGAACCAGTACATCCACCAGCCTCAGTCAGCGCGGATTCGAGTGCGCGATCGCACACTGTCAGACCCCACTGCTGGAGCTGGTGATACTTCCACATCGCGTTGACCACCTCGGGAACGAACAAGTCGGGCGACATTACCAGATTCACCTCCGTCCAGGACCGTTCTCACCGGCGCCGGTCCTCGCGAATCAGCTTCGCGGGATCCATTACTTTGAGCCCGCGGGCTGGCGGATTGGATCGAATGGATTCGAGCAATGCGCGCCGGCGCGCCCTCGGATCGATCTCAACCTGGAGCCGGCGCGCCAGCACCGCGACAACCTGTTGCGCGAGGCTATGGTGTTCCCGTTCGGCCTGCTCCACCAGCAGTCGATGGATGTGGCCTGGAACGTATGTGACTCGAATGACTGGCACTGCCTCCCCCTTCACCCCTCCCGCGGCCGCAGCCACACATGATACACCGCTGCCCCCGCGCCAATGGTGGCCAGCGCGGTCACGGATGCCACCGGCTGCCACACAATGCCGTAGGCGATCATCGCGGCGCCCACTAGGATGTAGGCCAACGGAATCGCGGGGAAACAGAAGCTTACCGGGCGCAGCTTCTGCCAGCCGGGCCGGCGGCGGAAGATGAATAGCGACGCCACCGACAACACCGAGAAAAAGGTCAGGCTGAAGCCGATGTAGTAGACCAGCTGCGTAAAGGGCGTCAGGGTCATCAGCATGGCGCAAACGCCCTGGCTGACGATGGCGGTCACCGGCGTGTGCCATTCCGGATGCACCGTGGCCGCCGCCTTGAAGAACGCCTTGTTCTTGGCCATGGCGTAATACACCCGCGGCCCGATGGTCACCTCGGCGTTCACCGTGGCCATCAGCGACAGCGCCATCAACGCGGAGAAGGTTCCGGCCACCTGCGGTCCGAACAGGTTTGATGCGGCCAGCGAGCCCACGGCCATCACGCCCTTCATATTCTCGAGCGGCGTGGAGTAAATGAAGATCAGGTTCAGGCCGATGAACAGCGCCGTCACCACCGCCGTGCCGGCCGCCAGCGCGGAGGGCAGCGTTCGTTCGGGACGCTTCAGTTCTTCCGCCACATAGGTTGCGGCGTTCCAGCCGCTGTAGGCCACCATCACCCATAGCAGGCTGATGACAAACTGCTCGGGAAGCGTGGTATGCGCGGTGCGCACGGCCGGCTCCGAGAAGTGCCGCCAGCTTCCCGATCCCGCCAGGAAACCCAGCCCGATGAAGCCGACGATCACCGCGATCTTGACGGCCGTAAGGGCGTTCTGCACCCGGGCGGTGCGCCGCACTCCCAGGCAATTCAGGACGCTGAAACCCGCGATCAGCAGGCAAGCCACTAATTGTTCTCCGCCCAGATGGATGGAGAAGGGTCCGGAGCCGAGCACGTAGCGCGCATGCCCTTGCTTCAGAACCGGAAAAAAGTATCCCAAATAGTTCGAGAAGGCCAATGCGGCGGCCGCGATGGGCGCGGAAAAGCCGGCGAAAAAGGAGATCCATCCGGTCATGAAGCCCCAAGCGGGGCCGAAGGCGCGCGTGAGGTACACATATTCGCCGCCGGAGCTGGGAAAGTTAATGCCCAGTTCGGAGTAGCTGAGCGCGCCGGCCAGGGCGAACAGCGCGCCCGCCAGCCAGACGGCCAGGATCAGCTTGGCGCTGCCGAGGTCCCCCGCCATGATGCCGGTGGTGGTGAAGATGCCCATCCCCACCATGTTGGAGACCACCAGGGCCGTGGCGCTGACAAACCCAAGTTGGCGGAGAAGTCCCACTTTGCCCTGAAGCTGCGTAAGCATTGTTTGCTATTGGTCATTGTATGTCAGGTGGGGCAGTTGCTTTCAGAGCGTGAACGGGTTTCTGAGAAGATCTGGCGGGAACATCCTTCGGGCGGCTGGGAGGTGGGTAACAGGCAGCAGTTAAGGCACGCCGTTCACGCTCTAAGTTGTATAGTGATCGGCGTTGGCGAAACGTTTCATGGGCGGTGGGTACTAGTACGGAGGAGGCAGCCTGGGCGGCCGGGCCAAATGCCGCATACTTTTTCCTAGAGAGCGCGAATTTCTGCACAAATAGTGGGCAGGCCCTCGGCCTGCGCGGGGCCCTTGGCCCCGCTTTCGCCCGAAAATCGTAACCCTTGCACCGGAAGAAGGCGGCCTGAGAGGCCGCCGCAGGCCGAGGGCCTGCCCCACATGCTAATATGTTGTAGCGCCATATATGGAGAATCAATCTATCGACCGCGAATGGAAAAAAGGCAGCGCCGAACTGCTGCTGCTTTCGCTGGTGGAGGCCGTGCCTCGCCACGGTTACGAAATCGGCAAGCTGATCGAACAGCGGTCCGAAGGCGCGCTCCACTTTCACGCGGCGTCTCTGTACCCGTTGCTGTATCGCCTGGAAAAGCGCGGCTGGATCCAGGGCCGATGGGTGGAGAAGAGCGGCCAGCGCCGCCGGCGCTATTACAAGCTGACACCGCAGGGACGCACCGTGCTGGCTTCCCAGCGGCAGGGCTGGCGGACCTTCGTGGAGGCCATCAGCCGCATCACAGGAGTCGAAAATGCCTGACTGGAACGAACCGATTCGCCGGCAACTGGCGGAATTGAAACTGGCTCCCGCGCGGGAGGCTGAGATAGTCGAGGAGTTGGCCCAGCATGCCGAAGATCGCTACCGCGAACTCCAGAGCGGCGGCGCTACCGAGGCGGAAGCCCGCCGCATCGCCCTCGAGGAGATCGGCGGACACGAATTGCTGGCCCGGGAACTGCGCGCCGTCGAGCGCACCGAGGCACCGGCGCCTGTCGTCCTGGGCGCGGCGAGCAAAGGTAGATTCCTGGCCAGCCTCGGGCAGGATCTGCGCTACGGAGCGCGCACGCTAAGGAAGAACCCCGGCTTCACCGCCGTCGCGATGCTGGCCCTGGCCTTGGGCATCGGCGCTAATACGGCCATTTTCAGCGTGGTAAACGGGGTGCTTCTGCGGCCGCTGGCGTATCCGGACCCTGGCCGGCTAATGTTGATCGCCGAGACCAGCCCGGAGTTCAGCCAGATGTCGGTCTCCTACCCGAATTTCCTCGACTGGCGCCGCGAGAGCCGATCCTTCACCGATATGGGCGCCAGCCGCATCGACGACTTTAACTTCACGGGACGCGGCGACCCCGAGCACCTTTCGGGTGAATACGTCTCGGCGAGTCTCTTCCCTACCTTTGGCGTCACGCCGTTCATGGGGCGCAGTTTCCTGCCCCAGGAAGACCGCCCGGGCGCAGCCTGCGCAATCATGCTCCGCTACGGCTTCTGGAAGCAGCGTTTCGCCGCCGATCCGAATATTCTCGGCAAAGTCCTGACGCTCAACGCCATGAGCTGCACTGTCGTGGGCGTCATGCCTCCCGATTTTCGGTTCCGCGAGAGTGCGCAGGTCTACGTTCCCATCGAGCTATATGACGGCGGCTTGTTGCGTACACGCGAGTCCCACCCGGGAATCCGGGTGATTGGCCGGCTCAAGCCGGGCGTGACCGTCAAGGCGGCGCAGGCCGAAATCGCGTCCATCTGTAGCGTCCTGGCCCGCCAGTACCCCAGGACGAATGCCGGGCACGGGGCGAAGGTAGTCGGGATAAAAGACGACCTGGTGTCGTCCATTCAACCCACGCTTCTGCTGCTGGCCGGCGCCGTCGGGTTCGTGCTGATTATCGCATGCGCCAACGTCGCCAATTTGCTGCTGGCGCGCTCAACCTCTCGCAAGCGTGAGTTCGCCATTCGCACCGCGCTGGGCGCCGAACGCGGACGCATCGTGCGCCAGCTTCTCACGGAGAGCGTCTTGCTGTCTCTGGGCGGCGCCGCGATTGGCTTGCTGCTCGCCCGTTGGGGAACCAGCCTGGTCCTGACGGCTGCGCCGGACAGCCTGCCGCGTGCCACGGAAATCGGCATCGACCCGTACGTCCTGCTCTTCACCCTGGCGGTTTCGATCGTCACCGGCATCCTATTCGGCCTCGCCCCGGCTTTTCTCGGCGCGAATACGAATCCGCAGGAATCCCTGAAGGAAGGCGCGCGCGGCGCGGGCGGCGGCCGGCATCGCGCGGAGGGCCTTTTCGTGGCCGTGGAAATCGGCCTGGCAGTTATCTTGCTCGCGGGCGCGGGGCTCATGGTGCAGAGCATCTGGCGGCTAATGCGCGTCGATCCCGGGTTCAACACACGCAATCTTCTGACGACGCAGGTCGCGTTATCGCCCACGGTGATGGCCAGCCCGCCGTCCGTCCGCCTGGCGTACCAGCAGATGCTTGCGCGCTTGGCAGCCATTCCAGGAGTCCAGTCGGTGGCCATGACCTCGCTAGTTCCTCTCTCCGGGAACGACGACGAGTCTTTCTTCTGGCCGGGCGCCGGGCCGCAGCCTGCGCAGGACCAGACGAATTCGGCGATGTTCTCGATCGTCACATCCGATTACCTCCGCGCGATGCAGCTCCCGTTGCGGCGCGGACGGTTTTTCACGGACCGGGACAACTTGGCTTCTCCGCCGACGGTGGTGATCGACGAGGTGTTCGCCAAGCACGTATTTCCGGGCCAGGACCCGGTCGGCCAGCAGTTCAGCCTTATGTTTCTGGGCCCGGTGCGGATCGTCGGCGTGGTCGGGCACGTGAAGATATGGGGCCTCGATTCCGACGATACAGCCAAGATCCGGGACCAGATCTACTTCCCTTTCCTGCAAGTGCCCGACCAGTTTATGTCGGGAGCGCTAGCGGGACAGACCATGATGCTGCGCACCGGGCCCGAACCCCTGAGCATGGTTCCCGCCGTGCGCGCGCAGGTCGCCGGACCCACCCAGGATCAGCCCATCTACGCCGTGAGCACCATGGAGCAGACCATTTCAGGATCGCTCGCCGAGCGCCGCTTCACCATGCTGGTGCTCATCATCTTCGCGTCGACCGCCCTGTTGCTGGCGGCAATGGGAATCTACGGCGTGATGTCCTATGCGGTGACCCGGCGCACCCGTGAACTGGGTATCCGTGCGGCCTTGGGAGCGTCGCGCCAGGAGATCGTCGGCATTGTTCTGCGCCAAGGCATGCGGCTGACCGCTATCGGAATTGCCGGCGGCCTGGCGGCGGCCGCGGCGCTCACGCGCTTAATGGCGGGCTTGCTGTACGGCGTCCGCCCGGCCGATCCGGCCACGCTGGCGGCGGTGGCGCTGCTGCTGGGAGGGATTGCGATGGCGGCGTGCTACATTCCGGCGCGGCGGGCAACGGCGGTCGATCCGGTTAGTGCGCTGCGCTGCGAATGACAACGTGGGGCAGACCTCCAGGTCTGTCAGGATGGGCCTGCGACTCACAAATGGTGGTGAAAACCGTGCAGGTGCTTGCTTCTTCGGTGAGATCTTCGACGGTGGAAAGATCCGCGCCGCAGATATTGGCGTTTGCCAGGTCCACACCCGGCGCCCGGAATGCTGGCAGCGT